>Ga0209489_106848_pt1 | contig 17752 bp, 5 predicted proteins | sample SiratrowhiteBW_FD_187527 | JGI IMG/M metagenome (GOLD analysis project Ga0209489, IMG submission 187527) | Root nodule microbial communities of legume samples collected from California, USA - Siratro white BW (SPAdes) (version 2) | ecosystem: Host-associated > Plants > Roots > Nodule | place: USA...
AAGCTCAAGGTCTTGGTCTCAAAACCTGTCACCAACATTTATTTATTTTATTATTTGTCTAAGTAACTATTGGCCTTCAATTAGTAGTACATTTTGAATTATGGCCTCTAAGTCTTTCTTATTTGCCACCCCCAATCCTTGCAAAGATTCTTCAATTGGAGCCCTTGCTCTAGTCATAGGACCCCCCACCCCCCCCAATCCTTGCAAAGATTCTTCAATTGGAGTTTGGGCTTGGGCCTGGATGTCCTCCTCACAATATAATTATAAATAAAAAAGCATTTGTTTGTAGTTTTATGGTGGTTTATGTATTTGTTTTTCTTTTGGATAAAAACGGATCCAAAATAAGGATACAACCAATGCCACCAAGGAAATTAGTTGGCTTACAGGACATGAATAAATATTGTATTTTCTTGTAATTTCCTATTTTAACTTATATGCAGGTATATGGTTTGTTATAATGCTTGATATAGAAATATATATTACCTGAAAAACTACCTATTGGTTACCTAAATTATTAAATCCCCATATTATCCGAAAATATATTTTGTCTGTTCAGTAACAGAGTTTTTTTTACCCCATTAGCACTTTTTTATTTTTTTATTTCCTTCTATAGTATTTTTTTATTTTTTATGTTCCTCAATGATACTCTTTATTTTTTAATTTCTGAAATAGCACTTTTGTATTTTATTATAATAATTTTCTAGTTATATTTTTTATTAAAATTGATGTTAGAAGAAAAAATTATAATAAATTATAAAATTTTTATTTGAATTAAAATTTGTATTTTTTATTTGTTAAAAATATATCTAAATAACTAACAGCAAAAATAAAATAAAATTGTTGAAGTATTTTTTTAAATAAATATTAAATAAATGATTTAAAAATTTTAAATAAAATTTAATTTATTTGTGTATTGCTTTTAAATATTATGTTTATTTCTTAAAAATTATTAATTATTAAAATTATGCAATACACATTGAACATGAAGTGGAAAATAAATGACAATCATATATTCACTAAATAGTTTAATTAATGGTACACGAAATACTTTATATGAAATGAAACATAAATTTTATCTTTATCAAAAAATTAATTACATCTTGATCTATACTCTTGTTCTTTTCTTTTTTGTCTTGTTCTTTTCTTTTCATTATATAGGATACACTAATAAATTATTAATAAGATATAAATTCTTATTAATTAAAAGAAATCCTGAGTGCTCCCGAACATGTGGTAAGACTCTTTGAGAATATCTATTATGATTTTCTTCTCACTTTTCTATTTATTAAGATTAATTAGTATCAATAACATGTATTTTTATGATATATTATGATTTATATATTTCATCTATTCCAGTACATTTAATATAGTCTCATACTGCTTAGGAATTGAGGTTAAAGTCAGTTTAAATACTTTTTTCTTCTGTTATTCTTTCATCCACTGATGTGCCTTTTAAGAACAAAACCGTGATGAAACTTCGAGTTCTACAACGAATTTGATGCAGTGATTGACTAACAATATTAATTTTAGTGTCTGATTTCTTTAGTAAGTCTTTCTATGTCAAAAAGAAAAAATTCCCTGTAGCATTTTAACTTTTCTTCATTAAATTTGAGTTAAATTTTTTTAAAAATTAAAATGAATATTTTTAGTTATTGTAATTTAAAAAAGCTTTTTTTAGTCTCTCAGTTAGATGTTTTATACATATTTAATAATATGTTTATTTTGTTAAATATTTATTATTTTTTATAAATAGTTAGTTTGTAATGCACTAGTAGAAAAAACACATTTAATCGCGGTTCTACAAGGCTTACAACCGCGGTTTTGGAACCGCAGTAGACCGAACCGCGTTAAAAAGTATTGAAGATACCATCGTGGTTGTATAACCGTGATGGAAAGTATAACATACCACTGCGATTCTTATTACAACCGCGGTGGTAAATTCATTTTTTAAATAAAAAAAAACAGTGACGCCACCGTCTCATCCTTCAGATCCAACTCCGTCGATGCTCCTCCGCCTCCAAATCTAGCGCCGCGAACGCTACCTCCGCCTCTAGTGAAAGCCAAGGAAGACGAAGAGGAAGAGAATGACGTGATACCTATGGTGAACTTGTTGGTTGTCTTGAGGCAGTTAATGGTGGCGAAGACATAGAGAAGGAGACTAAGGGTCGACAACAACGGTGAAGGAGGTTACAGCCGGGTGGTGAGGTGGAGCGGTGAGGTGTTTGTCACCTGAAATACAGCAAGCGGTCCTGTAAAAGCAAATAGCAACAACAAATCATATGCACAAAAACATAGACACACTGATTTAGTGTGAAAATTACAAAGCAAAGAGAAAGGGGAAGAGAATGATGCCTTGGAAGGAGGAAGAATTTCAGAGTAGAAGTGGGGAAGGCCACCTCGTGACTGGTCTCCATAATCGGAGGAGCAAGAGAATGTCATTGCACGCACCGTCAGGTTTCGGAGCCATGACCGATTCACGAAGCGAGGGGTTATGCCTCTTAGGGTTTGCAACATTTCTCTTCTGATGGTGGAAGAAGAAGAGGAAGAGACCTTAGTGGTGGGGGTGGCGAGACTGCTCGAGAGAAAGAGAGGAAGAGATGGCACTACGCGACAGTGAGGCTGCTCGAGAGAGGGAGGAAGACAAAAGCGAGAGAGGAAGAAAGAGGTAAACGCGCAAAACCCCTAAAATAGGAGATACGAGCGCGGTTGTTAGTGGGAACCACGCTCGTATCCCACATACCACCGCGGTTGTTTAAACAACCGTCCTTGTATCTCTCTGCAAAATAATTTTTAAATTATTTTGTAGATACCAGGGCAATTGTTAACTGCCCTTGTATCTCCCTGCAATTTTTCAATTATAAATATTTGTGTGTCTTACCATCGCGGTTCTCGCTCCAACCACGGTGGTATCTCCTGCAACGTTAATACAATTGCGGGTGTTGTGGACAACCGTGATGGTATGGTTACACTTAATTTCAAAAATGTCACCGCGTTATTTTTAATTGCGATTACCTCTTAACCGCGATGATATCCTACCGTGAAATGTATTTTTTCTTCTAGTGATGTTTTAACTAGCATTCCTTCTTTAAAGTACCATTTTTCTTGTTTTACTTCTCTTTTAACGTGATTGTCTTCGGCTTTTCAAATTACATTATTTCTAGTATGTAAATTAAATTTGTCAATATTTGTGTAAACTAGCTAAGTTTAAAGAAGTTGTGCTTTATTATACTATATGAAAGTCATTTGTCATATTATTATTCAATTGAAATAACCAATTATATTATAATATTTATATTTAAATTGTAATTATACACATGCATGCAATCTTCTTATGCAAATATTAATAAGTCATAAAAAGAGATAATATATAATTAACTCATATATGTTAAATATTCAAATATTAATTTCATTTTAAGTTTTTAATTACATAGGTATTCAATGATTAATTTTTATTAAAGAATGAAGTGTATAAAATGTTCGACGACAATATACATAATTTCTTTTTAAGTATTTATTATAAACAATGATGTTAAGATTATCAATTTTGTATAGTTAACAATTTTGTAAGAAGTCGAACGTATTAATTTGTAATAAATATTATAATTGTTAATGTAGTATATCATTAAGATTCTATTTAAAATCTTTGTATGAGAAGTATGTTTATTATTAATATGTTAGTAGGGAAAGAATATATAAAAAAGTTAAAAAAAAAATATTCTTTTTATAACAATTAAGGCTAAACTTGTCATAAGAAAGAAACACATTCTATTGAATTAAAATGTTACCGTCATAGAAAATGTTACTTTCTATAACGGATATAAGTTAACCATGATCGAAAAATATGAATATGATGTATTTAATGTTTTTAATATGACATCTATCTTAGAATTGATATAGAAAGTAAACTTTCAATGATTGTGATATAATTGTAATAAAAAATTTAGACTTTTTATGTCTTTTGTATGAGTTAGAATTGATATAAAAAAAATAATTTTAACTCTCATAAAAAGTGTCTGCTACATTAAAGATTTTTTAAAATCGAAAAACATGACATTATAGTAATAATTTTTCCCTTCTTTCGTGAATGATATTTTTTTTTCTTTATCAAGTAAATACATTTTGATTTTATTGAATCTCAAAGTGAGTGTCTCGAAAATCGAAGAACTTGTATAGTCAATTTATATTTGAAACATGTGTTTATGTTTGGTTTAAATTCGTATAATTAGTGCACATTCTTATTTTTTATTTTTTATTGGTCTTATTAACCATTACTATTTTATCAACTTATGTGGATGTGGTATATGTTATGTCACTAACTTTTTAACATCATGAAACTTACCAATGCTTTTCCTCAAGCTTCCTCTTCCTTTGAGCTATTCCTTTGAGCTATTGGTTTTGCTTGAGGAATAATAGTAAGTTTATAACTCCTAAAGTTTAGGTTGATGCCTAACATATCTACTACACTTCAAGCAAATATATTAGAGTTATGAGTTAGCACTTTCTCAACATGTGCACCCCACTTTAATACATTGAGTATGGTAATTGATAGTAGGACAACCTTCCTCAACTAGACTCTAGATCATGTTTAACTTTTTCTTTCTCTAGTGAACTTGACTCTATTTGAATGAATTTGATGTTGTTGCATTATTTCCTAGTTGATTTTCCTCCACCAATAAATTATTAGAGAGGTCCAATGCTTTTGTTTGGGTTAAACTGCTAGGACTTGGATCCTTTAGATCATAGACACACTAGTACAAAAAATGCATTTTACGTCAGGATAATACATAAGTTAAAATGGAACCGATGTAAACAAAAACACGATGGTATTTTTTGTAAATATTTAAAGAGATATTACGTTGGTTAACTCAAATCCGGCGTAATATATCATATTCTACGAGAGTTGCCACTTATAACCGATATAGAAAAGACTGAAAAAAGTAAAAATTCAAAATTTGAAAACTTTGTAATGGCGCTGAAGATACTATGTTGGTTAGAAGGTCCCAATCGACGTAGTATGTAGCCCATATTACGTCGGCTGGGACTTTTCAACTGAGGTAATATCTTCATCGTGGCGCACGAGTGACTTTTGGAGAAATTTGGCAAAATTTGGCCAAATACTACGTCGGTTGGGAGCTCCCAACCGACATAGTATGTTTCTCGAGTTAAAATTAGGGATTTCAAGGGAGATATTAACTCTTGGACAACATTTTTCTCTTACACTTTCTTCGCCTTCACTAAGCCTCGTTGCCTTCTCTTTCACTTAGCCTCGCTACCTTCTCCTGTTTCGCATTGTGGGGTTCGTTTTGCGTGGTGCCGCTTTTTCTTTTCACTGGTTTTCAATTGCATTTCGCGTGGTGTCGCTTTCTCTTCTCACTGATTTTCATTTGCATCTTTGTGTTCACTGGTTTTGCCAGATCATTTGGCTCCATTTTAGACTTCTTACATGTTCGTTTGGAGCGCACAAACTCCATGGTTGTCTCAGTTGAATGCTTGGTTTGACACCCCTTGCCTCTTCTTTTTGCCAGAGGTTAGTAATTTTGTAAAATTCATTAAAAATAGTCAGAAAATTATGTTTGACCCAAATTTTTTATCAGGAACTTGATTTAGTATATATTTGATGGTATAATTCTTACGTTGTATAGATTTATCATAGATTTAGAGTTTCAAAAATTTAGGACAAAAAAACTTCAATGACCATAACTTTAGATAGAGAGCTTGGATTGAGACACTCCAAAAATAAAAGTTGCTCGAAATGAGATAACGAAGCCCTTGCCCAATCCTCATTGGACCTCTGGAAATTTCAAAATTCAATCCTTTACTGTTACTTTTTCTATTTTTTTGTTATTTTTCACCAATTTTTTTTAGATTGTAGCCTTTTATTTTGCATATCTATACTTGCTAGAAAATTCTAAATTTTTTTGTGGTGTTTTATTGTATCAATTAGAAATTTATCAACCCATTATTTGTGTTAAAACAAAATAAGACTTTTTACGTCGATTCCAGGTCTAACCGATGTAGTATCCACCTCTTATATTGTAATTCTTTTATTTTAGTTGGGTATATGATGTCCGTTTCTATTTTCAACCGACGTAGTGACATACATATTACGTCGATTACATGACTGATGTTATATGTCTAAGACTTTCTACGTCGCCTGCATCTACGTGACGTAGAAAGCCATTTTTTTACTAGTGATATCTACTTTTAGACTTTGAGCATAATATTCCCTTGCTATTTTTGGATCAAATTTGGTGGTTATGATACTACCTTGTTTTCCTAGAAAGTTTGTTATCATATGTGGTGTAGAGGTGATAACATCAAATCTCATTGAGTGTTTTGTATTTGATAAGGACATTATATAAGATATCCATTGATACAAGAATGTATCAAACCATTAATGTTTGATGTGTTTTATTAGTACTAAACATGATTAGAAGATCAATATAATCATGAGTATGAACTCTTTTCACGAGTATGAACTCTTTCTATAGTAAAGTAAACTTGATCAAGGGATTTAGATACATTTTTATGAGTGGGATAATGATATAATGTTGATTGAACTTCTTTAGTCTATTAACAAATCTCTTATTTGACAATTGATTATGGTGGCAATAACAATTGTTTAATCATCTTGTGTTGGATTGTTATTGTTAATGTTATCATTCATGAACATGATTTGTAGAAGAGATATTGGTGAAAAAAACCGATTATGTATGCTTTGAAGTTGTCTCTTTCTTGTAGAATTCAAACTTTCATAGTTGATGAATCAACCGACTATGATATTGATGACTCCTTTGACCTCTCGGTGATTTTGTTGAATATGATAAGTATGTTAGTTCTACTCTTGATTAGGAGTTGATTCTTTTTATCATCTTGATAGTTTCCACAACTTCTACAATGAAATCCACCATGACACCCTCAACAATGTTGTCATTTTGTAAAAAATGAGCAAAAACTCAAAAACGTATTAAGTCTTTAATTATATCTTAAACATTATAAGACTATTTGATTATGTATTCGATATTTTGATGGTATTTGTATCTTTTAATCTGGTTAACATGTGTAAGAAGAAAAACAGTTAAGATTGGTAAGAACTCAAGATTGAACTTTTTTTTTTTATGTTGGTATCTCAATTGACATTGAGAGGAGTAGAAATTTTGTGCCTCCTTCACATTGTCGTTTTGACATCACGAAAAATAATGGTGTGACATCATGTGTTAGTTTGTCAAACACTTTCTTATCTTGAGGTTCTTTTCTATAGTTATGTGCATCGCCCCTTGTTCTCAAAGCTTATCTATATTTTTGGTGGGTTGAGGAACGAGCTATTTAGGAAAGGACAGTAATGTAATTTGGTTGTATTCATGGCAACATATGGATGGAGGTCAAGAATGGTAATCGATGCTTGGTAAAATTATCTATGTATTATTATGATAATATTGTTTCTCTTTATTTTATGTTTTCTCGAGCTAGTGAGCTAGTCGGTATTGATAAGCTAACTGCAAATTGTATTGTAAATCTAGCATAAAATGTTTCAAATGAATCTATCTAGTTTCATGACAATGTGTAATACGGTTGCAGAATTAACCAATTTTGTTGATGTGGTTAAAAAAGTTTTGTAATGTACAACAAAATCGTTAAAAAATAGATTAATTTAGATGAAATAATAATTTAAATATTTATCTAAATTAAACGATCCATCATAATTTTTTTAATGTTATCTAAATAGTTATGACTTTAAAGAGTGAACAAAATATATATGATATTCTTTATATACATAAAAATAAATTAGGAACATGCGAGAGGGGAGAGGTAAACTCTGGAAAGACCCGCGTGCAGGTTGATCTATTATAGAGAAAGAAGAGGAGAAAGAGAGGGAGAGAGAAAATTGAAGATTGAAAGTTGATCTGTGAGAGAGAAGATGGCGTTGAATCCTCAACTCTTTCCAAATGGAATGCCCGTTCCTTTCGTCAACGAGATGTTTGTGCTCGCCAGAGACGGCGTCGAATTCGAGATCGATAAGATTCCTGCCTCTGGGTTTGTCACTCACCCTTTCTCCCCGTTTCCATTTTTTTTTTATTTATATTGCTTCGCTTTCGAATTCATTGTTGATTCTCTTCAAATGGGGAAAGGAACATTTGGGGATTGTCGGTTAATTCCAACATCGCAAAAAAGGAAAATTAGGGCGGCAAATATATGATTATAGATTATTGATATTTATTCTTTTTATGCTAATATGTGTTAGGTCAAGTTAGGATTCTGCTAACAGGCTATTTGGAACATTTGAAATTATTTGCTTATTTTATTTTGTAGCTGAGAGACCTTCAGGTCCATATGAAACATGTTTATTATTTTGTCTGATTTGTGTGGTTTTTGTGTTTGATATAATCGTGTTTTTGTTATTTATTTTGGTCAGAAGTCACGGGGGTCATCTCAAAACCAAAGGAATCGTTTATTTGTCAAATATTCGGATGGTCTTCGTTGCTAAAAGTCCAGTTGGGCAATTTGGAGCTTTTGATATGCCTTTGGTATGTGTCACAACTTATGCTGTTTCAAATTGTTAATTCTCTGCAGCCTGGTTTCAAGTTTACTGCTTTTTCCTCTTTTACCAAAAGAGTTTTTTCGGTTACATCTTGAATGCCCTTGTTGCTATGCTTAGATGATTTAATGGACCCTTTTTCTGTGTTGTCTTTTGTGGATGACTTTATATCAATCTGTTTTTAGCAGAACCAATTCCTTGAATAATTGGCTTTCTACTTTTTGTGGCTTATGATTTCTGTTATGACTTGTGTGACTTCTGTGATGGTCGAGTTTTAGGCCTGTTGGTTCTCGGGGAATAGCCAATTATCATTGGTTGGCTAGTGCTAACTCGCTGAAAACTAAGAATGTAGATTTTATGATGTTAGTCTGTCAGATTGGTTGGGACTTAATATATGATGGTTATAAGTTTAAAAATAACCTGATGTGCAAATAATTGTTATTCTTAATTTCTTTTTTGAAGTAAATGTAGATTAGTATAGGTGACATGCCAGCATCATTTAGTAGTGAGAGGATCAGAGAGAAACAACTAGAAGAAAACAAAGACTTGTTTGTTGGGAAAAAGAAAATTATATAGTTGAACCACATATATTCGAGAGACCTCTACTCTCCCGTTTGTCCCCTAATTTTTCTGATTGCCCCATTTCCCTGTACAATTCCCCTTTTATTCTCTGCCCCCATCTAACTAACTGGTTAACTAGTTAACTAACCAATGTTAGCTATCAGTCACAATATCAGGCCCATGCCCAATTTTTCTGAGGCCTATTTTCTTATTGCTTCTTTCGTATACATTCGTTAGGAAGTTACTTCCTATCACTATTGTATCTTTGCTACTCCTGAATGACAACGTAATTATGAAGTCATTAGCTATCTGCTACTTGTTTTAGTTGTGAGCATGCGTTTATTTATGTGTATTTCTTGCTCCCATTGTATTTGTATAAAGGGGACTTTTGGATGAAGAGCCTAATTAAGTTCTTATTCAGTAAGTTTTTATTATATGAGGAATTTAGAATAGAAATTTGACCATGAAACTTATTGGAATAACTTAAAATAACCTATCCTTATGAGCTTACATACATCAGGAAGCTTATTGTTACGTTAGTTCTGCATAAGCTCTTTAAAACATCCCCAAAATCTAATGGCATGAAATTTGAGATTACGCTTTTTATGTTATGGGTTAGCTGCTTGAAGTTGGATTTTAAGTCACTTTCATGAAATTTGAGTGAGTATCTCCATTTGATTTAATTGGAAAAGTGATGTTTTCCCTTAAGTCGAACTTCACTAGAGTCAATTTTATTTTCAAGTCGAACTTCACTGGAGTCAATTTTATTTTCAAGTCGAACTTCACTAGATTAGAAAATTGGGGTAACACGTACATATATTAGTCATCGTTGTATTTTTGTATTTGGTTTGTAGATTGTCAAAACATATATATTAATTTAAAATGTGATGTATGTATGCCATTTGTTCTGAGTTGATCCTTAGTTCTTCATTAATTATGCAGCTTTACGTCCATGGTGAAAAATTTAACCAGCCAATATTTCACTGCAACAATCTTTCTGGACAAGTTGAGCCTGTAAGTAAATAGTTATGTTTTGCTAAACATCTGACTCCTATCCTTTTTGTTGTTATCCAATTTATGGATCCTAAACACTGAACTATTTTAATTGTTTCAGGTTGTCCCAAATGACCAACACAGAGCACTTTACTCCACACACTCATTTAAGATCATATTCAAGGAGGGTGGCTGTGGAACCTTCATTCCCCTTTTCTTCAATTTGATCGCCTCAGTGAGGCAGTATAATCAACACCAGATGCAGGCACAATCTTATGTGGATCCTTTGCAGGCAGCTCAGACTCCTGTTGATGAGATGATGAGACACGCGTAAGTGAATGACTATGCTTTAAATTTTTGGCTAAAGTTTGTAGAGTGTGCAATGTATGATTTATAATCTATAAGCTTTAATAATTAGGATTGAAATTATATGCAGGTATGTTGATCCTAATGATCCGACGAAAATATTTCTGCAACAACCCAATTCTGATTCTCAGCTTAGGCGTCGAACATATCAGCCACAGGCAGATGGAGGCCATGTCTGAGTCTGAAGTTACACTGTCATCACTCTCTATCGTACGATGTTTATATGAGAATTGTGTATCACTATCAAAATAAATAAAAATCATATGACAGACTAAGTGTGTGCTTGGATGTAAAGTTTATAGAATTAATTTTAGATCGACGTGATTTATACAATTGATTATGGTTCAAATTGATTTGAAGTATCATGATTTTTATTTGGATAGATATTAGAAAAGTGATTTTCGGAGAATATGTTTTTAATACATAAAATCAAAATTAAAGGTGTGCAATTACTAAAATGGATTTTGATCCCTATGGATGATTCTTTATTATTATAATTAGTTATTATATAAACAGATTAAAGATAAAAAAAATTGCTCAACTATATTAAATATATGACATTAATAATATTAAAGATTTTGTGTATAAATATTGGCATATTTAGCAAAAGTTAGATCCTTTGGTTCACTGGTTCAACCGTAAAACAAGCTCAGTTATTCTAATAGCTACTCAAACTATTTTTGTTTGTATAGACAAAAAATAGTTTAAGATTTTTTTTATAAATAATATGTAATGTTTTTAAGATAAAAAAATGTTAATTTATTAACAAAAGGTGTGCAAATAAGAAATTCACTCTATATCATAAAGGAAATACCTTACTAAAATTTAATATATAATAATGATTTTTTATTTTTTTTATAATTGAATAAATCATATCACTTGAATTTCTTTATTTTTGTCAGAGTTATACTAATAAAAGAAAGATAAGGAAATGTATTAAATCACAATTAATTTATGATAACAAATTTTTTTTTTTTTTTATATTTGCAAGAAATATATGATACTACTTGACTTCAAGGTCTTTTAACAAGTAATATTATTCGAAGTCCGTGTATATAATAAGAATGGAAAAAGAAAATAAGCAGAATGTTACACAAAGAACAAAAGAACTTTCCAAAGTTTTGAATAAGTTTAATGTGAACATAAGTTTTGTGTATATTCTTTATAAACAATTTACAATGATTATTCAATTTCATATATTTTTTCAAAGAAACTAATGTCTTGTTGTAAAATTACAAAGTTTGAAAAGACTACTCTATAAATAATACTTGTGAAATTACATTGATTTTTAAGTGAGTATAAAATCTTATAAGATTACTGTGGAAATAATAACAAGTGAGTATAAAGCTTAAAAAAATTATTTGTAAAGAATTCTTAAAATTTGTTGAGAAACTCTCTAATGAGGTTTGACAGTTTATTTACGTTATAAAAAAACGTTTGAGCAGCTGTATTGTATTATTAGAGATAAAAAATTAGAGTTACAATTACAAATAGTTATATAAATAATCCTAAACACGGTGGTATAATTATCAAAATATCCCGTACCGTACTGGATGGGCTTCGTCCCCACACCTCCGGCCCAGCCCACCACTAAGCCTATAACTTCACATAGTGGTATATAATGCAACAATAGACTGAATAGTTGACTTCCAACATACAAGTCCTCCACTGAGAGTAAAAACATACTCAGTTGTCGACCTTTTATTATCCAGATCACTTGCATAATCTGAGTCCACATATCTAACAACCAAAAGATCACTCTGCTGATTACCAAACACAATGTCATGTCCCACAGTATCGCTCAAGTACCTAAAAATCCATTTGACTGCCTCCCAATGTTTCCTACCTCGTTTAGACATGTATTTACTAACTTGACTGACAACATGAGCTAAATCCGGGCGAGTACATATCATCGCATACATCAAGCAGCCAACAACACTAGCATAAGGAACCTTTGTCATGTCCGCAACTTCCTTATCTGTCTTAGGGCACTGTTTGAACTGAGCTTAAAGTGATTTGCCAATGGAGTGCTCACAGATTTTTCACTGTTCATCCCAAATCTTTCTAGTACCTTCTCAACATAACCTTGTTGAGATAACTACAATTTCTTTGAGCTTTTATCCCTATGAATCTCCATTCCAAGAATTTTCTTCAGCACCTAAGTCTTTCATATCAAATTCCTGATTCAATAAATCTTTCAAACCAACAACATCGTCCAAATTCTTTGCAACAATCAACATATCATCAACATACAGTAGTAGAAAAATAAAAGAACTATCATCAAGGCTCTTGACATAAACACCACAATCATACTCACAACTCTTGTAGCCAATCTGAATCATGTAGGAGTCAAACTGTTTATACCATTGCCTTGGAGACTGTTTCAATCCATACAATGATTTCTTCAACCCACAAACCGAATACTCATGTCCAAGTTGAGAGAAACCCTCTAGCTGTTGTATATAAATCTGCTCATCATAATCCTGAAGTTAATGTGACAATTGAATTTTACAACTTCGAATTTAGCACCTCTTGATATAGCCATCTCAACTCGCTCTGATACCAATTGTTGAGAAACTCACGTTATAAACACATGAATGAACGAAAATAAAAGAAATAGAGAACAAAAGATTTAACGAGATTCGACAATTTGTCTACATCCTCGGAAGCGCGTTTTAGTGGCTGTATTTTATTATTAGAGAAATCAAAAATTAGGATTATAATTATAAATGGTTATATAAATAATCCTAAATACAATATTATGAGTCATATCTAACAAAATTTTTAGTAAAAAAAACAAGTAATAACAATATCTAGTATAGAGGTTAGAAATGACATTTGAAAATTACTAGTAATTTGTTGTGAATAATGAGTATGAAAGAGTTTAAAGTGAACATTTCTCTTGAATTACAATCAATCAATATAAATATTATTAATATTTAAAATTAGTTTATAGAAAGTTTTATATTTTCTTTTAAAAAAAATTAAGTGCAAAAGTTTAGAAAATATAATTTAATCCATTTTTTTTATACATTTACACTGACATTTTTCATTTAATATCTTGTGTTATTCATCATTTTAAACCGTTTTGGATATATTGTTAGAAATGAAGAGGTTGAAAGAATTTAAGAAAATGTTGAGTGTAGCCTTTGGAAGCTTTACAAATTGTTAATATGGCAATAATGTACTTGTTATTTTTATTTTAAAATTTATTTATTAAATATTTTTTTCTCTTTCATGCAAAAAGATATGTTTTTTTTTAAAAGATGTGTTATATTTTTATTTTTCTTAATAATAATAAAAATATATTGGTAATTTTTTCTGCATGATAAATATGGATAATTATTTATTTTATTTTTCATTAGTGTGTTAAAATGAAATATTTTGCTATACTAAGATTAGTTTGTTAAAATAAGATATTTTAACATTAATTAAAAAAATAATATATAATTATAAGATTGTTTTTTATTATTTATTATGAGAGAGAAAGAGAACCCTTAACAACTTTTTACTCAATTATATATAAAAGAAAGAAAAAAATTATTTAATAAGTAAATTTTAAAATAAAAATAATAAGAATATTATTGACATATTAAAAATTTGTTAGGTACAAGAAGCAGTTTATATCTAGTAGGAAGCAATTGTCTAAAGGATATTATGTGTAATATTTCAAAGTGAGTTAATTATGCTAGGGAAAGTGAATAGTTTTGTTAAATGAATGATTAATAATTGAATAAAATTGATTTTTCAATTATACAAATAAAATTTTATAAATTGTTAATTTATGGACTAATTGTTAGAAATTTAAAATATAATTTTGATATAATTAACTGTAGAAATTATCATACTATGTATCATATTCATTTTCATAAATTAGCATTGAATTTATTTAATTTATTAACATATTTTTATAATTATTTTTAAAATATATTATTAAATATTTTAATAACAATTAGAAGTTGGATATGAAAAATCAAGTTGTTTGAATTAAAAATAGAAAAAATAAAAATAGATAAAAATGAATGAAATATGATAGAAAAAAATTAAATTAAATTATTTAATACATTCGACTACTAAAATTCCTTGGTTGAGTTTTCATAAGAATGAATATAATTAAAATAGAAAATATATTAATTATGAAGTAATTAGTTTATGAAATAGAAGTAATATTAAAAAATTATTGAATTTTTAAAATTGAATATATATATATATATATATATATATATATATATATATATATATATATATATATATATATATATACAAAATAAGTCTTATTAATAAGTTTTTGGAAACTATTTTGTCATTAAAATATAATTTTAAGAATGAATTGATGATAAATTATATATTATTTTGTCATTAAGGCATAAGAAGAATGCGGACAACAGTACAAATAAATGATGAAAAATTAGCTTCCTACTAATATAATAGGGTTAATTGAGTTGAAAATGAAGTGAAAAAACAATTATGTACTGGAGAGAAGTGATTTAATAGAGGAGATAAAATAATAGAATGAACTAAAAAAATAGAGCAAACGAATACCTATGAGTTGCTTATTTTATGGTCACCATGTGGTGTGGTTAACTTGCATGAGAGAGCAAGTGAGTGTAAAAAAGTTTCATAAATGGTGTATATATAATAAGATATAATTGGTTATGTATATATACAAATATTTGTAAAACCAATTAAACTTTTTATAACATAATCCATTGAACAATTCTACTTTTATTTAATTATAATTTGTTAATTAGTCTCTTCAAAATGTTGAATAAATAATGCAAGAAGAAGGATAGAGTTGTAAAATAAGTTTGACCGGTAAAGAGGAAAATAATGTATACATAAACAAAGATAAAGAAAATGTATTATAATATAATAAACTTGTACATAATTTTAATTAAAATAATAATTTTAATTTCATGTTGGGATTTGGTGATAAGATCTGACAGTAAATATGCAGCACTTTGTGTTATAGTTACAAAATAACATATGATCATGAATTACATTTTAAATGAAGTTATTATATTATAATTTAGTTGCAGAAAATAGTCACATACTTGCATCGCATCACATCGTTAACATAAATTAATTTGGAATTAATTTAATTTATTAAAATATTTTAAAATTATTATTTTTATTATATTTTATATCTTCATTTTTTTTTCTTAAATATGACCCATGTATTGATTTTTAAATCTTGATGGATACAGCCATAAGTAAAACTTTATGCTTATATATATTATAATAAATTTAAATTTAAATGAAATTACATAATAATTTTTCTTCTTATAAATTATACAGAAATCATATTAATGTATTTTTTTAAAAATATTAACAATATTTATTTAAACATAATAAATACATCTAAGCTAAAATTATATATATATATATATATATATATATATATATATATATATATATATATCCTTGTGTGAGAAAAAAAAGTTTCATTTACAATTAATAATAAATAAGCAAAATTTAATTTGTTTAATGACAAAAATAAATAAGTGCAATTAATAAAAATTAATACTGATAAATAATAGAAGAAAACAGTAGAAGACCAATGAGGGAAAAGTTTGTGACGAAGCATAAACACTGTCAGAAAGAGGCACGCAAATCGAGTTTAGCAGGAACTTTGTCTGGAACGGTGTTTATGATGGAGGCGGATCCTCCTCTGTCTGAGCCTCAACTTCCTGATTATTTGGAACCTTTCAGGGTTTCTGTCCAACAAATTCTTACCAGAGTCAACAAGGTACTCCAATTCCTTCTTCCTAACACTTCTTTCAACGTTTCTTGTTTTGTTTTGGGCTTTTTTTCTTTTTCTCATTAGGACTCTGTGAATTAGCCGCCCTAGAAACTTCGCTGGACATGAAATTTAACGAACCGTTGCTTCTTGTCTTGTTAATTGTGGCTTACGATCAAGGGTTTAGTTCAAGGGGTAGGATTGATGAGCATGTGACCAACACGTAGAGAAAATTTTGTAATTTATGCAATTTTTTTTTACGTATAAATAATGTAGTGTAATTAACTAATTGTTTCATTGAGTGAGGTTAATCAGTACAAATTTTGGAGTGAGGCCTGTACATGGTATGGACACTACAGAACAAAACAAAGGAGAGCAAGGACACGTTTTCTTGGATTTGTGGTAGAAGACAATAACGAGGAAAAAGGAAATAAACTTTTCCATTGGTTAAAATTTGTTTTTTCACAAGCTAAATTAACTTATGCAAAATGTTTCTCGCTTCTATAAAATTAGAATTTAAGTTATGTATAAACTGTTTTAACTAAGAAATTTATTTTATTTTCTTTTCTTTTTTTCTCTTATAAGTGTTTATGGAAAGTATACTCAATCAGACCCTAAACTAAGCTCACAAATATGCAACCAAAAGCAAAACAACCTGTAAATTGAATTTGTTTTTTCTTCTGGGATGGAAGGAGCCATTAAAAGTTAACACAATAGGTATTTGGATGTGCAGTACTTGGCATTCCCTCAATGAATATTAGAGAGAGAAAGGTTTCAGAAATGGAAATAAACTGCGTCAAATTAACTGCAACTTACATGAGAAGGATTTAAATTAACAAGTTAGAAGTTACGTAAGGATTTCTTTTTTGTGCGAGCACCACCAGGCACTGGTAAATCTTTACCTATTAATAAATTGACGAAACTACTAGCATAGTGGGCGCTGTAACCTTTTTCATAAGTATATTAAGCAAAGTTAAAATGTGGAGGTGACCATGGTACCGATGGGTCACCCCATTCCCTCTGCCACTTACAGTAGCAAGTTTATTAATGAAAGTAAGTGAAGGTTTGATCCTCTGAAATTTTGGGGAATTGTGAGTTGACTTAGACTCAAAGTTAACCTTGTACTGATCTAAATTCACTATCACTTAATATTAATTAACTACAGTTGTATAATTAGTCCTCAATTACCTCTTCTGCAAACGCGCTCATAAAGATATGGTGCGTATACATAAAATACAATTTCTCTCAAACATTCTGTTGCAAAATACTGGTATGGAAAGTTAAGATGTAAGATTTACAAGTACTATTTATATCTCTTAGAAATTGTACTTTCAAACCTAATTCAATCTTACAGACCCAGTTTGTAAGGTGATGTCTGTTATATACTATAATGTGAGATCTCCAACCATATAAATATATTCCTAATGGATTTCTTTTTAATCAAGAGAAAGTTATAAACCATCATAAATAAATAAAAAATAGTTGGATCATGTAATGATTAAGGGGGGGCGAGCTAAGTATATATATATATATATATATATATATATATATATATA
>Ga0209489_106851_pt1 | contig 17746 bp, 12 predicted proteins | sample SiratrowhiteBW_FD_187527 | JGI IMG/M metagenome (GOLD analysis project Ga0209489, IMG submission 187527) | Root nodule microbial communities of legume samples collected from California, USA - Siratro white BW (SPAdes) (version 2) | ecosystem: Host-associated > Plants > Roots > Nodule | place...
GATTGGAAAATGATAAACCAAATGACATTCTTAATTATATAAAAAGAATAAATTCTTTTCCAAATGCATATAGAATAATGTTAACAATTTCAGTATCAGTTGCTTCAGCGGTTAACAATTTCAGTATCAGTTGTTTCCACTGAAAGGAGTTTTTCAAAATTTAAACTAATAAAATCTTATTTAAGATCAACAATGTCTCAACAAAACAAAGATTAAAGGAATTAACTTTATTGTCTATTGAAAAAGATTTTTTAAATGAAATTAATTATGATAATTTAATAGATAATTTTGCATCACAAAAAGCTTGAAAAATAAATTTTAGATAAAAATATCATAATTTTAATTATTTTATTAATTTAATAAAGGCCTCAATTTTTTTTTCGCTTTAGGCCTCTTAAAGTCTTGAGCCGCCACTGCATATACATACATCTCAAAATTTTCTAATTCATTCCATATAACTCTCAATTAATAAAATATTCAGTAATATGGAGAACACTTTTATTCAAAAATGTCGCCTCCATTTTCAAATAAGAAATGGAAAGTATAGTCTGATATAGTTACATCCATTAATCATATTTGTTGATTTTCTTAAGGTTCCAAAAACGTTAAAAATTAAAATAGTTTTAATTTTAATCACACTCTTAGTTTTTCAGGTAATTAGTTTATTGGGAATGGTTTTATGAGAAGTTAACACAACAAGAGGGAGGGAGGGAGGTAAAGGGTAGGTCCAGAAGATTATAACCATAATAATCAATTGTCATTTATGAATATAGGTATCTGACTCTTCTATTACATCTTGATTCTCAATAATTTAATATGATGACTAAATTCATTATTTAGAATATTTATTCTATCATTCTATTAAGTGGTATCACGGCAGATAGAGTGGAATATATTGGAACCGATGAGGCTTGGGCTTGGGTGGTATATAGAGCATTTTCTTTCTTCGAGAGAATAAGAAAAGATATATATTTTCACTCTCATATCCTTTGTTCTTTTTCATTCATTTCTATTTATTTCTTTATTTTAATATCATGTGGTTAATATGATATCTCTGTTAGGTGTTATGTATATTATTGAATATTTTACTAAATTCAGTTATATGTGTATATTATTGAACATTTTACTAAATTCAGTTATATATATATTATTGAACATTTTACTAACTTCAGTTATATGGGATGAATTAAAAAAATTTCGGCTAGATCCTGTATTACATGTCACTATATTTTCTTACATTGTTTCTTTCACTATCATTCAGAGAAAGTATAAGTACTAAGGCTAGATGACCTAAATAGCAACACCAAATCCCACGTTCTCCTTGTAGATGCAATTTCTCCAATAACCAATATTTTATCGTTCGTTACCCAGCGAAAAAGACAATTGACTATCAATGCATTTATAGCCAGTACCAAGAATGTGAACTTGCATGTTAATATTGATCAAATTTCTCAAGTTTGCTCTCACTGTAGGCGTAATGAACACACTAGAAGCATTTGTTATTGCAAGCATGGTTTCCCTTCAAATCAGGGTACTAAAAATGTCAAGAACGATTATAACAAGATTTATGTCAGAAAAATCAGATCACACAATTGAGGTGTGTTACCGAAAACATGGCTACCCATTACAAGAATTTTCGGATTACCGATGGCTAATTATTCTCGGATTTAAACACATTGGTAAAATATCATTATTCACAAATAATTGAACGATCCATTTATTGAAGTCCAAAGTTCTATTAGATGGTCTAATCATCTAATAAAGTTTTGATGATTTTACATGTCTGTTACAATAATATTCACATATCTCTAAACATGATGAGTATGTACACATGAACCGCAAACTTAGACAAGTGTTTATTTATTATTATTTTATAATATTAATTTTGTTTAAAATTAAAATAAGAGAAAAGTTAAAAATAAATAAATATAAAAGTAGTAAATGTTTTAATGTGTTTTGAAATCTGCTTTCAATTTTATTTTGAGATGGAATCATTCTCTACACCATGGTCTATGGTTTTATCAAGTTTTGCTTACAATAAAATTAATTTGATTTAGCATATTTTGTTTACCTATATGTATTTGCAAAAACTTTTTGAAATTAAGATTAGATTGTTATGTTATTATAGCTAAATACAGAAACAATTTAAAATGATTTTGATACATACAGTTTTGATTTGATTTGTTTCAAATTTTGAAAAACAAATTAAAGTGTCTTTCATAGAAATATCAAAATTAGATTTTATAGCATATTGTGCTTTAACATTCAAATTTGTTCATAATGAAAATTATTATGAAATATTTAAACATGATTCTTAGTTTCAAATCAAATATATTATGTGTTGTTTAAATTGTTTATATATGCAGATAATTTAGGACAAAATTAAGAATAGAATTTGTTCTTCCAACAACTAGTTTCAGCTTAAGATGTTAAGGATTTCTCTTTCAAGCATCCGATGACTAGTTTCTACAAAGTTACATATAGAGAAAATTCAAGTTGCAGAATACAAGAAGAAAAAAAAAAGAAAAATACATCATACAATACATTGAAGAAATAAAGTATATACTAAGTGTCTATTGTAAATATGCTATTGAGAGCATCTAGAATTTTGGGTTGTGAGAAAACTGTGTAATTCTTCACCATTGTGAAGTAAACTATTATGAGCTCTCATTGTTCTATCTTTTGAGAGTGTTTCTTTCAAGCTTGAGTGACCTTGATCTCAGGGGAAGAATGAGACTGGTATAACCTGGAGAGATTTGTGTACCCATTATAACTTGGAGAGGTTTGTGTACTTGTTGTAACCGCTTATTGAATAGTGAAACCTCTTGAACGATTTGTTCAAGAGAGAAATGGACGTAACTTAAGAGATTAAAGAGAACTAGTATCAAATTGTTTCATCTGTGCTTATATATTCTTGCCTTCGATGATTTTGCTTGGTGATTTTTTATTTTCAGCTAATTGGATTCAGACTCCATTCAACCCCTCCTTCTGGAACCATTTGTTCTTACAAATAATAATAACATGACTAAAAAGTTTATTTGATATAGTGATTATAGGTCTTATGTGTACATATCAGATCTGAGTTCGATTTCCTATTGTAGTAGATTGTTAATAACATTAATAAAAGTAATAAAAATATTATTAAAAATAATGATAATAATAATAACATAAATAAAAATGATAATAATATTAATAATAAAAATAATATTCATCATATTTTTTGATAATTTGTATTGATAAATTACCAATGAAATTTGTCGATAATTAACAACGAAATTTGTTGGTAATTACTGACCCATTTACTATTCTGTCGGTAAATTTACCAGTAAGTATTTACTGATAGATTTTTAGCCATCATAATTATATTCGTAATTTGTAATTATTGAAGAAATTTTGGCATTATCAACCGATTTTTTTTGTTGGTAAATCTGTAATTTGTTGTAGTAACCCTCCAACACATAAATTTTACAATGGTAAGGTCTCCCAATCCAAGAATATCATCACTTAACTTCATCAAGATAGTTTTGCTCATCAACGGATCAAAACAATTAAGAAAGCAATGATATTCAGATTACTCCTCAACAATATCAAACACTGATAAATCTGTTACAATATTGAACCACTTGCCAATATCAAGTGAATCAGATCAAGTATATATCCACTCGCTTTATCCAACAAAATTCGTCAACAACATTAATTATATTAATTTATATAGAGATTCTTAGATGATTGATTAAAGAGCTACTGACCATGTGTCTGCCTTTTTATTCATTTTTACAACTTATAAATCTATTAAACTTGTGTTTAGGTCAATTAGGATGTGCATTGTCTAAGGATTCATTTAATAAGGATTAATATCCTGACTCTACTAATAATAAGAATCGAATAGATGAATATTACTAGGTGGTTAAAGTCGAAAGAGACTGAAATGGGTGACTGCAACTTAAAATATAGCTGATTAGAAAAGTCTCAGGACGACTAACCTTGTCATGCATGATTGTTGATTCACTAATTTTGGGCCTGTGCAGATTCACGATTTGGAGTTGTATGATAGGTGCATATCTCGGGGTTTATTCAATGCACAAATTTTTTGGAAGTATAGTCAAGTGTCTTGGTATATGAGTCAATATATGTATATAATGTATTAGTGTATAGAAATGGAAATGATAATATGATGTATGAGATGATTGATGAATGCCTAAATTGTGGTATTTTGGTTAAGATAGAAGTTTTAAACTTTATGATTTTACATTTTAAATTCTCTAGCTTATCATTTTCTTTGGTATGTTGTTTGTTTTCTTTTAAATTCTGTTGTGACCGTGTGTTACACGGAGAAGATTTGACAGAATTAAAAAATAATACAAAGAATTTGACAAAGGATTATGCTTTTCCATAAATTGAAGCATCACATGATATTTTGTTGTTTTATGTATAATTTAGTTTTATTCTATATGGTAAACATAAAACTCTTATAAAAACAAAGTTATATATATATATATATATATATATATATATATATATATATATATATATATATATATATATATATGTATATATTATTTATTGATAAATCCATATTATTATTGTTTATAGAGTGTAAATTTTAGGATGTTACACAATGTTTCATCGAAATCATTTTTTTTCATTATAAGATCATGTTGTTGTTTTAAGTATTTCTTATGTTTTGAAAATTTTAATTTCTATATATGAAATTTTTAATTTTTTATTCTTTTATTAATTAGGCTCATTTTAAATAAATATTTTATTTATTGTAAAAAATATATATTACAATTTATTTAATTAAAATATATTTTTATTCCATTGAAAAATAAAAGTAAAATACCTTTAATATACTTAAATTTAATTAATAATATATAACTGAAAGTGTTATAAAAAAATCAATAAATAATTTCTAAGTCTAATCAATTGTTTTATTTAGTTTTGTAAAACTAACTAACTTCTAAATATTTAATTTTATGTAAGAAACCTCAACTTCATATTTATTATATATGATAACAAAATTTCAATTTAAATATATATATATATATATATATATATATATATAAATAAAAAAGTTAAACAAATTTATGCAAAAAAACATATTTTAGATCTAATTAATAATATTAAGAATCGCTTTAAACTATAAATAATTCTGTAAGAAAATTTCAAGAATGTAAGAGATGAAATTTACTTTTAAGGTTTATGTATTTAATATTCAACTACTAACTTGAATCAACATGTATTTTCAGATAAAAGAACATTTTGAGATTTTAATTTCTTAAAATTAAATAAGTCAATTTGTAAACTGCTTTTTGGATCAGCTTACCTAATATATCAAACACTTTAAGAGTGAAATCAATTCTGCGTTTTTTTGACTGGAAAAAACTTGAACAGGTTCACTCATTAGAACTACGGCTTTGTGTATCCAATCACAAATGCTTCCTTCCATGGTCAGGATTCAACTCCTTCTGCATTGCTCATCACTTCTTCTGTAACTTCGAAAAGTCATGATATAGCTTTTAAGAATTGACATATATTTTTAATAAATACTTTTATGCATACAACTTTAAATAAAATTTCTAGTCCTAATTTTGACACCTGTGACATTATATGAGATTGAGAAAGTTAGGATTTCTCAAAAGATAAAAAAAAAATCAAAACCAAGAATTTATAATAAATTTATATAAAATATTATAATTTAATTTTAATTTAAAAATAAAATAATAAATTTATAAAAATTTCTTTTTATATAATATTTTATTTTATTTAATATAAAAATTTCATATATCACTTAGCTTATCGATATTGTTCTTGAAGTGATCGTGAACCTCACATGTAACTTTTCCCTTAGTTTGCAAGAATCACACACTTCACAGTCAAAGTACATCTCAATCTTTGCAACTTATAAAATCTCACACTTCATTTACTCTTTTAAATTTTGTTATGAAAAATAAAAATATCGTGTTTTGTATCACATAATGTTCTCTTTCAAACTCGAATAGTTATTTCAATACAAGTCAATCAGGATATAAATCATAAAAGAAAGGATATATGACATTTCAGACTTGGCCACCCTTCAAACAAGATTCTTAAATACATTTACAAAAGTTATATTAACGTATATTTTGACAAAAAGTAGAATTTGTGATTCCTTTCATATTGCTAAACAATATAGACTTCATTTTCCTTTAAATACTACTTCAACTAATAATGTTTTAGATCTCATTCATATTGATATATCGGGGTGTTCAACTTAGCTTCTATTCATAGTCATAAATTTTTTCTTACCATTATTAATGATCATATTAAGCACACTTGGATATACCTAATGAAAAATAAAAAGTGAAAATAGAAATCTTTTGTCTAATTTTGTTGTTCTTATTAGAGATTGGTTTGATAAACATATTAAAAGGACAAGGACGAAAAATGGTCAAGAATTTAATTTAAGTGGGAAGAGTTTTATAATAAGTTTGACATCATACATCAAACAATTTGAATTGAAACACCTCAATAAATTTTATAGTTGAAAGGAAGCACACATCTTAAACATAACTCACTTCATCATGCATTAATCAAGTCTTCTTAGGATTTTCTCGTCATATGTTGTTGTTCATACCTTTTATTTCATTAATAGGTTGCCTGCCTGTATTACGACAAAAGTCCTTTTGAGTTGTTATATAAACATGTTCCTGATTTGCTAAATTTAAGGGGTTTTGGATATATTTGTTTTCTTTCTACTATTAAGAACAACAGAAAAACATGCTTGATTTTAGACTAGGAAATGTATTTTCCTTAGTTTTCAGTTTGAAACAAAAGGATATGTTGTTATTGGCATTAACACTAGTGAGATTTTTGTTTCACGGAATGTTGTGTTTCATGAGCAGACTTTTATTAAAACTAATAAATCTCTTGAACAGAGTGTTTGTCGTACTAATATTAAAAAAAAAATGGATTTTGTCTATGAACATGTTCATAACAAAATTACTGAAACTATTTTCAATAATTATGTTAATAATAATGAAAGAACTGATAATGATGAAAGAGATGAAGATATACTAGGCTCAAAAGAACTCCTTTTTTAAATGATTATCATGTTCATCTCATTTCTTTCTAGGAGACTGATATTTATAAAGGAAAAGAAGTTTAGTATTTTATTAATTTTGTTACGTCTTATAAGAATTTATCTATTAAGCATTTGCAATATACTCTTGTTATTTCTTTTCATTATTGAACCTCATAGTTATAAGGAAGGTATTACTTCTTCTAATTGGATTACGGCAATGCAAAATGAAATTGATGTGCATGAAGGAAATAATACTTGGTATGTCACTAGTTTACCTCTTGGAAAAATTCTCATTGGTTGTAAATGAATATATAAAATAAAATATAAAGCTAATAGGGAGATAGAACGTTACAAATGCGCGTTGTTGCCAAAGGATATAGTTAAATTGAAGGTGCGGACTACCTTCCCCTATTGCAAAGCTTACCACAGTACATATTCTTATTGTTATTGCTATAAATAAAAATTGGTGTTTAGAACTACTTATGTAGATAATGCTTTTATTACATGTTGATTTAATTGAAGAGGTTTATATGGTTTTGCCCTCACGAAATAGAATCTATGTAACCTAATCAATTTTTTTAGTTAATGAAGTCTATATATAAGTTAAAGCAACCTAGTAGACAATGTTTGTTTTCACTCAATTTCTTAAAAACATTGACTTTGTTCAATCTAAGTATAATAACTCTTTATTCATTAAGAAAACTGGTTTTTCTTTTAATACATTACTTGTATACATGGATGATACTATTTTGGTAAGAAATTGTATGCCTGATATTAATATTGTCAAATACTATAAATCAAGCTTTTAGAATAAAGAATTACAACCAAAGTATTTCTTAGATCTTAAAATATCCGGATAATGCAAAGGCATACATGTTTGCCAAAAAAATATTGTCATGATACTTTTTTAGATACAATGATGTTAGGTGTAAAGCAATTTTCTATATCCACTGTGAGGGATACCAAAGTGCTGTTTGAATAGAATAATCATGTTCGTGATTTACAAGGTTATAGGAGGATGGTGGGATGTCTCCTCTACTTAACTAATACCACACCATATATTTTTTTTGTTGTTCAGTTACTCAGCTAGTTCTTGCAATCACCAACAATTTATATCATCAAGTTGTTCACATAATTTTACAATATCTCAAAGTTTCTTTCTTTTTAGTTGATAATGATATTAAATTAAAACATTTAGTGAATTTTAATGGATTTCATGTCTTAATACTCATCGATCCATCATCGGGTTCTTCATTTTTTTTTAGAGTTTCTCTCATTTTATGGAGGATGATGAAACAAAACACTGTCTCGCATTCATCTTTTAAGGTCCAAGTACAAGGTTTTTGTTGCCATCACTAGTGGATAAATTACCTTTTTCAAGACTCGCATCACTCATATCTCACTTACAAATTTATACCATGGCAGTCAATTTACTAATCACGTTACAATGAATGTTAATTTTAATGAACGCACAAAATACATTGATATTGATTGTCACGTGATTCATAAAATATTGAAAAGTAATCTTCTTCACCTTCCAATACACTTTTTTGACCAGACATCCAATGTTTTTACAAAGCCTTTGGATCGAAGTACTTTTAGTAGACACATCTCCAAGTTGAATTCTGAACACACCTTCCAACTTGAGGAAGGGTGTTAAGTTATAGGTATTTTAGCTTTTGTTACTTTTTTGTTTTAAGCCCAATTGTATTTTTACCTTTTGCTATTGTACATATATGTGGGCTTTCCACGTTTTTGAATATGTTAATCCAATATATGTTTTCCTTTCTTTCTTCTCTGTTTTGTCATGTTAATTTTATACTTCTTTATTTTATTTTTGTACTTCTTTATTTCGTCATGCCTTTCATGAAACCGTATTATGCGTGATATATATATATATATATATATATATATATTTTTTTTTTTATTTTTATAATATGTTATTCATCATGAGTGTTGCCTCTTATGAGTATGGTATTCTTTTGGACGTGTCGTGAAGGATAATATTGTGGTCCAAAGTTACACCATTAAATTTGAAACTCATTAAAAATGAGATATCCTATATTTCATTGATGGTATAATCAAGTAGAATAAGACATTTTAAGTGATGAGAAATTAAAGTTTCGGCATCAAACAATTATAAAGTAAGTGCATGAACTACTCTAACATAAAAGGTTGAGAATGGTATTTGCAATATGAATCAAGTGTTAACTTCTCGTAGAATATGTTTAATATGATTTTTTTGAAAGATGTTTAGTGTGACAATTTGCACGGTTTATTTGCATTGTAGTTAGTTACTTTTCCATATTGGTTAAAAATGGTTGATTCAAGTCTTATGTGTTCTATATGTGAGATGATAGAAATGTGTTGTGATGAATATATGCATGCTATATCACGTAGTATGATGCTTATCTTAAATTATTTTATCCTTGTGTATGTTTTTTTAGACTAATATAATTTTCGTGTTACTAAAATAAATTATGTGAATTATTATTTATTGGATTGATCGTATGTTTTTTTTAGACTAATATGTAAATGATGTTTATTGGATTGATTCAAACTTAAGCCTTCCATTGAAGGTTATTTATATGATTATAAACATTTCATATTAATTATCATAATGATATATAATTTGAAATAACAATATATATCCTTAATATCTTTATTTTATATATAATATTAATATTAAATCAAGAATTTATATGGATATTAATAGCAAATTAGAAACTTCAAATAAAAGGTTGATTTAGTTTTATAATATAACATTAAATTTTTTAACAAGTTTGCTATATAATTTATGAAAATATCTTATTAAAATATGTTTTATTGTCAAACTTATTTGGTAAAATCTTACCTATATAAAATAAACAGTTAACTATCAATATAAGTACACACCTGTAACCTGACATGTATATGATATAATTAAATAAAATAAATGTGATATAATTAAACTATGTTAGAGCATACTATAAGATCACTTGTTTTCTTCCCTAGATGGTTAGGTCTACGTGGTTGTGGACAAAAAGAAATGAAAGGGGTATGCAATACATGCAAGAAAGCGCGTAATGTGTATCATATTTTGGATTTTTCTCGAATGCTTGACCGTGATTATAAAGATAATTTAAGAAAAAAACATATTTTGTTCCATTTAAATTGATAATGATTAGTCATTGATTAGTTAAATTTGTACAAAATTTAATATTCTAGGCAATTTCCAATCAATAAAAGTTGAACATAGTTAGTAGTTATTAAGATAAAAGGTTAATCTCGTGGGAAGATAATATTCCAGGTACTCAATTAATTTTTTTAATTAATTAACATTATATATAAAAATAGGTTTTTCAATTGTGTTCCTCAATAAGTTTAGAGAAGAAAAAGGGTATTATTAAAAAAAGTATTTATTATATGAAAAGAATAACGAGTTTTATAAGAGTATTAGTTAAAAATTAATAACAATGTTTTTATTATATGATTAGATTACGCTTTTTCATAAAAAAAAAAAGTTAACCAATCAACAATATAAAAACTTAGAAATGCATGTGAGTCCAAAGTCGAAACGTCTGCTCCTAATCTCTCACTAATACGTGTTATTTCTTTTTATCTCTCTTTTCCTCCCATTTCATTTGATATTCTTTTAATTTTTATATTTTATTAATTAAAATATAAAAATTAATAAAATCAGTTGATTTATTAATTAAAATTAATTTACTAAATTTATTAATTTTTTAAAATATAAAAAAAGTGGGTGAAGATTGTGAGAACAATAACAATTTTAATTTCAACTTCAACACACAATAAGTTGAAACACAGCCCAGGGACCATTGCCTTTTGGCACATTCCTTTCTGCTTAATGTTTGTGGATCGATGGAAAAAGCACAGACATGGTTCAGCAACGCTTTCATGCTCACTTTCTTACTTCTGAATTTGTCTTTGGGAAGAGTTGCCGGCGCTGATACTTTCAGTAGAGACGATTTTCCGGTTGATTTCGTTTTTGGCTCGGGTACCTCTGCTTATCAGGTTCCACTCAATTCCTCTTGATTTATTCATCTCATGCATCATTTCCTTTCATCGTTCTTTCATATTACACTCACCACAATTCGCTAATCTAAACTTCTTCTTCTTGTTATTGTGAATAGGTGGAAGGAGCTGCTAACGAAGACGGAAGAAGCCCTAGCATCTGGGATACCTTTGCTCACGCTGCTTCTTTTCTTCACTCTTCATCCTCTCTGTTTCCCATATCTTCCAAAATTCCCTACAAAAAATAAAAATTAAAAAACAATATATTTTAAAATATAATATTATTTTTTTATTATTGTACATTTTAAAAAAATACTAATACGGATATTTGTATTATTATTATTATTTAATTGTGAGAATAAGATGTAATAGTCGATAAAAATTATATCACTCACTGTGTTTTGATTGAATTATTTTCTCTTCAAAATTCATTGTTATTTTGGATTTTATTTTCATATATATATATATATATATATATATATATATATATATATATATATTACATGCACAAGTTTTTGTATTAATATAATATTATTTAAAGTTGTGTTTATACAAATTAAAATTGATGTAAATTTATTCAAATATACTAAAAGTATGAATTACTTATCATTCATTATTATGTTCAATTTTAATAAAGTGATATAAATAATGATAATAATATGAAATTATAATTTAATGATTTGATAGATAAATTTATTTTTTATATTATTGTTAATGTGACAGTTTATATATATATATATATATATGTGTTATCACTCGGGGGGTTTATCATAGTATATCTTTGTGTGACTACTTCAGCATCATGCTTACTTTCACACTCCAGATTCTCTATGCATAACACATATAACAGATAAAACAAGAAAGATCAAGTGGATCGGTTCAGACATGTTTTTGATGCACAGGATCCTCAAACAGAGACAAGTGCAGAGCATACACATGTCTAAAACTAGCCCAGAGATTACTTCTTCCTTCTTGACTAAATCACATCATACAAAACTAAAATTTTCAGAGAAAGGAGAAGAGAAGAGAGGTTTAGAAACTCATAGTTTGAGAAACTGATATTATTCAAACTTAAGAACTGTCTGTTTGATACATTCTTTTGAGTTCCCTTTTATAGACAAAGGGACTCATATACAAACAAAAAAGCAATAATACATCAGACACTATTTGATAGTGACATAAAGCTAAAAACACTATTTGACAGTGACATAAAGTTGAAAACACTATGCGATAACGACATAAAGTTGACATAAAGTTAAAAACACTATGCGACAACGACATAAAGTAAAGAACACTATTTGACAAGGACATTTTGTCTTATATCCACAGTGCTTTTTGTCTGTCCTTTGAGCTTTGTTGGATATGTCTACAGTGTTTGTTGTCTGTCCTTTGAGTCTTGCTGGATAATTTTCTGATAAGATCTTATCCTTCTGTATCTGATTCATTTGGATCATCTCGTGAGCTGGAAGGCCAAGGTGGCCAGGGGTCTTGGGAATCTTGCCAGATTGTCTTGTCCTTCTGTTTCTTTTCTTCTTTCCAGAAAAGTTTTTCTTTTTCAGTTTTGTCTTCTTGTTGCCAATCTTGCCAGAGAAGATTTGATTCAGAAACAGGAATGTTATTTGGAGGTTCTGATGGAATATGGACTCTTTTGAATTCTTCATTCCAAACTTCTGGAGAAACTTCCCAGTCTGGTGAACATATTAAATCAAGATTTTTGAGTTTGTTACAACTGGATGAGACTGGTTGTTGAGTTATTTTGAAACCATTTATTTCATGAAGGTGTATGGTCAATTCTTCCTTCCAAAAAGGAGGATTGTTAGGTTTCATGAATGTCTTCAGATTTGGAAAAGTTGCATATGACAGAGCTTGATTTTGGGTATATATGCTTCCACTGGGATGTTTAAAATAAGGCCTGTGAATTATGAAGATGGAAACAAATTTGTTTGCCTCTTCTTCATCTAATTTCCAAACATTGAATCTGCATAATTCTCTGTGAATCTGTTCTTTCCACCAATGTATGGGATAATACCATGAAAGAAATTTCCAGAGCAAGGTGTTCTGGTTTTTTCGGTCTATGAGATATTCAATGGCTTTGAAAGAGGGAAAGATAACAGGTATTTGAATATTGCAGTAGTACACCATAAATACCACATGTCAGCTTCTGTGAACATTTCATCCATTAATAATGGAAAAATATTTAAATATGGTGCAGCAGGATTGAACCAAGTGGATTTTGGTTTTATCTGGTGTTCTTGGATTGTAGTGGCAAGGTAATGGAACATATGTGTTTCTGCAAAGGATTTTATGACTGTAGGAGTGATTGGCTGGATTCTTAATAATTCTGGAGGAAATTCATGAAAGTTTTGTGAAGAAGATCCTTTGTCTAAGGGTTCATTCATCATGATCAGGGGATATTCATGGGTATCTATGAAGATAAGGATTGTTCTGATGTTTTCTTTTAACTGGTGTTGTTGTGATTGGACTTCTTTAGGTCTGGATAGATAATCAGGGATCACATTCTTATTTCCTTTGATGTGTTTGACTGTAAAATCATACCTGGAAAACCATTCTTTCAGACGGAGGATTTGAGGACTTGGAGGAACTTTGTTCTTCAATTCAAGCATTTTGGGAAATGATGAATTATCAAGATGAACTTCAAAAATATGTCCTCTTAAGTGGAAATCAAACTTTTGGATTCCATATTTGATAGCAAGTGTTTCTTTGAAAGTAGTATGGTAATGAATTTCAGCTTGTTTGAACTGTCCACTAGCATGTCCGTAGTAAAATTTCTATCCTTCAATTTCTTCAATTAAGACTGCTCCCCAATAATGGTCACTAGCATCTGTTTGCAAGATTCTCTTTCTTTCTTCAGGTATCTTTAATGGTGGAGGATTTTTTGCGATTTCTTTCAGAATTTTGACTGCTTCAGTTTGTTCATCTCCCCATGGTGGTGCATTCTTTTTCAACAATTTTGATAGTTTTGAGGTGTGGTGAGAGATGTTGGGAATAAAATCTCTGATATAGTTCAAGATTCCAAGAAATTGCTGGATTTGTTTGACAGTAAAGTTTTTCTCAGGAAACTTTGGTAGTTCTTCAACAAGATGGGGTTGAGGAGAGTATTTTCCTCTGGAAAATTTCATTCCAAGGAATTCTATTTCTGTGGTTCCAATTTGAGACTTTGAAGATGATAGCATGAGACCATACTGGTGACTTAACTGATAGAATCTCTCTAACAGTTCTTTATGGCTTTTTTCATCAGGTGAGAATAAAAGGATGTCATCTATGTAGATGAGTGCAAAGGTTAATATGGGCTCAAAAATTTTGGTCATGGCTTTTTGGAATAGTAATGGTGCGACTTTCAATCCAAAAGGTAGAACTGTCCATTGGAAATGGGCATTGGGTATACAAAATGCAGTTTTGGGCCTATCTTTTGGGTCTAGCCCAAGTTGCCAAAATCCTGATTTTAAATCAAATTTTGAAAAGACAAAGGCATTTGTGATATACGAATAAAGAGTGTATATCTTGGGTAAAGGAAACTTATCATATTTGAGGAAAAGGTTCAGTGGTCTGTAGTCAATGACAAGTCTCTTCTTTCCTCTGACTTTTTCTGACCTTTTTTCAACATAGAAAGCTTGACACGCCCAATCAGAATTGGTTGGCTCAATTAACCCTTGTTTTAAGAGTTTTTGACATTCTTCTAGTGCGGCCTGTCTGTCACTGGGAGTCATCCCGGAGTGAATAGCTTTAGTTGGATTTATGTCTTCATTGAGTTTGAAAGGTAGTTGCACAAAGAACTCTTCATTCTTCCAAAGAGGTTTTGGATGTTGGAATAAGTCATGGCTGTCTGCACATAACTTTAGAAGCTTTTCTTTGTATTCTGCATATTCTGGAGGTGCTTCTGACAGACTAAAAATCTTCATTAATGGATTGAATGGTTTGAAACTCTTCCTGTACCTTACACCATTTGGAAGTAACTGTATCCCTTTAAGCTGAGAATAAACGTCCATGCCAATAAGGATATCTGTTCCTGGAAGGTCTGTTCCAATGACCTTGGTGTAGATGACGCAATCTGGAAAGAATTTAATTCCAATGCTTTTTCTGGTCATCAGTTCTGTTGTAAAGATTTCTCCACTTGCAGCTTTGAACTTTAATCTTTTTTGTTCCCAAAATTCTGGATGAAGAATTTTAGGGTTCATCATGGTTCTTGCAGCTCCTGTGTCAATGAAAGCGATTGCTTTGATTGGAACGTCATATCTTGAAGGGAGTATATGGACTTCAATGTTGGGTGCTGGTGGAATAGATACCAGAGACTGTTCTTCTACCTTTGTTATCTGATCAAAGGATAGAATTGGGAAATGATGATGACATTTATCTTCTTCTTCTTCTTCTTCTTCTGATTCTCCACTTTCTGAATTGTCATCTCCTGAGACATCTATGCCAAAAACAGTGTCTTCATCTGGATATTCTTGTTCACTGTAGAGTGATTCTACATCTTCTTCAATCTGTAAGGTTTGGATTAACCTTGCAGATTTTTCTGTTTTATTTGGACAGGATTTTGCAAAGTGTCCTGCCTTTCCGTAGATAAAACATCTGTTCCCTTTCTTTTTTTTAGGGAATGATTTTTGTTTGAAGAATTTCACCTTCCTCTTTCCTTTGTATCTCTTTTTGTACTTGGGAAGTCTTCTGAAATTTCTTCCTCTTGAGAAAGGTTTGCTTTTGCAAGAGCAATCTTTCTTTTTGCACTTTATCTCTAGGTATTTTTTCCGTCACGTCTTTGAGTATTTTTTCTGGTTCTTCATGATTCCTTCAAGTAGTTGTTGTTGGCTGCATAGTTTGTCAAGGGCAACAATGCATGTCTGGTGTATTTCTCCAAGTGTCATTTGAATGATTTCTTTATTTTGGATGTTCAGCATTCTGTACATTTCTCCTTGGATTTCTTCAGGGAGTGAGCTTACATAGGTGCTTTTCAGACTCGGATCATTGTATCCATTCAATTGATAAAATCTTTGCTGCATCCTCTGGAAGTGTCTTTCAATATCTTTGAGCTTTAATGAGCAACACTTCATTTCAAAGTATTCCTTTCGGATTTCTTTGTTGACAATGTCTACATTTCCGAGGAATTCGAAATGAATTGCAGAGATCACAACATCTGTATTTTCAAATCTGTGGAGCTGATATTGGTTTACGGTACCTATGCTTTGGTACCATTCTTTGAGAGTTCCTGTCATCCTTGCACAAAATTCTTCAATGACTCTATATTAGTCAGCATCGGGGTGTATCAATTTCGCATCCATCCATGCTTTGAAATCAAGAAGCCTCTTTCTCCACTGAGTTGGTGGAATGTCATCTAGTGTGAATAGAGGTGTTCTTGTGATTTTTTGGGATGGAGTGTTGATTTCTTGTGGATGTAATATGGAGGTGGATCCTCTAGCATCTTCTTCAGGAGAAGCCATGCAAATCTTTGTTAGATCTGCATACTCTTTTTCAGAAATGTTTTCAGATGAGTTTTTTGATATTTCTGGATCTTGATCTGAATCAAGAGAATCTTTTTCATCTTCTTCTGAATCTTGAAGTCTTTGATTTCTGAAAGAGACCATCAGTTGGTCTTGTGGTTTCTCTTCTGCTTCTGTTTCCTCAAAAGGAATGTCTTGAGATGTTGGTGTGGTTATGGATTTGGGGTTTTTTCCAAAAAAAGGTGGTTTGTTCTGGCAAAGTAGGAGGTAAGAAAGGTGGTTTGACTGGATGGTGTATTACTGTGCTGGACAAAAGTTTTTTCGGAGAAATAGGGAATGGTGAATATGTGTTTTCTGGTGGTGGTTTTGCAATTGTTTTCACATATTCTTCAATCTCAGAAACCTGTTTTCTTAGTTTTTGTAGCTCCTGTTCTCTTCTTGAATTTTCATGAAAGCTTCTTTCAGCTTTTTTCTCCATTTCTTTTTCCAGGGCTTCAATCTTCTGTTTTGTCACTGCATAGGCCTTTTGAATCTTTTCAGACATCTGGTTTAGTTGATATTGAAATGCTTCTGTCATCTTGTTGACCTTTTTTTCGATAACTTTCAAAAGATTGTTCTGAGCCAGTGAATTGGTTGTCTGCCAGTTTGAAGCTTCTTTTGCCTGAGTAGAAGGCTTGTAAGTTCCATCTGGAAGGATTTCTGTTGGTTGCAGAAAAGGTTTTGTTAGCACCAGTGGACTGATGCAGTGATTTGATGAATTCAACCAAGTGAAGATGCTCTAGATCATGTGATGGATGGGTGAAGACCTCTTGAAGTTTGAAGAATTGAATCTAGGATCTAGAAATGTGTTGGGAGTAAGTTTGAAGTTCAAATTTGTGAGGGTTATGATCTCAATCGAAGAAGGGCTCTTTAATAATTTTTCTAAACAAATAAAACATTTAAAAAATTGATAAAAGCAAAAACTGATTTTTTTAAATAACGGTTATAACTAACTGAGAAAAATCTAGTCGACTAAACTGTGATTCAGTCGACTGAAACCGTTATGACAGTTGGTCTATAAATACTTGGCGCGCGAATTTTTAAATTTATTATTACAGAGTAAGAATTGTGAGAAGATTTCTGAAAAGAGAGAAAAGCAAAAGCGATCTACAGTTTTTCATCAAGAAACGAATCAAGCTACACGTTTTACTTCAAGAACTGATTTCTTGAACAA
>Ga0209489_106853_pt1 | contig 17742 bp, 21 predicted proteins | sample SiratrowhiteBW_FD_187527 | JGI IMG/M metagenome (GOLD analysis project Ga0209489, IMG submission 187527) | Root nodule microbial communities of legume samples collected from California, USA - Siratro white BW (SPAdes) (version 2) | ecosystem: Host-associated > Plants > Roots > Nodule | place...
TATCAGAGAGATAATCAAGGGAGTATCAAAGAAACAAATCAGTAGAATATCAAAGATAATCAAGGGAGTATTAGAGAATATCAGTAGAATATCAGAGAATATCAAATGTATTTATTTAGAATAATTTCAATATTTAGTTTCCTAGAATTTTATATTAAGTGAGCTATTGTAAACAAAGAGAAAAACATTCAATAAAGAAACCTTATTCCATGTTATCATATTCTTTGTTCTTTTTTATTCATAGTTATCATATCCTTGTCCAACCTTTCTTAACCCTCGATACCATCGCAAGATGGTATCAGAGCGGTGTTAGATCCTGGAAACTTAAAAACCAACATCATTGTTCCATTACCCCTCACAGCCGAAAAACACCAAAAAACCAAAAATGTCATTTTCAGATGATGAAATTGGCAACAACATGAATCAAAACCAGAATAACTCCTCAACCATTACTGATGAGCTAACTTTGCAAATTGTAAATATGCTTCGTAATGGCCTAGGGATTCAACAAACACAATCCAATCTTGATAATTTGTCAATTGGTTTCAAATTAAATGGAGACAATTATCCATTGTGGGCAACACTCAAGAAGAAAGCTATCTGTGGCAAAGGAAAGAAGAGTCATCTGACAGGTATACCTCCGGCACCAGAAGAGAATGAACCAACATATGAAAAATGGGAACATGCAGACCAAACTGTATTCTCCTGGATAATTCAGGATATTAAGATTAGTTTGATAAACAATGTTTCCCAGTTCCCAACCGCCAAGGCTTTATGGGAGGGATTGGCTACTATCTATGGAAGGCACAGACCCGATGCAAATCTATGATTTACATTAAAAAGTAAACACACAGAAACAGGGAAATGATACCTTAGAGGATTTCTGGAACAAATTACAAGCTATATGGATGGCGATTGACAGAAAGCAACTGAACCCTATGAAATGCTCAGATGATATTGCAACGTTCAAGAAAATCAAACAAGAACAGAGACTATATCAATTCCTAATAGGGATAAATGAAAAATTTGAAGTCATCAGAAGAGATCTTTTGATGCCAGAGAAGAGCCCTTCAGTAGAATCTGCTTATGTTGTTGTCCGAAGGGAGGCGGCCTGACTCCAAATTCTAAAGTCTACCACTAGTAGCGAAGAAAACACATCATTAGAGGAGGTCAGAGTCGACTTAACCGCAAGAAATAGACCACTGGAATAGGGCCAGGGATGGAGTCATCTAGAAACTACCGGACGACGTCCATCACAACAAGATAAGGAAGACAAAAGTCACCTCCACTGTACTCATTGCGGAATGAAGAAACACACCAAGGAGACCTGCTTCAAAATCGTGGGTTATCTAGAATGGTGGGAAGATTTTAAACAAAAAAATCGCAAGGTTGTCACCGTCATGGACATCCCACAAACCACTAGTAACTGTAATGATGACACCAGAAGAGAGGAAGAAGCAAAACTGCAAGACGTTCATGGAAGAGCCGCAGTCACTCATGGAGGTAAAAGAAGAGAGGAGGATACCAGCCCAGAAAAATCCTATCAGTGATTTTTTTATTGTGGGGCAACTGACACCATGACCCATGATCCTCATGATTTTAACAATCTCTCCACACCTGTTAAAACTCATATTGAGACAGCCAGTGGAGAATTATTTGCGGTCCAAGGAGAGGGCTCAATTTTTTTTTCAAAAAAATTAAAATTAGAAAATTGTCTCTATGTTCCTACACTATCATCAAAATTACTTTCTATAAGCCAAGTTACAAAGGAGTTGAATTGTGTGGTTCTCATGTTTCCTACTTTTTGCCTTTTACAGGACATTCTTACGAAGGAGATCATTGGGCGTGGTACTGAACGTGGAGGTCTTTACTACGTTAATGAGGTTGCTCACAAGGGACATACCATGCTTACTCACGGAACGGTTACAAGGGAACTCTGGTTATGGTATAGACGTTTGGGTCATCCTTCATTTGGGTACCTTAAGATTTTATTTCCTAGTTTATTTACTAGTAACACTGAGACCATCAAATGTGAAACTTGTATACGGGCAAAGAATCATAGTTACTTTTCCTCCCAACAATAATAGAGTCAATTTTGCTTTTTCATTAGTACATTCTGATGTTTGGGGTCCAGCTCCAAATTCCCATGATAACCAATTTCAGTATTTTTTATTATTTGTGGACGATTTCTCTCGCATGACGTGGGTATATTTTCTTAAACACAAATCTGAAGTACCTGATAAGTTCTATGCATTCTATCAAATGATTCACACTCAGTTTGGCAAGAAAATCCAAGTACTTAGATCAGATAATGGTGGAGAATTTATTAACAAATCAATGCAAGAGTTTTTTTAGAGAAAATGGTTTAATTCATCAAACTTCCTGTCCAAACACACCCCAACAGAATGGTGTAGCATAACAGAAAAATCGTAAGCTACTAGACATGACTCGGGCCATAATTTTTGATGCACAGGTTCCAACACGGTTTTGGCCCGAAGCTATTGCTACCCCGGCCTATCTTTTGAACAGGTTACCCTCCCAGACCCTTAACCACAAAACACCCCTACAGATCCTAGCTACTCAGACTAATATCCCTCTTGTCCAAATGTTACCACCACGAGTTTTTGCGTGCTTTGTGTTCATTTATATTCCCAAAGCTAACAGAACCAAATTTGATCTATATGCTGAGAAATGTGTCTTTGTTAGATATGCTACACATCAAAAGGGGTATCGATGTTACAACCCAATCACTGACCGTGTATATGTAACTATGGATTGTGATTTTTTAGAATCAGAATATTTTTTTAGTAGCCAACTTGATGTTCAGGAGCAGAAAACTAGTGAACCACCAAGTTGGTTAAGTAACCTTAGTTGCCAAGAAACTGTTTCAAAAGAGCAAGTAGATGGAGCCAACGAGCATGTCTCTGTCAACATAGGAGGGACCAACACAACCAATGAGGATCCTTCTGAGAATGTCCAACAAGAGGTAAGTGATCTTCACTCTATTGAGTTGTCTCCTATTATGAATGAAGTCACTAATAATGACAGGTTAGTACCAGAACCAGATCCTTTCACACTTCCTATTGAGTTGTCTCCTGTTATGAATGAAGTCACTAACAGTGACAGGTTAGCATCAGAACTAGAGCCTTTCACACTTCCGCCAAGAAGAACCAGAGGGGTACCACTTGATCGATATTCTCTAGAACATGTTTCTCGGAATTCCAGGTATCCTATAAAGATAACCAGAGAAGGAGTAAGAGACATTGCAAGAGCTTTTCTTATTCTCAAAACAGTTCATGAAACCAGTAAGAAGGGAGAATGGCAAGAAGACCTTTAAATGTGAAAGGGTAGTAAGGGGGAAAGGCTTCATTGTCATCGAATGGGAGATTAAAATAGGAGTGGGTGATCGAGTAGCTCAAGCCGACATCATTAATATGTATTCTTCTTGCTTAATTAGTGAGAAAATTGAACTTTTGGGAAGAAATTGAACGTATAACAAGTACAAATAATACTATAGCATGGTGTGTGGTTGGTGACCTCATTGCTATTAGATATACCAATGATTGAAAAGGTTTAGGGCAGGAAAGGGTGAATAGGGTAGAATTGGGAAGTTTCAATGCGTTTATTGATAGATGTCAATTGTTTGACATCCCTGCTATTGAGAGGAAGTTTACTTGGTACAAGCTAAATGGTATCGCTAGAAGTAGGATAGATAGGGTCTTGGTGTCAGATCTTTGGTTAGAAATGTGGTATGGATCTACTCAATACATCCTGAGTAGGCAAGTATTTGATCATTGTGCTTTGGTGGTTAAGAATATACTTATAGATTAGGGGCTTAAGTCATTCAAAATTATTGATACATGGTTTGAGGAAGATGGGTTTAAAGATGTGGTTAGAAAGGAATGAGAGCAAGAGGTGAACTATGGTAATAGGATGGGGAAGGTAAAATTAAAGTTAAAAGGGCTCAAGCATGCCCTAAAACAGGGGAAGGAGAAAGTATCTAATAGTGATAGAATGAGAATTCAAAAAATCCTAGAAGAAATTGAAAATTTAGACCAAAATGATGATGAAAGGAACTTACAAGATGATCTGAGAGTTAGGAGAATAGGTTTATTAAGGAACTAAAAATGTTGTCAGAAAAAGAGATAACTATGATGAAACAAAAATCAAGATTGCTAGTATGAGATGGAGATCAAAAAGTTAAAGGACTGTATATCAATGGAGAGTGGTGTGCAGACCAACAGAAGGTAAAGGAGGAAGCACAATCATATTTTGTGAATAAATTTCAAGCAAAATCGAAAGTGTAGGTTAACTTAGATGGGGTTCAATTCAAAAAGGTCACTGAAGTGGATAACAAAAAGTTATGTTGTGTGCTTAAGGAAGATAAAATTTTAGAGGTTGTCAATTAGTGTAGGGGAACAAAAAGCCCGGGTCCGAATGGGTTTAATTTCAATTTTATGTAGAAAATTTGGGATGTCATCGGAGTTGATATAATTGATGTTATTCAAAAGTTTTATGAGATAGGATAGATTCCTAGGGCATGTAATGCATCATTCATCACCTTGATCCCTAAGAGAGAAAATCCAGAAAGTTTAGGGGATTATAGGCCCATCTCATTGGTAGGATGTGTATATAAGTTGATTGCAAAGATTCTAGCCAATACTTAAAGGGGTGTTGGAAAATGTGATAGATAAGAAGAAGTCTGCCTTTCTTAGTGAGGGGGTTGCTGGATAGTGTGCTAGTAGCTAATGATAGACTATCCTAGGAAGGAAAGGTCGAAGGGAGTGTTTGTAGAGGTGGAATAAGAAAAGGCACACGATTTGGTGGAGTGGGATTTCTTGGAGTATATGATGAGGAGGTTAGAATTTTATTATAATTGGATTAAAATGTGTCTTAATTAAGCTACAATTTTGGTTTTGATAAATGGCAGCCCAACTAAGGAGTTTAAACCTAAAAGAGGACTAAGACAGGGTGATCCGTTAGCCGCATTTTTGTTTTTAATAGTGGCAGAGGGATTGGCAGAATTGGTGAAGGAAGCAACATGAACTGGAAGTTTAGAGGGGTTAAAGTGGGTCAAAAAGCTGTAGATGTAACATTGTTACAATTCACAGACGATACCTTGTTCCTATGTTAGCCAAAATATCAGAGTATATCTCAGAAGGATATCAATATATTCTAAAAATGCCTCAACTGTCCAAGAATGATGTTCCCATTTAAGTATCTGGATGTTACCATAGGAGGGGACCATAGGAGAGTGGACTTTTGGAGACCTATCATTCACATGATCAAGTCTAAGCTATCTATGTGGAAGGGAAAACTCTTATCTATGGCAGGGAGACTATGTTTGATTAAATCAGTGATTACAACATTGCGATTATTCTATATGTCCTTCTTCAAAGTGCCTAAGTAGGTATGCAAAGCTATTAGAACAATACAGACCAACTTTTTCTAGGGATGGGGTGCTGAAAGGAAGAAGATACATTGGGTGACGTGGAACATAGTGTGCAAACCAGTGGATGTTGGTGGGTTGGGTGTTAAGGATGTACAAAAATTTAATTATGCTTTAGTGGCCAAGTGGAAATGGAGATTGTGGTTTGGGGAAGTCAGTGTGTGGAGAGATGTGATAGAGTCTAGATATGGTAATTAGAGGGAAATGAAAAATTCTATGATAGACCAAAAGTACTCTTATTGGTGGAAAGATTTGTGCATAATTTGTGAAGTAGATAATGAAGGTAATTGGTTTGATAGAAGGATCGGTTGGAAACTCAGGAATGGGGGTACTATAAAATTTTGGGAGGACTAGTGGGTGAGTGATAGGTCGCTTAAGGAGAAATTTTCGAGGTTGTATAATGCTTAAAGAAAGGGCAGTTTGTGAGATGGGTGAATGGGAAAGCAATGGGAATAGGGAAAACTTTAGATGGTTGCTAATGTTGAGAAGAGAGTTGTTTGTGTGGGAGCTAGAATTTAAACAAAAGCTTTTGAGAGAGGTTTCTACTATTCAATGGAACAAAAGTATGATAGATATGTGGTGGTGGGAAGGGGAGAACCTTAAGTTATATACATTTCAATCAGGGTATAAGACTTTGTTGGAAATACATCCAAGCCAACAAGACGAGTGGTTTAGGGATGTATGGAATCGTAGGGTGCCTAGTTCAATAAAGATATTTGGTTGGAGGGCAATGTTGGATAGACTACCGACTAGGATGAATATTGTGAGAAGAGGAGTTAATCTATAGAATAGTCTATGTCCACTGTGTCTGAAGGAAAGAAACAATGCAACATCTAGTCATTACTTGCGAGATCACGCAAAGAGTATGGGACTAATGTGATAGATGGTTAGGATTATCCTCGGTTAAAAACAAGGATATTGTCAACCATTACTAATACTACTATGTAACCATTACTGATACTTCTATGTAATTGGTATGAGTAAGAATGTAAATACTTTATGGAAAGGGATGTGGTTGGCAATAGTGGAGGAAATCTGGAAACACAGAAACATAATTGTATTTAGTAATGGGGTAGTATATGTGATTGACATATTTGCATTAGCACAATTGAATGCTTAGTTATGGGCTAAGAGTGGTAGGCACAATGTACATTTTATGATTGGCGTCTCTGCCGGACTATATGCTTAACAGAGCTAAGGTAATAAGGAGGGAGGAGTAAGGTTTAGAAGGGGAATGTTTGAGGTATAAAATGGAAATATGAGGGATAGTGAAAGGTTAGGCAGAAAGAGCAGTTTGACTCTGTATTTTCAAAGTGCAAGCTAAGGTTTTCTACAGCATCAATCACAAATAAGGGTGCAGTTGATGGAGCCCCTGGTACACTATCACCAAGGACATCTCGACATTCTGAGAGGGACTTTGGGAGCCCGAGTATGGAGATCAGTTTCAGGGAATAGCCTCTGTTGCTAGGTACATGCTTTTAGAACTTCCATTTTGGAGCTCGGACATTTGGTGAGGTCTTCAGAAGACCAGCTTCAGGAGGACGACCTTAGATTTTTCTATTCTGAGTGAGCTTGGGAGTTTGGTTATAAAGCTCGACTATTTGGAGATTGTCCTCAGTTATTCGGCTATGGAGCTAGGCCAATAAAAGATTGGAAGGTCGGGTAAGCTTAGGTGACCTCGGTTATGGAGCTCAGCCATTTTGTGAGGCCTTCTACAGATTGGCTTGGGGAGGTCGGGCTTAGACATAGCCATTGTGAAGTCAGGCTTGGGAGCTCGACTATTGGGAGACCAGTCCTTGGCTGTTTGGCTTTGAAGCTCGACCTAATGAAGATTGAGAGGTCGGTTAGGCTTTACGGACTTCAATCATGGTGCTTGGTTATTCGGTGAGGCCCTCTGGAGATTGGCTTTGGGAGGGAGTTCTTAGAGCTTTTCATTCTTGAGTGGGACTTGGGAGCTCGGTGATAAACTTGGGTAGTTGGAGACAGTCCTCAACTTGTTGGCTATACAACTCGGCCAACTAGAGATAGGGAGATCAGTTATGCTTAGGGGATCTGGTTTAGGGAGCTTGGGCATCTGATGAAGCCTTGTAGAGATTGGCTTTGGGAGGTCAGCCTTAGAGCTCACCATTTTTAGTCGGGCTTGGAAGCTTGGCTATGGAGCTCGAAAATCTGGAGACCGTCCTTGCTAGTTGGTGATGGAGCTCGACTAATTGGAGATCGGCTACAAAGTTCAAACCTTTTAAAGATCGGATGTGGGGTGCTCTCGTATAGAGCTCAGTTAGCTAGAGGTGTAAGAACTCAGACTAGGGAGGTCGACTATAAGGTCCATCTTTGGAGAGCTCAATTATTAATCTTTACTTGTTTTGTTAAATTTCATTGGATTTTGAGTGGGAGGGGATATTGTTCCGAAAGTGTTATATGTGATTCTATAATTGTGGTTCAATGTTTGTATTGAGAGTAAGGCTTGTTGAAGGATCATTTTGTAATAAGGTTGGAACACTCGTAAAGTGCTCCTATTAATATTATTCTTCGCCATTAAAAAAAAAAAAACTTTAAATTGTTTTAAATATTTTTTCACTGTAATTATTTAAATCATTACCCTACGTAAAACATAAATAATTTTCATTTCTCATTCTACATCAACGGACTGCTCATCTCCTTGCAACTTTCCATGTTGAATTTCTTCAACACTTCTTTAGCATACTTCTGCTGTACAATGAAGATGCCATCATCGGTTTGATGTATCTCCATTCCCAGAAAAAATGCCATCTCTCCCAAGTCGATCATCTCAAATTCTTCAAACATTTGAACTTTAAATTGTTCAACAAGTTCAAATTTGCTTCCTGTTACAAGTAAATCATCAACATATAATGACACAATTAAAACATCATGATTCTTGACTATAACATACAGAGTAAATTCACTTGGACTCTTGATGAAACCTTTCTTCAAAAGAAAATCATCAATCCTGTTGTACCATGCTTTTGGTGCCTGCTTAAGGCCATACAAAGCCTTCTTTAATTTGAAGACTTTATCCTCAGCTCCCAACTTAACAAACCCTTCAGGCTGCTCCACATAGATCTCCTCCTCCAGGAAACCATTCAAAAATGCCGACTTCACATCAAGTTGATATACCTTCCAGTTTTGAAGAGCTGAAGGGGCTACCAGCAACCTGATAGTGTCCAGTCTTGCCACTAGAGCAAAGGTATCAAAGAAATCTATCCTGAATTATTGAGCATAACCTTTAACAACCAACCTCGCCTTGTACTTGTTGATTGAACCATCAGCATTCAATTTAATCTTGAAGACCCATTTGACACCAATGGTTTTCTTGTCAAACGGTCTATCTACAAGACTCCAAGTTTCATTCTTCTCAATCATCAACAACTCGACCTTCATTGCAGCAACCCAGTTCGGGTTATTTGCTGCTTCTTCATACTTCATAGGTTCAAAGATAGCAACATTACATCTTTAATAAACATCAGTTAGAGATCTAAAACCTCTCACATGTCGATCATCAAAATCATCTTCACCGACCTCCACCTCGGCTGTTTCTGACTTGTCATCAGAGACATCAATCTCTTTCTCAAATTCAATTCTCGCTTCATCATTCCAGTTCCAAACAGCGTTCTCATCAAAGTTGACATCTCTGTTGATGATCAACTTCTTCTTCAAAGGCTGATAAATTCTGTAGCCTTTGACATTGTTGTTGTATACCATGAACACACCAACCTCGACTTTTTCATCAAGTTTGGCTCTTTTCTCCTTTGGTACCTGAGAATAACATACACACCCAAACACCTTGAGGTGTTGCACAGATGGTTTTTATCCTTTCCAGGCTTCAAATGGAGTCTTAATCTTTAAGGCTCTGGTCGGCAACCTGTTCAACAAATAAGTGGCCGTGTTAATGGCCTCAGTCAACAATTGTTTGGGCAATTTCTTCTCATACAGCATGCACCTCGCCATCTCCATAATTGTTCTGTTCTTCCTTTCACTCACACTGTTCTGTTGTGGAGTGTAAACGGTAGTAAATTGATGCTCAATCCCTGTATCTACACACAATTCCTCGAACTTTCCCGAGGTATACTCAGTGTCATTATCTGATATGATCACTTTGATCTTCTTCCCACATTGGTTTTCAACCAACTTCTTGAATATGCCGAAAATGTCAGGAACTTCAAATTTCTGTTTCATGAAGTACACCCAACAGAATCTACTAAAATCATCAATGAAGAGTATAAAATACCAACTACCATTAATTGATTTGGTATTCATAGGTCCATAAACATCCGTATGCACCAATTGTAGTTTTGACTCAACCCTTAACACTTGATTGTGTGGAAAAGGCTTTCTGGACTGCTTTCCGAGCTCACAAACCCCACATACATTATCTCTGACTTCAATAGAGGGCATATTCTGCACCAAATCATTTTTTTGTATAAAACTTAGTGCCGAATAATGATAATGCCCCAACCTCTTGTGCCACAGTTGTCCATGATCGGCTACCGACGGGTAAGCCAAGTCGGTCTGCATGTTTGCTGGTAAACTTTTTCCCTTCATTCTGACCGACAAGATTTTGATGTCATTTGTATCAAAGATCTCACAAGTCTTGTCTTTGAACACCACGACAAAGTCCTTCTCCAACAGTTGTCCTACACTTAGCATGTTTATATCAATCTCAGGAACATACAACATATCCGAGATGATCTTCACTCCCGAGTCAGAGTCAATGGCAATATCACCAATGCCCTTGACATCAATGTAGTCGCCATTCCCGATCTTAACCTTTGAATGGTGAGTACCATCCAACTTCACCAACATATTCTTGTCATGGGTTATATGGTGAGTACACCAACTATCAATTAGCCATGCTTCGTTAGTGACCGAGTTAGCAAAGCACACATTGCCACAAACAGATGCTCCTCCCTCTCGTCCTCGGATTCTTGAGCAACTTGGGCTTGTTGCTTCCTCTTGCATACCTTCTCAACATGTCCCTTTTGGTTGCAAGATCTACATACCACCTCGGGTCTCCACCAACATCTCCAGTGTGGATGTGATGACTTCTTGCAATGCTGACATGGTGGATAACTTTCTTTTTCACCACCGCCAACTTCATTCTTCTTGTTCTTCCAGGTCTTCTTCTTTTTCTTCGACCCAAACTCCTTTTCTTTTACCATAAAAGCCCCTTCGGTACTCGGCTCAAGTCTCTGCAATCTCCTATGCTCCTGAGTTTGCAGAGCATTCATGAGCTCGGTTATTGTGATCTGCGAAAGATCTCTAGAATCTTAAAGGGAAGATATCTTTGCTTCAAACCTATCGGAGAGGCTTACCAGCACCTTCTCTACCACCCTCTTATCGGGCAAGTCTTCTTGTAGTAAACGGATTTTGTTTACTACCATCAAGATTCTATCAAAATATTCTTTGATAGTCTCGTTCTGCTTCATCCTCAACATTTCAAATTCTCTTCTTAGATTGAGAACTTGCATTTGCCGAGTTCGTTCATTACCTTGAAACAAAACTTGAAGAGTATCCCATGCTTCCTTTGTTGTTTAACAATTTATGATTCTCGTCTTTGTTTCCTCATTGAAAGCTCTAATTTGAGCCACAGTTGGATCTGCCTGCAATGGCTGACCTTTAGTGTTTACAGGTTCCCACAATCCACTCACTTCTAGATAGGTCTTCATTTTAATTGACCATATCTCATAGTGTTCACCAGAAAAGACTGGTGGTGTTGCCATGAAGTTTACAGACATCTCTTACTCTTCTTCAAGAACCCTCGTCTCACAGGTTTTCTAATCACTAACACTCACACAAGCCCTTAAGAACTAAGAGCTCTGATACCACTTTGTAGATATATTTGGGGTGCAAGGATAACTTTTATTTATCGAAAACTCAATATTTATTTACATTCGAGAGAGATAACATAAAACTGAACGAATTTTAAAAAAATATGGAAACTAGAAGATTGGTTAAAACAATCATTATTCACGGAGGTATGTTACAAACAGACCTTTATAATTGGTAATTGAAATCCTTTATTCATGCACCTAAAAGATTCATTTTTCATCCAACAGCCGCACCGCTTGGTCATGGATGCCACGTAGGTTGGTAAATATCCAACCCCTTTATTTTCTCCGATTCTCGTGCACTCATTCTCGAACAGTGTTTTTCCCACTTGTATGGAAGTCGGTATTTTTCCCAGCTTGCATCATAAGAGGCAATTCTCTAACAAGTAGTTACACATTATCCTGTAGATTCGGGGTGTAAACTTTTTAGATACATAAATGTGTGGCATACAGAACCTGGTTTTGCGAAAACATTGAGATATTTTTGAAAACATGAGGTGAATGAGAATGAAATGTTGATACTAAAGGAAAAACTAAAAAAGGTTAAAACAAGATTTGAAAGAAGGGAATAAGGAGGTGTTTAAGCATATAAACAAGAGTAATGAAAGGATAGCGCTTAAAATCAGTGAATTAGATAAAAAAAAATGAAGAGAATGTTTTAGTTGAGCAAGGTAGGCTAGAAAGAAAACAACTATTTGCAAGCCTTAAAAAAGATGAGTTTTAGATAGGAGATGATGTAAAACAAAAATCAAGGTATAAATGGTAGGAGGCTAAACACTAAGTTTTTTCATACACAAACCAGATGGAGGAGGTTAAAGAATATGATTAAGGGACTTAGAATTCAAAATGAATAATGTGAGGAACCAAGAAAAGATAAAGTAGAAATTAAAATTTTTCTTTTTAGGATAAATTTAAGGAGAAATTTGAGGTTAGATTTATGGAGAGATTAAAGGTTCGGTTGGACGAAGTAATGTTCCCATGCATAAATCAAGGAGACAATCACATCTTAATAGGTACCTTTTCATAGGAAGAATTAGAAAAGTTGTATGGGACTGTGATAGGGGGAAAAGTCTTGGTCCAGTGAATTTCAACTTTAATTTTATACAACAACTTTGGGATACAATCAAAAGGGATATCGTGAGGTTTTGTAGAGGGGTGATAGTGTGGTGATTGTTAATGAGGTTTAAGATGATGTTAGGAGGAAAAAAGGAGAGCGTATTGTGTTAAAGGTAGATTTTGAGAAGGCCTATAATTCGAAGAATTGGATTTTCTCATGTACATCATGGATAGGTTGGCTTTATGTGCAAAATGGTAAAAATGGATTATAGGATATCTAGACATCAATTTCAATCCTAGTTAGAAGTTTGAAAACCAATTTACTCCTTCTAAAGGTTTTAAACAAGGGGACCCCTTAACCCATTTCTTGTTTCCTATTGTGGCTTAAAAGTTTGCAGGAGCTCTTACACAAGCAGAGAATAAGGGCTTACTAAAGGGTATAAAAGCGGGAAAGAGACAAGTTCCAATCTCTATGCTACAATTTGGAAATGACATGCTTTTTTTTTTATGTAAAACAGAGGCGAAAAATACATTGGTGACAAAAAAGCATCTTTAGGTGTTATGAACTAGCTTCAGAACTAAAAGTAAATTTTTACAAGAGTAAGCTAGGGAGTATAGGGGTTCAGCAGAGGATAGCTGCAAGATTTCCAACAATTTTAAACTATAAACTCACTAAAATCCTCTTTACATATCTGGGTATAAAAGTAAGCGCTAACCATAGAAGAAAAGATTTTCGGCAGGACATGATTTCTAGAGTTAAAGAGGTTAGCTAAATGAAAAGGTAGACACATATCCTTCACAATAAGAGTTACTCTAGTGAAATCAGTTATTTCGATCATCTCATTGTTTTAGTTATTTATTTTTAAAATCCTAGTAAATATGGGAGGATGATTAAAAGTATTCCAAGGAACCTTTATAGAGATGGGGACACGAGGGTAGGAAGATTTCTTGGATAAAATGGGAAGATGTGTGTAAAAGTAAGCAAGAGGGTGGCTTAGGAGTGAAGGATTTGAAGTTGTCAATATAGCCCTTTTAGGAAAATGGAAATGGAGAGTAGGGAGGCATGAAACCTGGACTTTGGAAATACATTTTGATATCAAAACACGATTCTTGATGACCATAGTGATGGCGGTCAGGATTCCTATTAGTGGAAGGATATCAAGAGAACACGTGGGGAAGGATGAACGAACAATTGGTTCAATAGAAATATAAGGTGGAATATAGAAATAGTTAATAAAATCAAATTTTGGGAAGATATATGGTTGGGTGAGTCCTCTTTAGGGGATAGGTTCCCAAGGTTGTTTATGAATTCAATCGCCAAGGAAGCTAACCTAGGATACACATCTTACCCTAAAGAAAGGAAGCTAACCTAGGATACACATCTTACCCTAAAGAAAGGAATGGTTTGAGTGGGAGAAAAGTATGGTATCAACATTTATGAGTGAGCTAGAAAGAAGCACTCTAGATAGGAATAAAGAAGACGAATGGCATTGGAAGGCTAACGAGACTCAAACCTATATGGTGAAATCAACATATAACATTCTCAAACACACTAATGGAGGGGAAAAGGGACTTCTATATGATCTATTTTGGAAAGTTAAGCCTTACCAAGAACCACTCCACATGGCTACACGGGATAATTTATATATTAGAGGGTGGCTTTGGATAGTAGAACATGTGTCATGTGCCAAGATAGCGAGGGAACTACCCCACACCTCTTTCTCACTTGTAGAAGTATCATCTTTATGGAAAATGTGTGATTTGTAGACTAGAGTGGCATCTGTACACCATGATACTTAACAGGTTCAATTCTACTAGTCTGGGTAGTTAAGTTTGAATAATAAATGTAATACAATATGGAAATGTACGTGAATGATGATAATTGTTTGTGGTTTTAGTTTAGATCTGAAAATAGATACCCAGATAAATATAAATACGAAAGTAGATGCCAAAGAAATTTTCATTGTTGCTCAACTCAAAGCATGGGTTTAGATCACAAACAAGTATCCCAAAGCATCTTTCTCATATTTTGATTCCTGGATGTATCCAATCACTTGCATATATGTAGTGTTAGCATTGAGATATCAGGGATCATTGCTACTGGTAATGCATATTATTTGGTAGCATTGAATTAGAGAACAGTAATAAGTGTCGGGATCGGTGCAGTGCGAATTAAAATCAATTATAACTAAAATTTCCATACCAAAATACAAAACAGATAGTTTTTTATTGGGTGGTATATGAGCTTAACTAACGTTATTTGTTAGGTAGAGAAGCGTGAGCTTGGTTGACACGAAACAAATCTATAAGCTACTTGTCCCAAAGAAGCCCTCACTTTCCCCATTTTCTCGTCTTTCTTAACAGAAGCAAAACCCTAGATCTGAGAGTTTGCCCCAATTTCATCACAAAAAAGCTTATACATTTCGTGGCTTGAAGTGAAATCTGGCTTTCTTACCACTGGTGCCTTCGTGTGGGTGCAAAGAGTTGTGGTGAAAAGTCGTGGTTCCAACTGTAAAATGGAGTTGAAGGTGAAGAAAATGGTGCTTGCATGTAAGTGGTTCTCACCAGTGGAGCATTAGACGCTAGCGTCATCTAACACAGAACCACTGAAGCATTAGACGCTAGCGTCATCTAACACAAACCACTGAAGCACCAGACACTAGCTAATTTATGTTACATTATCAGTCTGGTGAGCTTCTTATTAGGTAGGATTTGGCTTTGTTACCATTGGTGCCTCCATGAGGGTGGTAGGAGTTGTGGTGAACCTTTGTGGTTAGAATCTGACTTGGATACCATTGGATTTTATTTTCTCTTTTGATGGTGTTGCATTAGGCTCGTTACATGTTTCCAATTTGGTTCATTTAGATCTTTAACTCCTAGGCGACTCATGCAAGACTTTGGTCTTAGAATTTCAGACTCGCAACAGTGATCCATGTTTTTCCATCCAAAAGAAAAGAGGAAACAAAGAATTTCTAAGAAGAAAGCCACGTCTTCGTGCAAGCATAAATACTTTTGGTAAAGTGTCACTACAACAAATACTAATTTTAAGAGAGTTTTTTTAATTGAGGTTACAAAACCTACGAGAAGAGCCACACTTAATAGCGGTTTTTGAATCCCCAAGTAAGTGTAAGTGTTGGGGTTTTTTAATAAACCGCGTTATATTATTTTAATTTATTTTAAATCAAATTATTCTCAACGTCTTTCAAGTTTTAAAAATTGCAGAGAGTATTACGTGCGCTGTCTTTTCACTTTTCATTAGCTAGCATTGGAAGTAAGTTATTCACTAGCTAGCACTCATACTTTTTGCTTTTCCTATTCTCTTAACAATAATCATTTTCTGGAAATTTCAAAATGAAACATTAAACATGTATTTCATCTTTTAAGTTTTTCATTTTTGTTCTTTCAATTAGTATTTCAGTACGGCACACGCTTTAGGGTTTCATCTTTCAGTACCGCACTGAAATTTTAATTTCGAACTTCAATTCGTACAAAGAGATCGTTTCCAACCTGCTCAAGTTCATCATCGCCAATCATGCAGCTAAATCCTATTTGATATTTACTTTTTCTTTTTGTCACGCCCTAAATCATTTTTGTGACTAACTCTTATCTTATTGTTTGTTCTTGTGAACAATTATTTTCAGGTAGTGCATTTTCATTTCAGAACTGAGTTCGGTGTTTTCGTTTTGGGAAGGATTTGGTGTTTGGCGTTTTGTTTCATATCGCGGTTCGTCTTCTCATTTTCTTGTACTCCAATTTCTTTCTCCAGTCTTTTGAAGAGAGTTTTTAATTAATAGAGGATATTTCAATTTCCTTTGCATAATGAATATACAGAGTTGAAATCCGTTATTTCTTTCCTAGCTCAAAAAATGAATGTACAGAGTTGAAACAACACCTCTGTTGTTGGAAAAGAGGGTCCATGACACAGTTTTGCAGTTGAGTACAGAGAAGCAACAACTGTTTGATTGCATATGCAAATGGCTTCACTGTTGAACTGCGCCTCGAGTGTTGTGTGTTAATATATTTTACCTTCAAACATTTTGTGCTTAGCAGCCTTAGTTCAAATCCCTGTCAACACTACTGCCTCTCAACCCTAGAGACAATCCAATGCCTCTCTCCATCTCTATACGGATATTTATTTATGTCAAAACCAATATAAAAATACTAGTACAAGATAATATATAATATAACACGTGATATGACAATATTGTCTTCCTCATATAGTAACAATTTAAGATAACATATAATAGTGTGAAGTTTTTATTTTCAAAGGCAAAACTATGTCAAAGTATATTTATATATATCCACGAAAAATTCACAGCGTCTGGTCTATTACATCACTGGGTGATACAAATTTGCCCTTACTTTTAGAGTTGAATCTAAGATTAATAAATTGGGGGTTATCAGGGAAAGGTGAAGACTTATTCCCAAGTTGGACCAAAACAGACAAGATTGATGTGCTTTTTTATTTTTTGGTTTTTGATTGGTCCATAGGATTCGAGTTTAATGCATCCATGGATCGCAACTTCAACTATGAGTCATGGTGTCTCTTTTGTAATTGATAACAAGGTTGTGTTTGATTTACTCTGTGACTGGCAATTATCAGTTTGCTTTTTATGTAATATGCAAGATTTGTCTTATCTACAACTGAGATTTTTGAATCTCAACAAGCTACGCCCACTTGCTGCTGCTTACTGTATACTCACATTATCATATTGGACCCCCGCCCTGTATAATATTAGATTTCTGTGATAGCTTTTTATCATGGTCTGTTCTATGATATGGGTGAAGTACTTTTCGATTAAGTATTGTGTTAATCTCTATCTTAGAAAAACTGTTCTAACACTATAAAAAAAAACTGGATTTACTGATTACTCACGGGTTAAAATCCGTAGGTAATGAGGGCGTAGATAAATTTCTCACCAACTTTGATTATTATTTATGATTATCAAGATTATTTTTATATCTTTCTAATTATCTCATTATTTATTATTATTTTTATTTTATTTATTAATGATATATTATTTTATATCATATCCTTTTACTTATCTAATTATTTATTATTATTGTTATTATTACCTTTGAATGTTGAAGGGAGCCTTTTAACACTGCGCCAGACAAGCAATATGATAATATTGTGATTATTATTATTCTTATTATGATTATATTTATGATTATGATTGTTAATATTATTAATAATACTATTATTATTATTATCATTAATAATATTTTTATTATTTTTATGATTATGATTTTTATTAAAAACGATAATAATAATAATATTAACAATAATATAAATAATACCAATAATAATATTAATAATATTGATAAAAATAATATTAATAAGATTCATAATAACAATAATAAATTAATAAAATTTAAAATACTAATATT
>Ga0209489_106855_pt1 | contig 17741 bp, 4 predicted proteins | sample SiratrowhiteBW_FD_187527 | JGI IMG/M metagenome (GOLD analysis project Ga0209489, IMG submission 187527) | Root nodule microbial communities of legume samples collected from California, USA - Siratro white BW (SPAdes) (version 2) | ecosystem: Host-associated > Plants > Roots > Nodule | place: USA...
ATATATATATATATATATATATATATATATATATATATATATATATATATATATATATAAAAGATCAATCATTCTTATAAATTTTGATAAGGTTAACATAAATCTATCAATTATCTACCATTATATATAAAAAATATTATTAAAAAAAATAAAAAGAGTAAATAATAAGAAAGTACCGGGACTATATCAAAGAAAAAGAATTTTTCATTAATAAAATAAAGGGATTTGAAACGAAAAAAAAAGTCTAATATAAACCTAATCTTATTTTATCTATATTAATTAATATATTAATACAATTATTGTGTATCCCTTAAGAAAATATGAGTTACTCTAAAATTGTTTATCGGGTAATATGATTCAAATAAAAAGTTTTACAAAATAAAAAAGAGTTAATTTTAACTAAATATTTTTAAAATCTTTTAATTGAATATATATTCCACACGGTTGTTCATGAAAAAACCTTTATAGTCAGTAAAATCAGGAGTGTTTCTAAATGCTCTATTAATGTTTTATTAGTGTTGATTTTAATTCAATCACCTTTAGGAAACTGTTAAAAAATTTGTATGGGAGACAATACTTTTTCATTTCTATTGTTAATACCAAATTATTTTAAAATAGAAAAATTTGGTTAATCATATGCTTTCTTGAAATATTATGAGATTTAGATATAATCCTTAGTAACGTAGTCATGCTAATAACTTCTTAAAATTTTATAATTTTTTTAATATCCTAGAACATTCATAAGGAAAAGGTAATGACCGAAAGCTAAACCAGACGAATAAAAAGATTATAAAGGCTTTAATGAAAATACTAAAACACCCAAAAAGATAAGTTCTCAAGATTAAGAAAAATATTTCTAAGCCAAGTCCATGTAAAGGAAATAACATAGCAATTAAAAAAAAGATGATCAGTTAACTTGTGACGCATAGATAAAAGAGAAACAACTCATTTTTTTAGTATCTAAATCTGTAGGCAAATGCATATACATAAGCTTCAAAAAAACACCAAAGTCTTAGTAAGGCGATAGAATTAGATCAAATGATTTTATCCCAATCACAAAAAAGGAATATGTCGAGAAGAAATTCTTAGTTGTATTTTAATTGAGAATACTATTATCCTTAAGTTTTCAATTTAAGCCATTAGGAAGATTAGTGATAGCCAAATGTTGCAAAGTCTAAAGTTGAGTATGCTGCAGCATATTTTGAGACAAGTTCCAAGAGAATCTATTCCAACCCTTAGCCATATTACAAATAAGAGCAATCCTTTCTTGAGGTAGTATACCTGAAAAAAGAGAAATTCATTTGGAAAAACACCAATATTTTCATGTAGATAAAGATTTCAAATTTATCAATTAGTATTCATTTATAATTATAAAAATATAGTTATGTTATTATATTACTTTATAATTTATTTTTATCTTGATTTTTATAATTTACTTATATTGAAATTTTGCTTTTTTATTGCTAATGACAATTGTTTTATTTTAGTAAAATTTAAATTTATATCTTATTTATACTTTTTTAATGTATTTAAATGCAAGAATTTATAAATAGTCTAGATGCATCTTTGTTGTACATTATTTGTCATGCATCTTTGTTGTGCTTTATTTTTTGAAACAAATTTTGTATGCATTTATTTGTTGCTTTATTTCTTGAAACAAATTTTTTATGTATCATGTTGAATGTTTTTATTTAGTGAGATTAATGTGTCACACTTCTAATAGAGAGTGTAAAATGTTTAGATGTTTGTTATTTTAGAAAATCTTGATGATGAAATATATTTATTGTGAATAGTAGTATTTTGTAGATCTTATATGGTGATGTGTTGTATCTCTTAAGATGACATAATATATGTTAAACTACAAGTTGTGCGTGTGTTGTCATCTCTAAAGGGGGGATAGTCGATGTTGAATGAATGATTGATTAGTTATGATTTTGAAAAATTATATTTTAGCATAAATGATAAGGAAGTATCTCAATATACATAATGGTGAACGATGAGTTTTACAAAAATTGAGATTGATACATACTTGTCACGACCTCATCGATGACGAATGACAATCCAATAAAAAATATTTTAATTGGTAATACGAAGGGAAACTAATAAAAAATGGAGTCGCCACCATAATTTTAAGAAAAACTACGGAAACCAAGAAAGAAAGGGTCTGCGAGTTCAGAGAAAAAGGATAAGGGAGTAAGGGCGTCGGTTACGAGTGGGGAAAGCATCATCTCACTTTTGTTAGAAGACAGTACCCTAAATAGAAATGTGAATTTGAAATAAAAGATTTTCTAGATGCTCGAATTTCCTAATCTAAACAAAGAAGCACAGGCAAAAATGGGGATTTAAATTAAGGGGGATCCGATGAGGTTTGACATCGCTCTTACATATTTCTGTTACGAAACAGAAAATCAGGACTATATAGTTCTTCCTATAATAAGAAGAGTTGAGTTTTTTATGATTTTCTATTATTTTATTATTTTTGTATTTTTTTTTTATATTTTTTTACTAGATTGGTGGATGAGGAGTATTTTGGTCCACGCACGATGCCAACGGACGTGGCTCACATGGGGCTGTATGGTTGGGCTATTATTACTTTGATTTGCTAAACTCTCAGTACATGAAAGGTAGCAACGTACGTGTATTTCCCTACATTGCGAGTTTAAATGAGCTTTGGTGAGAGAGGGAGTTTTATTCTTAACCACTGCAGATGAACCCTAAAGAGGCAGCATACGTGCCCAGGACTATCACCTCAGTAGATTAAGTTTTCACCTATATTGGACTAAGGCAAATAGTAAGCCAAAAAAAGAAATTTGTTCAAGATGCAAGTCATGAGCTAGATCAAACGCATCCTTTGGATAGCGTGCAACTAGAGGGTTCATCTAACTCAAGCAAGCCTCATGAGTCAAAAGCAAAGGGTTTTGGACTTAGAAAATTCAGCATGTGGGGGCAACATAAAATGATAAAACCCAAATTTTGGAGGGGAATTTGAGGTATCAAATGAGCACGTAAATGAACGAGCTATATAATAAATTAAAGAGCTCTAAGAGCTCTTTCCAATGCATGCTCACACAACTCCTACAAGTTCAAGGAACTCGAGAACGAGAGCCTCGAAGTTGGTCCAGTGACCAACTTGTGCCTGATCATGTGCCAAACATGAGGAAACCTGAATTTTGGGGCCAATTTTGAGGGACCTAAGGCTATCATAAATGGCAAAGCTATAGACCGTTGTACAGAGCTCCAAGATTACTTTCCAACACATGCTCACACAACTACCATAGATTCAAGGATTGCAAGAACGCAAGCTCAAAAGTTGGTCGAGTGACCAACTGGTGCATTGTCATGTGCCAGGCAGCAACAAACATGAGGAAAACTAAATTTTAGGGCCAGTTTTGGAGCAACTATGGTTATCATAAATGGTCATGTAATATATCATTGAAAAGAGCTTCAGAAGCTATTTCCAACACACTCCTCTACCAATCTCACATCTTCACAGATTTCACACAAATTTGCTCTAAATTTGAGCAACTAGACAAAGTCGAGCACACCTCGACGAAATGCCACAGCGAGTTTTTAATTTTCAGCACCAATTTTCATGCGTTTTGGCTCACTGCATTCTTTCATTAAATTTTGAAACAATATCTACAAGTCCTATTCAACCTACAATAACTAATGCTAACACAAAACCACAACTCAACCTCTCCCTCTCTCACGTATCATGTTCAAAGTTCCATGCTCACCACTGTTTTATTTGATTTGTTTTATTTTATGCTTCAAAACTCAATGTAATTATTTATTTAAGATCCTACAAGGTGCAAAAGATGATTCGGTGCAAATTTTGCGTGAAACGAAGCTTAAAACATGAAAATGTGATTTGGTTGGAGCTATTTTCCGGTAATGTTAAATGATGCATTTACAGGCAGGGAAAGCTTGTAAAAATCATAGAAATGAAATGAGGAAGAGGATACACACCTCTTGAAACGCAGAAACAAGCTTTGGTGAAGGTCCGCGGATGCGCGAGGTGTGTTCTTGGCATTCCAAGCACTCTTTCTGACTGCTCTCTCCCACTCTCTAATGCTCTAGGAATCCAAATATGCAAGAAAATTGCGAAATGAATGTGTGTGTGAGGTGCAACACCTAAACCCTTTATATAGGCATATTTGAAAGTGAAAACCGGTCATCAGAGGTTCGTCCGGTCACCTTCCAGTGGCCCAGGCCCATGAAGGTCCAATGTGGTGTGTTTAGGCACCATAATCATTTTCCTTTTAGTCAAAATGACCTGCTATCTATTGCTTCTTGAATTACTCCTTTAGCCAATGTGTGTCGTGTCATTCCAGTTGAATTTTTGTTCTCCCTCTCTTTTTATTTTCTCTTTTTATTATTATTGTCTTGCATTTTTTTATTATTATTCTCTTATTATTATTTTTTTCATTTTATTCTTCTTTTTTCTATTGTCTTTTTTTATTTATTTTATATTATTACTATTATTATTTTTATTATTATTTTTTATTTCTATTTTTATTTATTTATTTTTCCTATTTTTATATTTTTCTTCAAATTTTTATTTGAAAATTTAAATCCAAAAATGAAATAAAATATTTTTATTTTATTATTTTTAACCCGGACGAAATTGAGTGTTGACAATACTAAAATACAGTGATTAGAGGTTGTTAAGTTTGTGGTCTTAAAGCCAATGATAGATAACTAGATGGGGGTGATCTAAGGTTGTTGAGCTTGTGGTCTTAATGCAAAGATGGGATTTCTAGAACTACTATGTCTTAAGTCTTAGGTCCTATAATGAATATCTAGATGGGTTATCTGCGATTGTGGAGCATGTGATTGTTGAATGATATAGCAACAATTATCCTAATAATAACATATGAGGATATGTGTCATTTTCCAACTAGTATATTTATATTTATATGAAAAACTCTTTCTCTTATCGGAGAAGATATTGTGGTTTTACAACCCACAAATTAGTAATGTGGTGCAATAACGTGTGGTGAGTTTATGACAAATCTCTAGTCACATTTGGTTTTCAAAACAAAACTAAGTTCATCAAATGTAATATATGATCAACTTAGTCGAATCCAGGGAAACTCAAACACATTGATTTCATTGAAAGATTTTCTTTTTCTAACAAATTACAATTGAGAGGGAAATTCTTTTATAGACTTAAAATAACAATCATAAATAGAATTGAATGCAAAATTAAATTGTAATTTCAAATTAAAAAATTAAAAGACATACAATATATAATATGGTCAAATACATAAATTCTACCTACATCCCAAAGACAAAATTAAAATGGCAATATTTGGAAAACAACAAACCTAATTCAACATTAGAATTTTAAACTAAAACACTACAGTATAAAAAGAAATTGAAATCAAATTATTAAGAGCATGTGATATAGAGACACATTAACTTTTTAAAACAAATGAAATAGAATCATTTGTAGATAAAAAAAAAATGAAATAGAAGAATGAAACCTAAAGTATCCAGAAATCAGTGAAGAATGAAATTGAGAATATCTGAAAAAAGAAACCCTAAATGTCAAGTGTAATTGAGAAGAATGAAATTTAAGAATTAATTTATAATGAATCAATTAAAATGTAAACAATCAATCAAGAAAGTGTGGAACTCAATATGTGAAATTAAAACCTTCTGAAGAGTGATCTATTCTCCATAAATTTGATTAACCTCAATTCACTCTTGCATGCAAGGAAATTATACCTGATTTATTTGAATAAGAAAATTCCATGCAAAGGAAATCATACCTGATTTATTTGAATATGAAAATTCCATGACCAACCGTTTCATGAAAATTCACGGTTGTCATTTAACCTTAGAAGATGAAAATTCAACAAAAGTATGAATTAAATTCCAACTAAAAAAATACATTAAAAATAGAAAATTAGCATGTTTTTCACTAAAATGTCTATATTTTATAAAAGACACAATTCTATATAAAACCCTAAAAAAAGAATACTTAAAACATGCAATTAACTCAAGAAAGTGTGAATAAAAAAATTGCTATCAGTTTACAATCCATTGTTTGATAACATTCTTTATATGTAAAGGAAGACTTCCCAAGAGAAATGATAATAGTTACATTATGATCCGGAGATATATATAAACTGTTTTGACTAGTCTCTTTTCTATCATGTGGATAACTATTAGTATTTCATATTTGATGTAATTCAATTTTATATACTTATCTTTTGGAAAAACAATTGTTCCGTATGTAATTAATATTGTTGCTACAGTGTACCTGGTACTCCTATTTTAAAATTATATATAACAAAAAATATTTCTCTAAAAAGTTTTCGATATTGTGAATGATTCTTATTGGATGATAACAATATATTTGGATATAAATTATGATTTATTAAATTTTCTATCCACGTAAACTAATGACCATCTTATATAAGACCAGTTTATTTGCAATGATAATGTCTTTACAAGAAATGAATTAGATGCGAATGAAATTATATGACCAGGTGATTATATTTGAGATAGTAAAAAATTATATAAAGTAATTGAAATGAGTATATGACATGATTAGAGCAAAGTTCAACAATATGTTATATTTGATTTTGATTGTGTTTAATAATAAAGTGTAGAACATGATTTTATAAACATCATATTTGATCTCAATAGATGTAAGTGCTTCCTCTACTCTAATAAATCCATAATATCTTATTTATTGAGAATTTTCTAATAAATCTAGAAAAATATTAGATTATTTTGAGTCTTAACAAAGTATAACTTAACTCTAGACCTAAGCAATGAATAGAAGAACATTCCTAAAAAATAACCTTATTTCCTAAGCTATGAATACAAGAACATACCTAAAAAACAACCTTAGAATCCTTCAAAGAAACTTCCAATAGCTCTTGGCCATCTTGTTTTGAGGTACCTAAATCTTCGTCATAATTCTACATAATCCCTTCCTTAACTGGTCCACAACCTACTCTAACTAAGAATTCACGAAAAATATAAACTCAACAACCAAGTCCCTTCATTTTGCAAAAAAATCATTAATCACAACCTATCTTCAAATGATCCCTCCAAAAAGGCTTCAGGACTTCTCAAAGAAGTTGAATCCTTCCTTCTAAATCTAAACCAAACCATACCTTAGCCTTACTCACCTTCAACAACCTACAAACCAACCCCAATTCATCAAGAACCAATTAAAAGTTGTTCTTCTAATTCTATTTTTTTTGTGAGCTTGATGCTAAAAATGCTAAAAATGCTTGATGGCTCTTCAAACCTTCACAAAAATGGTTTATAGCACAATATAAACATTAGACCATATATTTTTCTATAGAATCCTATATTGCCTTAAGCTATATTAACGCTTTAATTCAAATACATATTTGATTACTAGAAAATTTTTTGTTCCTTCAAACTTAATTTTATTTTGTTATGATATTTAGTGTACTTAGACTATTTAATATTAGTTCGTCTAAATCTTAGTATTCTCTTTTTCATGTAAATTTCTTAAATAACAAATATCATATACTTTTTTACGAATTTGTTAAATGTGTTGTTTGATGGGTTTGATTTGAAGCATCTTGCATTTGTTTTTTTTTATATATATATAGATATAACATATTAATGGATACTTATTTTAATTAAAAAAGAATACTTCTCTCTGTTTCCTTTTATAACTAAAAGATATTTTATACTCATATTTTTTTTGGAAGATAATTCATTTAGAGATGATATTGCATTTGATCTTCTTTACGTACGAAAATCCATGAGACCAGTAACAACTTAAGTAATTTTTTTACCCTAACATCAATTTGTATCATTATTTTAACGAGATGCGTGGTGGGCATGAACTTGGTAGCAGTGGAGACACGACCACCACACGTATCACCGGTCCAACAAAAATATCAAAGGCTTTCGACAGCCACAAATACCCAACCACGTGCACCAGACGTGATCCACACTTCCCCCAAATATCTCCTCCCCCATTCCAAAAGCGCCACATTCACTTTCTTCGCCACGTCAGCGCTATCGTGCCACACTCTCTCCACGTGTACCCATCCTACCACGCTTCTCTTCTTCTTCCACCGTCGATCTCTCTGTGATTTTTCATACGTATAATTGTGGACACCGAATTTTTTAGCGTCCAACAAAACCACAACCTCAACGCCTTCTCATAGATTCGCTGTCGTCAAAAATCTTCGTAGACTCAGCGCAGCATTGCAGTTCAAGGTGCTACTAATGCTCTCTTCTACTTCACTTCATTTCTCACTGTCTTTCTGTTGTAAGACTGTTTCTTGATTTCTGTTAGTTATTGCTGTTATTTTTGAAGTATTGGTGTATCCATTTCTGTTTAGAACAATGCTGAAACACAGAAATTTAACGTAAGACTTCATGCATCTATCTAAACCACTACTAGGTCGGTCCTACTTTTGGTATGTCAATTGAAACCATTTTTCTATCGTGAAATTGGTAATCAGTGTCCGATAAAACAATATCTTGGTTTTTCATTGTATTGTTCTTTTTGGTAGTGATATTGATGTTGGTGCTGATGTTGATGCCACACTGGTGGTTCATCAAGACGTTATGCAGTTTTTTTACTAGCACATGTTATTGATATTGGCTTGATCTGCTCTTGTAGGATCTCGGCATTGAAAATTTGTTTAAATTTTTATGCTGTAAACACGGCTTAGAAACCTGGCATGGGAGTTGTTACTGTTTCTACCTCAGCTGCTAGGACTCCATTAAGATTGAGTACAAAGTTGATCAGTCATCAGCAGGCACATAAAAGACTCTTAATTGTAGCTTTTAAAGGAAATAAATCGAATAAAACCACTTTGGCTTCACCGAAGGAGCAAATTCCTCTACCCTTGGAAGCGGCAAAGAAACACCGGAAAAGGATAGGGAAGACTAATGAGTCGCCGAAGAGAGTGAGAGCTGTGTCTACTGATGAAACCTCGCCATTCACCTTGGATGTGGACTACAATGAAGCTGCAGCCAAACTTGAAAATATATATAAACTCAGTTCTGTGTCTGGTACTTGTGACACGGAAGATGTAGATAGTAAAACCAAGAGAGTATTGCGTAGGAGGAAGAAGGTTGGTGATGAACATGATGGTGGAAATGATGATAATGTGGTTAGAAACCAGAATAAGAAGGCCAAACGATTGAGTCTTGATAAGAGGATTGCATTGAAGAGGAATGCAAAGCCGGAGGTGATTGTTCAGGCTCAAAAGAAAAGAGATGTTAATAGAATAGAGAATATTGATGCGCTTATCAGGGACTATTCAGCTTCACCTGATTTAGTTAGCATGGACTGGAAGAAAGTGAAAATTCCGCCAGTTCTTCCTTCTTCAGAACATGCATGGTTATTTAAGTTGATGGAACCTATGAAGGTGAAATTATTTTCCTGTTTTGGTCTCCAATGCACTTTCTTTTATGATTTTTTCCTTGAAGTTTGGCACCTTTGATTGTTGAATGTCATAAGAACTCTTCAACCTAAAAGCTTGAGCAGGAAGATAATGAGTTTCAACTGATTTTATCATTGGTGCACATGCACTTCATGTCAAACTCAATCGGGATTGAAGGATGTACAGAGCGGAGGTAGCTCTTAACTGTATGGAAATTTAATCACGAGAGTTAGTAATCAAGGATCCACATCTTGAGCATAATGAAAGCTTTTGATGCCAAGGAATCTTTAAATTTAATAGCTTAAGATCCTGAGTGAAAATTCAAGTATTTGTGATATAAGGCTGTGTTTTTTTATGGTTCAGGAACTCCTACAAGTGAGAGAAGATTTACAGGCAGTAGGGAAAGAAATTTCAGATACTGAACTAGCAGATGCAAACAACATTAGTGTTGTTCAAGTAAGGAAAGCTATGGAGGTTGGTCAAGCTGCGAGAAACAAGCTCATAAAGGTAACATGGAATGTTCAACTCTTCTTTTAGATTGGCTGATAATAAGCCTTGAAAGATCAGTGATTTATTATTCATCTATTCCGTTTACTTCTCTCTCTCTCTCTCTCTCTCTCTGTTTGTTGCTTTGGAAAAATGGTTTAATTGTTGATGCGTTTGTTGATATTCTTTGGAATGAGTAATAAATAGTTATATTGAGATTAATAAATCATAGTGATCTCTATTGCAGCACAATCTCCGGCTTGTATTGTTCGTGATTAACAAATATTTTCAAGAGTTTGCAAGCGGTCCAAGGTTTCAAGATCTTTGTCAGGCTGGAGTTAAGGGACTTATCACTGCAATTGATCGATTTGAGTCAAAAAGGAGACTTCAGCTCTCTACGTACAGTCTATTTTGGATTAGACATTCGATTGTTCGTTCCATAACCCTCTCAAGTTTCACACGTGTTCCTTTTGGACTTGACAGGGTATTCATTTTCTTATCGATGTCTGGTGATTATTTTTGAAAATGGCCTAATTGCTTAATTTTACACAGGCAGCATAGTTTATTAATTTGGCCTGTATCATATGGCAGTTTCAACAAATTTCTTTTGTAGGTTGAAAGTGAAAGAAGGAAAGATCCAGGATTGTTTTCCTTAGGACTTGACCTGGAAGGCTTTTTTATAGTTAAAATAGAATATATGAAAAATTTCTTGATGTTTTGACCATATGTAATTTTTGTGAAGACATTGAAAGAAATTATTATAGACTTAGTGTCTGCCTTTTATAACATTTCACATTCATTTTAACACAGGTTAGAGCAGATATCCATAGAGCAAGACTTGAACTAACAATTGAGCTGCAGAGGTCACCAACGGAAGAAGAGGTAGTAGAAAGAATTGGGATCTCCCCTGAAAGATATTATGATGTATTGAAGGCATCAAAACCCGTTCTATCCCTTCATTCAAGACATATAACGACGCAAGAAGAGTTTATTAATGGGGTTACTGATCTTGATGGTGTGGATGGTGATAATAGGAGGCAACTTGCTGTTCTAAGACTTGCTCTTGATGACGTGGTAAAAACTGACTCCTTGATACACTCCCTTTGATGATAAGTGAAATTTGATTAATGTGCTATAAGTTAGTGCTTTGAATGTCAAAGCTGTGTGCTGCTTGCTATACCTTTAAATAAGTATGATTATCACATTCTTGCCTACCTATAACCTTACTTCCTTAGTCCTTTTTTGTGTCCTCCTTGACCAGTACAGTGCATACAGAGGCCTAACTAATGAATAACTTAATGAACATTAACTTAGAAATAAAAGACACAGAGTTCTTGCTGGAATTATATTTTTTGTACTATATCCCCTTCCTTGAGTGTTGAATATATATGTGTTACACTTGATTCATCTTTAGTGAAAATTACTTAAGGATACTTTTTTTTTGTCTCTTGCTTATTCAACTACTACTCTACTATCATATTCGAAACTTTAGATGTTATAAAATCTCGCAGTATAGGTGCTTAAACTTTATTTCAATGCAAAGAAGTGTAATCCATTCAAATTATTTTAATGATATTTCAAGTTTGATTTATTACACTTATAAACAATGGGTCCCTGCAAGAGTTATCCTCACTGAACTGTGAGACACCTAAGACCTAGATGTCTTCTGATGGAACCCCAAAAAATAGGTATGAAAATGGGATCTTCCACTAAGTGACACCTCCCATACAATCCATTAAATTCTAGTAAGGTATGTGTGGTTTGCATGCATGTTTTCCTTGCCTTATTTGATCCTTGAAGAGCCTAGAAGCTTCCCATGTTGGGCGTGCTGCAAGTGGTGATATGCCATGATGCTTGGCACTCCAAAGAACCTAGAATCTTCCATATGGAAAGTGCACTCTAAGCTATGTATTGAATGCTCAAAATGATCTATCTAGGTCCTTCCCTCAGTGGCGCCCTTCAATATGTCTTCGTCCCTTGTCTTTAACACACTCCCTACAAAGCTTGGCCAAACCTGTTATAGTATTATAATTCAATCAAACCCTAAGACTTTTAGGTCCATGAAATGTAAAAATAAGAAATAAAGAGGTTTTTTGTGAAGTAGAAGATTCTTAATCATGCTTCTAGTGATGAACAATCTACTTCCATTCACTCATCATTTTCCAATACATAAATAAGGGCAAGTCTCTAGATTAATTTTTATAGTGTTGCAATTTTGGGATTTTAGTTTCTCATATTTCAAGTGCCTTAAATGGATCCACTGAAGTATTGAAAACATGTGATTTTTGATCCTCCAAGTTCTAAAAGGAGACCAGGTCATTTTGGAATGTTTTCTCATGTGACGTCCCACCAAGTAGTGAATTTTGTAAAAGCATAACATGTCATTTGTTGGGAATGTTTTTGTAGCTTGATTCCTTGAAGCCAAAGGAAAGCTTAGTGATCAGACAGAGATATGGACTTGATGGGAAGGGTGACAGAACATTGGGAGAAATCGCTGGAAACTTGAATATTTCAAGGGAAATGGTTCGGAAGCATGAAGTGAAGGCTCTGATGAAGCTTAAGCACCCTGCTCGGTTAGATTATCTCCGTCGCTATGTTGTATAATAAATTGACAAATGTATATATGCTTCTGCTGCTCTCGTTATAGTGCCACTTACCTATAGCCATGCCCATCATAATTCATATTACGATTATTTAAGCATACAAAATCATAATCATTAGTCATGTAATTTGTATATGAAGGAGTTATTGCTCATAAGAAATAACAGCCTAATGCATGTTACATGTAATGAGTTGTGTTTATAAAATTACATTCCAAATTATACCATATCTGCTAGAGTTCCTATCTTTATACTGTAAGGTAAAACAAATTGTTTTCTTTTTCGTAAGATACAATTAATTTGTGCATTTCAATTTTAAAATAGAAGATTTTCTAAGAAGTAAATTGCATAAATTGATTTTATATATAGGAGGAATTTAATTTGTTGGTATGATAAAAGCAGGGTAGCATAGACAGAATAAGTTAAGTGACTTGATAAAATTATTATGATTCAAGCCAAAATATACTTAGTTCTGGTTAATATAGTTATATACCCCTGAAAAGGATATAGGTATTGGTAATATATATGGCATATTATGGGCTTCAACTTCAGAATTCCTAATGAAGTTTTTTAGGGAATTGCTTCCTGCACCCCACAATTGCTTCCTGCACTCGATCACTTTTATGTAATGCCAAAAGTGTCCTTGGCAGAATATACTAAAAGGCAAAGTGGTTCATTGAGTGGTGGTGATGATAGATTTTCCGATGAGCACAGTGGTAGAGGGTATTGCAACAATCTTCTTCTTCAGTGTTGAACGTAGGTAAGTTATTTTATTTTGCTTGGTTTAGGCATGATGTAGAGGTGCAGGATTTAATTTTTCACTTGATGATTACGGAAAATGAAATCCGTAATAGAATGTGGGTGAGTTAAATATATAATGGAAAATATTTTCCGTAGAAGGTTATTGTGTTATGGAAACTGTTTTCCTTAAGTGGGGGTGTGAGATGAGTGCCTAAGAAACTATTTTTTGTAAGAGGAGAAAGTAATTACGAAAAGAGTTTTTCATAAGAGAAATATGTTGTTACGGAAGACATTTTCATTCAGTTTATGGAAAACTTTTTCCATAGAAGGAGAAGTGCCTTATGAAAACGATTTCGGTAAGAGACTTTTTGTTCCTCTTATGAAAATCGTTTTCCATAATGCACTTCTCCTTTTATGGAAAAGGTTTTCCATAAATTGAATGTCCTCTTATGGAAAATGTTTCTCGTAACAAACAATTTCTCTTATGAAAAACTTTTTTCGTAATTATTTTCTCCTCTTACGGAAAACAGTTTTCGTAGGCACTCATCTCACACCCCCTCACTTACAAAAAATAGTTTCCGTAACACGATAATTTTTTACGAAAAATGTTTTCATAACGTATTTAACCCACTTACATTTTATTATGGATTTTATTTTCCGTAATCGTTAAATGAAAAATTGAATCTTGCACCTCTACACCATGCTTAAAAGTAAAATAAAATAACTTACCTACATTCAATGCTGCAAGAGAAGAGAAGAGAAGGTTGTAGGAGAAGATTGTTGTAGCACCCTCTACCACCGTGCTTGCCAGAAAATCTACCCTCACCACCACTCAATGAACCACCACTCAATGAACTACTTTGTCCTTTAGTATATTCTGCTAAGGGTACTTTTGATATTACATAAAAGTGATGGGTGCAGGAAGCAATTGCCAGTTCTTTTTATCATATGACTTTCTAGTGGCCGCTGCTATTCCCATTCCATATTTTCTTTTCTAAGTTCACTTTCATGTTTATATGTAATTTTGCTCCCTCAAAATACCAATCCCTATGTACATTCTCATTGTTCATAAAAGACAGGTAAATACAGTTATATTTTGTTGAAGTGATGTCAAATACAAAATGAAAAAAAAAAAAAACTGTTTTGTATTTGTTGGTCATACAAAACAGAAAAATGTTTATGTGGTTATCTTTCTCTTTTTTAAATAAGTTTTATTGTATAATTAATTGGCTATAAGAAAATTTTTAAAGTAATTAATATGATAAGTAAAATATTTTTTTTAAATGAAATTTATACTTGTTTTTTAATTTAATTAAATTAATCACAAGTGAACACTATAATAGTAATAAAATAATTAGTGTATAGATTAAAAAAGAAAAAACTACAATAGTGATCAAATTAATTCCATTTCAATTGAAAAATATATTTTTATGACAAATAATTTGATTACTGCTAAAAATAATAACACATAATTATTAAGATGGTTTATAACATAACTAATTTAATTATTACTGAAAATAACTTGTATAATAATTAATTTAACTTAATTAAAAGATATATAGTTAATGGGAGCGAAGTTCAACAAACAAATTTTGTTTATGGAAAGCTAACAGGAAGAAATTGAAGACGAAGACAAATTTTTTTAGTTTTTTTTTTTTTTCTTCTGCGCGTTGTGCTATGATACTACATAACAGATTAGTGAATTCTTATATATACGTCGATTCTTCTCTCGTCGTAAATTGTACTCGTATGAAAAAAAAATATTTTTTTGATATAATAAAACTTAATGAAAATTGAAACCCGATCAAACTTGTGTTATATACTTTCCATTATATATTTGAATGGTCTTTTCTGAAAATGTTTGTGAAAATTTGATTAGATGAAATCGTTTTGAAATATTCATATTTTATTTTTTATTTTTTTGTTTTAAACACTATTAAAAAGGAGATTGATAAATAAAAGTTCATTAAACTCTCTAAGTGATTTTGATTAAGTGTTATAAAACAATCATAAAACATGAAATTTGTTTTAAATATAAGACGATGACTTATGTAAGTATTTTGTTTATTTGACCACATATCATATTGCATATATTTTTTCATATGATAAGCTAAAACTTGGATAGATGATTAGTTTGAAGTATTTAATGGATTATCTCAAATATTATAAATATTTTTTCTATGAATGTTAATCATGTTTATTTCTTTCATCTTGCAATAGAATTTTGAGAAGACCTGCTAAAGCTGTTCCATCTCAACAACGTTTTAAAAAATATACAATGTTAGAACTTTAAGGAGCATTAGTCTCCTAAGGTCTTATGCTTTACTAGTTTGGACAAAGGTTATCAAACTTAATCTGGAAGAAAGGATATGTAATTAATGTTACATAAAAAACATTTAATGTATAGAAGAGCTTCTTGAATCTCACAATGGTTAGAAGAGGATTTGTAATGATTTCTTCTTCTTAATCTTTATATGTATAAGATCTCATGAAGAAGAAAGGCTGATGGTGACAATGATGTTAATGCTCTTTAAATTTTTAAACAATTCCCAAGTCTAGTTTGCAAGAGAGAATATTATTGTGTTCATTAGCAATCTAAAAGGGTATTCTTGTTCTTGTATCCATCTTAGGACATTACCTTCTTTTAGTTAGCAAATATATAATTATTTAAATCACATATTTTGTAAGAATAAAGTTCTGTTCTAAATAATATTATGCTTTAACTAGCAATGACCATGGTCCAAATAATACTCATTTTCAATCAAAAGTGGTTGGGATCAAGAACACACACCTTATATTTTGGATCACTAGTATACATTGTGATACTTGATCATGTTGATCAAGAATTGAATATAGTATGACTTCACTTCATTTTAATCTATTTGAATTACATATGCAACTAACTAAAAGAGAATTGTTCCAATGTTATTTAAATAATTATTTTCTTTATTATATCACATTGAATATTGAGTATTTATGTTAATATACAATTAAATATAAACTTACTCTTTATATTTTTTTTTATATAAAAAAAGCATTTAGGATTATTACTTTTAGTACGTGTATTTATTGGTTAGGATTGAGAACATTGGATAGTCTTACTTGAGTCTAATGCCCTTTAGATGGTATAATAATACTACAACTTCATTGAACACACATTACTATGCAGGTTGACGATTACATCAAAATTACACACCTATCTACAATCCCATGATTCCTTCAGTCTTTAATCATAAGAGGCTTATGTTCTAGAGCAAGTTAGATCAAGGTCTAATCTTTAATTTTTTTTTATAAAACTCATATTAGGTATCACTCTTCATAGATCTGACCTTTAATTGTAAAAAACTTAATTCAAATTTTGTTTATTCAAGTCCATCCTTCAACTGTAAGAGACTAGACTGAATCATATTATAATGTAAATGAATATCATGGTCTTGGTTCACCCTCTTTATAAGGATTCAATTATGAATATCAGATTTTTTTATTTTTTATTTTTTATTTTTTTTTATTTTTTTTTATATAAGTGATGTATTGAAAAAGAAAAGATCAAGAGGGTACATAGAAGATTAATAAATTTTTTGTGTTTTCTTGAAGTATATTTTTAAATAAGTTACCATTAGTCTTCAAATAGACCAAATCTGATATATTCGTATATAAACTTTACAAATTATTAATAAATTAAAAGTACAAAAGTTAAAATATAAATAACTTTGTAACAAAGGTACACTATTTTCTTCTGAAAATCTAAAATTTGTCTCATCCTCCCAGCCATTGTTTGTGGGCAACTTGTTTTCCACTAGGGTGGATATCAAACTTCAAAAAAATTGATCATATAATAAATGAAGTTATTCTTTTTACCTTTAGCAACTTGCATGGATTTTATGGCCTCGGTCACTTCTTATGTTCTTCGTAGGCCTTATCATGCGATTCTTATTCCCTGTCTTATCACCGCTTATTAGTTCCGAATACTTACGCCCACAATCTATTTGTTATTATATCCAACCAAACCAGAGATTTTTTTTCGGTGATAAGTTTTCGAGCATTCAAATATCTTTTTGAACAGAATTTTAAGATAAATTTATAAAATAATAATACAATCTAGTAGTTAAATTATTATAGATGAGAATAAATCCCGTATTATTAAAATAAAATATAATTAGATATTATAAATATTATATAATCATTTTTTTTATTTTTTATTTTTTTAAAATTTATTAATATATTTACTATAATATACAGTCTTTTCTTATAAATAACACATATTTTGATTTAATTAATTATGTTAACAAATTATATTATTTCTTTCTTTTAGATACTATCTTATTATTAATAAGGCCATGTTATTAATCTATATAAATAATAGAAAATAAATTACTTTGCATTATAATGTTTCATTATGTGATTTTTTTTTACAAATTCAGATAAGATATTTCATCTAAATGTTTTAGCTACCTAGGTTACTAAGGAGTCACAAAACACACACATACATATATATATATATATATATATA
>Ga0209489_106856_pt1 | contig 17740 bp, 11 predicted proteins | sample SiratrowhiteBW_FD_187527 | JGI IMG/M metagenome (GOLD analysis project Ga0209489, IMG submission 187527) | Root nodule microbial communities of legume samples collected from California, USA - Siratro white BW (SPAdes) (version 2) | ecosystem: Host-associated > Plants > Roots > Nodule | place...
AAAAAAAAAAAAAAAACTCTATGAATTTAAAAGAATAAGTGCTCTTTCCAAATTAAAATTACTTTTCGATTCTCTCAAATTTAATCTACGTAGCATTTAGTCATGCTTGTAACTCTGTAAATGAATGATTAATATGCGAAGTCCATGTTACAAGGGACAGACGGAGTATGGATAAAATGGTTTTCTTTAATTTTTTTAAAAAACTTTTAAGATATTAATTAATTATGTATGAAGTATTCAAAAGTTTATTTTTAAAAATCTAAGAGAATTCCTAACACACCAAAATTGTTTTCACATTTATCAAGTATTATCTAAACATAGTTTTCTAATGATTGTTTTTACCGAATCCCCATAAATTAGCAGAAGGCTCATTTTGTTAAAACTAACTGTAATTTCCTTTTTAGCCAAAATATAATTGTACTTTTCTTTATTTTCTCTTATACATTAATTATAATATTAAAAGTAATTTTTGATATTTTTTTATTTGTATATATTTACATTAAATTACCAAAATATTCCGAACTATTATGACAAAAGTGGGTTTAGTTTTTGTTAAGTAATTTTTTAATTATGGAGAATATTATTTCGATATTTAAATGTCAAATATATTTCATAAAAATATTTTAAGAATGTTAAAAACTTAATTTAAGTATTAATTTCATTAAAATCGAAAATATTATAAACTAACAATGAAAGCTCAGTTAGTGCTTTCTAATAATGAAATTTTGAAACTCCATTTTAATTTTTTAAATATGATTCCCAAAAGATATTTTAAGATTGAAATTTTCTCATTAAGATTGATCTCAGATTTATTATAATAATATGGATATTTTGATAATTAATACAAAGGTGTAAAACTGTTGTAAGAAAATTCTTATTATGGTTAATATTATAAATGAAAGTAAAGTATTTGGTAATTTTTAGACTTTATAATTTCACATAAATTATATATTAATAATTAGTTTTGTCAAATAACAATTTCTGTCATATCCATCATTATTCGCATTAAAAAAAAACTTTATAAAACGATAAGCCAATAACATTTTATTATATATAGGTAAAGACAATCCAATAATCCATAGCAAAAGACAATCTTTATGTAACTGTATTGATTCCATTGCAAAAACACACTTGATGTAATCACTTTATAAACTTTTGAGAAAATCTTTAGCAAAGAAAAGAAAACTAATATATTAAAAATCACATCTAAATGCTATTCGAAACTAAAAGTGATATTATAAAAGATACACGCATTAAGTAGTGAAACTTTCCGGCATTTCACAATGTGTATAAAACTCTTGTGACAAAATCATTATAGCAGCTGATATTTATTTATGATTTATGTATGTACCAGTTTATTCGTAGATAACTGCAAAATAATAGGTGGATTCTGTTCGTATAAGAAATTCGTATGTAAGTTCTAATTCACTCTACTGAAACTCTTTGGTCATCATCCTTAAAAATAAATCTTTCACCATTTGAAGCTCAACTTCATCCATAGATAATATGTACGACCTTTAAGTTCAAATTAAAAAATCATAAAGACTAAACCCATAATATAATATAATATATATATATATATATATATATATATATATATATATATAATATAACTTTTTCTATGTTAAATGCATTTTAAGATTAATACAACGTAAACTTGTTCATATTGTATATATAATGAATAAAAACTGTTTCCCGTAGGCTTTCATACGGGGATTAAATAGTAAATAGGAGGTGTGAATAGTATACCTAGGTTCAACAAAATAATTTGGGTTTCGTGAAATTGGATTTATAACACTTTCTGACCAGTTTTAGGGCAGGATTTTGATCCTTGCACCCCTACCATTACTAACTGCACTCCCACTACATGCACAACAAAACTCCTACCACTGTCACAGTTGCTGTATTAGTATTGTATAAGAAGAGAGAGAGAATGTTCAAAGAGAAAAGAAGAGAAAGCGAATCTTTGTGAAAAAAAAAAGTTGATCTTAAAAGCTTAGTTTAGAAAACTCATTGAAAGGGTATTATATATTTTGGAAATCTTGTTACGAAAAACTTCTTCTGAAATAGATTTTATGCGTTCCAGAAATTCTGTACTAGAAATTTTTTGGAACAAATAATCTGAAAATCATTAAAAAAAAATGATAAAATGGTTGTTTAAAAAAAATGCGGGGATGCGTCAAAAAATTGTGTGGGTGCAGGAAGAAGGAGCCTTTTAGGGCATGTCTTTTGGACTAATTGTGCAAGGTTGAAAACAGTCTAATTGGGCTTGTTCTGTTATAACGATATAGTATAGACAAGTTCTTCCTGCACCCTAATATCCTCTTTCTGCATCCTCATACAAAATATGAAATGATAGTTATGTCTTTAACTTTAAAAGTATAAGACCAAATTAGTCTCCACTCCTTCACTCCTATCCGGTCTACACTGGAAAAAAAATGAGAATCGGATGATATCTCCATCCCATTCACATTATGAAAAAATTGACAATCGGATGAGTATGTCATTCGGTTGTCATTTCAGCATCCATTCACAAATTCAGCATCCGTTTGTTTCCATTCTTCCAAATCTTCGATTAATCCTTCAAACAAGCAATAGGTAAGTAATTTTTGGTGTTTTATTAGCAATTAATAAGTGATATTGCTTATTAGAGTAGTTGATTTAGGATTTGATGCGCTGTCGACGATAGACAGAGGAATTTTCCGATTTAGGATATGAGAACCGGATGCGATTCTCGTTTTGATTTGAAAATGAGAACTGGATTCATCCGGTTGTCAATTTTTTTGTAATGTGAACTGGATGGAGGTGTTATCCGGTTCTCATTCTTTTGCCAATGTAAAATATATGGGTGTGCCATAGAGGCAATTGTGAAATTAAAATTTTATATTGAGATCCAGGAAGAAAATATTAGGGTAATGGAAGAACTTGTCTATAGTGTACATACCATTGTTCTTTTATAAGAGATTATAAAAAAAATTCTCTCAATCTTCTTTAATTTTTTTTCCTTATCTTTTTAGATATTGCTTGGATCGAGAAAACTAAGAGAAATGTCCAAGATTCTTAAATGGACGAGTTCTTCCTGCACCCTAATAAAAAAATTTCATACCGCAATTACCCTTGTATGACAATCGGATGACAGCTCCATCCGGTTGTTAATTTTTTTTCAAATGACAACCGGATGGGGGTGCCATTCGGTTCTCATTTCCAAATCTAAATGATAACCGGATGAAACCCATCCGATTCTCATAATCCAAATTGAAAAATTAATCCGTTTTTAATTTGGACTATGAGAACTGGATGGGTTTCATCCGGTTATCATTTTGATTTGGAAATGAGAACCGGATGGCACCCCCATCCAGTTGTCATTTGAAAAAAAATTAACAACCTGATGACACCTCCATCCGGTTGTCATTTGAAAAAAAATGACAACGGGATGGGGGTGCCATCCGGTTGTCAATTTTTTTCAAATAACAACCGAATGGAAGTGTCATCTGGTTTTCATACAAGGACATTTGCGGTATGAAATTTTTTTATTAGGGTGCCGGAAGAACCTATTAGAATGCAGGAAGAACTTGTCTCTTAAATGTTGTCGTTTGGGCTTTTTTTTTTTTTATCCATTAGAGCTCTAACTTTTTTTTATTGTCTAAAAATAGAAGCACAAAATGTAAAAAACAATTACAATAATAATTAAATTTTAAACAGTAATATATATAACACCTTTCATTCAAGTATTCTAAATTCAAGTTATTCGAGTTAAAGTTTAAAATCAATCATTCAAAATTCCAAAAAATAAAAGGAAAATTGGATAATTCAAAGAATTATCGTGTAAGAAAAAAACAGTTTCTTCAATAAAATTGTAAACGTCGGTTATGAAATATGTGAAAAATTCATGAAATTGTTCTCCGAAGTGAGAAAATTTGAATGACTATATTAGCTGTAGGTGAATGATAAATAAGCATAAAATCTGAAACAAAAACAAGAGATTGTTACCATACCATGTAACATCTCAGTGAGGTGCAATGCATAAATTTAGGATCACACATATATATAATATAAGGTGAATGAAGCTTCTGACCACAACCACCTTGTCTGGCAAGGCTGAGCTGTGCCAAGACATTTGAAAACCAACTGATTAAGACTATATTATATTAAGGAATATCACACAATTTTCGTGCAATTTGGTATCCATAGGCTTATTCTTAGACTATATTATATTAAGGAATACAGCTACCAATATAGTATATAAAATTTAATGGATCTCAAGTTCACTCATAATTTATAGTTTTTAAACCCTTTTTTATTGTACACTAACAGAACATTTTAACCCTAGTTTTTCTGCATGTCCTTTGAGATGGAAAAGTGTGTATTTCCTAACCTATGCATAGTATTTGGTTCCATCTTATAGATAACGTAATACATTGTCATTCTATTTGTTGACGCCAACTACTATCTCATTAGAGAACCATTTCATAAATTGGACTATTCTCTAAAAACCTTATTATAGATCTTGGATTGACACTTAACTTTTATTTTTTAATACTCTACCTAGAACCCTACAAATTTCTAACAAATTTTAATAAATAATAAAGTATATATTTCAAAATGTGCTATTGATACTTCTCGTAATATTCAAATCATTTATGCTATCATGTTCAACAAATGTCTTAAAGTATTGTTGTTCACGTAGCCATTAGACATTATACTAGCCGCTTTAGGTGATTTAATTATTTTGCATATCTCATTTTCTAATATAATCACTTCTTTACTTTCAACTTTCAAAATTCTAACTTTTGAAGAAACACTTAATTATTAATTATTAGTATGAAGAAAAAGGGAAGGACAGAAATAATAAGTTTAAAAAAAATGTAGGAACTAAAAATTTAAATAATATGTGAAATTCATTGTAGTAAGGATTTTTTATGATAATTGATCAACTTTTTATAAATTCAGATTACATCAAAAATTTGATTTTTTCTATCTTAATTAAAATAAAAAGACCTATAATATTATAATATAATACTTTTTCACTTTTTTTTTCTATATTGGTTAAGACAATAATTGATATAGAAGATATTTTGTTTGTTTAAGTAATTGTCCTTCCAGCGTAACAAGCATGCCAATATATAATTTCCTGCATTTATACCCTCAGGTAGAATATTTTCAAATCAAAAATTAAAAACGTATTTGTACATAGATAATTTTTAGCTTTATTAAAATTTAATAATATATTTGACTACACAAATAATTGTTAATTATACAAAGATCATAATCTTAAGATGATAAATTATGAAAAAAATACTTAAAAAAGAAGAAGCCAACTGAATCCTAATATTCCATATTTCATATTTTATAGGAGATGAATTTTGTAATAACTACATATTCAAAATTTGATGTAATCAATAACTAAAATTCACATTAATCATTTTAACTTTTATGAATTAATTAAGATTTTTGAGTTAATTTTATATTACCTCTCTCCAAAGATCAATAAGGGTCACAAATATAATTGTGTACATGTATTTCATCACTCATAGTATTCACAGTAATGATTCCTGATAGATATGTGAATTGCAAATTAAATACAAATTATTAATATATATATATATATATATATATATATATATTATAATTAAATAATAGTGAAATATATTACTTATATTTAGTGTAATGAACTATAACTTCTTCCATTCAATTTAGACAATCTCAAATAAACTTTTATAAGTCTATAAAAAATAATGTAGATTAAAGTATATTAATTATCAAATTATATAACGTAAGAGTCAAAATCAATTAAGAAATTTACATGTCTATGCCTAATGTTCAAAGTCTTATAGTTTTCTTCTACAATGAACATAAGAGAAGCATGCGAAATTGATAAGAAATAATGACTATCACCTTCGAGTATCTAATGAACATTTATTTAAAAATTGTATACTTAATGCAAATAAGGTACTAAATACATTTATTTGTTGCCATCTTAAAATATTTATATTAAGTATGCATATCTACTTCACTTTATTTTTTATTGTGAAAACAAATAACACAAAAAAAAAAAGAGTTGAATTTTGTTTTTTAAAATTTTTTTATATTTTTCACAAATATTGTCGATCATTCAAACAATAGATATGTAAATCATTTAATCACTTAATGACAGTTATGGTTCTTACCTGACCAAGACGAAGACATCCTTACTGGAAGAGTCGGCGACCGAGTCCACGATCTAGAACCAAATGGGGAGTCACTTGTAGAAGACTCTCCGTCGCTTAAGCCAGTAAGAATGTATAAGGTGTTTGAAAAATCATGAGTAAGAGTATTGAAGAGTAGATGATACTTCTTGTGTATTGCAGTTGTCCTTATAGACCTTGCCATTAAAGACCCTTAAAAGGGGGTAATTACCCATCATGACATGGAGCCGTTTAGAATCACGAATTGATCTTGTCCAGTGTAACGGTGCACTGGTGACTGGGTGGTTAAGCCAACCCAGAACAGATCCGGGTAACCCTGAACTTATAGTCGGGTAGGTACACAAGCCCCTCAAGTTTGTGATTCAAATAAGTGGATCACTGGGTGTACCGAGTAAAATTCGGTTTACCAAAGACTGGATTAGATTAAACCGAGGTGGCCTTACCGAAATCATCTCTGCCTTCCGAATAAGATTGGGTGCCTATCCCTCGCGCGTCGTCCTTTAGACTGGGTGGCGAAGTCATTATGACTCTTATTTAATGGGTGCAGGAGGGGAAAGGTCTGATGTGATTGAGGAGACGTTTCCCCTCCACCTTCCTGATGGTGCCACGTGGCTACTGCGTGTCGTGGCTTAATCGCGTCCGCTCGCCTTAGGCTGAACCCTACTAAATGAACTAAACTTTCCCTTTTCGTCTTCCACAGTCATATTCAAATCGACTCGGCTAAAGCCTCTTTTGCCTGGAATGCACGAACTCAACTTCTTCCTCTTCTTCTACCCCAATTACTTCTCCTGTAGGTACGCTCATGGCTTCCTCTACTTTTTTTTCCGCTTCTTCTAGTGTTCATAAAACAATGTTGGAAAGGGAGATTACTCCCATGGGTGAGGAAAATTCTTCCGAGCTCACTCATTCTATGCGCAATGAAGAGGAATCCTCGAAGGGTACTCATTCCTATTGGTCGCATGTTGCTGCCATGCCAGTAGTTGCGTCGCTTCCCGCTCAACCTCTTAGGAAAAGGAAAAACCCTCATCTCCCTGTCGCAAACCCAGGGCCCTATGGTGCTTTAAAAAGGGTTAAGAGGACTGTCCACTGCCCTCCAATAGCTAACTCTGAGTGCTACTGGGTACACAGTGATGTAGATAAACTTGTCTCCGAGTATACCTCTAGCACTAGACTGGATCAATTTGGATGTAGACTTGTAATAATAATAATAATAATAATAATAATAAATGTATTTATGTATGTATGTATGTATGTATGTATGTATGTATGTATGTATGTATAAAAGATAAAGTTGGGCAGGAGGGGTTCTTCTCAATGCTTTTATCTATTAAATGTGATGATTAGATTGTCTAGTATTTTCAATGACAGTTTTAGAATATATGTGAGAATATGATATGTGCTTTTAATTTTGAAATGATACTAAAAGATTTCATAAATAATGTAATTTTTAATTGTACTGGTTTACTTCTCTGTACTCCCATAACTTATAACCAACCGTGTTCACAAGGCTAAGGGTAAAGAATTTAAAAAACTGCATAATTAAAAAAGCAAAAATAGAAAATCACCAAACTCAAAGTTTATAGTTAAAAGAAAGTGACAACAACTAATAGTTTTCCACCTCTCCATAAAAGCAAAATCAAAGGGAATACATTTTTTGAAATCCTACTACGAACAAGTGTTACATATAGCAAAATCAACATTCATTAAGGTTGCAAGGGTCAAAAACTTAAAAGCTACATAACCATAAACCCAAAGGGGGAAAACACCACCAATCTCCGAATTTTCACTATAATAAGCATGACATAATACCAACTAAAACAATTGTTTCTCTATCTACCCCTTCTAATACTCACTAGCAGAGCTACCAGGCACAATATCAGCATGCCAAATTCCAAAATTGAAAAAAATAAAACAAAATTGAAGGACCATATAATCTGAACTAAAATTAGTTTCAATTAAGCTCTCACCATTAATTAATTGCTAAAATTTCTAATTTCAATTCAGAAGAGTTAATTGAAATCAATTCAAAGCAGTAAAATACCCAAACTCGAGAGTTGATGAAAAGGATTCTGCAACTTAGAATTAATTGAAGAAAGTAAATGGATAATAGAGAAAGTGAGAGAATGATTTAAATAACACCAGCTTCAGCATGAGGGGGAAGAGACTGAGAGAGAATTTTCAGGGTTAGAGGTATAATCTGGATTGAAAAATTAGTTTCAGTTAAGCTCTCACCATTACCAACACACTTCCTATGCCTACATTGCTGAAATTAATTGTTGAAAACTTTGATTTATAATATTTTGACATCAAGAGATAAAATAAAAAGTATGGAAATCAAAATCAATTTTTAAAAAGTAAATAATACTAGTAAAAATAAGTCGTTTTCTAATCCAACAAATGAGACAAAATAAATATAGTAAGATGTTCTTACCCGAGATGGAGACGTCCCCACGATAAAGTCGGTAGCTGAGTCCTCGATACAGAACCGAACGGGGGTCCACCTGCAGAAGACTCTCTGACACTCAAGTCAGTAAAAGTGCAAAAGGTGTTCTAGTATGTATTAGTAAAAGTGTAATGGGATAGATGATACTTCCTGCATCATCTGGTCATGCTTATAGGTCTTGTCCTTCAAGTCAGCATAATTTCCCATAAAGGTAAAAAGACCTTTAGAATCATGAATTATTACCTGAATATGTAACTGATGCAGGTCGTAATAAAGTAATGACGACTAGATTGGACTGAGGTGAGTTCGGGTGAACTTGGACTCACTGTCAGGTAGGTACACAAGTCCCCCAAGTTCGTAATTCATGTAGGTGAACCCTAATGATGATCGAGTTGTTTTTGGTCTGACATGTGCCGAGTTGGATAGGACCAAGGTGGCTTCACCCTGATCTCCCTTCCTCATTTGGACAAGATCGGGTGCCTATCCCTCGTGCATCGTCATCTGGACAAGACGGCGGGGTCATCATGACCCTCATTTAATGAAGCACAGAGCGAAAAGGGTGATTGACAGACTCTTTTCTCGCCCCATCTCAAATGGTGCCATGTACACTTTGCTCCGCGTGGCTAAATCGCGTCCGTCGAAGTTGGAAGGTCTCAAGTTACTGAAAAGCCTCCGTTACATAGGCTCAATTACAACAACTCGAAGCCGCAATTGTATTCAAGCACATTCAAGCTACCTCCTACTTCAAGGAATCTTTCTCTCGTCTCCTCTTCATCGACTTCTTTCACTTATAGGTACGCACACATGGCCTTCTCTGTATCTTTTATTGCTTCTTCGGGTATGCACAGGACAATGTTAGAAAGGGAGGTAACTCCACTAGGTGAACCCAATTCTTTTGAGCGAATCGAATCCTTGCTCAGTGAGGGCAAATCTTATGAGAATACCTTATCACTTCCCCCTAATGAGCCTCCTCTAGCTCCTTCCAACATTCCTGCTACCTTAGCTGTTCCTAGGAAGAGGAAAATCGCGAACCCTAGAGTTGTAGACCCAAAACCCAACGCTTCCTCTAAAAGAGTCAACCTAACCCCATCTCTGATCGTGAATATTCATGGGTGTCGAACGAGGTCGCGAAGTACATTTCTGAGTTTGCCACTAGGGAACAGGTAGAAGGCTTTTGTTCTGTATATCCTGTTTGTGAAGAGTCGATGGCTGATTATGTTGTGACTAGACCATGTAAAGCGAGTGAGAGAGTGTACATGAAACCGAAGCTGGATTCGTATGATTATATATATATATATATATATATATATATATATATATATATATATATATATATAATTACTTGTTTAAAGAGTATGACATCACCTTTCCCCTGATCGAATTTGAAACGGATATGCTGACTGTAATGAACATAGCACCGAGTCAACTATACCCCATTAGCTGGGCGTTTTTGAAGTGTTTCGAGCTCCTCTGCGAGCATCTAGGTTTTAAACCCTACGTCAATGTCTTTACTCACTTTTATCATAAGAAGTTTGGTAAACTGGTTGGCTTGGTATCTCTTAGTTCCACACACAACGACTCCCTTTTCACCATGTATAGCTTTTCATATAAATACTTTAAAATTAATTTTTTCAAGCTTCGTTGTCATCTCGGGGATGCGGAGAGACGCCTACTCTTCCATCCAGACTTCACTCCCCGATTTCCTCTATATTGGCAGAAACCGACTAGGTTTCAGCCGAGGTTTGAGCATCAGTTAACTCCCAAGGAGAGGAGGGCTGTGGAGGTAATAAGGCAACTTCCCCACCCACTCAATACTAGAGCACTCCTTTTCCTCCCACTAGTAGAGGACCCAAATGTATTGTTTTTAGGTACCTTTTGTCCCCTGTGTTACCGACACCGTTTGGCTGCATTCCTTATCTTATTTTTGTAGAGATCATGGACAACAACATTGATATGAAAAAGCTTCGTGCCCGGGTAGGTGGTTGTCATGACTTGGTAGCTACCCTACAGGTTACGAAGAGGAAGAAAAGTGATTCCACCGACACAATCTCGTCTCAGAACAACTCCTCCTGTGCCTCTTCTGCTCGTGTTGTTGTCGGGCCCCCATCTCCTGTCCCCGAAGACCCTGCACACTCCGGAGCTCCAAAACCATGTCTTGTTGCTGACTCGGGAGTCGTCCCCACTGAGATAGTGCTCGAGGTGATCAACTTGGAGGGCTCTTTAGAGGGTGGCAAAAGCTCTCCTAACCACCGTGCCAAGCAACCTCTCCTGACTGTCGAGCAACCAAGTATTACTGACATGACCACTTATACCTAACCTACTACCTTTGGCCCTTTTTCACGAGGGTTGGGTTCGACTATTAGACTGGATCACCTTAGCATCGCCTATCCCGGGATCCAATCCAACTGACACGTGAGCTTCAAGCAAAAGACTTGAGTTGTGTGTGTCCTTATGATGCTGACTTGATGGCCAAGGTTAGAGAGGTTGGGTGTTTTGAAGCTAGGAGTGTAATGATGGCAAGATGCTTGGCCATTACGCAATACCATCACCGCATCGCTGAGGAGAGATCTGGTCTTCAAGAACAACTTGTTGAACTTGAGAAGAAAGTAGTGGAGCTGGCCCAGGCCAAGATAGAGCTAGAAGGGGAGATACGAGAGCTTAAACGAGCCCATACTGAAAAAGACTTTGTTCTGGTCAACAAGGAGACACAGTTGCTCCAGTCCCAAGAGTTGTGCGTACAATGGGAGATTGAGCTAACCCACTGCCGAAAGGATCTGGCTCGTCTTGAAGAGGTCATGAAGGCAGCTGAGGTTCGGGTGGCCGAGAAGGAGGCCGGATGAAATGTAGAGAAATTTGAGCTAGAAAAAGCTTGCATTCAAGTTTATGAGGACGACTTTTAAGGCCATGAAGCAAACCCTTCTCCTTGCTCCAGAGATCAATTCGGCCCATTTTGATATCGACAGAGATGACGAGCTACCTGAGAACGAACCAGCCCTTGCGCTCTGATCGCATTTCCTGTTCCTGTTTGTTGCTCTCTATTTTTCAAATGTGGATGATTGTATAACCTTGCTAACCTTGCTCTATATTTTTGTATTTTTTTCTGAACTCAAATAGCTAAATCATTCTGCAAAGCGTTCAATTTAGGTATTAGCCATCGTATTACTTAAGCATCGCCTATTCTTGCTAAGCCCCGCCCGATCTAAGTGGGACCTGCAGATTAACTTATTCATTCCCGAGTGTGTAGTTTAAACATTTACTGGACTCAAATTTAGGTTACAAGTCGAGGTCGATCTCGTTTGAGTCTTTTGCCCGTTTAGCCCTCAACTTGAGCGTTAGTTAACTTCCGGTACATCGCTTGGATGTTAACCCGAGATGATTTAGGACATAGGCTTTGGCCTAGCCGTTTACATGTATGTTATTTTAAACATTAGCCTCTTTTATCTGCAGGCTTGAAGACTTCTGCCCTGCCTTTTGAGTGTAATGCCCAGATCATTTTTGCATAGGTATGGTGCATGCGCATTAACCCGATTGAAATGTTAGGCTTAAGTCACCCTTTGGGGTTTTCTGCCCGTCGTTAACCTGTGCTAGACTGAATGCCATGTACAGAAAAATAAGAAGACACATCTTTTACAAAATAGAACTTCTATTATCATCAGTTACGGGTCTCGTTAAAACTTTGTTTGTCAAAGCCCTCCTTAGGAAAATAATCCAAGTCAAGGAAAGAGTACACCACACCTGAATTTGAGAATCTGATAATCAACTGTAATACATCCTAAGGTGGGTGGCATTCCATGTTCTGGGTATGAGTTTGCCACCCAATTCTTCCAACTTGTATGCCCCATTACAGAGTGTATCTACTATCCTAAAAGGTCCATCCCAATTTGGTGTCAATTTGCCTTCTTGCTTGTTTCTCGGGGCTTCCCCAACCTTTCTCCAAACTAGGTCACCCTTCTAGAAGGCTCTTCCTCGTACTCGGGTATTATACCGCCGAGCCGCCCTAAGTTTGGTAGCTTCTTCCCAGACCCGAGCTTCCTCACGTACCTCTTGTGAAGTCCAACTTAACTTGAAGGTTGTCATCATTGTTTTCTTCACCAAAACATGCTCTTCGCCATGATGTTTCATCGAGTTCCACGAGTATCATGGCATCGAACCCGTATGTGAGTCGGTAAGGGGTTTCCTTAGTCGCAGATGGGGATGTGCAATGGTACCTCCACAATATACTGGGAATCTCCTCGGCCTATAAACCTTTTAGTTGTTCGAGCTTCTTCTTCAACTCTTCCAATATGACTTTGTTAGTTGCTTTTGCTTGGTCGTTTGTTTGGGAGTGTTCCATACTAGACAATAGGTGTTTTATTCCGAGTTGCTTCAACAACTGCTCCAAGTTGTTATCAGTGAACTGCCTACCATTGTCTGTCACCACATTGTAGGATAGGCCATGTCGGCAGATAACATGTTTCCATAGGAATTTTTATACTTGGCGAGCGGTGATAGTGGCAATGGGTTCAGCCTCTATCCACTTGGTGAAGTAATTGACAACGACAATGAGAAACTTTACCTTCCCTCTTGCCATTGGGAATGGTCCCAAGATATCCACACCCACCTGCTAAAAGGCCACGGAGTGACGATCTGGCGAATTTCCTCTGGGGGCGAATTGAATACGGGACCATATTTCTGACACTCCAGGCATGTTTTGGTATACGCTCGTGCGTCCCGTCTGATGGTCGGCCAGTAGTATCCTTCCTTGAGTACCTGTACTGTCATGGACCTTGCTCCCGAATGCATTCCACAAATTCCTCTATGGAGTTCAAACTATACATAGTTGGCCTGGGTGTGATCTAGATACTTCAACAAAGGAGAAGAAAAGCCTCTTAGAAAAAGTCTCCATTAACAACCGTGTAAGAGGTGGCTTGTCGCTTGACTTTCTTCGCTTCCGCCTGATCTTCAAGCAACAAGTTACTGATCAAGAAGTTTAGGATAGGCGTCATCCAACTTTCTCCCTCAGTTCGCATTTCGAACACATCTTCATGGTTTAGTTGGGTTTGTTAACACTTCCTAAATCAGCGTTCTTTGCTGACCTGCATTTTTGGTACTTGCCAGCTTGGACAAAACATCGGCTCGATCATTACCAGTGCGCGACACATGCACGATGGTGACATCTTCAAATTGGAGGATTAGGTTTCGGGCTTCTAATGATACTTATGAAGCAATGACTCTCTGGCTTGGTATTTACCATTCATCTAACCTGCCACGAGTTGCGAGTCGGTTTGGCATTTGAGGCTCTTGACCCCTAGATTTCTTGTTAGTCTTAGTCCTGCAATTAGGGCTTCATATTCGGCTTGGTTGTTAGAAGTCTCGAATTCGAACCGAATAGACTGCTTTACTACAACTTGACCGGGTCCTTCCAGGATGATTCCCGCACCACTACCCTTCTTGTTTGAGGAACCATCAACACTGAGCAGCCAGGATGCCCTTTTCTCAGTTATCGAGGGTAACTCAATCCAAAACTCAGCTAAAAATTGAGCCTTCATTGGGCCTCTAGACTCGTATCGAAGGCCAAACTCAAAGAGTTCTACTGCCAAAGCCGTCATCCTTCCTGCTAACTCAGGCTTCTGCAAAACTTGTTTTATGGGGTAATCAATTTTTACCGCTAGGCTGTGACTGTGGAAATAATGGTGCAGTCTTCTTGCCGAAAAGACTAAAGCCAACACTAGCTTCTCAATCACCTGATATCTCTCTTCGGCCGATTGAAGGGTCCTGCTTGTGAAGTACATAGGACTTTATTTCTTGCCTTTTTCATATATCAACATCGAGTTGATGGTCGACTGGGCGATGGCCAAATAAATCAACAGCGGGGCTTGGGACAGTGGGCTGACCAACACGGGCAGCGCCGAAAGGTTCTTCTAAATGTTAATGAACATGTTCTTGCAAGCCTCATCCCAAGTGAAAGTCTTTGCCCCTTTGAGTAGTCTGAAGAAGGGTCTTGCCTTCTCAACCAGTTTTGGTAAGAAGTGCGAGAAAGCGACCAACTTACCGTTTAACTATTATACCTCCTTCAGGCATGTTGGGCTTCTTATATGCACTATGGCTTCACATTTGTTGGGATTCGCCTCTATTCTCCTTTGTGTGATCATGAAGCCAAGGAACTTCCCGCCACTGACACCGAAGAAGCAGTTGTCGGGGTTGAGGCGCAATTTGTATCATCGGACTCCTACAAAGACTGTATTCAGGTCAGTTGCTTGATGTTCGGCCTCTACGAACTTGATTACTATATCATCAACATAAACTTCCATTACCTTGCCTAACAGATTATGAAAGATTTTATCCATTAGTTTCTGGTAGGTTACACCCGTGTTCTTAAGGGCGAAAGGCATCACCTGGTAGCAATAATTAGATTTCATCACCTATCATCACCGGGTCAATATTTAGGAATGGGTATGTGTCCTTTGGATAGGCCTTATTAAAGTTGGTATAGTCCATGCACATCTGCCACTTGCTGTTGGACATCGTCACCATCACCACGGTTGCAAGCCACGTGGTGTAGACAACTTTCCTGATGAACCTCGCTTTGGCGAGTTAGGCTACCTCCAACTCGACTGCCGCTTGTCGTTCGTCACCAAGCTTCCTATTCTGCTAAGCCATAGGCTGCGTCTAGGGTATCAATTTGTGGCACATGAAGTCTGGGTCAATTTCGGGCATGTCGGTTGGACTCCAGGAAAAAAGGTCGGAGTTGGCTATTAAAACTCGCTCCATATTGCTCCTCATCCGAAAAGGTAATGGGTGGCTGTGAGCGGGACGACAGGTAGCTTACTGAGTTGATAGTACCAAATTGAATACGAAATTCCCTTTTTGGACCCTTCAATGTGCCTAGATGAGGTTGATTGATTCCTATTGTGCCGAACTAGATTTCCACCATGTTCATGGATCCTGCAGCCACGTTGGGGTCTTGCTGGGCGGCCTCATTTCCTGCCTATGCTCTGGGCTCTTTCGTCCTGTTTTCTTATGGCCCGACTCTGCCTCGATCTCGTCCGTGGCCACCCTAGAAATGTCTTCCTCGTCCTCTACGAGCACCCGAGGTTCTGGGTCCTTTCTTGTGTGCTCTCTGGTCGAAACGGGTCAAGGCTCCCAACTGAACAAGGTCTTCAATTAGATCTCGTATCTTGATGCACTCTTCAGTGTTGTGTCCGATGCTCTGGTGATAGCTATATATGAGCGTGGGGCCTGCCCCCGATTGGGGTCATCCGAGATGTGAAAGACGAATAAATTCTAGGTTGCAAGCCTCCTGCAAAACGGTTTCCCGAGTGGCATTCAAAGGGGTATAGCGGTCATACCTGCCGGGTCTGACTCTTCTGATGCCTAGAGCTCTCTTCTGTGACTTGCGGCTGAGAGTTCCCCTTTTTGGCATATGCGTTCTCTTCAATACTCATGTCTCTGGAAGCCTGTGCCCTCAAGTTGTCCATGTTTGGCGGGGGATCTGAATAGAGCGAGTCCATAAAAGTGTTGAGTTTTAACCCAATCAAAACGGCATGCCTAGTCACGGCTGGGTGGAGGTCGGGTATCGACATTGTCGCCATCATGAATCGCGCCATATACTGAGTGGAGGGATCTGCATGAGGTCCTTAAAACAATGGTTCTCCTCGTCGTCGGAAGGTGGTTATCTGATATAAAGGGCCTGCATGTCCTCGTCATGATGCCTCTACTGGTTGCGGAACCAAGCGTCAATTCTGTCATGTGCTGCCTGGAGGGTGTTCTGCACTTTGGCTTCACTTTCTTGAAGGGTCATCTGTAGGACAGTCTGGACTTTAACCTCGCTTTCATGTAGAGGTGCCTTCATAGCCTCCATGCACTGCTGAACGACTCCTTGGAGGGTTTCAATCACTGTCGAATCCATTCCTGCCGTCGAAGGGAAAAATGGGTGTTCCTGGGGTAAATTTTACCAGGGCTCTAGGTTGGGCGCCAAATGTTCTTACCTAACCTGAGATAGAGACGTCCTCACGAATGAAGTTGGTAGCTGAGTCCTCAATACAAAACTGAATGGAGTTCCACCTGCAGAAGGCTCTACGACACTCAAGTCAGTAGGAGTGCAAAAGGTGTCTTAGTATGTATTAACAAAAGTGTAATGGGATAGATGATACTTCTTGCATCCTCTGGTCATGCTTATACTTCAAGTCGACATAATTCCCCATAAGAGTAAAAAGACGTTTAGAATCACGAATTATTACCTGAATATGTAACTGATGCAGGTCGTAATAAAGTAATGACGATTAGATGACTAGACTGGACCGAGGTGAGTCCGGGTGAACTTGGACTCACTGCCGCGTAGGTACACAAGATATTAGAAATATTATATTTGAAAATCATTTTCTTGTAGACTTGAGGCAAGTACATTAGTAGAAAAAACACATTCCACGACAGGATATCATCGCGGTTAAGAGAGAACCGCAATTAAAAACAACGCGGTGACATTTTTTAAATTAAGTGCAACCATACTGTTGGTTGAAAAGGTCAAAGCAAAAATAGATGACATTACGTAAACCATAAATGCAAGGCTTTATGTAAATAATGGGAACATGTCTTCAACAATCTCTGTGCCTAATTTTGCTGAAGATTAGTGTGTCACATTACCCATACTTTCTTATAAATACCAAAGTCATTCACTCAGTTAATATATCCAACAAGAGAGAGCATAAATTTCATATGCTTTGAGTGAAGAAATTTTCTCACAGCAAGAGAAAATATTTAGGATCTTTTGTTGTAATTAGGTTGTGGGTAGTGTGAGGTTGTGAGTGTTTTATAAACACAGTGTACAATTTCCTTTTATCAAATCCTCTGATTTTATTTTTCACTTCCACAAATCTGTCTTACAAAAAAATTTGGCGTAATTTTTCTTAACAACTGGTATCAGAGCCAGTTTGAAATTCTGCAATTTTTATAAGAAATTGTTAGAAACAATCCTAAGGAAAAGTCAGATTTGAGTGGGAGTGATGGCCGTAGATGAAGGAAAAGTGAAAATTGAAAAGTTCGATGGTGCGGACTTTGGTTTCTGGAAAATGCAGATCGAAGATTATCTGTACCAGAAAAATATGTATCAACCTCTCACAGGGACAAAGCCAGC
>Ga0209489_106858_pt1 | contig 17737 bp, 7 predicted proteins | sample SiratrowhiteBW_FD_187527 | JGI IMG/M metagenome (GOLD analysis project Ga0209489, IMG submission 187527) | Root nodule microbial communities of legume samples collected from California, USA - Siratro white BW (SPAdes) (version 2) | ecosystem: Host-associated > Plants > Roots > Nodule | place: USA...
ATATATACCCGTATTCCAATGTATAATTTCAAATAGGAAAAAACAAAAAAATTGTTCTTCAACTAATGTCCTATTTGGAAGCACGATTTCTTTATAAAATCGTATAATTATCCATTCATGTAATTTTTTCAAAATTATCCATATCTGTAATTCTTTCTTAAATCTGTATCATGTATGTAAAAAAACCGTTTTTAATATCTTAGTTTATCAATTGGAACTTGATATGATTTGATAGGCAACTTCAAACCTTCATAAAGGATATTATTTACGAGATAATTATTAAATAAAATACAATTCTAGATAAGATGATCATTAACTAAGATATAAATTCTAGTTAAGATTGAGTGAAAATATGCAACTTATTTTAGTGCAGATTAAAACAATTTTTTTTTAAATAATAGGGTGTTGGATGCTCGATAACTATTAATTAAATTATTTAAGTACTTTAATTCCTATTTATTGTGAAATATCTTGTTTATCATTCTATTCCTACCAAATTATTTATAGTTATTTGTCTATGCTTAGACTATAAAAGATTACATTTTTTCTTTGAATCATTCTTATTACAACCACCTCATATACATATCACTAAATAGTTTTATAGAAAGCGGTGTTAAATGAAAAACAGTGACAAAATTGCTATAACAAAATCGCCTATTACTTCGATTCTGTCTTGATCGATATAATATGCTAGAAATAACACTGTTATGAGATTTACTGATGTAATGATTCCTGTAGTTTTAAAATTTTAACTTTGCAATATATATTATATCAGTTGTTTGGTATAACAAATGTCGAATATTTTTTTTTTTTTGGACCAGTGGAACTTGTTTTCTTTTCATTCGCAACTTTCTCGTTTTCTGAGTTATTCGTATTGTTGCTCTCATTGTTGTTCGTCGCTGGTATTTCGTGGTCATTGTCGCTGATATAAGATGTTTCTATGACTTAGATATCATGCTCCAATAATTCAGATCCTTAGTTTAAATGTTGATTGAGTTTTCTTCTTTCATTAAAATTTTAGCCTTTTATATATTTCTTAAATAACAGAACTTTACCTAGGTGATTTTTTAAGTCTAACTCCCTATGTTATTTTAGGATTCCAGACAAAACAAATGATTAGTTACCGTACTATATAATTTGAGTAATAAAAAAATGATTTCTTAGTTACTTAGAGAACTAGTTTTCGGTGTTATATTTGTCAACTTGCAAAGAGTTTTTCAACTCCATTTTCATTAATTATAAGTAAAAGTCCTCGATCCAAAAGTGAGGTAAGCTTATTGTTAAAAAAACCATAAAATAGTAAAAACTCATTACTCATTCCTCTTAGGTAAAAATTCTAATTACACATAAATAATCTTTAGTCTTAAATTTACAAGTAAAAAGACTATAAACATATTAGATAAAAATCTATAAAAATAAAGATAAAAATAACTCGTAATTATGTACAATTAATTAAAATGTTAAGAAAATTATAATATTTCACAATTATGCAAATCTTAACTAAGGATAATATAATCTATAGCATCCTTGAAAAATAGTGAAAGAGAATACGAAATTATGGCCGTGGATTTTGTGGAACAGTGGACGAAGTAAGGTACAGAAGCACATGGACGCATGAGTACATTCAGAGCTCTGTTCTGTGATTGATGCTTATTGCTGTCCACTCGTGAAACACAACCAATTAATCAACCATTACGTGGCCATAAAAATAAATCATTTTTTATCACAAAAATACAATATTTAGATTTTTTAAATTAAATTAAGGGGAACTCCATCAGCAGTCGTAAGAAATGAAATGTTAGTTTTTGATAGTTTGGGTCCTCTTCTTCTTTGATTCTCTCCCTGAAAACCCTTATGGGGTTGGTAATAACACCCCTATTTTACTAAGTATACCTCCCACCTTTCTTATATTCAGAAGCTCGTGCTGTGAATCAAATTAAACGTCAATATAACAAAGCAAAATATAGAAAATTTTATGGAAGGCAAAGATAATGTAACTAATTATAGAAACCATACGCATGTAATCGTACATCATAAAAGATATTTTAAGGTTTTAGGTTTAGTTGTATAAAAATCATTTAATTACTGCAAAAGCATTAAACAGGTACAATTTTTTTATTTTTTATTAAATTGGTGTAACTTTTTTTTAATAAAAATGGATAAAAAATCGTGTCACTGTAATACGACATGAAAGGAACACAAAATTGTAAAAAAATAAACTAAAATCATACTATATTAATACGATTTTAATGTAAGTAAAAAAATAACTGAAATCATATTACATTAGTTAAAAACTTTTATATTAAAAATCGTGCACGTTTTTTTTTTTTCGTACCAAATTTACTTATTTTCGTAAAGAAATAAAATTACACCTATTTAATTAAAAATAAAAGAAATTACATCTGGTGTTTTTGTCTCCTAACCACATGGTAATCACATAAACCATGTACCCATCGAACCTTCCCTATCCAACCTAGACCCTCTGAAAATCTCGGAAACTGCAAAAGGTAACCATAGATATCATTCTATACCTAACACAAACTCCAAACTTTAGGAATGTGAATCTTGACTTTCCATTATTCTTGTATATACTAATTTTACTGTAAACATGACTCATCTTTTACCAATTCCTGTAAAGCATCTTTGGCTATTATTATCAAATACCATTGTTTATAAGGTCCATATAGCAACAAATCACCATTTTATTTTGTGAAAATAAATTATAGGTTCAATTTGTTTGCTACAACCTGAAGATAAGTGTCAGGGAATAAGTGAAGCTAGGAGAGAATTGGTAAGTGCATATACATTTATAGCGATTGATCAGTTTTATCCCAAAAAAAGATAGATTCTAATTTCCTATATTTCTGCATTCAAGCCTAAGTGTGTCATTAACATGGCAATAAGATTAGGTATTAGAGTCACACAAACATCATTTTCAAGTTCAACATGGAAAATAAATATATCTTGTGCTTGGGAGGATACTGTAAACTTGTTCAGTGGCAAACACAACCGAATCTATCTTATGCAAATGTGTTGTTAAGTCAAATTTCATTTGAGTGTCAGGTAGACAAATAAGAACAAAGTCAGTAAACAAGCTAGGAACTGTATAACCATTAAACGGCACTAAAAGCCTACTATATGATTAAATATAAAGAAAAGGACGATAATTCAATTTCATGTAACTTCAAAAAAAAGACTTAATCTTCCTTTCAAGATGAAAAATAAAAATTGTCCTTTTTTTTATCAACAATAAAAGTAATATAAATACAAACATAAAAGAAATACTTCAACTCTATATAAAACATTTTTTTTATATAAATTAAAGGTTATTGTCAAATCTAACAAGATAAAAAATACTTTTAAGAATATTCTATCTAACCATTATCTTTTGTAGAAAATACAGACAATACAAAACTCCTAAAACTCCTTTAAAGAATTACTCTTACATTAGAGTATAAATTTACTCTTACATTAGAGTATAAATATACTATTATAAGATTACCAACATCAGATTGTCTAAATATTTAATGATTTCAACCGTTAGTATGATACTTGCATTACAATTTTGGTACATTATCACTTTAACTTTAAATTTAGTTGTATAGGTTATTAGAGTCACTCTATTGCAAAACCTACATCCATGCAACAAATACCTCACTAATAAAAAAAATATTGTTATGCTAGAATTAAGATAATGAAGCTATACTAGAGTTAGACGACACTGTATAACAATAAGGCTGACAAAGAGTTACCTAGATTGAATTTTCATAAAACAATAATTTCACCCGCTAGTCTTATATTTCTCAGTGAAGTAAAGAGCTTTACTTCACATGTCCTCCTTGGGATAATAAGCCCAATAACTGTTGTTCACTCAACCAACTAAAAAATGAACACATATATCCTACATTTTTTTTAGACCCTTTCTTACAGAATTAGTACTTTTAAACTTACACAAAGTTAATTCAGTTGTAAAAATTAAACACAAATACATAAAACATGTTCTAAGACCAATTTCTATCTCAAAGTGAGAGATTTAACATATAGAACCGGGTTTAAACACTAATCAGAATAGAAAAATTTCACTTTAAAGAGCTTATTTGTTATCTAAGTCCATGTATTAACTTAAGTTAAATTAAAAATCTCATCTGCGTCAGCCTTATTACTTCTAAAATTATGTTATTTCTATTTAACCAGATACTTTATATGATAGCTATCCAAACACTATCCTAGACCATGTTTTCTTTTACATTAAGTTCTAATAGACCAAAATGATTAAAACAATGTTTAGGTAGGTTATGTTGCACTACACTAATCACAACCTTTGAATGATACTTATCCCATACAGTCCCAACAATGTTGCAAGTTAAGAACAAATGACTAGCACTTTCAACCTTTTCTTCACACAAAACACATAATATATGAGGTTGCTCCTCACTTCCATATGGTTGATTTGAGAAGTCTCCCTCCAACATCAAAATTCCATTCAAAATATTATGAAAGTGACGAGATATTGTTTCCCCAAAACGATGAAAAAAGAATGAAACATTTTTTATTTCTCCACTGTTAACCAAAATGCATCATTTATGAAGTCAGTTTCCTTAAATAGATGACATAAATTAATGAATGCTTCTAGTCTCATTAGAATAATGTACCAACATTATTCAGTGTGCGCCAAATATTACATTGACTCATGCCGACAATGCTCTTCTTGCAGTATGAACTTCGTAATAGCTCTTCCCGTACCACTTGATAAACGCAACATATTCAATCCATGAATAACGATACGAAGAGTCATCAGTATTGTTACTTCTATTCGTAATTGTATTTGTTGTCATATATATGAAATTAGATTTAAATTCACACCAACAACATCTACATATTGATGTTTTCCATGTTATCCATCTCATTGAAATACATATACTAATACATATGTTTCTTTCACAAATAAAACCATAAAATTTAAGTTGTCATAATTACTTAATTTTTTCATAAATTATTTCACATAACTAAACTAAAATCCTAAATACATTAAACTCCTAAATAAAATTAAATCCAAAATAAATTAAATTCCTAAATCAGTTACACTCCTAAAAAATTAAAATCCTAAATAGATTAAATTCCTAGATAAATTAAAATCCTAAGTAAATTAAAATCTCAAATAAATTAAACTCCTAGATAAATTAAAATCCTAAAAAAGTTAAACTCCTAAACAAATTAAAATCCTAAATCAAGTACAGTTCTAAAAAAATTAAATTCTAAATAAATTAAACTCATAAATAAATTAAAATCCTATATAAACTAAAATCTGAAAAAAAAAATTAAATGCCAAAACAAATTAAAGTCCTAAATAAATTATATTTCTAAAAAAATTAAAACCCTAAATAAATTAAACTCTTTGAAAAAATAAACTCCTAAATAAATTATAATAATAAATAAATTGTACTCCCAAATAAGTTAAAATCCAAAATAAATTAAGCTCCTACAAAATTAAAATCTTAAATAAATTAAACTCCTTTTATAATACTAAATAAATTAAAATCCTAAATAATTATTTAATTGTATTTTTTCCTAAAATCATACAAAAACAAATTAATTTATCAATAAATAAATTAAAAATTATATTAAAATATTTTACAAGTTTTACCCGTTTACAAAATTCAAAATTTTTTATCTCTAAATTTTTATTTCATAATTTAATCAAATTATTTTCTTAATTATCCATAATATGTTATTCTATTAACAACATTATTTTCATACATAATCAACTTTGTATATATATAGTTTATTAATAACTTTATTTTCATACATAATTACGGTTACGTGCACTCATAACCTATTTTCATAAAGTGTCATGAACAAATTTCGAAAATCAATAATAATGGAATACAATATACATTATCTAACATGTGTAGGACTTATTTGTTATTGATGAATGCATTAAACCAACACAATGCTTTAAATACGTACAACACCACACCAATAGATCCTTTCTGTTCAACAAACCACCTACAACAAAACACACTTCACGTTTAAGCTGAGCTACTCTAAGTTATTTAAAGTTACCTCAAGTAAAAACAACTATACAATAACTATAACTCTAGAAACCAAAAAAAAAAATGTGAATAATCGAATGTATGCAAAATCAATTATGTTCAAAATATAACACATAATTGATTATGTGTTTTATTTTGAAGATTATGTGCTTCATTTGAAGCATAATCGATTATGCATATCCCATATTTGATTATCTCGTTATTGCACCATTCAAAACCAATTTGCACCTTCATTTGATTCATTTACTAGCTAATCTCGTCCACCAACTCACAACCTAACACCATCCACGAGCATTGTTCTTCACCTTCCAACAACATCACCAACTACTCATCAAAACTTCTCTTTACACGGCAATAACTAGAACTTCTAGGTCACACTAACCATACAAGCACTAGGTAAACAAACCAAGCATACAAACACTGAATACTCAAACAACAAAGTATAGAAGCACCAAATATTGAAACAACCAAGCATTGTGAATTGAAGACACTGGATGAGGCTTTTTAATTGCAAATTCAAAGGCTTTTTAATTGCAAATTCAAACCTTGACTAACATTGCAATCGAATATCTGAGTATAGCTTCAAGAATCTCTGTTGTTGCGTGCCTTAGGAATATCTATCATCCATGAAAAAAAAAAAAAAAAGACATTTTAATTCTTTCATCATGATTGGTGTGATTTTCCTCTCCTTCCTCTTCACACCAGTGAGGAAGTCCCACACCTCCTTCCCCATAAATTACTATTCATTTTTTCTTTATACATTATCATATATAAACATTTCTTAAAAACTGGACTTTAAGTTTAACTCAACCTTATAAAACCGACTTATAAGGTAAAGTTTACATTCACTTATAAACTATTGAAAAAACTTATCTCTAGTCGATGTAAGAACTCCAACACACTTCTCTCACATCGAAAGTACTCAACTCATGCATTAAAATATATTCTGAAACTATCTTAAAAAATAAACTTTAAATCTAATTTAATTTTACATACCGAGAAATTTTATAAAAAAACAAACAATCAATCTGAATTCAACATAAAATTGAGGTGTTTGTACACTTAAACCACCAAAGAAAAATTACTAGCATTTCCAATTCCAACAAATGATCAACTATAAAATAGCAAATCAATAGCCGCTCCGTACATGTATAAAAGCATATTTCGTGAAAATATGGGAAAGGGAATAAAGAATACACTCTTGGAAAATCTTGGCATCTACCTAATTTGTATACAGTAAAATAAGACAATATTACAAAGAACAACATACTCATACATTTCTCGGAAAGCAAGGGGAAAAAAAAATACAAAAAACAGCAAAGTTAATTAACTTCAGTAGTTCTATCCTTGCAAATCATATGCCACTCCTGTAGTACTGCTGCTTGAAGTGCTTGATGTTCAGCTTCCTCAGCAGTCAGTTTCGATAGAGTTGAAGGCCCCTTCCTTTTCTCATCTTCACCATCTTTCTTTTCTTCATTTTTTATATCTTCCTCCTCATCTTCGTCTTCAGATTTTGGACTTTTGGGTCGTGGTTGGGCTGCCTTTAACAGGGCTATCCTCTCCATTGAGATGCGAAGCCTCTCAGCTGCAGCTACTTTCACTTCATCTTCAGGCATATACTCCACACCACCATCGGTCAAGTCATCCAACCAACCCTGAAGATCTGATCCGATCTCTTTAGTAATAGATGAATCGGATGCTCGAACCACAAATTTGCACATCATGGTTGTTGTCTCATCGCCCAAGTCCACATTTCTACTCACTTCACTTGCACCAAAAATCATCATGCCCAAGAAGCCGCCATGCCAAGTTTTAGCAGCATAGCACATTTCAAACCCTGCCACTGTGCGGATAATATGTGAACAAACTTTGTGGAATGGCTTAGAAGACAGGGATTTCAGTCCACTTAAGAAAGGAGATGCACCATACTGCTGGGCCGCAGTAGCCTTAAAACCACTTCCTTCGTATGTATATGTACCAGTATATTCGACAATAGCAGGCATGCTAGGCCATAGTCGGAAAAACTCAACAGGTGAAATTTGGTGCGGCAAAAGAAGCTCTGTCAACGGAATTTTGTAAGGTTGACATCTCAAAATCACAGGTTCACCTAATTCAGGCCTTAGGCTTCTCCTCTGCCTCATGATTTGAGGATCCTCCTCTGCATAGTCACCTTCGTAGTCTCCAACAGCTCCACTACCATAGAATGGGTAATACATTACTTGAACCCAAAGGGCACATCTCTCAAAGTGGGAAACACCAACTGTGACACTGCACAACACTGGATCCTGAGAAACAAGACCACGTAATTGTCGCACTGCTTGAGAAGAACCATTCATATAATATAATGCACCCGATAATCCGACACGTACATCCACCCGGTTCAATTCAAGCTCAGTTAAGTTTAAGACCTTCAAATGCAGAGTGATCCTCCCATCACTTGAATCGGCTAAATGGTAACCTTCAACATAACAGGGATCACTGCTTCCAGTCAAAGTAATTGCAGTAGGAGGAACTTTCAGTAAAGTAGAATCGAATCCTTTTGTGAGCAAAAGAGTTAGTTCACTGGGGTCAGGTCTCCATAACTCTAGAATAGCCTTGTGAACCAATCCTTCCAACTTTCTATCCTGGGCAGCAGATGCTTCATAAAACTGAACAGTTAATTTGTGGTGGCTAAATGGGTAATCCCCTCTGGCTTCTGTAACCCCTGCCCACCTACTGTCCTGATGACCTGTAGCATATTTGATTCTTTGCAATATCAAACGACATTGGTGCTTGCTGACAGAATCGGCTAAAGAATTGTTCCTAAACTCTTCAAGCTCTTTGGTAAGTAACTGTCCAGCCCTAGGGTGGCGTGATCCCAGCCGTTGAGCAGATATAAGAACTGCCTGTACATCTTGAACTCTGTTTGTTGTTTCTGCAGTTGCATCGACATTGAAGAGAACCTTGTGAATATTTGATATGATGACATTAAGAGGGTCATCAGGGTCGTCTGCTAGGAGTGGATCCAATCCTTCTATGTCTATATGCTCTGCAATTGCCCAGATAAGGCGGGACAATATTCTTGGTGTATTGACCTCACGTAAGTCCTTCACAAGCTCACGCTGCAAGTTTTGCAATCTAGTTTCGTTCAAAATTTGGTCCTGAGAAGCTCCATCTTTGACTCGCTTAACACCACCCCGGGTATCATATATGTAACATAGCCGAACAAGCAACTTCAAGTAGCAGTCAAAGGCATAGGTACGGCCATCACAATCCCATTTAACACAAGGTCGACAAACTTCCACCACTTCCAAAGCAGGTTCAGTCCAGTTTAATGCACCATAACCCGTTCCATATGCCAAAGCTCCAATGACCCTACTCTCCATGCCCGTGTTTTTTTGTTCAGGCAGTGGCAGAGACAGCTGAAAGCAACTTTCCACCAGTGATGCAACTAACTCCTCCCTAAATATACTTTTACTTGTAATGCTGTTAAGATCATCATTCACTCTGGCATCCTCAAAAAGAGAAGCTATATCTGTTCCAGGAAGAGGTTTCTGTCCTCTCCGTACACTTTCCTTGGCAAATAGATGCACACAAAGAGCTGTTCTACATATACATGCTAGAGCATACATTCGATCTGATTCTGCTCTCAGGTTTTTCACCATCAAAAGTAGCCTCTTGAAAAGCGATACCTACAAGCAGCCATTTAGACATAATAAGCACTGCTATGCCAAATGCCGAGCACAAGCAACTTCATCCAGCCAAATATCTAATGCTACACTAATACAACCTACTATCATGTATCAGCATGAGATACAGTTCACATACATACATTTTAACCACTGGATTGCACAACAACAACCAACCAAAAGTCTAGAAATTTGAAGGCAGCATGTATCACACAACATACAGATCAAATACATTTAACCACCATACTGCTGTGAACTATGGCTTAGGCTGGTGAAATTTGATGCTTTTCATAATTCAAAAGGCTAACATAATACTACTTAAGACATTAGGTTAAGCATTAGAATACCAAGGATAAGCAAATGAACAATCAAACTTTAACAGAAAAACTCTCCTCTGATTTCTCCAAAAACTAACATATAAATTGATTTTAACTTTTGGAAGAATTTTGATTATTTTACTCTATATTGCTTATTTGAATAAACTTCTCCATAAGTTCTTTCAAGAGAAGAAAATAAGAAAAATAAAATAAGTTTCTTCTTAAACTAAAACTTTTGTACAGTTAAAAACTCATTTTTTTTTCTTTTCGTTATTTTTTCCCCCTATAACTGATTGTGGAAAACTCTATGCGAAGAGACTCATTCTTTTTCTATAAGTGCTTACAGAGATGTTTATGCACACAGTACCAAAATAGTAAAACTCTGATGCTATATTCATAATTAATAGGCTAAAACATTAACAAAAAAACATTAGGACAAGCATTAAACTACCAAGGATAAGCAGAAGAATTATCAAACTTTTTGTACAGCCCTCTCTAACTTCCCTATAATCTTCGGACGTACATAGAAGTTTATCCCAAAATTTCAAAGCTAGTCATAATTTATAGGCCAACATACTACCATTTAAAACACTGGGAAAAGCACTAGAGTACTCAGCATAATAATTAACTTAAGAAGCCTGTTAAGAACACACACTATAAAACACTCTTCTTAAGACAGTCTGTTACTCCATAAAACACTCTTTTTTAGAGTCTCTCACTCTAGAAAACACTCTTCCTAAAACAGTCTATTACTGGCTAAAACATACTGAAAACTACAAAATCATGAGATAGTGTGTTCAAAAGAATTTGTTCCAAGCATTTTTCTTAAACTAATCATCAATTCATGGATGTTAATAAACAAAACCAGGGGCACCCCCACCTGCATGTGAAGATCAAGGAGATGCAAATTGGTGACAACAGCCCTGACAATGCTCTCTCTAGCAGAAGCGAATTCCTGCCGATCCCACAACGTTAAAATGGCAATGATGGATTGCGAAGCCCATTCGGGCTTCCCACCAGGCACATCAGCCAGGTACAGCATGTTGATCCCAACCTCATAGATCAAAGCCGGTTCCAACGAGGAAACAAGGAAGGGCGCCAAGTGAGTCACCACATCCGACACCCCCACAAGCTTCTCCGCGTGGGAATCAACCTCATCACTACCATTAGCAGCAGAGGAAGCCTTGGAGAGCTTACGGATGACCTCAACGCTGCCGGAGGCAACGGCCTTGACGGAGTAGACGACGGGGAAGACAGTGGCACGGAAGTTCTCGACGGGGAGGATGAGGGAGCGCGCCATGAGGGCGCGACGCTTGTGCCATACGAAGTCCACCATGGAGGAGACCCAGTTGGAGCGGATCGCGAGGGAGTTCTCGCTGTCGACGAGTTTGTCACCGGCGAGCTTGCTCATGCGCTTGGAGCTGAACTCCTGAAAGAGTCTTCCGACCGATTCGAACGCGACCTTGGCGACGGCATCGGCGCGGTCGAGCATGTTGGCGGCGACGCGGGCCCACCAGGCGGAGACGCGGTCGAGGAGGTTGACGTTGTTCTCGCAGAGTGTGACAAGATCGTCGCGCGCCAGGACGCAGCCAAGGGTTTCGGTGACGGAGAAGCGGAGGTTGTCGCTGGGGGAGTCGAAGCACTCAGAAATCTCCTTGTTGCAGTCGGAGATGAGTTTGGAGAGGCGGTAGAAGGGAATAGCAGCGAGGATCGAGACGGCAGCGGCGGCGACGTCGGGGTCCGGGAAGTGGAGGTCATTGCGTATGCCGCTGCAGACGGTTTCCCAGAGGTCGGGGGTTAGGCGCGTGGAGCGGATGAGGTCGAAGGCGAGCTTCTTGCAGACGGCGGAGGCTGGGGCGGCGACGATCTCCTCGACAGCGGTTTTAGCGATGACGGCGATGTCGCGGCCGGCTGCGGACTGCTGGAGGGCCTGGAGGAGGGCGCTGGACTGGCGGAGGGCATCGTTGGAGCGGAGATCAGCCTGGATCTGGGCGAAGAGAATGTCCATTGTTGGGTGTTGGTGAGTTCAGCCTTGAGAGAGTGGAGATCTGGAAAATGGGGTTTAGGGATTTGGGTGAGGGATTTGGAGCGGATGCAATGATATCATCATCTCCGGTGTTGAAATTTGGGTGATTGTGGTGAAATAGTATCAGTGGTGGAGGTGGTTGTTTTTACTATTCAGAGGATCAGTAATGGCATTGCCGGGATCGGGAACACTCCCAAGGATCCAGCAAATTCTTATTTTGAATTCACAAATCAAATTTTTTTCAAAAAATACAAATCAATTTTTTTCAAAAATAAACTTGATCCGTCGCAGTTATAAGGGAAGTGTCTAAACACTAACCCAGCCATAAAAAATAAATTTTACTTGATACCATCGTCTCAAGAAGATTCAACTATTTTTAGACTTGAAATACATTAAAACACATTTTAATATTTATATATTGTTATAAAATTAAAAATATTTAATATTAAAATTATATTTAAAAGTAGTTTTAATTAAAATTTTAAAATACCTTAATTGACTTTAAATTTCTATATAAATATTTTTTAATAACTTCAAATTTATAATAATACTAATAAATATTATTTAGTGAATAATACTTTTTAAACTTTTTTTAATAAATTAATAATATTTTTTTAAAAAAAATTAAGGAATCTTAAATACTAATTTTTTTTATTTTTATTATTTTATCATATTGATATCATTTATTTATATATTTTTCTTTAATTCTTTTACTTATCTCTTTTCTTTGTTTAATATTTTCACTTTTTTTCTTTTTTTCTCTAACTTTTTCATTGGTTGATTGATTACAATTAGGTCATTATCTAATTTTAAATTTATTTTATCATTTATATGTATTTATGTGTTTGTTTGTATTTAGAGACTTCCAAAAATATATTGTGGGATTGGAGTTTATTGTTTTGATAATTAGGTCTTGTCTTTTTTAACTTACTCTTGTTTTATATACTAATAAATTATGTAGTGATATATGTATTATAATTTTATATTTCATATAAAAATATACAAATATGTCAAGTGAAAGATATAAATCAAGTTATTTAAAAATTTAAAGAAAAAACAGAGAGTTGAGCTTTTTGTTGAATTACAAAAAGGAGATATAGATAAATTTATAAAAATAAACAAGAAAAAATGAATTAAAAAAATAGGGGTGACTGCTTTTTGAATGAAGAAATCTTATTGAAAGACTTATTAGTAGAAAAAAAAATGTCTAAACCTTGAATCTGTCATTAAATGTAATATGATGCAGAAAATCTTGAATATATCATTGAATGTAATATGATGCAGAAAAGTGTTTTTACAATATTTATTTTTTGAAAAATATATATCACTTATCCTAATAGGACCCTTTTCTAGTAAGAAGTCTCTCAATTTCGTATTAATGTTCTTTCATTAAAAGAAAAATGCCTAAACCTAGAAAATATTTGAAATATGATGATTTGTTGGATCTGGATAACTTAGATTTATTTTCAGAATTAAATACCTTAAAGATTATATTGTAAATTGATAAATCAATTGACATTCTTAATTATATAAAAATAATAAATTCTTAAAAAGAGTTTTTCAAAACTTAAACCAATAAAATCTTATTTAAGATCAACAATGTCTCAACTAAGATTAAACAAATTAGCTTTATTGTCCATTGAAAAAGTTATTTTGAATGAATAATTATGATAATTTAATAAATAATTTTGCATCACAAAAAGCTCAAAAAATATTTTAAATAAAAATATCGTAATTTCAATTATCTTATTAATTTTAAAAAGGAAAATGATTGTTTGACAACCTAGGGAAAATACAATCGTATGAAAAACCATATGTGGCTAGGATTTGGAGACTAGGCAAAGCGTAATTTTGGCATTTTCCCGTTTAAAATCCATTTTAAATGTAAAATGCTTGAAGGGAAGGCGCGCTTTGAATTACAATAAGAGTTCTACTTAGGCACAACGCTTTAGGGTTGAATAAGGTCTTGCCAGTCGTGGAGAGAAAAGCAAAGAAAGTGAAGGTACTTTAGGATTGAAGAAGGTCTTGCAAACTGCAGTGCCTAATAATGGTAAAATGGAAGGGAATAAGAGAAATGAGGAGAAATGTGGAAGAAAAATAAACTCTGAACCATATGAGAAGCAAAGATAAGGGCAGTCACATAACCACAAAATTATTGAGGTATTCCTCATTGCGGTATGTTTTAGGCTTATTTGTCATAGATTGTGTGTCATTGTTCAAAATGTGAAATTGCTATGTTGAATAGGATTTTGTTGGTTTGTTTTGAATGTGGGTTTGAATTTTTTTTGTGAGTTTAGGGTTTTTGTTGTTGGAGTGTGCGTTTAAGGTTTAGAATGCAGAATGAGTATGTTGGAAGGATTTTATTTTGGTTTTGTTGGTTAGTTTATCATGTGGGTCTAGTTATGTTGCTGACATCTTGTGTTATTCGTGTAATTGTGTGCAACCGGAGGTCACAAGGTCATTCAATGTTATGGCTCTATTTTACTATATTTCTGCTTGAAAATTTATATGAAGTTCTCTTCTTTTGTTTTCATTTATGTATTATTGTTATAGTTGTTGACCCAAGGCATCATGGTGATCATAAGTAGTTTGAAGGTATGACATGCTTGTGTTCTCTTATTTTGAAATAACCAAGTCATAACATTTTGACTTTTTATTAAATGAGGTGAACAACGTGATTGTGATGATGAACATGTTATTTGGTAATTTATCATTGTCGGAAGAAGGGTTTGGTCATGATATTGTCAAAGAAGCCTTTAAAATATTAAGACGTCAAGTGAAGGACAACAAAGAAAGACAGTATGATGGGCCCAAATTGTTGAAGAAACATAAAATTTTATCGTCGGATGGAAGAACAAGAATGAGTCATTCATCGGCTGCAAAGTGTTGTGATGGAGTTAAAAGAAATTTTAATGTGCAAACAACATTTATAAAAAAAAAAAAAGATAATGACATTTCGTCCCCATTCGTTGAAGACGTTGAAGTTAATGTATTCAAACAAGAAATGGCGGGTGTCAATGTTGGCAATGATGGAAAAGCTATGGGAAAAAGGAAAGGTAAACAAAGTAACATGTACACACATGTGAAGTTTGAACTCAGACATCTAGTTAAGAGTAGTATTGTAAAAACACCTTGCACAAGATATTCAAGGAAGAGACGTAGGACTTCTTAAGTCAAATTTTAACAATTGTTGTTGTAGTTGGTTTTAGTTTTAAAATATAGAGAACCTAAACTCTTGTACTCTTGATATGCAATATGTTCTTGTAAATGAAATGAAGATTTGTTGATGGAGAAGTTATTGAATTTGGTTGTGCTTTTGGAATATTGTAATACATGTTAAAAAAGTGTTCAACACATTTATGGATGGAAACAATGTTCACAAAATACATATTTCGTGTAAAACTTTACTTCACTACATGTCCGAAAATAACATTTGAAGTTGTTTATATGCCACAAACTAACAAAATGGTGGAATTGTTGGTGATTGTGCATATTAGTCTACTGTGTTCTAAAAGACCTACTTAGATAAGCACATAACTTAACCCAGGTAACCAATAATTTAGTATTGCATAACTTAAATTCATAACATTCCTAAATTGGTAGCTTTGCTTTCATTCACACCTTATTACAAAACCAAATGAAATTACAAAATGTATTGATCGAATATAGGAGACATAAATGGTGAAAATGTTCATAATTGTGCACATCAATAAGATTTGTTAAAAAACACCTATTGAGGTAACCACATAATTCAACCTTGGTAACCTGTAATTTGTTATAAGAAAACTTAAGTCCATAACATTTTTAAATTGGTGACTTTGCTTCCTTTTCACACTTTATTAGAAAACCAAATGAAATTACAAATATATTGAGTGAATATAGGAAATATATATGGTGAAGTTGTTGGTGATTGTGCACATTAGTCAAATTTGTTCAAAAACATCTACAGAGGTGACCACATAATTCAACCTGGTTAAAATGTAATTTGTTGTTGCATAACTTAAGTTCATAACATTCCTAAATTTATGGGTTTGCTTCCATTCACACCTTATTAGTGGACGTGATCGTCATTTTGTACATATGTTAAATATGTTTCGAAACTCCTTTGTAAGTGACTAAGTGACCACATAAGTAAACACAGGTAACCAAATATTTCTGAATGTAAAACTTAACTGCAACACATTCATAATTTTTTGGATTTTCTTGCAGTAGGACCTTATTTCATCACAAATTGAAGGAAAAACATATTCCAAGAAGGAAAAGAAACTAAATTGTTGTTGATGATGGTGATTTGACACATGTGGTCCGAACGTTCAGAAAGTTTATCCCAGGTAGTCACATAAAGAAAGGATGGTAACCAAAATTTGGTTTGTAAGTTTAATTCAACACATAGCCTAACCATGATTTTACTTTCATTATGTCCTTATTACATAACTTCATTCAATAATAGGGTTTTGGATGAAAAGAAAAAACAAAGTTAGTGCATTTCGTGGTTATTTAGCACTATTGTTATATATATATATATATATATATATATATATATATATATATATATATTCAAAAACTCCTTTGTAAACATGGGTAACCACATGTGTCACTCGATCAAGGCCGAATTGCTTGAGCAAATTTAATCCTGAGAGCATCCAGAATAAAGACTCATGTTTCATTCAAGCGAGATTGAATTCGCTTGATCGAATTTAATCCAAAGAAGACCCAAAATATTTCCCTCCAACCAGAACTAATTCGCTTAAGCGAATCTAAGCCAGAGAGCACCCAAACTTGTGGTTACCTGTTTTTAGCTATTTGGTCAATTGCGAAGAGTTTACACATATATAATAAATGAAAAAAATAAACATCATCTCCATAGTAATTTGTTACTGTATAACTTAAGTTCATGACATTCCTAAATTGGTGATTTTGCTTCCATTTGACACCTTATTACGAAACCAAAAAAAATTACAAATATATTGATTGAATACAAGAAACATAAATGGTGGAGTTGTTAGTGATGATGCAAATAAGTGAAATTTGTTCAAAAATACCTATTAAGGTGACCACATAATTCAACTCAAGATAACTAGTAATTCTTTACTGCAAAACTTAAGTTCCTTGTATACTGTAATAAATTCATTGTAATGAAATATCAAGATATATGTTATATGTTGGTAGACATATCAATATAATTACCATCAAATATAATTACAATATAATTTAAATTTTTTTAGTGATCCTTTTTAATGATTGAAAGAAAATTGTATTAACTAATCAAATTAATAAACTACTAACTAAAAACTACAAAAGCTTTGTCGCAACCGGGATCACGACGGGGCGATCAAAATTTAATTTTTAAAAAATATTTAAATTGAGATTGGAGTCGCCACCATAATTTATTATGGAAAACCATAGAAAAACTAAATAAAAATGAAATAGTCTACAAACCAAAGTAAGGGTTCGGGAGTCGGTTACTTGTGGGGAAGGTATTAGCACCCCACAACGCCCGTCCTAAGACGGTACCATTAATCAAATCAATAAAAATAAGTGTGGTTTTAAAAATATAATTTTTCCCAAATAATAACAATAATAATAAGACTAAAGACAAAACAAACAAATATATAAAAAAAAACAAACAAGAAAACATGCTTATAAAAATCATAACAATAAATAATAATTAGA
>Ga0209489_106859_pt1 | contig 17726 bp, 9 predicted proteins | sample SiratrowhiteBW_FD_187527 | JGI IMG/M metagenome (GOLD analysis project Ga0209489, IMG submission 187527) | Root nodule microbial communities of legume samples collected from California, USA - Siratro white BW (SPAdes) (version 2) | ecosystem: Host-associated > Plants > Roots > Nodule | place: USA...
GAGATAAAAAATATATTATATATATATATATATATATATATATATATATATATATATATATATATATATATACCTCACAATTTTAATCTATATTTTCTTAAAACCATCTTAGCATTAAAATTGAGTATTACGTGTTAGAATATTATTATCAGATAAACAAATCGTAGAATATCAAAGATAATAAAGGGAATATAAGAGAATATCAAAGATAATCAAGGAAGTATCAGAGAATATCAGTAGAACATCAAATGTATTTGTTTAGAATAATTTCTATATTTAGTTCCCTAAAATTTTATATTAAGTGAGCTATTGGAAACAAAAAATGAACACTCAATAAAAAACACCTTGTTCCATGTTATCATATTCTTTGTTCTTTCTTGTTCATAATTATCATATTCTTGTGAAACCTTTCTTAACCCTCGATACCATCGCAAGATTAGGTAATTACCTTATATATTTAAATAGTATAGAATGTCCAATATTAAATGGTTCATAAGTAAAATAAGAATTATAAAAATTAATTATTAATAATCATAAAAAAATAAAACCAATGATTAGTGCAGTATTTGTAGACATGCATTAAACTCTCAAAGTCTTAACATCACCTACTAGTTGCTCAAGATAAAATTTCTTTTGTCAGCACTTCACACTTCATTTCTGCATACATCATTGTTTGAAACTTCCTCAATATTAAGACAATTGATTGTATATTAAACATATTACAGTATCTTAAAAAAACCATATATTATCATTTTTTAATCATATAAATTATATTTTTTTCGTAGATTTAAATTATAATGAGATGCATCAATATTACCATTATTATATTAAAAAAAACTACCATTATGATATTTTTACTTTTTTTTCTATTATCTTTCAATCAATTTAAGTAATTTCATATCCAACTTTATTTATCTTATTTTCTTTTCTTCTTTATTCCTTCACATTCTAGCATTCTGTCCAAACAAAATATAAAAGTTGTCCTCCAATATAACACCCATTGTGATAGAATAATGCTATATATCACCCATTATTACTAATGTGAAAATTTATTTAAGATTATATATAAATAAAATTATAATCATTTATAACGAAAGAAGTAAAGACAATTTGGAAAAATATAAAAGAACTTAAATGACAAAAATAGAATTGGAAGGAGTACTTCAGTGATACTTTCCATCTTTTATTTACAAAACTCGTTAAAAAAATCAATTGCTATAAGATACCTTTTGTAATGGTCAAGTACATTAATTATTTTAACTAAAATATTCTCATATAATTGATATATTTAAAAAAAAAAATGTTAGAAACTAATGACAAATTACTGGTGTTAGATTCCACTCATTTACTTTGGCTTCAAATATTATAAGAATATTTTTGGAATAACAATAGAAATTACGTACAATATTATTATTATTATATTAACTGCTCTCTATTTCTTTTTAACTGTGATCTAATATTCTTTTTTAAAAATTATCAAATGTAATATTCCTTTTATTCTAATAAAACATTTATAATTTTTTCTTTTAATTTTTACAAATATGTAAACTATTACGGTATAAAATTAGGTGAAAAAAGAGAGTATAATTAACAAAAAAAGTTATAATGTTATCTTAAAATTTAGATATAATAATTAAATAAAAATAAAAGATTCAAAGATTCAACCGCTTAAAACGAAATAAATGAAGTGAGTTTTTAAAAGGTGTAAATTAGTTGAGAAAATCCATAGTTAAGAACGAAAGTAGTTCATTTTTAATGGTGAAACTAATATAGTGAAATGTTTTAAAAAGTGATATATTTAATGTTGTCATTAATCTATGTAAATTAACCTTATAATGTAATTATCGTGGAAAAGAAAATATCGAATAACATAATTGATAAATAATTTTATTTTAAGCATATAATTAAGAATTTGATCCTGCTCTAGATAAGTGTAATTTTTTTTATCGGCAGATATGCGTAAAAATATATATTAAAAGAAGTTTTTTCTTAAAAATAATGTTAGTATCTAAAAAATGTATCATTAATTTTGAGTAGAAGAATCATTAAAGAAAATAGTAAGGCCCAAACTACATGATAATGTTGGGCCTTTGGGCCTTATTTATGGGCTTGGTTAGTCTCATAAGAGTGAATAATAATAATAATAATAATAATAATAATAATAATAATAATATTATTATTATTATTATTATTATTATTATTATTATTATTATTATTATTATTATTATTATTATTATTATTATTATTATTATTATTATTATTATTATTATTATTATTATTATTATTATTATTATTATGAGAAAAGTAGGTCAAAGCACTTATTTTTTTTTACTTCGTTATTATTGTAATAAAATGATTAATTTCCATAAAAAAGACCGACTGACATTTTTTTAGTGAAGTGAACTACATTATTTTTAAATACATAAATATTAGATTTGAATTAAATTTTTTATTTAATTATTATGAAATTACTATAGCTTTCTTCAAATAATGGTTTAGTCTCTGATATTAAATTTTAATGAATCTAATAGTCAAATGATCATATAATTATGACTAAAAGTTATTTTTTTTCCTAAGGAACTAAAAGTTAAATTTTAAATTTAGTAAAAAAAGTTGAATTCAAAATTTTGATTTTTTATTTATTTTTGTTAACTAAAATATGATTCAGATTACATCAATACTTTGTTACAAATTAACAACGAAACATGATTTCCCTCTTCAATATTAGCAATAATTTTTTTTACAAAATATTCATTCTCAACAAAAAAATCTCATAACAACCAATTTTGTACAAATTGGTGATGTTACTACTACAAAAATAGAATAAACATGTTATTATTATTATTATTATTATTATTTAAAAATGTTATTATTTGTTTATTTTATTTTATTTTTGTAAGCAAATTAAATAAGCATTTTTTTCAATAGAGTGGATAACATTAGCTTTCAGAAGACGAAAAACCTTCTCAGTTTTGTTCCCTTCGCGCGTCGTCTCTCGAAAGAGCCACCGCCGGAATATTCGCCGCCAACCTCCGCCGCCGTAAGGTTCGTTCTCTTTCTCTCTATGTTCTATGTTTAGGTATTCAATTTGAATGAATCAAATTCGTGGTCGTATATTGCAGCATCGATTTCATGGTTTTAATTAGTTTTGAGTTTAATTTATTTGTTAGGAAAATCTATATGTACGGAATGAAAAGAGCTTGTCCAATTGGAAATAGTACTGTTCTCAACTTATTTAGTCAAAAATTAACGTTTAGAGAAGTTAATCTGAAAAAAACTTTCTTATGCATGAATTAATTTTAACATTCGGTGAAACTTATTTAATTTTCCTCTTCTTAATGGAACACTTAGTTTAAGATTATAAACTAAGTGATTTTGATATAAACTTAGTGAATTTTGTAAATCATGTTGTGTTAAGAATTTAGATTAGCCTTGCAACTACTGAATAGAGACTTGTTACATAGAGCTTTCTTAGCAGTCAGTTTCATAATCATGATGTGTTAACATTTAGCTTAGCATTGTGAGTGCTGAACAGAGGCTTGTTTTGGTTTCATAGGTTTCTTTTTTTATATTTTGTTAAAATATGGATTAAGTATCAATGCTTTATAAGGTTTCTAGTGGATGTGCAGCGACTTGTTAATTTAATTTTTGGTTGAATTGAATCAAAATGTGACAAATTAAGCTGATTATTGAATTGCAACTATGAGTTTGTTGTTTTTTTTTATACTTTGATGTTTTTAAGTAATATAAATGCATCAAACCCATAATGATCGTACAATTTTGCATTCCTAATATATAAGTAAAGTTGGTCTATTGATACTTTTCATGCTATCCCTTCCATTAAAGTTATTAATTTTCCTGCTGGTGCATCTATATATAATGAACACTTTATAATGTTGATAATGTGCTTGATAAAAGTGAGTTACCTCTTTGTGCAACACGAGCAAAGGAGTGAGTGGGCGCAATAGGCTCCCCTTTCTAGTTTTGAAGCATGCACTTTATTGTCTCCATCTTTTTAGTTGTGAAAGATGATGTATTTGACTTGCATTTCTCTATGGTGATTACATCTGCAGATGCTGACTTATGGTAACTACATCTGCAGATGCTGACTTAAAGTGCAGCCTTTGACTGCTAAATTCTGGTTAGAGTTGGCAGGAACAGTCCAAGACAGAACTATACTATCTTATCTCTCTTGGTTGTAGGAGTGTTCTTGACTTTCTTGTGATCAACGATCCTGATGAAGTCTCTCTCAGTTCAATCTCATACCTTCTGTAGGTACTTTTTGCTTAAAAGTTTTTGGGTATCCCTTTTCTTTTTCTTTGTATACAACATCTGAAATTTCTCCTTTCCCCCTTTCTCTTATTAGCATTGTTCTTGTTGCTGCTACAGTTTTTCTTCATGTGAAACTGGAACACACCCTAGATGTCTGCCCTTCAAGTCATCAAATTCTCCCTGCCGTTCTTCCAAGCCTCGAAATTTAAGTGTATCTTTGTGTCTGAACACTCAAAATGGCCGCTTTAGGGAAAACTCTGATGAAGTTGGTCACGGAGACGCAGTTATAATTGTGGATCATGGTTCACGTCGCAAAGAGTCCAATTTCATGCTTAGTAAGCCAAACCCATCTACTATGTCTCTACGTTTTCTGAAATTGATTATGTACTGGGAATGCTGTTTGATGTCTAAAAGTTGTCTTGTTTTGAATGTCAGATGAGTTTGTGAAGATGTTTAAGTATAAAACTGGTTATGAGATAGTGGAGCCTGCTCATATGGTAATTTCCTATAATCTGTTTAGTTTTTCATCATTTCAAGCATAGAAAAACCATATTAAGATGAAACATGGTATCTGAATGATGGTAGATAGATACTTGATCTGCTATAGCCTATGGGCTATTTATGAATTGTCATCTCATGCCTGAATTTGGTATAAGGCCTCTTTGGTCTTGAAAAGCACTTTCTAGCATGTGAGTTACTCTAGCATTGTTTTAGGATGTTTAGTGTTTTCCTTGAACCTTAATGGCATGCACAATAAAATTCAAGGTCTCTGATAGTGTTAATCATTGTTTTCGGTGATGAATAATCAATAACATGATATCTGAATGATGGTAGATAGATACTTGATCTGCTATAGCCTATGGGCTATTTATGAATTGTCATGTCATGCCTGAATTTTAGTATAAGGCCTCTTTGGTCTTGAAAAGCACTTTCTAGCATGTGAGTTAGTCCAGCATTGTTTTAGGATTTTTAGTGTTTTGCTTGAACTTTATGACAATAAACCGTAATTTTCCTTCATGAGGTGAGGAAACAGAGTTGAGGTTCTTGCCCTTTCTTTCATGTCTCACCTGGAATCTAGATTTAGCTGTTAGAAATAGCAACAGTAACAACCCAAAATCCTCTGTGCATTTAAACTTGTCATTCTTTTCATTTATTGGCAAAATTCTAGCTACGGAGCAAATTCTTTATGCTTCATAAAAGTATTATACATTTGCAGGAATTGGCAGAACCATCAATAAGAGATGCTTTTCAATCTTGCGTTCAACAAGGTGCAAATCGCATTATTGTTAGTCCCTTCTTTCTCTCTCCTGGAAGGCATTGGAGTCAGGTAGGTCTACATAAAACCCATACTTTTCTACAAATTGTCTAAATGATCCTTTGACTTGATGAGGATAGAAAATAGGCAAAAAATTTAAACGTCACCATTACGCAGGATATTCCTTCCTTAAGTGCTGAGGCAGCGAAGGAACACCCAGATGTGTCTTACATTGTAACTGCACCCCTCGGACTACATGAACTACTTGTGGTATGATACTTGTTTTATTTGTAATAAGTTTCCCTATTGAACTGTTAAAAATTTTGATGCATCTTTCTCTTGCCTTTATAAAGTTTCCATGTGTCAGCTGGAACCTAGACTTTGTAGATTCTGTGTGTAAAACATCTAATTTGATGTGGCTTCTTAAACGTATGTGTTGGATGAAATTCCAAAAACGCTATTTATGAATCAGGCTTGGTGAAATTTCTCTCAGGGGATAACCCATGACTAATTATAATCCTTGTGGCAGAATTCAGATAGCAATGGTTCATACTCTCTTAAAGTGTCTTTACCATGTTGTGGCCGTAGCAATGGTTCATATAGTTTTTCTCTCATCAATAGAGCTTTTCACCTGCTTTTATCCTCTATGACCATTCTCTCCTTTTTTCTCAGTTTTGCATTGTATGTCACTTTGAACTTCAACCATCTTGTGCCGCAGGATGTTGTGAATGATAGAATCAAGCATTGCATGAAGCATGTGGCTGGAGATGCAGATGAGTGTTCCGTTTGTGCAGGGACTGGAAAATGCAGGCTCTATTAGTTTGTGAAACTAGATTGTTCTGAATACTGTTTCTGAGGTAGATGAAGCTGGAAGCAAGGAATCTGTAAATTGGGTTGCAATTGTTCTGAAGTTGTGAATTCAGTGAGGTTGTATATGTGGATTCTAGTTGGTCAAACTATGCCACGTTTCCCAAATGTAGTTAAGTTGAATAAGTTTAATAGAGTTTGATGAAATAATTTGCAATGACAAATTATCAATTATGCAGATCAAGTTGCAACATTATGTTATACGTTTATTCTGATGTAATGCTTTATTTTTCTTACTCCAAGCTTTATCAGTATTTAACAGTAATAACGTTTCTCTATACCCAGTTTCAAATCAACATGAAACTACCCATTTTTCTGTATAGTTCTTTATAATAAGATTCCTTATTTGTTCAATATTGCAAATATGTTGACCTTAATAGGTGCTTATATATTGTTTATTATAATATTAAAAGTGGTCTTATTTTAAAAATAGTTTTAAGACACTTACTTTTCATATTCAACTGTTAAATACGAATTATGTTTAATTTTAAAAAACATATGAAATAAGAAATAATTCTTTTAAACATATTTATCTTTTCTCTTATAATATCTCTTATTTATCACGGTAATATGAACAAATACATTTTTTATTAACCTGAATGTTGAGAAAATTGTAAGGATTAACTTAGTCTGAACTCTTTCAGATTCAATTATAATTTAAAAAATAACGGATTTAAATGTAAATAAATTTTAATTACTTTATTTTATAATATAATCCTGAAACGTCATTTAGTTGATTCAGATTTTACCTGTATTGTTTTTTTTTTTATCATCACAAAATTGACATTTAAAAAAAAATCAATTTAAAAGATGATTAATAAAATTAAATAATATCAATTACCTGTTAGGAATATCAATTTCTATTAAAAAATATCTTTAAATTTTGAAGAGTTCTATATTTGCCCGATGATGTTCTTCATGCTGACTATGGTCTACCACTGAAACGAAGAAGGAAAGAAAAAGAAAATGAAGGGCCAAACACAGTATCCAAAGTTGTTCACTCTATTCAGATTCTGCGTTCCTTCTTCTTCTTCTTCTTCTTCAATTTCTCGCATCAACCACTTCGCTCTCACCACTACAATCAGTATCTTTCTTCTTCTTCTTCTTCTTCAACCATTACTCTCTCTTTTCTTGTTATAATTTTTCTCCTCTCATCTAATTTTTGATTCAGATTACAGTAAATTGAAATTCGCTTCGGCGAGAACTCTTCTGAAAGCGAAGAACCTTCCACTCTCGCTCTCTCCTCGCGCCTTCGTTGCACTTTCCCCTCTCAATGTTGCTGCCAATTACCTCCGTAGTTTTCGCGTTTCTGGTAAATCAATTCACTCTGTTACAAGAAAGAATGGTGTTAAATGGCTTTCAGTGTGAAATTAATTAGCTTTGCTTATATTTGAATTAGAGAGAGTCTTTGGAATTTTGTTTTCGTACATTGATTTTAGAGCTATCAGTCAGTTTTAAAACTCATGTTACGGATGACTCATAGGTTGTTATTGTAAATGTCTACAAAATTACCCTATATTGTGATTTCTGATTAGTTGATGATATAAAAACGCTTAATACTATCATTAAATATACTCTTTATTCTGATTTTTATTTTACTGTTCTATCAATGCACTAGTAGCTGCAGCTACAAACTCTAAGAAAATTCCATTGAAAATGCAGGATTGGTTATGGATAAGTCTTGGATTCATAGGTTTTGATGGAGCTAATATTGAATACGATTCATTATTTTCTATAGGGATTTTGGAAGTTTCTAGGGGGTGACAATAGAAATACAATGCAAAACTAGTACTTTGTATCCATTAGCCAGAGCCTAGAGATGTCGTTTTCTTTGCTTATTATTAGGATTTTAATTCCCATACAAGCTTGTTTTTGTATAATTTCAATTTGGCTGTGGAGAGGTTGTTGCTTTAGGCTGACATGCAAGATATTTTTAATTTGACAATTTCTTGTGTCTGGCACTGTAGCATGGTGCTATTGATTTAATTTTAAGTGATGATACCAAAAAGAAATTTGTTAGACTTGAAATTTGGCACACCCTTGTGATCATCTGTGAGTATTATCAACTTTTATGTCACTTTAACGCATGTTGCCGTTGTGAGTGTATATTCCAGGCAGTTACATTTGCAGTGGAACCCTTTTAGGAGTGTCAATTGTATCTGCACCAATTATAGCTCATGCCATGGATGGTGAGCTGCATATGTGATTGGTATTATATACTTTTGCTTTCCTGTTTATTTTCTTAGAAACTGTCCTAACTGCTGTTTTTTCCTTTCATTAACAAGATTATTTTTGTTTTCTACAAGTAGCTGGGAATGCATTGGTGGATGATCATGAATTAGAGGACCTTTCAGAGCAGGAAGAAAACGGGCCATACGTGTGGAGATTGGCTAGAAAATTTTGGCTGCCATTTTTTTTCTTTGTCACGGTGTTGACAAACTTGGATGACTCAATTACAATATTTTGCATTAAACTTACTCTATTCCTCCTCAGCACAAAACCCAACCCTTTCTCAGTCTATGTATTTGTTGATCAGGTCAGATACTGCATTAGTAATTTGATGGTGTAACTAAAGAATGTACCTGAGTTATCTTGTATTTTTTCTCTTTCAACTTCCAACCACCTTAAGATTTTTCTACTTGGTTTCTTCAACATAATTCATTGGGTAACTCGAGTTTTTATTATGTGACAAAATCATTTTTGTGGCCTTAGTTGTTATCCCTAGGTCTATTCTACTTTGACTAACTAAATATTTTTTGAACACTGATAATGTTTATATGATTTTGTTTTTCTTGACAATGTTTTGATTATAATATCTTATGTTGCAGTTGTGTAAAAAATTTATGCGCCAAGAAGCTCGATTTCTTAAATTGAAGGTGCATGGCCATCTCATATTTGGTTATGTTTCTACATTCTATTAGCTATTTGATTTTTCCACTTTAATTCTAATGTCATTTTATTAAACTGATGGAATAGTGGAATTTCTTTTGATGTTACTGTTCCTGTGGCATTCAATCACATATTGTTTGGAAACCAGTTCCTTTTTCCTTCTTATCTGCGGCCTTGAGAAAGCAAATTGAGGTCCCTTAAGTTTTGCTTGTTCCAGCAAACTAACATGCATGTTTGACGATACTACAAATATCATATATTTTGACTCTGAATCTGTAGTGTTCGTTAAAGTCAAAATACAGGAGGGCATTTTAGTGTTGCTTGTTTGTTGTCTTTAAAAACACTTTCCTGATTTATAAGATTTATTTGTCCCTTGAACACATTTGATAGTGTTTGCCTCCTCGATACATTTTTATTTTCCAAAAATTTGCCCCGAGCACTTGAGCAAAGCATCTGAAAAGATATAAGGGGAGGAGAAACCATCTCTCAGTTGTTTCTTTTTTTAGTTTTTAAAACAATTATTTTGGAAACAATTTTCAAAACTTAATAGATTTCGGATGAAAAATTGCCTACTTAGTAGTGTGGAATTGTTTCAGAAAACAATCTTTTAAACACAAAAATAAGAAGAGAATCAAACAGACCCTTAAGATCTTACTCTTGGTCTGCATTTCACATTTTATCTGCAGTCACTATACGCCAGCAAAGTTGAAGTGCAGGACTACAAGCTTCTTTGCCTGGCTGCTGTTGAAGTAAGAGATCAAAAGTTCACTTTGGTTGGAATTCTTGGAAATTGGTGGACTTTGCCACATTTACAATTTTGGGAAGCATTCTCTTTTGTCAGAAATAGAATTGGTAGTATCTTGGTGAAAACAACTTAACAAGGTAGCCTGCAATTTTAAAATTAGCATCCTTTATTTTGCCCCATTTCCAAGTCTTCTTGTGATGATGTTAAGTTAATCATTTTAATTTTAGGGAGTTGTTTTGCCCCTTTTGGAGCATCAACAAAACCATTGAAGAAGAAAATGAGAGGCAGGAAGAATAGATGAATGATGTATCAGACTGGACTGTATTATAACTTTTTGCAGTTAGAGTGTAGCCTGTCAAATAAGAACTGTCTGTGCTATAAGGTCATTCCCTTCTTGCTGCTTGATGAGTCTCACATGCAAATTTTCATTACTTGTATCTTGCTTCTTCTTTCCTTTTTTTGTGTACAATGAAGATAGAATCTAAGTTTTCATGCATTCTGCTCAAATCTCGCATAGCTTGAGTTTCAAAAAGTCACATTTTTGTAAGATATCGACATGTCAAACATTTTTGTGAGAGACTCAGCCCCTATTCTTCCTCTGTCATTCTGATATTTTGAAGCAATTTGAAGTTTTACTTTGTTTGAAATTGTCATTTTGAAAAAGAAGAAAGTGTTATTTTCTATAAATTTTAGTATTGCCTTTCGATGTATATTGGGTAGAATAAAAAAAATATCAACACAATAAAGGAATGATATATTGATGAGTATATATTTTTTCTATTAAAAATATTTCATGAATTTTTTCACCCTTATACAAATCTTCCAGTGAATCACTTTATAGCAAGTGTTATTTAAAGGTAAAAACTAGAGTTTTTGGTGAACTGAATATTTTTGCTTCTAACTTTTTTTTACTAAGTATTCTTAAGAAATTGTTAAAACATCTCAAATATGTAATTGTTTAAACGGTTTTTCATACATTTATAATGAGAAAGTCTAACTGAGATTTAAGGATAATTAATTCCAATATTTATGCCATTTTGTTTCATTTTTAGTTCTCCTCACCCACTTTAATACATACATTCTCATGAAAGATATTATAGTAAAAAAAAAGTTGAAACATTCTTATATATTACGTAGAAAAATAAAATACATACAAAGAGAATAATTGTTTCTATAAATTAGTACGACGCTCAGCAGTGGTTTAATTTGAGTTATTTTGATATTTTTAGTATTAATATAAAAACTAACTAATCTTAATTATATTTAAGTTAAAATTAAGTATTATATAATGGGAAGAATAGAAGAAAATAAAAAAAAAACAAGTGAATATTTTTTTTTCTCTATAACTATAACTTCTTAATGGAAAAAGTGAATAAATAAATAGCATAAACAAGTCTTTTTTTTTTTTTTCCTATCATTGTTAATTCATGCTCATAAAGTGTTTTGAATGAAAATATGATCTATATTTTATAAAAATAAATTTAAGCTGACCTGTGTTTAAAAAAAAAAAAGGAGAGATAGGAATTGTCCAAGTTATAAAATGGTGTGCAGTGATTTAGAGATAAAAAAATAGTGTCTCATTCGGTTTTGTTTTTTTTAATCAATTCAAATTATCTAATTAAAATTCGGCTATTTTTTTTGTCCTTATATTGTTATAAATTAAATTATTATATTTTTATATTTTAATTTAATATTGTGTTGTATATTTTTTTGTAGGAACTTTTAATTTTAAAGGAGAACCAAGTAAGATTAATAACACAATAGAAAATAAATATTTTGAATGTAATATTTCACTTAGACACTATTATATATTTTTACTTGGCAACATTGCATGTATTTAAGTAGAATTTATTTGGGAATATCCATTTAAAATGTTATAAATTTAGCACCATTATATTGTTTAATGTAATTTATTACTAAATTTAATTTACTTTGATAAAATAACTTTTATTAAAAAAAAATAGTCATACACTTATATAATTTTTAAAATTTTAAAAAATAATTTTAATTGACTCATGAAGAGGAAAAAGTAGAAGTGAAAAAGAGAAGAAATGAAAAGAATAAAAAGTATCAGTGAGAAAAAAATTTGTAATTAATCTTCTTTAAATATTACTTACTGCTCCAAATAACAAACATAAGAAAACTGGTATTGGGAAAACAACTTTTAATAATGATTAAAATTTATCCAAAAGATTAACTATAGACAAACCCTTCTTATAAGTTGATCATCTCTCAAATTTGTGGTTCTCTGTCACATAAATTTAAGAATTTCATAAAAAAAAATATTAAATTTGTTAAAGTGAGAGCCTAATTAAAGTCATTACATTTTGTTAGTGAAAAAACTTCTTAGTAGTACAAGTAATTCAAGTAACATTTATCAAAGCGACTCCCACAAATTTTTTCCATCAGAAAAAACTGTTATTGTTGACCAACATTATTTAATTTTAAGCAATTTATCTAAGCAAGTTTTAAAATATTCTTAACAGAGTCTTATTTTAACTGAGAAAGTACTGGTCAAAGAGTGAGCAAAAGTTGCACTTGAAAGTGAAATCGCACCTAAAATTGACTACTTGTTCTAAAGACCAAACACCATTACTTTTGGGGTCTCTTCCTTTGTTTATTCTTAACAGGGTTAACTTTTTCTGAAATAAGAAAAAGGGGGTGTGTTTTGATATTTCGCCTAATGGTTTTTATTATATTTTGTTGGATAAAAGAAAGTAGAAAAATTTGAATTATAACAGTTTATTTGGTCTATAAAAAAATACGCAAGATATTACTCTTCATTGTTTACAATTTTAGTGGTTTTAGAGTGTTCCACAAGTGATTTCATATATAGTAAATAACAAGGAAACTCACAAACTGTTACATCAGAAATGGAATAAGCACTTATTCAAATCTTGAAAGTTGCTACATCACTGTCAATTCTCTGAGTCAGCCATCGCAGCCAAATCACGTTTCACATCAACCCCACAAAAATTAAGTGTACATGACCCACTTGTAATTAAAGAAGACGAGTGGGGTGTAGCTAGAATGAACATGTTGAATTTGAATGCATTAATATTAATAGCCACATCCTATTCTTTCTTGTTTTATTCAGCTAACTTTAACATCTTTAATGTAGCAAGCAGATTTGAAAAGTAAACTCATCTTTAACATATATAACTACTAGTCATGCCACAAACAAGGTGATCAATACTAGTTAAGCATTAACTTTAAGGTTTGAATCAGGATTTACAAGCCAAAATTGAATTCTTACACAAGTGTTTACATGTCAAAATATACATATTAATGTCCAGAATTGACATAGTTTCAATCCGAAATCTTGAAACATTAAGTTATGACTCTTTTATATATGTTATTTAACTTTTTCAAAACACATTTCTATATGATTCTTAGATTCCTAACACATCTGCTCATTTGAATTTACCTCTTTAATATGATGAAAAAAGTCTCATGTGGTTTGTGTGTGCTAGAAAATTTCTTGTTACTCTTGTTGGTTACTATGAGGCAATGTGAATCCATTTTGAAGATAACATTTGATATAACTATCCTTTTTTTGTTTTGGGGACTCAAAAAAATAGAATTTTGGGAATTAAGCTTCCGAAATTGTTTCCTCACTTTTTGAAGGCCTAATGAAGCTGCATGAACTAGAGGACTGAGAGGGGCTGTAAGACACACCAAGCTTTTGAAATGTGTTTGATGAGGAGTTGTCTATGCTAAACCCTAATGGAGATGTCTGACTTAGCAATCTAGAGTTCAAAAATGGGGGTTGTTTTGGAATAGGAACATCCAAATTTGAATTGCTTAACATGCAAGCAACTTGAGCCATGCATGGCCTAAGGGATGCAGAAGCTTGTGTGCACAGTAATCCAATTTGAAACACCCTTGATGCTTCTCTTGCAGGAAAGTCATTTCCCAAGAATGGATCAACAGCTTCAGCCACTCTGTTTGATTGGTAAAGTTTCCAAACCTGGTGCAAAAGAACAATGTTCTACATTGGTATTCACAAACAATGAAGTGTTTGATGCAATTGGAAGAAACTTTTATACTCTATTTGGACTTATCATACAACATAAGTACTTGGCTATGTTTAGATCAATTTTTTCATGAATTAATCATATTTGTTTTTGATTATGGGAACAACTTTAAACATAAGCACTAAATTATAAACACTAATTCAAGCATTATGCAAATTAGGCACTAATCTTACTGTTTGCAAAAGGGAACCAGAATCCTCACGGAAGACATTGTTCTTCCTGCCACATGCAGTCTCAAGAACAAGTACTCCAAAACTATACACATCTGCTTTATCTGTAAGTTGTCCTTGGATGAGATACTCTGGAGCCATGTAACCTCTGCTCCAAGAAATGGAAAAAGCTGGTTAAAACTATGAAACTTGTTAACAAAATATATAAAAACTATACATTTTTAATTACCAGCTCATGCTTTTTTCTTGAAAAAAATGGTTTCTTTATATGATAGCAGTGTATTCCCACAAAAGGGGTGTCTTAGAAATTTGAATTGAAAAATCTATCCTTCACCCTTCACTTCAAAGCATTAAACTTAATGCAATGAAATTACTGGCCTAAGAATTAGACAACTAAAACTGAAACTTTAGGTCTACCAATAAAAAAATATTTGTTTTTAACTTTTGAAAGCAAAAAATATCACATAAAAAATTCAAATTTTGTTTTAAGACCAACCTAGAGCATGTCATTGATGGACAAATGAAACAAAATCTTACTTTGTTCCATCTTTTTTTATCTAATAGTCTAACTTTTAAGGTTGTTGAAAGACCAAGATATTGCATATCAGGAATATGCACATTTGAAAATGTTGGTATGTTAGTTTCATGCATGATATGATGTGTTAAAATCAAAGACTCACAGTGTTCCAGCAATTCCTGTGCTTAGATGTGTTTTATCAGCACCAAAACACCGTGCAAGGCCAAAATCCGCAATCTTGGGGTTGAGATTCTCATCAAGAAGAACATTGCTGCTTTTGATGTCTCTATGGATGATTCTTATTTCAGAGCCTCCATGAAGATATGCAAGCCCTTCTGCAATTCCAAGAATGATCTCAAACCTTTGCTTCCATTTTAGAATCCTTGTTTTGTCCTTTTCTGCAAAGCAAATCAGTGCATCACCTTTCAGAAACTACATATATAAGCATTTGATATCTCTTGCCCTTCCTTCACACTTTGCATCAAAGTGGTTGGTCTTATGAAATCAAAAAAAGGATTTATATGTTTTTTTGTCAGTCATATATTTTTAGTATCCGATGTGGTACTTATTTCCCTACCAAAAGTAGACAAATTGTTATTAAAAGCAAGAACTATGACACATTTTCATAACTAAGAGATTTTAATTTTGAGAGGCAAAAGATGAACTTTGTCCATGATTAACCACATATTTAACTCAAGTAAAAAGTTAATTGAAAACATAGTAGAATATTTTCAGTTATAGTTATTATGAGAGAAAGGGGTACCAAAAAGGAAATGGTCTAAGCTCTTGTTAGGTAGGTACTCATACACAATGAGGCTCTCAGGGCCTTCAATACTGCAACCCAATAGCTTGACAAGGTTTTTGTGATTTATTCCACTGATTAAATTCACTTCATTGAAGAAATCATCCACCCATTGCCTATTATTGAACACCAATCTCTTAACAGCAACATCTTTCCCATTTGGGAGAGTCCCTTTGAATACAGAACCAGCTCCTCCTTGGCCTATTTTTCTTGAACAGCTGAAGTAATCTGTGGCCTTCTCAAGAGTTTCATATTTGTAATTCAAGCTAGAATTCTTCATGTAAGAGGGAATCTCAATGAAATTGTTTTCTGAGTGGTTCAGGAGAAAATGAAATTCAGCATCAGAAAATTTAACAAACAATCACTCTAAACATATATATGTAATTGTTAAGACAATAGGGTTCTACAGAACTTTACTTTTTCTCTTTTTGATGAAGGCCACATAAGAGGTCAAGAGAGAGAGAACTACAACAACTGCAGCCAACACTGACACTGCTGTAATGATGGTTCGTTTTCTAGAAGAATCTGAAAAATAAAAACATGGATAATGGCATTGACATGTGTATAAAACAAATGACTAACATGAATCTGTCATGTCATCTATGAACTAAAATCTAGGAACTGAACAATGTACATACACTATAGCTAACTTAAGAGCTATAGCAGTGTGTAAGAAAGTTAAAGTTGAAATTCTGCATTTCAGTCACAATGATAGAATACCAAATTCATCTCTATCTTCTTTCCAAATTGGAATCACAAGTTTTATTAAGCTTCTCAATAAGCACTTACAAAAGAAGAAATAAAAGCAAAAATTACTCAAATTGCTTCCACAATTTAAAATCAACTCACGTACCTTAGCTTTCAGAGAAGTTAGTTCTACAAAATTTAAACTGCATAAGTTGATCTTAATTCATGGAATAAGTTGAATTTATTTTACCTTTTTTTGTTCTCTTTTAAGTACTTGTTGAGAAGTTTATCACATCAGAATCAGTACAAACTTCATAAGAATATGAAAACTTCAAACTAGTACAACACTCTTACCATCTCCTTCCCCATCTTCAACTCCTTGATTGTAGAACTTAACAGTGGAATATCTCAAATAACAGCCAGAATTCAAGGCCCTCCCTTCCTTCTTAGGCAAACACCCTCTAACCTCATTTCCAGCTTTCTTCAAGCAATCACCACACCCTTTTGCCCCAACACTTTTCCAGCACTGTGCCAAGGCATAAACTCCCTCACCTTCTCCCACTGCAAACCCTCTTCCCTCATTCCCTGCCACCCTCACCACATTGTCAACCACTTTCCCAACACTATTGCCAAACACCAACCTCTCAGCCTCCCCACCAGCCACACCACCATACTGTGTGGTGCAGTTCACTGTGTCCCTCAAAGGGTCAGTGTCCTCAGTGTAGAAGCTGTAGTTGTCATACCGAAGGAAGCAGCCATCGAGGTAAATGTGACCAGAAACTGAAGGGAGGCAGCGAGGTAGCTTGGTGCGGCTGGCTGCAAAGCACTGAAGGCAATCAACGTTGGAAAGGTCTTGGAAACACTGTGCCAAACCATAGATTGGAGTGTTTGATGAAAGTCCCTCAGAATGAATGCCCCAGTTGCTTTTGCTCACAAGCTCTTGAAGCCTTTCCATTTCTTTGGTGAAAATGGGGACATAGTTGCCACTTGGTTGTGCCTTGTGAGTGCCACAGAACATCCCCACTTCAGAGATTCTTGGATCAGATAGTGCTGAGTGGGAGAAACACAAGAGGGTGGCCACTGTGAAGATCACAACATCAAAAGATGCTTTCTTGCACTTGTACTTGTGGTGGTGGTTGCTGTGACATTGAAAAGCCATGCTTTTTATCACCCCTTTAAACTGCTTATGTTCTTGAGTTCCTACTGATTCTTTATACTGTGAAAATTGTAGCTAGCAAAGACTAATACAGTCAAAATTGTGTAGTTTTTGTCCTGATCTTTGATATTGCAGAAAATCATAGATAAACACAACTGATACTGTTACAGTTGCCTGGTTTTGTCCTCATCTTTGATTGATACAGTCACAATTATGGTTGTGATTGATCACTGAGACTTAAAAAATCTTGGAATGTTTTTTTAAAGCTTGCTTGTTATGTTTGCTCTTGATGCTCTTCAAGAAAGTGTTAAGACTCTTTTTTTGTGTGT
>Ga0209489_106860_pt1 | contig 17721 bp, 7 predicted proteins | sample SiratrowhiteBW_FD_187527 | JGI IMG/M metagenome (GOLD analysis project Ga0209489, IMG submission 187527) | Root nodule microbial communities of legume samples collected from California, USA - Siratro white BW (SPAdes) (version 2) | ecosystem: Host-associated > Plants > Roots > Nodule | place: USA...
TTTTTTTTTTCTCTCTCTCAAAATTTGATTTCTCACTTGTTTTAGATTGAAGATCAAAAGTCCCTGTTCAATTCCTAATATAAGATAGAGTAAGTTTAGGGGATCGCCATTTTGATTTAGGTTGAATTAACCTTGCAAGTTGTAGCTTAGAGTCTTTTATAGGTGATTCTCCTCTTAGACAGGTAAGGAAAGTTAAACTGACATATCTGTGTAAATACTAGGTTCTATGTTCAAATTGAATTCTTAAGATTTGATAAATGAATGTCAATTTGCTTGAAAAAATTGTGTACTTTTTCATTTAATAAGTTTGAATTGATTTTGAATGTGAAATTAGTGAAATTGATTGATTGATTTTGTTGTGGTTTGAATTTGATGGTAGTCTTTAAGAGTCAGTATTTTAATGTATGAAGATTATTGGTTCATGTTTTTAACATGCACTCGCATACCTGCAACTTAAGCACTTTTATCTTTATGGTGATATTTTATCTTTCTGAATAAAGACTCAGGAGGAGCCAAATTAATATACTTTATTGAATATTGTAATATGTTTTGTAGTTCCAAGATGGAAAGATGTCCTTGTAGACCAAATTAATATACTTTAGAAGACGTATCCTTCAGAGAGAATTGGACATGCCTTGGAAATGATATAAGACATGAATTAGATGTGCCTCGAAGATTCAAGAAAACATGTTCTTGTAAACCAAATTGGACATGCCTCGAAGATCCCATAAGCATGCCCTTGTAGACCAAATTAGACATATCTTCTAGACATGCCTTATAGACCGAATTAGGAAGATCTGATGAGACATACTAAGGTATTACAGTTTCAGCAAATATTTATTCAAATGTTTAAATATCAATTATCAAAAATATTTGATTCACTAAATTAATTTTAATAATTTTTAACAGATTATTATTATTATAGTAGGAGTAAGATTTTTAGACTCATGTGAAGAATAGAATTTACAATAAATGACTAGTTAATAAACCCATATTACCTGTAGTCTATTTTACCTCAGCATGCATCATTATTATTTATACTTCTTTTTACTAAATATACTTTCTCTAAGGCCCGGACATATTTGTAAATATATACATAGCGTATTATAATACTATATTTTAAAAAATATATATTGTGTTCTCATATCATGTCATATTTTACCTATGTGATTTTATAGGATGAAAACCAACAGTTAAGATAAATTAAATTAAGGCAATTGCTTCCTCTATTATAAAAATTGCTTTATATACTTAACTAACTTTTAATATACCAACAATAAAACTTTGCATTTGATAATAATTTATACAATTTTAATTATATATTTTTTAACTAATATTGAATTTGTTATCATAAAACTAAATATTTAAAAATAATATGTTTAAGTAAATTTTTTAAATTAATCGTATCATTGTTCTATCTCAAGTTTTAAATATCTCTCAAATTATAAATATTCTAACAACAAAATATCTCATTTTAACAAACTAATAAAAAATAAAATAACAATTAATATGAAATTGATTGAAAAAATAAAAATTTATACTCAAATTATTCTTGGTATTTATAGATTATTATTTTTCATGTTCTTTTATTCATTATTTATGTTACAATAAAAAATGTCCTACAATTTTTTTTTATTTTCCTGCAGCATTATTTTCTATATGAAACCGTTAATCTTAAGCATTTTGCAATTTTCACCCTTATCAATTCACGACACTCTTTACAGTGTACTGTGATTTTTTATTTTTTTACTTAATTGGAAGAAGTACGAAAAAAAAACAGAAAGTAAAAATTTTTATTAATTTAAAATTAAAGGAGCTCCTTTAAAATATACGTGACACACTATAAGATTAAAGAGCATAGCCTCCAATTTCTCTCAAATACATCTTCTATAGTATCTGTCATTTTGAAGATTTTTAGAGTGATTGAACGGTAAGAAAGGCTTTTCCGACCATTGTGCAGTGTTGATCAACGGCAAGAAACGACACGGAGAGGTAAGATTTTTTATTTTGGTGGATTTTTGTAGTTTCTAGTAGGGTACTCGAATGAAGCCATTCGGTTCACATTTCTTTGAAATTTGAGAACTGGACAGGCAGACGTCTGGTTCATAAAATGTTAACCAGATGCACTGAAAGGGAGGAGTACCATCCGATTTGTAATTTGTAAACCAGACACCACCTCGTCCGATTGTCAAGAAAAAAGGTTTTTGCAAACTGAATGAGAAGTAGGTAGACCTCATCCGATTTACAAATTTGTGAATTGGACGAGACTTATCCAGTTCACAAATTTGCAATCCGGATGAGGTCCACTCACTACCCATCCGATTTGCAAACAGGTTAACATTTTATAAACCGAACGAGGTGACTGAAGTGAATGTTATGGAGGTGAAGGAGTTAACCGGATAAACCCTTAGAGTGAAAGTGTGGCACACAAAGCTTCCAATGATGAGAATGAATCGGATGAAACCTTAAATTGAAGGAGAGAACCGGATAAGAAGATAAAAGGGGTGAAGGATATTTTTTGTCGTTGCATTTTTTACTTGAGAGCATAGTAGTAATTTTACGTTGAATATGAAGATGCAGGAGAATAGAGGAAGAATTCGTCGAGAGAAAGAGTGATGATAAGTTGCAAGCACGTGACTCCATTGTGAGAAAGAAAAAAATATTTAATAAATAAATTTAAAAATAAAAATTATAAAGATATTATCAGTATGTTAAAAAATTATTAATTGCAGGAAATCATTTGTATCGCACAAGGAAGCAATTGCCTTAAATTAATTTAAAAGTTCAAATTTAACTGCATTGTCACGTGTCACAATCGGTGTAACCTGGAATAACTGAATACTGCACACAGGGTATATTACAATTTTCGAAATAAGGTGAGCTCAGTAACTTCTCTCATCTATATTCTTTATCCTTTCCCACTTGCATAAGGAAAACTGTGATATCATTGCAAAACTGAGAAAGTGATGACCTAGTAATCCGAAAGCTTCAGCCACTGGGAAATATTCCTTGGTCCGGACTTACAGGGAACTGTTAACCTGGTGCAATGTTATTCGCTTTTTCTCCTTGCCTCAGTCACCTTCAAGTTCAGCACCAAATTGCTCCAGTCGAATGGCATCTTCTTGCAGATCCCGGACTAATGCATGGTTTACTGAACCATCATCTTCACTGGCATGTATCTGTCTACCACCAAACCTGAAAATAAATGATGAAAAGAATGACTAGAGTTGATATACAGGAGAAAAGGTAAATGATGATACAAATGAGAAATAAAGGAGAAAAGAAAAGGTAAAAGCAATTGCAAGTCAAGCTATTCTTTAACACTTTCGGCATATTTTAAATCTGAATATTTAATTTAACACCATAATATGAAGAGTGAGAATTCAGACAATGTACCTAAACAAAATGATAATGTTTACAGACAATGATAGTATTTCACTTAGGGTTTTAAATAGCATCCCTATAGCAATGTGGCCCTGCCCGCTATAAGGGTTGCTGTAGTGGCTGTGGCGGGTTGAAAATTGGTCGTAGCAGCACTTTGTGTTGATTTCGTAAAAATCCTTCTGAACATAGAAACTAGGACTTTTTGGAGAGATGTAAGGATAGTGAAAATGATAAATTAAGACTTGGATCTAGAAGATCACTTGATAACTCCTAATCTAAGCAACCTGTAAGACTTCTATTAGCAGTTATTTATATTTTTTTTAAGAATTAAGATACCTATGACCTTTTATTGTTAATTATAAATGCTATCATCACTTTTGAGAATTTATATACATATTGTATACATTATATAAACAATTAAAAATGTCAAAATAGCATTTATCCCACTCTACGTTATCTTGCTGTAGCGTTTTTGGAGCAGGCCACTATGCACCACTGTTAACATTTGTTTCAGTACATTGTCTTATTACCTTATTAATATCCGAGACTATTTCAGAAAATATACGACAAGTTACTAAAAAACTTCAACAGGCAACTCACGGTGGAAATTAACAACAATACATAAATAATTTGCCCCAAAAAGGATTGCAGGTCTTGCATATCTTGAGTTGGCCAGGGCTAACCAGGTTTTTTCTGAAGATCAATTATCTGTGTTGAGTTTAATCAACTTTGAATGTGTTAGAATAGAAGTCTAGATTTGTTAAAACATTTCAGATGTCAGGATATTAGTCACTATAGTTATCACTGTAGTTGTTAATGAGATCTGTTTTTAATACTTGATTGCAACAATCTAAAGTTTATGAGGAATGAGGTCTCAAGACAGAATGAAAAACATAAGATATATCAACTTACCAAGAATAGGGAAATGAAATCATGAGATTTGAACCAAGTACAATCTCTTAAACAGATTACGATATCAAAGAGTAGGGACAACTACTCTTATATGGCTTTCAATGATGGGCCTTAAAGCGGAAGAATTAAAAATCCAAAAAAAAGGTTGGCTTAGTATCGCAGAACTCAAGTTGGAGAGCCATTGAGAGGACGGATAATAATAAAGCTTTTTATCCTAATGGTATTCCTATTGTACTTTGGAAATGCTTGGGAGAACAAAGCATCATTTGGTTCACTAAACTATTTAATGACATTTTGGGATAAAAGAAAATGAAAAATGAATGAAAGAGTAACATTTTATATCCTATATATCAGCAAGAGAGATATTTAAAATTGTCTAAATTACAGAGAGATAAAACGTACAAGCAACATTACGAAATAATGGGAAAAGGTAGTTAAACATATATTAAGAGGGATTACGATTGTGGACAATCAATCTGAATTTACGACAAGAAGATCTACAGCATAATCTATTTATCTTCTTTGGGAGTTGAAGGAAAGGTACACCCAAACAAAGAAAATATTTACATGTATTTATAACATGGAAAAAGCGTATGATGGAAAAAAACGAGTTGTAGAAGAATTTGAAAAAAAAGGTGTTAATTAGGCTTATATCTAGCCTATGCAAGACATATTTGTTGGATAGCTTCTAGTGTGAGAACTATTGGATGAGTCTTCTATAAGGATAGGTTTACATCAGGAATGTCTTTATTAATTTAATCTAAACTCTTAAATGCACTTAGATGTATGCTTTTTGCTGAAGATATAGTTTGGATTGAAGAATTGACAGAAGAGGCTAACTCTAAACTTGGAATTTGGAGCCAAACATTGGAATCAAAGGGTTTTTTCTTTAATGTGAGTAAAATGGAATGTATTATTGTTCTTAGTGTTTGTGCTTCCATAGCAAGCTGAGTATAGTAATTTTCAGCATGATGAGAAGTATTGTACTATTCTACATTTGTTAGCATAGTACTCCGGATTCATTGTTAAGTGTTTTATTTCTACTATAGTCATTAGTTTGAATAATATATGCTAATGGTAGCTAGCTCTGAAATAAGTCCAGTAGTAGCTTTTGACTTTAATGCATCTTTAGCATAATAAAAATTATTGTGTACGCATGGCAAACAATTCTCCCAACTACTCTTGTTTTCAGTAAAATGTGATGAAGAATATAGGTTTAATGAATTTGAATGAGGAATTTGAGATGAAGCATGCAAAAATACAAATATATTATATGTTTCTGAGCAGTAATTTTATTCAAGTAACTTGATATAATATTTCAGTTGTTCAAATATTAAATATCAGGTAGTGTGGGCATCACAAGGACTCAACACAAAAAACTAACGGGATGGAAGTCTTTTGTAAAAATACCAAGATATAAAATCATTTCATGAGCTAACACTTAGCAGCTTAAAATTGACTCCTAATTTATTTCAAATTTTGGGGAACTACTTTTTTTTAATATTGAATCATATTAAACTCCTATTTTAATATTAAACTAAAGTATATGCATTTTTTTATAACCAGCTATTAAATATTCTTTTATGACCCCCAGTTTCTGCCCTGATCTTTCAACAATAATTTTTTAATAGTCCTTTTCTTGTTGATGAATGTCTATAATCAGATTTGGAGATGGTTAACTACAGAAAGTCATCATGCCTAGGTTGAGTATGCTGCTTAAATGATGCAGTAAGTTGCTACAATATGAAGGCTATTCATATATTGCAAAAGAAGAAAATGGATAAAATACAGGTATAATTACCATCTTCCATTCATCAATTCTATGCACTTTTGGGCATCCTTCCTATCCTTGAATTTTACCAAAACAACTCCCTGAGGATGATTCTCACATATCTACAGAAAAAAGACCAGCAGGTAACATGAAAAATGAGATAAAATTTGAGAACACATACAATAGTTGCATGAATATGATGGGTGTTTGAGTAGTAACACTACTACAATAAACACCAGGGATAGTGGATAGAACAAATTTTCTAAAACTAGGGTATGGGTGTGGGGGTGAATGTCACACATAATTATGGAAATATATAAATCAAGTAAAAGAATTAGAAGATATATAAAATTTCCGAGTAAATTCCGTCAACAGTTGCCATACTGATGTAACCAACTCATAACTCACTTGAAGCAGTGTTACGATAATACAGAAATACATACACTATCAGCTTAGACCTCTCAAACTATAGCGGGATGGACAAGAAATAGTACAATACAAAGCTGAGTTCTAGAATTAAATTTTTCCCCTGCCTTCAGGTGGACCTAGGACTTTAAATGAAGATGCACCAATCAAAGATATATTTTCTTAAAAATGTATTTTATTAAAGTATCTTTTAACAAGGAAAGATCTTAATTTTACCTACCCGCCAGAACAAACGAGACAACCTACGATGCACTGATACTTCAATTTGTATCTCGTATCTGTATCAGATAGTCTAAGATACTTCACCGACATCGTTAAAGTATCTGATCTATAAAGTACTAATATTTTTATGATGCAATAATTTATAATTTTTTATTTTGACAATGTCTGATAAATGTGATTTAATTTGGATTCACACAATTGCAATTATATACTTATTATATTTTAAGAATTTTTATACAATTTTCAAAAGGTATATTTCACTTATCATATCCTATTATTTCAAAAATAAGTGTATCCCGTATCGGATACCCATCATAGCCGATACATGTATCTTATCCATGCATCATAGGAGACAACCAGTCAGGCACTCGCATTTGCCACCTTGAGACACTTCCAGTGACATGGGAATATTTTGAGGTAACACAGAGAAAAAAAAAATTAAAAAAAGAAAAATCATATTAAATGGTCAATATATGATATTAAAACATGGCATGTAAAATGATAGTGCTTACAACTTCTAAAAACGCTCTCACTTAAGAAAAGCTTCAAAAAAATCTCTTGTTGGGGAATAGCATAAAAACATTCTTGTTCAACATAAGGATTCCAATTTTATAATAAAAAAATAGATAAGAGAAAATTTTATATATTCATAAAAATTAATAATAGAGGCTTCAAGGGTTACATGATAAATTGATAATACATCTCATCTTTTCTCCCCTCATTTTAAAACACCTCCTAAACAATATTAAGTTTACACAAAGCGTTCACCACCTAAATCTACCACCAAAAGATAGGCTTGGGCTCACACCTTTGACATCATAGATTTACTGAGGTCTAAATGGGGATTATAGAAGAAAAGATAAAATAGAATAAAAAAGTAAACATTAATGTATTTTTCACTCAATTGATTTAATTGGTACAAAATATTTCTTAGAAAACGAGATAAAAAAGATAGAAAAAGGAAAGAGAAGCAACTTTGTTTATCTTTTAAGGCGTATAGACCAGTTACCTTGACAGAATCTACAGGACCAACCTTTGTACACTCCTCTTTAACATCTTCTTCTAGTTCTAAACGCAGGTTTTCATCAGCCTGCACAGATTGGGTAATATCAGAAAATGTCCAACGTGTGAAATAGAAGCACCAAGTTATAATTAGCAAATTGAGGCTTGAATGTCCAATGAGAAAAGCAGGAAATCCTATTATAGTTATTAAAAAGGCACCTAGCATAACTCAAACTTCAAAAGTTAATTCAAGGGGGAGAGATAGCCTGAGCCCAAAAAGAGTATTTTGGTCATATTCCTAGTCAATGTGGGACATCTACACACACACCCATACACTCAGGACCGCACATTTGGAACGTGAAGTTTACAAGACTACTATAGATCTACAAGGTCCAATATCGACACTTGCCTAAGCCTTGTAAGGAATATTTTGGTCATATTTCTAACTAATGTGTAATCATTATCATCTATCATCATCAAAATACGAAAGAAGAGGTTAATTGTGATCACAAAATGTACATATTGTAAATAAGTATGCTATAATTTTAAAAGCATAAAAAACTTCAGTAGCAATGTGTTTCTATGATCTATATAACCATGTCCGCAGGGAGAAATATGGACACTAGTAGAGCAAGTTTGTAGTGAGATAATTGTATCCAGAAAATAAGCAAAATTAAGTAGCACAACCCTCATTTCAGCTGGAGAAAACATAAAACGAAGGATAACAGTTGCTGGAATTGAAACTTTTGCATCATCACGACCACCTGAGCCATACAATGAGAAACACATTACTACAAGGAATGCATGCTAAATAAGAAAAATAACTCTGAAAAATAATCTAAAAATTTCAACTAAAACAGTCTAATCTCAGACTACTGATATTGAAAAGGACTCTGCAAGTCATGTAAGCATACCATGCGCTCTAGACCCATCATCATCAAAAGCAGACAAGATAACAGAATACATTCTAGTTTAAAGTTTTATAAATGATTCTCGACACTTGCAACGGCTCCACTATTCAAAAGAATAATATATTACAGAATTCAATGAGATATCAATTAGTTAAGTCCAAAATCCACTCAGTAGTTAACTTCACAAACTCATATATAACTAATAATTTTGTTTTATATGACCTATGGTTAAGTTGTTTTATTTATTTCTAGTGCAAAATATTACATTGAACTATGATATATTTGGAGTAATTTTGTTGTCTTTAAATTAAATCTTATGATTTGATACAAATTAAGATTCACAATTCAAAAATCAGCTTGGTGATTCACCGTTCAAATCTCAATTGATAACCCAGCTAGGTACACAACCAAGGGATCTACTGCACAGGTAAAGACTTGACCCACTCACTGTCTAGAAGTTTCTGGTAAAAATATTTACCAGAAGGTAGATCAATATTGTATTTTAATGAAAAAATAAATAAATGAAAAGGAGAAATTAGGCTAAATTTAAGATTGGATTGGAAATCAGTCATAATCCAGAAACATCAACTTGAAAATTTTGGGAGACAAAAGCATACCCCATCCAAGCATTTTTTCTTCCACCCTTTTCAATTTCTTTTTCTTTTTATTGTCTACTTGCTTGGATACAAACTTGTCTCCTGCATATTTAAAGAAAGCTTAATTAAGCAACAGCAGGCATAATAAATACTAAATTATTAGTGTAAGACATAGATTCCATATGACCATATCCAACAATAATTATCAGAAGTTTGTCATATGAAAATATTAAGAATCCAATAACAGTTACCTTTCTGCTCAAATTTAGCCTGGCTGACAGACATAGGAATCTTGCCACCAGGGCGAAGAGGTGCTCCATCTAAAATTTGAATTGCCAAGGCCACCGAAGGTTCCTATTAAATGCAAACATAATTGAAATTTGAAACTCCGTTACATTCACAACTATGTGTCACAAAGGGAGCACAATAAGGGAGTTTACCTTAAGATATGTAACCAGAGCATCTCCCTTTTTCCTTCCTGTCTCTTTATCAACATAGAGCTTCACACGAGGTCTTTTGGTTTCTGGGTCCTATAATAACCATGATCAGGAATTCATGAGAAGCCAGTCCAAGTAACAATGCCCTCAAATATTCAGTCCTTCATTCTTTCAAGTATTCACAGAATGTTATCCATAATGAACTTGAAAGAACAGTCTAGTACAAGGTACTCTCAGCGCTAACTAATTTGGAAAAGATGCTAGGCCATTGTGATTCACTTATGGTTAGGATATTGGCAAGTGCATGTGCGAAAAAGAAGAAGAGACAGGCTAACAAAATTTTCATCACAAATAAAGTGTTTAACATGATATGCAGCATAACTTGCTCTTCCATGTCTAGAAATATTAATTCATATTTTTTCAGTATTGTAGAGCCACTGTACCGTTAATTTGTAGTGTCAACAGTGTTTTCCTTCAAAAAGATAAATGTAACATTTTAAGACCCTTCTAATCTAATCATGAGAAACTAATGATGACATGAATTAGAGCTCAATTATTTAAAATTTTACAATTTACAATTGAATAGAAATATACCTCCTTTATAATTCCACATTTGGAAAATACCTCCACAATCTGCAATAGATTAGTCATTGTCAAGTTAATTATTGCAACAAATTTTACACTCAGGAAATGGACAAAAAAGTTGATACTTACTTCATCAGTGGTAACATCATCAGGCAACCCATTGACATAAACATGTGTATTGATCTTTAATTCAAACCAGCTATCAGGGGGTTTATTAGCTTCCTGAAACAGAATGTGATCAATAGAGGTGTCACTTGTCTCCAAAAAGAGGTTCTCATTTCCAAGCCAAAGCAACAAAGATAAGAAACTGCATTGTGATGAAAACATTGATATAGACAAGATGGAAAGAGAAGGGGCACCTTCTTGTCAGTTTGTTGATCTGAAAGTTTCCTTTTTCCACCTGCTACCACACTATTATTTGCTTCATTTGCTTCGTTTGTTTCATTTGCTTCGTTTGCTTCATTTGCTTCGTTTGCTTCCTCCTTTAAGGAAGGATCAGAAACACCCAATTTTGAACTATCTTCAAACTTTTCAGAGACATCAGAACTAGTTATTGTTGGAAAAACTTCCTCTTCTTGCAAGAAGGTCATATCCTCAACCCCGTAAGGTTCAGTGCTTCCAGTTGGATACTCCTATGATATAATAACTTTATTAATCACACTAAAAAAATTAATAAAAAATACATTCAAGAAACACTCAACAACTTTGGCCCAAAGAATAACTACATGGGCATTATTGCGATTTATAGGAATAATTGCTTCAAGGATACACACAAACAAAAAAAGTATAACAGGCCTCAAGGTTGAAAAGACCACATCTTGATTTCCCGATATTATAATGAAAAGGAAAATGGAAACGCTACATAATTCACACAAAACAAAATGTGACTGGCAGAAACCAAACCAAAAAGAGAAGTAATCAAATCCAAGAAAAAAATGAGTATCCAGAACAGAAGCACTTCAGCTTTATTCAGTTTTTTAGAATATTTAGATTTAACACTTCATAAAGATTCTGACTTCTTTATGTATTAAAAAACATAAAAAAAATACAATTGAGAAACACTTGTATAGTGTGGTGGTTCTGCTAAAGATTGATATGGATATCAATCTTTTCGCTCTTTCTTACCTAAACTCAAAAGGCCCGTGCACTCTGAACTGCTAACTCAGACACAGATCTCTCACTTGAGGAATTAAAACATTTCCTCAACAATTTTATGAATCCACTTCCATTTCACACATCCCAGTCCTATATATAAAACTTTTAAACACAACTAACTAAAAGAATAATACTGTCATGAATTTTTCTACTTATTACAGGTTCTGAAGAAGTTTAGAGAAAGAGAAGGTATTCACTATGAATTAAAAAAAATTCCCAGAACTTGTAATGTAATATCTAGTACCCAACAGTAGCCATGAAAATTTCATACTTAACAACAGCCACAATACATTGATGAAACATTGAATAGATTCAGAGGAAGATGAATAATTATTTAACACTGGTGTTCAACATAAAACATATACACATTAAATCCTACACGTAACTGCAAAACTCCTCTGAATAAGTAAATATGATGATATCAATTAAAATTTTAATTATAAAATTGATAGTGAAATAGATTCATTTGCATGGTTTTGGCATAAATTGCCTTACAGAGTGTTTCAGATTCCATTAGAACCTTATAGCTAGTGTCGTTTGGTTTAAATTTTTGAGAATTGATTTCGTAAGTGTACAATTGTTTCAATAATCTTAAGCAATGCTGTTTGTGGAAATAACAGACTATCAGACACGCATATTCTATTTATTTTAGAAATGTATACAGTATCAAATTAATATTCAATTTTATCCATTTATTATGATACATAACATGTAAGACCATCAACATGGTAGAAGCTTCATTTTTTTATTTTTTTATTTTTTTTTTGCTTCTGCGCAAGGTGGATTGGGTATGCTGTATGAGGGATCAATTCTGCAAGATGCTAAACAAGAACTATTACAGCAATGTTTGATTCTTGAGATTCAAATGCTCATGTAGCTTGTGCAGATGACAGAATCTAAAACAAAAGATCCTATTGTTTCGATGCAATGTGTTATTGAGTCACCTATTTCAGATGTGAATGTGGTTAGCATGCCATAATAATATGCTCAAAAATGGAAACAACTAATCAGTTTGACAAATGTAAAATCAGCCCTCCGAAATCACGTAAGCCTCAAAAAACAGTTCAAACTTCAAAAGAGTGACAACTTGATTAAAGTTACTCTAAATTCCTGGGCATCAAAATTTAGTTAAGCTTGTAGCCTATCTTCATTTACTCATAATATAACAAAGCACGTCATTGTCACACAAAGTATGATATTAAAAAGTTACGATGAAAACAGTGATACACATGTCATGCACCAACCTGGGGAACCCAAGCCCTAAGATTCCTGTCCCACTTATAGACAGTTCCATCATCATCAGTAAATTCTTCTTCACCCTCAGGTGGCGTCGAAGGTCTCTCAGAATCTTCTCCTGCTGCAGTACCATCTACATTTCCCGCAAAGGATCCAAAATCTGAACCTTCCACCTGTGCCTCTGCCTCTTGAATCTCCCTTTCCCATCTTTTAAACTCGTCAACATCGTGAGCAGCAGACACTACATACAGGTCACACTCTAAAGCTCCCAAAATAGAAATAATAATAATATTGGGAAATCCTAAGCAAAAGGGAAGAAAAAAAGTCATACCTGCAACTGAGGAATCGGGCCCCTGCCGGTTAATTTGAGTCCACAGGTCAGAAACTGAGGACAAGGGCTGCCACTCACTCCTTCCTTCAGACCACACAAACGTATTTTCGGAGAGGTATCCATTCAAGAAATGTTCTGTCCAAGTCAATTTCCATTTAAATATCACAAATAGAGGTTTCAATGTCAACATAAAATCATCACAAGTGTGCTCAAAGTCGACACAGTGCTGCCTCAGCTTTCACTTAGTTGGAGAGAACACAATAAAAAATCAAAATATACAATACCTAACCCTAGCTCCACTCCACTTTGTTCATTTGAAACACAAAAACATTCAAAGAAAAAAATTAATATTTAAAAACTTACCTCGCAACTCCGAGAAGGCGTAAGGACCAACCTGTTGCTGATCCTCGCCAAGAACATACCATCCCACTTCAGTAACCTTTTCGCCTACGAAACCAAATCATTACCGAAACATAATCGAATACGGAACTTAGTCAAATTAGAGAAACTATTTTTTTTTTCTTTTTGAGCGAATAATAGTTCAAAAATGACAAAGATTAATGAAAACAAGCGTGCATCTATCAGTACCTTGCGGTTGCGGCGGAGGTTGGTGGCTCTCGCCACCATTTTGCGAATTCATCGATTTTGGGCACAATTTCGCGGTTTCTGCGTTTGTGCTGTCCAAGGCCAAGATTACGAAACAAAATGACACTCTCTAGAGAGAACACAAAAACTGGGTTTATTTCGGTAATAAGAGAAACAAATAAACCAATTTAATTGTTAAGAAATAAATATTAGGCACCAAAAATAACGATAGCAAATAACTATAAATGATTATATAATATTCAACTAAATGAATTTATCAATATTTAATTCATGTAACATAAATATTAAATACCAGTATCTTAGATGAATACCATTGTATAAAGAAAATGAAAAACGTTAATTTATTTTACTTCAAATTGTATATTTAAAATTTAACAGTACTCTGAAATAAAATTGAAACTTATTTAATAATTAATAAAATATAATAATATAATATTTTTATGTTATAATTCAATTATAAATTGTTATTGTATAACTGGAAATGGGTGAAAATGAGATTTAACTTAAAACCTCTTGGAAAATACATCACCATTCTCTTTGCCAGTTAATTAATCCTGGTAAGTTTTTTATACAATTGTAAATTATTTTAAAATTTATATTTAAAATTTGCAACAATTTATTTTAATAGGCAAAACCTATTTAATAGGAAAGATGATTGCTTTTTTAACTAATAGTGTATTTGAAAAAAAATCATTAATAAAAATATAAATTAAAAATTATTTATGCTTAAATTAAAATAAAAAGGTAAATTTTAGTAAAATTTAATTAGATAATTAAGATCGTTTGGAGTGATAAAATATAATTCAGTACAGCTAGATCTTTAATATTTAAAATCACATTAGACGAAAATAATTCTGTGCGAGTTGATTTATATATATTGTTATAATAATAATGTAAGTAAAATGTATTTTACATAATGAAATTTTCATACTGTTTACCTTTTTATTTGAACAAAAAAATGGAATTTGATTCATATTAGATTATTCAGAAATCTTATAACCTATTTCTATTCATCTATCTACATCTGTAAATGAGACAATATTCAACTAGTACACATGTCAACTTCCTACCAAATATTCATTCAGCTTTTTTTATAATTAAAAAAACGAAAAACATTAAAGTTTTTTTTCTTCAAATAATGTTCAGTACTCCCTTGTTTTTTTTCTACCTCTCTAAAGACATCCAAATGTTTTAAATGAAGGAGTGTCTTAAACTTTTGGTGAGACCAAACAAAGGTTACCCACACGTTCATCTTGTGAAATTTTTGTGAAAAAAAATATTGTTTGGACTAAAAAAAAGTCAAAAGTGAAAAAAAAATATAAATTATTTGATTGAAGTAATAGATTAAAAGTATTGTTTTAATAAGATTTTGTAAAATGATTTATCATCCTTATCTTATATATTATTTTTACTTTTATTAATATGTTATTATTTGAAAATTATATTTCTATTATTATCATTATTTTTAACTATTATTATTATTATTTATTATTTTATCCATAATATTATAATTGTTGTTTATTATGTAAAATTATTTTATTGATATTATTATTATTAATTTTTATTTAATATTATTATTATTTAGTATTATTAATAATTTTTAATTTGTTATTTATTATTATATAACTTTATTTATGTTATTATTACTTTTTATTTAATATTTGTCATTATATGGATTTGTTTTTTATGTTATTTTTATAATATATTTCTTATTATTATTTATTTTTGTTTTTATTATCATTTTATTATATCATATAATTGATTATATATTTACGTTTTATGTCGCATATAATCAATATTATAACATAATCTATAATCTGGAATACTACGTGAGTGTTCCACCAATATCAAAAATCATCACGTCTCCTAACTTTCTGATCTATTTTTTTACAAATTGTCATTTCCCTTTCCTTATTCAATGTCAGATATTAAGAGATACTCTTAATTTTCATTCCTAATCTTTTTCTTTAAAAATTGCCATTTCCCTTCTCTTTATTCAATGTCAGATATAAGGGGAGAGTATCAAAATTGTACAATTTCTTTTGATATTTTATGATAATAGATTAAAAAAATATTTATTAAAATAGGTAAATCATTAGATCTCACTATTATTATTTCTTCCAAATACAACAACAAATACTAATAGAGCATTTAGGGGTTGAAAAATCTTTAATCAAATATAAAAGACAATCATTTATTTCTAATAGTTGCATTCGAGTTAATATCATCTTTTTAATATTGTTTTCCTTATATGAATTAGATTAGAAAGATGTTAATGGTTAAACAATAACAAGACATGAATTTATGATGTTTTGAATATGTAACAATATAATTTTCACTACTTAATTATAAATATAAACAATTTACATATTATATTACATTTCTAACCTCAACCACGTATATTTCATATATGTATATAATTTATGGAACATAAATAATCAATAGTTTAAATAAATCTAAATAATCCATTTAAACATTAAAGAATCAAATTGGTTATGACTTTTCAATTCAAAATATGTCACTTTACTTTGAGTGAGAATCAATCTAAATATAAGTATTTCAAACGTAAATATAAGTAAAATGAAATTATGCAACAACTCTTGAACTATTTCAAGCGTAAGCCATTTGTTATTTGTAAGATCCTTAGCAAGTTTAGATTTCACAATTACAAGCACTTATTTCACATATTTTATATGGTAACAATTTTAACTCAAACATAATTATTACTCAATTTAATACTAATTTACATTAAATTCTTATATCATAATATATAATATAACTTAATGAGGTGTAATGTTGGGTCTTTTAAGGGGAGTTGAATGGGGAGATATAATAATAATAATAATGAAACATGAGTCAAACTCGTATAAGAGATTTGATGAAATAAGTTAATGCTCTTCTCGCTTTTGTTTAAGCAAGTGAAGTGTAGCGAAAGTGTTTGAGGTGAATAAGTGCTCTCGGTGCAGCAGTGGAGGAAGCGGAAGCATGAAGATGAAAACATTATGGACCATGTTAAGAATGGAAGGAGAAGAGTGTTACATTTTACTCTCTTTAAATGTTCCTAAGCTAGCTTCTAGAGAAGTTAACCTAGAGAGGGCTCTATGACCAAAGGTGTTGAGAAAAATTCTGCAACAAGATAAATTCTATGAAATGTAAAATCTTCCATCGTAAGCTAGTTCTGAATTTCCTAAATCTAGAAGATACAGTCATTAATGGACACTTGGAACAAGATCCACGAATGGTGGATTAAATGCTCACGGTAAGTGTATATATCTCCTTTTTGAACATGTGTAGGATTCCTCTTGGATGTGCAAACTTTGAAAAGTGGATGTGTGTGTGGTGCAACCCAATGTTGCCTAGATTTGACAATGACATTTTTTACATTAGAGAGGGACCCAACAACTTCCTATTTTTAAAGCTGGATGTGTGCATTCTTCCATGTGGTGGAGGATGGATCAAGTGATGATTGCATGCAATCTTCCATGTGGGCCATTAATGGACCAAGTTCTTGGTTGCATGCATTCTTCCATGTGGGTCATTGATGGACCAAGTTCTTGGTTGCATGCATTCTTCCATGTGGGTCATTGATGGACCAAGTTCTTGGTTGCATGCATTCTTCCAGACAAGTTCTTCCTGCACTCTAATAGGTTCTTCTTGCACTCTAATAAAAAAATTTCATACCGCAAATGCCCTTTATGACAACCGGATGACACTTCCATCTGGTTGTCATTTGAAAAAAATTGACAACCGGATGAACAGGTCATCCGGTTGTCATTTTTGTTCAAATGACAACCGGATGGAGGTGTCATCCGGTTGTTAATTTTTTTTCAAATGACAACCGGATGGGGGTGCCATCCGGTTCTCATTTCCAAATCAAAATGATAACCGGATGAAACTTGTCGCAACCGGGGTCACGACGGGGACGGCGGACAAAAACGATTTTATAATTTTTAAAAAAACAAAGGAGTCGCCACCATAATTTATTAAAGGAAAATTATAGAAAACCAAAAACAAGATAATGCAAGTTCGCAAAAACCAGATTTCAGGTCCGGGAGTCGGTTACGTGTGGGGAAGGTACAAGCACCCCACAACGCCCGTCAAAAGACGGTACCTTTAATTAAACAAGTAAAATAAAAGAATGTGGTTT
>Ga0209489_106861_pt1 | contig 17721 bp, 9 predicted proteins | sample SiratrowhiteBW_FD_187527 | JGI IMG/M metagenome (GOLD analysis project Ga0209489, IMG submission 187527) | Root nodule microbial communities of legume samples collected from California, USA - Siratro white BW (SPAdes) (version 2) | ecosystem: Host-associated > Plants > Roots > Nodule | place: USA...
CATAATGTTTCTTTATATATATATATATATATATATATATATATATATATATATATATATATATATATATATATATATATATAATGAAGAGAGTTGGTATTGTGAAGATGAGTACAAAATTTGGAATCATATATTAATTTATACAGTGACAGATACACATTGCCAAATGTGCAGGGCTCTTCATGGCCCTTCAGCCCCGTATCATAGCCTGCGGTACTAAAAGGGCAGTTATGGGCATGCTCATTCGCTTCCTGTGTGGACCTCTTGTAATGTCTGCATCTTCCATTGCCATTGGATTAAGACAAGACATACTTCACACTGCCATTGTTCAGGTATTTGGACTATACATATATGTGGAATGACTTCACATGCACGCACCACATGGAAATTGTACCTCACATACACCAGAATAATAGGTTTATACTTCTAGGGTCATAAATGTTGCTAAAGGGAAAATTTGATACGCCCTGTTACAGTTACACCAACAGCTGAAATTGCTGTACTTATGTTTCTAAATTTGCCACAATTTATGCTTTCAGGCTGCTCTTCCACAGGGGATAGTGCCATTTGTATTTGCCAGAGAATATGGACTGCATCCTGATATTTTGAGCACAGGGTAAGCTAGGAGTTTTTGCTTATGAGACATCTTTACTTGGACTTGGTTCATTGTGTTTAGCATCTTAATAAATTGAAAAAGTTACAAACTGAAATGAAATACTAATGTTAAAGATATATAAAATTTCAATGCTGCTTGTCATGCTGTCGTTGTTGGCTAAATTGGATTCTGTGTAACAATATGCTTTTCACTTTCTTAATTAGAAGTGAGGCCCCAAAATAGTTTAATGATAAATCAAGGTGATAGTTGTGAGAGAGTGGGGTAATATTCATTGTAGAAGGTTGATTGGTGGATAAAGTACTCAGAAAACGAAATGATGGGAAGATTAAGCAAAGAGTATTGAAGGTTAACATGCCCCCACATAATGAGTTGAGTAGTATGCGGCTTTAGCTAGGATAGGATCCGGAATCTATCAAACATATTGTCTCTAACAACCAGGGCATGTATAATTTGGACATACATAATTATGCGTGTTAATTGTGATTGAAAATGCATTTGCCTTTTCACAACGAGTTTCCTTCAAAATTTTAACCTTAAAAACATTTTCAAGCACCCTCTTTTACCTTGTTAGTAGGTAATCATTAGTACACGAAGAGTTTTCTTGATACTGAAAAACCTAGAGAAGGCTCTCTTGCAAAACTTGATCTATAAGACTTTTGTATACATTACCTTTCTAGTGACCCTTTAGGACAAACTAAGTCAAGTTAATGTTAACTTAACGTTTGCTGTCTTTTTTCTTTTGCAGGGTTATCTTTGGCATGCTGGTTTCCTTACCAATAACTCTCTTATATTACATATTTCTTGGCTTATGAAGGAAACGAAGTTACAACCTCAGAGAAGAATCAGTGCATTGAACAAAAGTATGATTCCAAACTCTAATAACCCTACTAGACTAGGTGGGGGTAATATATATAGATATCTATATTGGAAAGGTTCCATGTTTCCCCATAATTCTGTCATCACCGACCACAATGAAGGGTGTCCACTATTGTAGACACTACCTGCGGAGAAGGTTGACTTTGGTAAGGCCAAACTTTTTCAAAAGACACAAGTGTTATGGTTGTCCCTAGTGCACTGGTGTGACAGAGATGACACAGAGTTGTAGCTAGGATTTATAGTTCTCGACATGCCCTGCTACATAGATTAGTGGTAGCCGAAAGGGTAATAAATATTATGATGACCAATTATTAAGGTAGGAAACTTGCTTTCTTGTTGGAGGTTGGAAAAGCTTGTGGGAACAAATGTTGACCCCTCCTCCCTCATATAAAAGTTGGAAGGCGACATTTTGCCAGATTTATGGCACTCTAAGGTGATTTATGATTTTGTCTTCAATATATCAAACCAATGAGAATATAGTAATTGATTGTACGTGAAACAAGGCCTTACCACAGTAGAATTAAGGCTTTCAAAAGCAGTAGAATTGAGGCTTAGCATACAAAAGACAGAAAATAAGGTTATTACTTATTATAACCCCCAAACGCGTGTCTTTTCCAACAAATTATTAAAATGGACATAAAATTGAACGAGTCCTAATCCTATAGGATTTCTTCTGGCATAAGGCTTCAACATCATAGTTTCTTTCTTTTGTGGGGAAAGAGCAATGCATATAATCACTTTGCCCTTGCTAAGAAAGTAGACTGCAAAACTTCTTTTGCTGGTATCTGAAGCACTCTTATATGTAAACAAGCATTTCTGAAGTAGCATAAGCAAATAGCAGCGCGTTGTTATTATAGAAGTTCATACATATTTTATGGCTGATCAACAATCCAAGACCTGTTCAAGAACCGCTTAACCTGATCTGGAAATAAGATTTTTGGGCCGATGAAATCCCATTTGGATTTAGAAAAGTGAAAAATCCAGTTATATATGCATAACATTTGACTGATTCGGGTAGAAGAAATAAATTTTGTGAATAGCCACACCCGTCTGAATAATTGAGTATCACACTTGATAAATTTAGTCGTTGATTTCTTTATTTTTAAGGAAGTCAGTCTAATATGAATACAACTGCTTTCAGCAGACACGTTTACAATGCATGTACTATCCTTTTGTTATGAATCTAACGATGAGTTTGATTTTTTTAACGAGTAAAAATAATAAAGTTGAATAATATATAACAAAAACCGATATTGTTCTTGCTAGAAAAAAACTTTCATCTATTTATATTTGCTTTTTGCGTTCACAAGAGTGGGACTAACATTGTTCACCGTTATTTTCGTTTCCTTTTCAGCAACAAGAAGACGATGGAACTTACTTTTGACAAACCTACATGTTTTCCATTTTTTATTGTTCTTTAGGGACATCTTTACCATTCTTATCTTCCATGGGATTTTTAGAGTTTTTCTTGAAATCATTTTAGTGATAATACCTTTATAGGTGGGTTCCTTTGTTAATTTGACCTAAGAGTTTATTATGCACCTTTTAAAAGTCTGAAAAACCAAATCTTAAGTATTGTTCCATAATCGTAGTTATTTCATGAGCAAATTAAAATCGTAAAGAGATGATAATATTGGTAGTGGAAAGTTAACTTCAAGTCGTCTACTAATGAATCTAATAATAAGTTTAGTCAATCAATGTTCATAACTTATCTAAAACAATATAAGTTAGTAATAACATTAAATTAAAAGGGGGTTTGAGGATTGTTGCGCAGGATAGACGGTGTAAAATAATAAGGAAAATAGGTTGACTCTCAAGTTCTTTTACAACAAATTCTTCCTTGGTTTTCTTAAGATTAATATCTTTTAATTCTCTTAACATAGTTGAACTCAATTAGATAAGCGTCAATAAAATTTAACAGAACGTCTATAGATGTATTCAATATCTCACCTCATCTCCAAGTGTCTACTCAATTAGTGTATATATTTTATCTCTTGACTAAGCATACAATAAATTGATTAAAACTAAGTAAAGTAACTAAGAACTCTAATTAAGAAAAAACAATTGAATTCTTAACAAGTGTTAGAAAAGTTACTTTTCTTAAATAGATTTTGTTGAATATTAGACGGTCCAAAGTCCCTTTAGAAGATTAAATCATTTGATAAAGTTTTGATGATAACAAAACTGAAGTATACATTTATATTTGATGACTTATATACATTGCGCAGTTAACATTATTATTATTATTATTAAAGCAGGAGACACATGGTCTATAAAGAGATAAGTTTTCTTACTATTTACTTTTATGTGTTATTGATTTCATTTAAATTGATTTTATATCAAATTGTGCTCTAACGTTCAAATCTGTTCATAATGGAAATTATTCAAATTATTATAGACTATTTAGATGTGATTAATTGATTTTATATCATGATGTGCATTAACGTTCAAATCTGTTCATAATAGAAATTATTCAAATTATTGATGAGTATCCCAGATATAATTGCTCTATGTTATAATAAATTATTTCTGATACAGAATTAATCAAGTTTAATGCAGTTTTAAATATTAGAGAAATATTTCTAGTTTGAGCTCCATACATCAGAAAGTCAAGATTGCTCTGTTCAAGCATCCCAACGGCTAGTTTCTAAAAAGCTACATATAAAGGAGCAAGTTCAAGTTGAAGTATATACAAGAAGAAGAAGCAAAAAGAGAAATACATCATATAATACATTGAAGAAAATATACTGAGTGTTTATTGTCAATATGCTATAGAGAGCATCTAGAGTTTTGGGTTGTGTGAAACCATTGTGTAATTCTTCACCATTGTGAAGTAAACCCTTGTGAGCTTTCATTGTTCTCTCTTTTGAGGGTGTTTATTTCAATCTTGAGTGGTCTTGATCTCAGGGGGAGATTGAGACTGGTATAACCTGGAGAGGTTTGTGTACTCGTGATAACTTGGAGAGGTTTGTGTACTCGTTGTAACCTGGAGAGGTTTGCGTACTCGTTGTAACTATTTGCTTAATAGTGGAACCTCTTGAACGGTTTGTTCAAGGAGAACTGGACGTAGCCCAAGAGATTAGGGTGAACCAGTATAAAACTGCTTTATCTGTGCTTATTATTTTTGCCTTGGCTGGTGGTTTCTATTTATAGCGAATTGAGTTCAGGCTCCATTCAACCCCCCCTTCTGGAGCCAGCTATTCCTACAGATTTCAAAAAGACCAACAATAAAATACAATTACTACGGTGAATGTAATGAACAAAACTTTATTAAAGAGACACCTCAAAATTTATTGCAAAATCACAAGAGAATTACAAAAGAAAACCTAAAGGAGTTTAACATTTCATGAAGAAGACGAGAACAAAAGAATTACAAAAGAAAATAAAAATAGGGTTTATGTTATGCAATGCTGCAACCGTATCCTTTCATGTCTTCTTCAATCTCAATTTTTAATCTCCTTTTCTTCACAAAAATCAATTCAAATCTAATTATCTGATGTTTCCTTATGTATCACAGAATATCTTCGTGAAATTCAAATACAAAATTGTCTCAAATATCATTTTTCGTAATTATCAAGTGTTTCCATCTTTATCACATATTTGATAGATATAATAAATTTGTAATTCTCAGTTTAGTTTGATTATGACATATAAACCCATCATATTGGATAAGGATAAGAAAAATTAAAACCTGAAATTGAAGAGCTTGGAGTCATCATCCTGTTGGTTTTATTCTCATTGATTAACTGTGTAGGAAATAGAGAGGACAAAGAGTGTGTACGAACCACTCCCAATGTCAATCGCACTAATTGAGAAGTGCCCTATTTTATTTTTAAATGAGGTAGAATAAAATAACTGACTATTGAACAGTTATAGGGACTCTTCTAATTGTTAATTAATAATGGGTCCAACCCACCTATTATCATTAGCTAGCCCAATCACATGTATATTCACACTTCATACAATATCATTTTAAGTAACCCAATAAAATAATAAGTAATGGTTACATAATATCTTGACAATTAAGTTATCTGGACAAATTACTAATTTATATACATCCACATAATAATTATTCCAACATTCTCCCGCTTTGAAAGCATAAATTAGATCACAACATTGATAATTATTCCAGAATAACTCACAATATGTGACCACCATAAAATGCCAAAATATTACAATATATTTAACCAAAAGATCCAAAATGAAATGTTTAAGCATCTTATCACTGCAAAAAATCATACCCGAAGGAGTGATGATATCGTACAAAAATGAAATACCTATATTTTGGTAACCTTTATAAATGTGAAATATACAATTATATGTCCTAATCATATGCCTAATATGCTTCATGAAATTGAAACAATCTCACCAAAATAACAATTTGAGACTGGACCCAAAATGTCTCAAAATTATTCCATCATTCAAAATCATATAAGTAATATCAACTGCGCAAATCATAATGAATAAAATATGGCAATACAAGATCATTGTCATCACAACAATAAATAATTATTGTCAAACATGTCACTAAACTTGACAATACCATAAATGAGGTCCAAAAGGGAAGTACATATAAATAAATAAAAACTCCCACTAATCCAATACATCAAAAGATCTCATTACACTCGTACGGGTTACATGCTCAACAAAGACTTTTACAGTCAACACATTCAGCCAACATGAATATGCAATCGGATGTAAATTTGAAATCATTTGGGCAACCACCGTAATTAAAATCAGTATACCCTTTCACTTCAAGGCAATCAAATCTTCTATAAGTCAACATATAATCTTTGGTACCTTGTAGATATCTCATAACTCGCTTTGCAGCTTGCCAATGAGCCAAACCATGATTGCTCAAGTATCGTCCAAACACATTAACAACAAAAGCAATATTAGGACATGTGCAAACTTGAACATATATAAGGTTGCTAACAATGGAAACATAAGGAATTTTCTCCATTCCTACAATCTCACAATCATTTTGAGGACATTGGGACTTCGAAAACTTCTCATCCTTTTGAATGAGAGTAATGCAAGGCTTACAAACTTCATGTTGAATCTATCTAAATTCCTCTTGTTGTAACTCTTCTGAAATAAACCAAGAGTGCCACGAGATTTATCATGATGAATCTCAATACCCAAAACAAAAAGAGGCATTTCCAAGATTCTTCATACCAAAATGAATTGTTAGCATTTGTTTGGTCTCTTGCAAGAAATCAACATTATTACTAGCCATAAGAATATCATCAACATACAAAACAAGAATAATGAATTTTCTCCCACTAAATTTCAAATAGATACACTAATCAACTATGTTCTCCTTGAAATCGAGGGAAGTAACAACATTATCAAATTTCAGATACCACTGTCTTAATTTTTTTCAAGCCATATATTTATTTTCTCAATTTACAGACCGTGTGTTCCTTACCACTTTCAAGAAAACCATTAGGTTGGTCCATGTACACATCCTCAAAGAGGTCGTCATTCAAGAATGCAGTCTTCATATCCATTTGATGAAGCTCCATATCAAATTGAGCTACAAGTGCCATCAAAATATGAAATGAATTTTTTAGTAGAAATAGGAGAAAATGTCTCTTTATAGTCTATGCCGTCCCTTTTCATTATATCCTTGTCCAACAAGTCTGGTCTTGTACATTCCCACTTCTCCATTGGCATCATGCTTAGTATTAAAGATCCATTTACAACCAATAAATTTGCACCCAATAAGTAATTCTACCAAATCCCAAACACCATTCTTCTTCATAGAAGCCAATTCATCCTCCATGACAACCATCCATTGTAAATGATCAGAATTAGAAGTGGCTTCATGAAAAGAAATAGAGATATCCCCAACAAAATTAAACTCACATTCCGACAAGTATACAATATAATCCTTGAACCTAGTAGATTTAGTAGATGTAGAAACTCTTCTTGATCTTCTAGGCGTTGGCTCAATAACATCTGGATTTGGAACATTTCCTTGAACAATATGATCAACATTAGTATTAACAATAGGGTCAACAACATCATTATGAACCAAATAAGATGGAATAGTCCCTATAATGGGTGCAATTGGAAAAGGAACATCAACATGCTCATCTCTGAATTCAACTATATGTGGTTGCATAATTGAATCATCTCCTGTATTCCCTTCAAGATAGACTGCACGATCAGACTCAATGACTATGGTAGACTTTTTAGGGCGATAAAATCTGCAACCTCTAGACCAAATGCTATATCTAACAAAGAAGCCAAAAATAGTCTTGGGATTAAGTTTCTTAATCTCCGGATTATATGGTCTAACTTTTGGTTTACAACTCTATACACGAAAATTTTTCAGAGTAGGTCTCCTTTTTGTCATAAGTTCATAAGGAGTTTTTGAAACAAACTTACTTTACACATGATTCAAAATGTAAGCAACGATTTTCAAGGCTTCTTCCCATAAGAATTATGGAAGAGTGGAATGACTTAATATACACCTCACAATTTCCATAAGAGTATGATTACGCTTTTTAGCAACACCATTTTTGTTGTGGAGTGCTAGGGATAATATACATAGCATCAATGCCGCATTCTTTTAAGTCTAGCAAAAGGTCCATGATTTCTGCTTGTTTTTATCATACCTCCCATAGAATTCAATACCTCTATTAGAATGAACACATTTAATCTTAGCATTAAATTTCAATTCAACAGTCGTTTTGAGTTCTTTAAAAGAATCCAAAGACTCTAAATTTTTATGCAATAGATAAATCCAATCATATCGTGAAAAATCATCAGTGAATGTAATAAAATACATATATCATCCTAATGCAACAAGAGTAATAGGCCCACAAATGTTTGTATGAATCAACTACAAAATTCTCTCTTATAGAAACACTGGCCTTTTTAGTCTTTGTAGTGAGCTTCCCCTTAACACAATCAACACACGTGTTGAAATTAGAGAAGTCCAAATTATGAAGAATATTTCATTAATTAGCCTCTTCATTCTTTCTTTGTAGATGTGGCCTAACCTCTTATGCCATAACATGGAGGAAGTCTCAATTGCTCTGCCACGCTTGCTTCCAACAACACTACAAATGTTTGATTGACATTGAACAAAAGAAACAAAACCAAAACTTAACAAGTACAAACCATTTGTTAAAATACTAGAACTAACCAAATTGGAGTCACAAAAAAATTCAACTTTATTGCTACGAAAAATCAAATGTAAAACCACATTTTTGCAAAACAAAAAATGAAATCAAGTTTCCTCCTTATGGAAGGTTCATACACAGTATTATTTAAAATTAAATCATATTCACTACTTAATTTCAAACTTGCAGTTCCAATGTGCTACACTCTAACATTATTGTCATTGCCAACTGCAACTTATAACTCTCCATCACTTGGCCTTCTCCTCATTTTGAGTTCCTCTTTTCTTCGTCTCTAGCTATTTTTTGAACTTAGAACAATATGCTTGCTTGTGGCCAGAAACATCACAAAATTTGCACTTGTCCTAAAATTAGGATTCACCCCAGATGACTCTCCAACTTCAAAGATGTATACCTACTCTTTTCACCACATTTCTTCTTGAATGATACCATAATGATATACCACTCTTCCAAATCCTCAAATGGTCACAAACAATGACCCAAAATATCAATAACTTAAAATTAACAAGACAGAGTTCGAGAATCTTGTGAGTAGAAAAATTTGCCTCTATTGACAAATTTTATAGGAACAAATCAGAGCTTTAATTTCAAATATGATAGTTAAGAATGAAGTACTATGAGTGGGGAAGCTTTAGTAAAAATTTTAGCACAATTGGAGAAGATTTTACCTTTTAATCTCTGAAATAACCAAGATTGCCAGTGGCAGGAAGTTGTTGCAGACAACATCACTTTACAAACTTCCTAACACTTTTACAAACCTCCAATGGACAATCCCACCGTCCAGAATGAAGAAATATGAGTTAGGAATCGCCAATAAAAGTCTCTGCTCAATCATACAATATTTCACCGCCGGATCTTCAAAACAGTCGAGGTTGGTTGTTGTAGATAGTAGCTGTGAATTTTGTTTCCCCTCTCTCTCTTGTTTAAAAGTATCAAAACATGAGATTGATAGGAATAGTTTAACCAATACCACCTAGTCCTCATAATTAGTTCTATTCAGTTTGATTAAAGAACCTATGTGCATAGGCAAAACTCAAATAAAATATACCAACAATAGCATGTATTCCGACAAAAAATGTTTGTCAACACCCAATTTCGTCCGGACAAATAAAATTATTTCAAAATAAAAAATATATAAAATTAAAATAAAAAATTTGTATTATGTAGTTTTTTTATCATACTTTGTCATTTAAATAAATACAAAAAAAAAGAAGAAAAAGTTTTGATTTCATTTTTATTTTAATGAATAAAGTTTTGAAATAAAATTTATAAAAAAGAAAAGGAAAAAACAACAAAGTAAAACAAAAAAAAGGAAAATAATAATAAATAAAATAGGAAAATAAAATAAATAAGTAATTAATAAAATAAAAAATGGAAAGTATAGAAAAATAAACAGAAAAATAAGAAAAAGAAGTGTTGGGTCTGTTTTAAATAAATTGCAGAAAAACAATAAAAAAATAAAACTCATTAAGAGATTCAATAATTTGTCTTTGAATAAAGCCCAAATTAATAAAGGGTTCATTTTGAAAAAAAAATATAAATTAGTTTGTTGAGGTCCAGTCCATTAAAAGTGTGTTAAAAAAAGAAAATAAAATTGATATTTTGTACCCCTTCTTATTAAAGTGTTGTCACATCATACTTTCTCTCTATACTGAATAATCTGACTGCCTTTTCAAGCACCCATTTCTAATGCCCGAAAATTAATTTAAAAAGAAAAAGGTTGATTAATGAAAATTTGAACAGATTGACTGGGGAATCTGATAATAATTGGTGATTATTTTATTTAATTGCAAATAATGATATTAATTGGATATTGTGATTATTTTATTTAATTACAAATAATGATATTAATTGGATATTATCCTGCTTACTTGCAAATAATGGTAATAATGGGTGATTATCATGCTTTCAAATAAGTCTGATTAATTCTGATTTATTCTTCAACATCAAATTAAAATTAGTAAGCAGATTCATTGAATTGATCTAGCAGAGCAATTGAGAGATTTGAGGAAATTTTATAAAAGAAAAAGACTGAAATAAGAGGAGATGATTTACTCTAAGCAGTATCTTTTACACCCATCTTTACAAAAATCAGAGAATTACATGTATTTAATACACGTTTTTTAGAAAGCACTAAAATTACACAGAAAAAATTACTGAAGATTTGGAGGCTTGGAATTAAAAAAAGGGGGTGAATTTTGTTAAAGCTTATCTTCAACTGGCATGTCTTTGATCGCTTAGCCTCATGTGATTATTCCATTTGTTCTTATTCTATTTGTCCTTATTTTATTTGTCTTGACTTGTTCAAATTTCAATATCATGAATATTGTTATTTTTTATTGCTTATAAATAAATTTGCATTATAAATTTGTTTTTGTTATACAGGAGATGCTGCTCTAAGGACGTCTCATATTTGTTTTTGTTATACCGGAACTGCTGTCTCATATACCGGATGATGCTATAAGCACGTTCCATTTTTAATTTAATTTTTTCTTGAGGTTGCTGTTTCACACGGTCTCATAGGATCCAAAATAAAAAAAATCCTAAACATCAGTATATCATCATAGTACTCAAAAGAGACTCTAAATCATTTTTATTTTTATAATATTATTATTATTATTATTTTTCTTACCAAATCAATAAATAATGTTTTATTTCAAGTAAATTTTGTAAAGATAAAAATATATTAACAATTTCCAAATTTTTAATAAAAAAATAATAAATGTTTCCCAAAAATAAATAAAATATATCATTTCCGAAAAAGTCTATAAAATATTTTCCAAAAGTTAATAAAATATCAAAATTTCGAAATTAAAAATATATAAAAAAGTTTCCAAAATAAAAAGAATAAATAAATCAGCTTTTAAAAATGAAAAACATAAACTTTCGCAAAGAAAAATATTAGATTCAAAATAGTTTTAAACGTAATTAAAACATAAAATATTTTAAAAAACAGTAAAAATGTTTACTTTTTAGAAAAAATAAAAATGTGAAACAATTTCAATAATCTAAAATTTTAACAATACAAAAATATAAAACTTTCTTTTAAAAACAAGATTAAATGAAATTTAAAAAAAAATAAAAAAATAAATACCAACCATCATAACAAACCAATTTCAAAATTAGAACTAAGTAAACCCTGATTTTCTTTCATGGATAGAGATATGTAAGACCAAGGTCATTCCTTATTGGGCCAAAAAAGAATAAAAAATATATATTTATTTGTTTTATTTTTGCTTATTATTTTTATTTACATAATTGTTATTATTTGTATTATGTTTATTAACATGTTTTTTTTTCTTATTTATATATTTGTTTTGTTTTTTATGTTTGTTTGTTTTATTATTTTATTTCTCTTTATTCGTAGTATTATTGTTATTATTTGGAAAAAATGACATTTTGTAAAATCACACTTATTTCTATTAATTTGATTAAAGGTATCGTCTTATGATAGGCGTTGTGGGATGCTAATACCTTCACTACACGTAACTGACTCCCGAATTTTTGAATCTGGTTCGTAAACACTTTTATTTTTGGTTTTTCTATGATTTTTCATAATAAACTATGGTAGCGACTCCAATCTCAATTTAAATATTTTTAAAAATAGAAATTTTTTTATCGTCTCGTTGTGATCTTGGTTGCGACAATGTTGAACCTTAAACCACAATATTATATCCTCAAAGCTAATATCGAGAGATACTGAAAACTTTAAGGATATAACTAACCACTCATCAAGAATTATGTTAAAAATAAACAAATCAAATGATAAGTTTATTATTAATATAAATCTTAATGCAACAAGAAGAACAATAATGTATAATAGAATAATGTTCTTGACACAATCCATTTCACTAAGGTTAGATAAAAATTATGTAATACATTCAATAATTTTTACAAAATTAATATTTTATCACAATTCTTTCCACAAAAGCGAGTTCTCCACTATGAAAAATATCCATAATTATTATCAAAATACATTTGCATGATAAATTCTCAAATAAAATCATCATTAAATTAAAATTTACCAAAGCATAAAGATTTGATGATTTTGATGATTACAAATCTATCATAGAATAAATCTCAAAAAATAAATATTAATCAATTCATAAATTAATATAAATCTCAAAAAATAAATATTAATCAATTCATAAATTAATATTCATTAATACCGTAGAAAAAATCATAATTAATCTTTCCTAAATTTCTAAGATTTCTCCAATGTTAATCTCTCCTCTTATTTGCAATTTGTGGTAATTTATCAATTCTTGCAATAAACATTTCATTCATATAAATATCAATATCAATGCAGATTTTCATTAATTTTAATTTTAAAAATCAAAATTTCCTTTAATGTGGCCAAGTGGGGCCCACGATATAAAATCCTATTCATTTCCTTACAATTCCTGCAGCCATTCTCTTCCCAAGCTGAAATCAAAATTCGGCATTTCAATTAAGGATCTGGTTATTTTGACACCGGTGTACACAATTCAATCCCATTTAACACCGTAATATATTATTATTTTATTAATATATTATTTTATTAATAAAATTTAGTGTTAAATGAAAGTATTAATGAATAATAGTGTCAAACTAAGATTTTTTTTAATTAATTGCCATGATCACCACATTAAAAAAAACAAATAGAATAAAATGTGTCTCGTGATGGCAATCTTGATCCATCCCAATTATTTAAAATAATTAAAAGAATACTACATGCAAAAATATGTACGTTGTTTGTTCATTCCTTTTACATGGAAAAACTCTTTATTAATAGACTTTTGAATTGTGGTAAGATAATGTGATGGAAGACTTCTTAACAAGGGACCAATTACTAGAGTCATGATTAGAAGAATACATAAGGAGTGGAACTTAGAATATTTCAATAAAGCTAAACTCCTATCAATTTGGGCCAAACTCTAGTATGTAAAATGTTGTACATTATATATTATTTCATTCGTAAATTGTAAACTGTAGAATTTCCATTCAGGTAATGCATTTGGGCTTTAGGGTAAATAACCTAACCTTAGGAGAGAGAAACTTGGTACCAAACTAGGGTTAGGAAAATTGGGTGCCAAGCTTGGGTTACACTTATGATTAGGGTAAGCTCTTCTTTACAACACGTTACAACCTCTAATTGGGGAGGATTTGTGCCTTGGGTGGCAAGGTATGGTTTTAGGTAGTTTTTAGAGCACGCTAGGGTTAGGACATCTTCCTTGGTATTCTAGGATTAGGGTTGCGTGTTTCGAAGTCTATAAACAAGGATGTAAGGCTTTATAATTTTTAGTCCAGGAATTAAGGAAATGCTGCCACTTTTAAGCTTTATTTGTTCTATAGCTCCCTTTAGGTTAGTTATTCTAAGAATCTAGCTTAGGCATTGCATTGTAAATTGGCCTCACCTTTCTCAAATTTCGTTTTCCACCTAAATCACCTCATTATAAAAAACACGCCATCAAACTTTCCACTGCGTCTGCAAGTCCAATTCAACCGTTCATTCACTTTAATTGCTCAAACAATTTAAGGAGGAACACAAATGATATTGTAATGTTTTAATCCTTTGTTGGTTGTATAAAAACTTTTCATTAGTTGGTAGGCCTTTATATGCTAACACCTTTGACGTTGGACTCAAACTATTTGAAACAACTTTTTTATAATCCTTCTTGTACTGATATTACCAATTCAACGTACACATACAGGGTCCTTGATAACTCTAATTTTTTTCTCACATTTATAATTTTATTGTATCTTCTAGTTACGTTTTCTTTTCTTATTTCTTATATATAGTACATATTTGTATTTTCTATAAAATATAGGTGTTTTTCTAAATAGTAGTTAAATATTCTATTCTTAGACTATATTTTTGTATTTTCTTACAATAAACATTAGTTACCCTTTTGTTCATATCATTTTTTATAGAAATCGTTTTTTGCTTGATTTTTTTTATTCCTTATTTTTAGAGCTTCAATTTAGACACTTGGAACATGAATTTTGGAGTCGAATTTTGGAGTCCTGAGCTGTTGTACATAATGTATAGATGATCAAGTTGGGATAACAATAGTATAGGATTTCTTTATAATGTAAACTTTCTATGGGCCCAATTTTCAGTTTAGCTTAGGCACATCTTTTTGTAATAGTTGTTTCAAAACCTTACAAACACATAATAGCTAAATATAATAGAAGAAACTTTACTTTCACATTACTTTTATAGTTTTCACAATTAGTTAGTCCAGTTCTCTGTTTTCAATTTATATAGTTTACAATTTTTGGATATTTAAGTTCTTTATTTTCTCTCTTTCTTATCTCATGTTTCTCATTCAATCTTCTATATTTGATTATATGTTATGCTTTTATTATGCAATCGGCAATTTTGTTCTTATCCTCATGAAAGTAAATAGATTTCCTAAAGTAAGAATCATCTTCATTGACTTGTGTTCAAGTTTTCTGTTCTTAAATATTGTCTAGTTTTTGATTAAGAATTGTCTTCTTTGAATATACAAGAGTACAAATGTTTAGTGTTCTCTTCTTTAACCAAGAAATTCAAATTTGAGTTTCTTACATTCAAGGTTGAAGAGAACTTAACTATGATTTTTGATGTTCTCACATTTCTCGAATGAAACCTTCTTTTCTTTAATGTAATCCTATTAATTATTGTTTTCACATTTCAATCATCTGAATTCCTTTCAATATTAGTTTACCTCAATTGCAATTTAAATTTCAATTCTACATTTGAAGATTTTTTTTCCTTTTGTTATTTTCAGTTTCTATCATTTACATTTGCATATTTCTACATTTATGCCACTTACAATTCAATTATACACTTACAACTATTGTTATAACAAGTGTTGGATAGTCTATTAGACAATTAATAAACGATCTGATCTTGATAAAAACTTAGTAAAATCAATCTTTGTTTAGTTGGTGAATTTGATTATTTGTTTGCATTTATTTTGTTAATTGCATTTTGACATCATATATTCTCTGGATAGTCCTGTTTTCCATCTTAGTTTTACTTGAACCATCTAATACATACTTTATTTTAGTTTCATTATTGTAAGTTATTTTAATTCTAGTTTTTGAATTACATTTATAGTTTTCATTTAATTCTTTTACATAATTTCATTTAATTTTAATTTCTATAGTTTAATTGTTAATAGACAATCTAGTAAACAATTGTTAATAAACAATCTATTTCATTACTCTCATTATAAGAAAAAAATTATTTAGATACTATTTTTTGTTAATAAATAAAATAGTTGCTAATTGTGACAAAAATAACCACCAAATTAAGTTTTGGTTGCTAAATAACTACAAAATAAAAGTAATGATTAAATTTAGTGACCAATTAAATCAAGATAATTGATAGTTAATATTAACTGTCAAGGTTTTAACCACCTATACGATTAAATTCTAAATTAGTCTCTAATTAAGTTAGTGACTAATTTTATCATTTTAGAGACCAATAAATTAATTTTTAAAATCAATTTTTCTTGTAGTATCTGCTTATTATTTCATTTTTCTGTAATGTTTCTATTGTTGTTTTGTATCTTTTTTTTTCAATCTCGAAACTCATTCTAATCCATGATTTTATTTTGAAAAAAGAAAAAAGTATCAAATAATAGACTTAATTACTATGTGTTCTTAGAATTCGACATAAGTTAGCCTCTACATTACATTTGAAGAATGAATCTAGTTTTTCTTTGAGAAATTTGATGCGACTAGAATTTCATGAGTCCTTTGACTATTGGATGTACTATTTTGTCAAAATTAACGTAAGAGACTATGAGTTGACTATGTAAGCTATGAATAGTCACTACTACAAAATTGCTGAATAGTGATCAAAATTAGCGATCAATTTTTTTGGTTACTGTTAGTGACCGAATCAATGATTAAAACAATTTGGTCACTATTAGTGACCAAAACAGAGACTGAAAAATTCGGTCACAAATTCGATCACTGATTTTTCATTAATTCAGTCACTGATTTCGGTCACTAATTCGGTAACAGATTCAGTCACTGAGTTTGGTCACACATTCGCTCACTGAATTGGTTACTAATTCGATCACAAATAATAACAATAATAATAATAATAATAATAATAATAATAATAATAATAATAATAATAATGATAATAATAATAGTAATAATAATAATAATAGTTATAATAATATCAATAATAATAATAATAATAATAGTAATAATAGTAATAATAACAATATTATAATAATAATAATAATAGTTATAATAATATCAATAATAATAATAGTAATAATTATTATTATTATTATAATTGTAATAATAAGTATAACAATAATCGTAACATGACTGAAAAACTGCTTTGGTCTGGTGGTTATAAGTTCTCTCAAGCTGTGAGAGGTCCTGGATTGAACTCTCCCTTGATGCAGTTTATCCAAAATCTCATTAAAATAATTAATAGTGGGTAGTAAAAATAATAAAATTATAAATAAAAGTAGTATAAATAATAATAGGTGTAATAGATGTAAAAATATTATATTTTTTTATAATAAAAATAATATTCGCTAATTTTTAAAATCGGTCACAGAAATGGTTTCAGATTCGATCACAGAATTGATAACATAATCGATCACAGATTCAGTCACAGAATCAGTCACAGATTCGGTCATAGAACAAATTTCGTCACAGAATAGATCATTATACGCTAGTGACCAACAAAAAAGCGACTAAAGCGTTTGGTCACTAAATTAGTCATTGTTTTAATCAGTGACCGATTTTGATCATTTAGTGACAAATTTTTTTATCTTTATTAGCAATTTTTCTAATAGTGAGTTAGCTAAATTAAAAAATTTTCATAATGTGTCTATGTTCAATCTTTTTTTTTTTTGTTAATATTCTAATAATTAGTATATTAGTAAAGTATTTATGTTATAATAAGCACTTGGATAAAATCATTAGTTCTTCAAAATTTTATATTGTTTATTATAAACAAAACACTTAAAAAGAATTAGTCTTGTCCAAATATTACTAGAGAATCAAAACTGGATTTTTAACAAATATATATATATATATATATATATATATATATATATATATATATATATA
>Ga0209489_106862_pt1 | contig 17720 bp, 15 predicted proteins | sample SiratrowhiteBW_FD_187527 | JGI IMG/M metagenome (GOLD analysis project Ga0209489, IMG submission 187527) | Root nodule microbial communities of legume samples collected from California, USA - Siratro white BW (SPAdes) (version 2) | ecosystem: Host-associated > Plants > Roots > Nodule | place...
ATATATAGGAAAAATAAAATTAATATTTTTAAGAAATTAAAAGGAGATTTTAATCTTTGGAATACGTAAAATGTGTTCTTATATATGTTCAATAAAAAGAATTTCTTAATTTCTTAATAATTGTCTTAAACACCTATATATAAAAAGGAAAAATATAATAATTCATAAGTCAGCTTTAAATTGGTCATTATTTATTTTAAAAGATGTTTTAAAACTAAAAGATAAAATGTTAAAACTGTTTTTATTACTTTTTTTTCGGTAATTTCATCATTAATTTTGAGGGATTTCAGATTGATTTGATATTTTTCGAGTGCTTTCCCCTACAATCCATTTTCTATAACTTTTATTAACATCGTGTTTAATTAATCTCCCATTTGATTTGACCTTCCCATTTCAACCTTTTCATTTTCCCTTTAGACTTTAAAGCACAATGGAGTCAACCAAACATAAACTGGATTCTTTTTCTTTTACAAATTTCGTGTAGTTTTACTTCAAAATATTATTTAAATCAAATAAAAATCTTCTCTTAAGTATTCAGCATTATTAAATACAATTCAAACTCGAAACTATGAGTTATGTAATCCATATATTTGTGATAAAATAAACAATTGAATATGCAATAAAAAAAAACGATCAAATTTCACACAAATATAGATAGAAATAATAACTAATTAATGTCCCAGTGAAATTATGAATTGAACACTGTTTTTAAAGATAAGAAAGGGATTCTGCATCATGCTCTTGTTTCTTCTTTTTATGTTTTTACCTGCTAAAAAAGGATGGCAATAATCTTAATAAAAGCTACACTTTCCCATTCTATTATCATCTTTTTCCCTTTTATTTACATTTTTGATATCCTGTCTCCATCTTGTCATATATTGCGTGTCAACCAGTGTGACATTTATTGAAAAGAAGGGAATCCATTTTTTCTGTCTATAACATTATAATAGGAGTTAAAATATTATTTCTCACTTTATGGTTTACTAAGTTTAAGGAAATAATTGTATACTTTATCTTTAAATTATTATATTGTATTAATTTTATTATTTAGATTGCTTTTATATTTTATACTTTTTTTATTTTTATATATTCTATTCGATCTAATAAGCGTACAACAAAATTGAAGTATTATATTATGTTTTCATCAATTTTTACAAAATAATGTTCATTTTTTACTATCATGGTGTTAACATACGTAAAATTTTAAACTATGATGAAAAAAATGAAAGAAATAACTGTAGCAAAATATGTGAAAAATAAAATTTATGGAAAAAATCGGATTGTAAAAGTTAATGATAATTGAGTGGTAATATTTAACTAAGCTTAAAAAAGTAGTGCTATGTGTTTATTTAATTGAAAATAAAAATAAAAAGAAAAAATGTTTTCTCAAAATAAAATAAAAATCGGATTCTTTTTCTTTCATTTATAAACTCTCTTTTTTTCATCCTAGCAAACGTAGGGTTATTTTTAGTCCTCCCCGTAATGATGCTATATGATAAATTATGCTCGAGTAACCATTGAAAAAAAAAAAAAAAAAAGGTTACTGAATCAGCCTCAATTAGCAGAATGGTTTATGCTAAATTGTATTCTAATCTTCTCAAGCTCAATCTTATATCAGTGAATCAGCGGAAGACTTTTCTCTCCGTATTAATTAATCTAAAAATATAATTAAAAAAATTTATATTATCTTAAAATTTAAAAATAAAATTTTATTAAAATAAAGGAGTATTAAAAAGGAACAAGGCAGTATTAAATATTTCACTTAAGTTATTTAATTCACACATGAATTAGTTTTTAGTTGTTTTGATATTTAGTCTTTAATTAGGACATTTCTATGAGAGAAATCCTCCACAATGTTACGAGAGATTATAGACTTTTACTAAATTTTATTAATTGCAATTATTTCTGTTATGAAGCAATTAAAATTTTAAAATAAAGAATATTCGCATGCAAAGGAACTAACTAGCACCAAAAACTTTAAAATTAAGAATAGTTTACAATAATTTTCTTTACCAGTTGAAGGACTCTTCTTATACCTCTATTTTAATATATTTTTATTGTTGATAAAAAAAATCAATTTCGGGTTCAATCCCTTAAATGCGACTTACTCACTACTAATATTAGCTCAAGATCAAATTTCTAATTTTTCAAAGAAAGCATATTTAGCAATAAAACATACATTTTTAGAAAATGGGTTTTATTTTCTATTGAGCACTAAATGAATGTTAGTTTCTCAGATGCAAATGGAACTAAAATATCTAACTGAATTATGTTATTTAATGTTTCGTCATCATATTTTAAATTTTTGAATATTTTAACAATTGGTTAAATATATGAGGTGTGTTGATATACTATGGGGAAAAGAATTTAAAAAATCAAGATAACTTTGCTTTGTTGCATTTTTTGAAATAATGTGTTTTGCTAATATTTCATTTTATAAAAAAAATTCATGTGATTAACTACATGTCTAATGAATTAATAAAATAAATACTATAAATTGAAATTTATAATTTTTATAACCAATAAATAATGTATTAAACAGAGGCATATTACCCCTTATAGTACACAAATATGAAAACAATTTAGATATATAGTATGTAATTAATAAAAAAACACAATCATAATATAAAAAATAAAATTGTGAAATCATATACATGTGAGCTAATCTCAAAGTATTAATATTAGTATGATAGGAGAGGAAATGGAGAAGAGTAAAAAAAAAAAAAAAACTAAAAAAGGAGTAAAAAGTTGAATTGTTTTGAATGAAAGAGAATGAATGACAATAATATAATTTGTAGTTAGATTTGATTGATGTAATAAAATATTTTTATATTGATAAGTGTAGAAAATAATTTATTAAATATAATTTGATAAAAAAATATTTTTTAAAATATAAAATAGAGTTAAAATATGTTTTAATTAAAATAAGAAATTATTATAGAATTTTAATAAATAAAAAATTTATATTTTAAATAAAAACGTATTGAAATAAATTAATTTACGAAATATATCAAAATTTAATTAGTTAATTTTATTTTATTTGTCATTTAAATATATATATATATATATATATATATATATATATATATATATATATATATATAAATTAGTATGTACCTTCTAAGTTTATGATATGATACGATGGTTTTTTTTAAGAGGGGTGATGATCGACATCCATAAATTAAAATACATATACTACACAACCTATAATATTAATATTTTAATTAAATTTCTTTAATTTTTAATTTAAAATACTAAAATATATTGTTATATTATTAAAATAGTGGTTAAGTGGGTGTAATTTTTTGGTGATCGTGTATAGTTTTCCTCTTTTAAAGACGACTTTATAACCATGCATTGAAAGATAAAGTTATATTTACATGTTTGTAATGTGCAACAACATCTTAATAAATATTTGAAGGCCATTAGTTAAAAAATAATAAATTTTTTTATTAAAATTACAATATAGTTATTTAGTATAATAATATTTTAATAAAAAAATCATCTTTTAATTTTACAGCCAGTGTCTTGCAAACACTTATTATTGTTATAATATTGGATTATTTGTAGTTATTATTATTGTTTTTATATGAAAGTAATTATTTATCATCTAAAATTAAAATATGGTGGTAGAATTTTATTTTACAGCAATTTTTATTCTTAAAAGTTTAGATATTTAAATAACTTTAAAGAAATATATGGTAATTTTTATTCTGAATCCTTTCCTACGTGGTAGTATTTTTTTTCCTAAATGATTTTATGAGTCTTCAAGTCTGAATTATTGGAATATTATTAATATTCCATGAGATATTCACCACAATTATCTATCAGTGGACATGTTTTGTTAGAAAGAAACGAGTGTTCTACCTTCCCATGCCTGGAGAAAAGTGCTAATTACCATATATTATAAGGCTATCTCCAATGGCTAAAATCTATTTGCTATTTTCTGCCAATGCTCGAACCACCAATGGTCATTGGAAAGCCCTCATGCATGAAGGTTTACTAGATACAAACCTATATCATAGAACAGAAACTAGACACACCTTGATCTCTCAAAGTACACCTTGATCCAACAATGACACGTTTCCACAAAGTTCTTTTGCTTTTCACTGTCTTGTTCCTTGTGGTGGATGCCAAAAAGGACAAAAAGAAACAGGTTTTCCACACGATTCCTGGATTTCCAAAGTTTTTGAAGCCTTTCCCTGCGACAGTATTTGATCAGGGTGGTGTTTCTGATGGTGGTGTTACTTACAAGCCTGATTATGAAACGGATAACCTAGGCAGCTGGGAAGTGATTAATCCGGAATCGGGTGTTTCTGCCATGCAGATTCAACTCATGCCTGATAACACCATGAATGTCTATGATGCCACCGTTTATCGTGTCTCTAGACTCCGATATCCCGAAGGAATGAAATGTATTCAGTTCTATGATGAAAACCTTAAAGAAACCAAAGATGATTGTTTTGCTCATGCAATGGAATACGATCTTCAGACAAATAAAGTTAGAGCACTCACGGTTCGTACCATCCATATTTCTTATTTTCTCACATTACACAAAAGCATTAAGCATTAGGAATGTTAACCTAATGTCACTGTATTAGCACTCTTAAGTAAATTATACTATATATTATATATTGTGTAAACATCAGAAAAGAAATCTGTACAATCTCACAAAATTTCAGGACTGGTTTAATGGTTTTATGTGTCATGATCATAATTTGATTACATAAAATTTATAGAGTGGAAGGAAACAGTGTTTACTATGATGAATGTTTTTCCTTCTTTATGACACTTTCAAATGAAAGGCTGCAAAAATGTGAAGAGTTGATCATGGTGCAGGTGATAACCGATCCATGGTGTTCATGTGGTGGGCTTACGCCTGATGGTACCCTACTGGTTGCTGGTGGTTGGAATGACGGAGCAAAAACTTCTAGATACTACGGTGGTCATGGTCAGAAAAATTGCAAGAATTGTGACTGGAGGGAATACCCCGGGAAATTCCAAGAAGAGAGATGGTATGTGCTTATATAAACATCAATATATAATGAACTGTGATAAGTTGACATTATACATACTAAAATTGAATAAATTATTATTTTATTATTATATAATATTTTATTAAATAAAATAAATGTCAAATGTAGGTATCAAAAGTATAATTTTTGATATGTAATAATGCTCAATTCAGATTTGAATTTTTTATTTCAAAAATTATACATCATTATTAAAGTATTATATAACAATAAAATAATAATTTATTTGGATACGAAACAGTTTATTTTAAGGAAAATGATATTTTGATATAGTTTTTAAAGATACTCAAATGATATCGTGATATAACAAAAACATATTTTAATGAGTTATGAGACTGACGTAATTATGAATCTCTTTTAAAATATTTGATAATTGTGTATTTTGATACGTGGTTTAGTGATAAATATTTTTGAATTTGTCTAAGTAGAAGTACTTGTGAAACTCTTTTAAAATATGTGATATCGAAGTTCACGTAGTTTTCTCTGATTTGATATGTAGTTTCTTGAAAAAGACTTTTGAACTTATGTTACAAATATTGAAAGTAAGAATCTCATAGCGTTCATGTTTTTCTTGTCTTGAAAAAATATAGTCCAAGTTTTTTTTTTTTTATACGTGATTTGTTGATAAGTATTTTTAAACTACAAAATGAATTTTGACAATGCAATGTGGTTATACGCTCATGTCTATCGTGTTCATGTTTTCTCTCGTTCTGAAAAAACATAGTTATAATATTATGAAAATTAAGAATATTCAAGTGATTTATTTTTTTATATGTGATTTATTAATAAGTATTTTTGAAATCCAAGTAAGAAACGGAAAAACAGATATACAATACTTTAAGTAAATAAAAAATTATTTTCTTTCGTCAGTGTTTAGGATGTACGTAGTACAAAATTTATTTATTTTTGTTAATGTTTAAAGTTTACATAGTATATACTTAAGAATTAAAATATCATGGTACTTATTTTAGTTTGTGGAGTGTTATACCTTTTTTTACTTTTTCCCTCATCAATCATGTATCATTGACATGTTTGTTTGTTAGGTATGCAACGCAAGCTCTTCTTCCCAATGCAGAGTACTTGGTGATAGGAGGTCGCAGATCTTTTAGCTATGAGTACTTTCCAAAGGAGGGGCAACCTACTGAGAAACCCTACTTTTTCCCATTCCTCTATGAGACCTCAGACATTGACGAGAACAACCTTTACCCTTTTGTCCACCTCTCCAGTGATTCCAATCTCTTCATCTTCGCCAATAACCGTTCCCTGCTCCTCAACCCTAGCACCAACAAAGTGGTTCGTACCTTCCCAGTCCTCCCCGGAGGTTCCCGGAACTATCCGGCTTCCGGCAGTTCTGCTATGCTCCCCATAAGACTCGATTCTCCCATAAAAAAAGCCTCCGACGTCAAGATCGAGGTCATGGTATGTGGTGGCAACAGTTATGATAGCTTCAACGCCGCTGAGGCTCAGAAACAATACCTTCCAGCTCTCAAAGACTGTGGTAGAATTGTGATCACCGACCCCGACCCTGAATGGGACATGGAAGAGATGCCTTCACCAAGAACCATGGGGGATCTTCTCAATCTCCCTAATGGCCAGCTCTTACTCATCAATGGTGCCAAAAAAGGAACAGCTGGATGGTGGGATGCTGATGAACCTAATTTCGTACCATCTTTGTATTATCCAGATAAGCCTAAGGGTGAAAGGTTCAAGGAGATGGTTTCTACCATCATAGCCAGAATGTACCACTCAAGCTCTGCAGTGATTCCCAGTGGCAAGATTTGGGTTGGAGGTAGCAACACCCATAATACTTACAAGGATGTTGATCAGTTCCCAACCGAGACTAGGGTTGAGGCCTTCTCTCCTCCTTACTTCGACCCTAACCTAGATCCATATCGACCCAAAATCGTTGAGAAATCTTCTGAGAAGAAGTTGAAGTACGGCCACAACTTTGAGACGCAGTTCCAGCTGCCAGACATGAATCAGAAGTTGACAAAGCAAGACATCAAGGTCACCATGTACTTTCCACCTTTCACTACTCATGGCTTCTCCATGAACCAGAGGCTGTTGGTTCTTGAAATCATCATTGTTCAAAACTCTGAAGGGACTTACAAGGTTATGTCGAAGGCTCCGTCGTTCCGTGAGCTGGCTCCTCCGGGATATTACTTGATCTTCGTTGTGAACCGTGGGGTGCCTAGCCAGGGACACTGGGTGAATATTCAGTAGGGTTCTCACTAGCTCGTTTTCAGAGCCCACATCGAGTTTTTTTGTTATTTTTTCGATCATTCTAGTTTTTAATATCTAGGGAATCCTCATGGAGGAAAAGAAGAAAGTGGTGCTGCTATATATGGCACCCTTCATTATTAGTCTTGTTAAAGAGTATTTTAGTTCAAGCACAATATATTATTAGTTTTTCAACTTCTTCATCATGTAAGCAGGACTTATTGAAGGACAGAGATATCCTCGTCAAGTAAAGCTAAAGTAAATTGATTATTTTAAAATTATATTTTTTTTGCCGTCACTATTAGAAAAAAAGGCTTCTACATAGTTAATATAATGTTGGTTAAATAAAAACCGACATTGTTAAAAATGCAGTGGTAATTTTATAAATAAATGAATATTATGACGTCGGTTGGAGTAAAACCGACGTTGTAGGACAGTAAAAAATAAAAATTCAAAATTTTAAAATTTTAAATTGGCGGGTGAGCCACCACGTCGGTTATGGGCTTCTAATCGACGTGGTGTGTACCAACATGATGTCGGTTTTATGAGTCCAACCGACATCATGGTCAGCTGATAATTTGATAAAAAAATTAGGTAAAAAATTAGGGTTCAGCACAACATTGCTTCCAGGCTTGTAACCGACGTTGTGGTGCATCAAAAATTAAAATTGGAGGTTTCAAGTCATGCACCACGTCGGTTGGAAGCTCAGAACCGACATGGTGCTGCTGTTTTAATCCAGCCATGCGTTTTCACTTTCACTTTTCTTCTCCATCCCAAGCGTACGTTCTCCTGCAATGTTCCGACATCTTCTTGGCTGCTGTTTCGACTTCATTGCTTCTCCATTCAAGTCCATTACACTCGTTCTCCTTCATATTCGTTGAGGGCAAAGTTTGAATGGTTTTATTTTCGTTTCAAGCTCCGTTCGAGATGCTTTTCGTTTGAAGTTTTGAGTTATTTCTTTCTCCTCCATTTTTGTTTGCGTTCATTAATATTGTTATTTTATTGACTATTTGTTTGTGTTTTGTGATTTTGGTAGTGTTAGTTTGTCCGCATTTGTGTTTGTTGAGTTCTTGGTTTGGCAATTGTTTGGTGATATCCTAGCTTTCAAAAGGTTTGTTCTTTTACTCTTCCCATCTATGAACACTAAATACTACCATCTCTTTTTTCACTTTTATTTCGTAAATAAGAAAAAAAATTGAATGCAACGACTTCTCTATTCTGTTGAACTTGCGGGGGTAGAGCAACTAAAGTGGGGATTATTACTGTTAGATCAAATTTATAATAATGCATTGAGATAAAGCTGCTGTGTTGTGAGAAGAATCTTTCTTTCATTCAAAGAGAAATAGTTAGTAAGGAAGCAATGAAATGTTAACAGGCTATTTAACTGGGAGGTGTTTGTGAAAATGCCCTATGCACTATTGCTTATTTTCTTTTACATCATTATTTCACTTTATTTTCTTTCCTTCGAATCTTCTTCATTTATATTGCCCTGTTTACTTTTTACATGTTTTGTATATCAAGTGCCACTTTATAACCGGTTTTATCTCTTCTTCTTTTTTTTGTCTTATACCTCTTTTCCACTATCTAAAATTTGATATGCATAAATTTTTTATTTGTTAGGTTATGAACGCTAGCATCTTCCTCTTCAAATCCCCGATGGCTTTTTTATTTCAAAAATTTCAAGAGGTAACTCTCTTTTTTATGAAATATTACTACTTTTTGCTTGACCATGCCAAATTGAGTAAATTATTGTTGCTGTTATTTTTATATAAATATTGAAGAATGACAAACACTTCAAGTTATGTGTTAATCTCACTGCGCTTATGAGAGACATGTGGTCTTGAATTCTAAAGAGTGACCAAAACTCTTTCAGAGCAAGAGCAAAATATGTTATTATGTTATTGGTTAACTATGATATCTTATTCTATTTGTTGAGCATCCTATTACTATAATTTTATTCTTAATTTGTTTCCGGGCTGTGAGAACCCATACAAAAAATCCTCAATTTTCTAGGGATCCCACACAACTACAATTTGAAGCAGACATTAATTGCTTGTTTCTTTATACAAGGTTGGCCTTTTTCTATTGTCTTAGTTTATTGATTAATTTTAATTGTGAAGATTCATTCATTGCTTAATATAATGGTAATAGACTTTTTTTCTTTATGTTTTGTATTATGTACGAGCTAATATATTTAACTTAGAATTCCCTCTCTCTTTATTGTGGTTTGCTCAAAGATGGTCAGTCTATAACTATTCATTGGATAAAAATGGGTTTACTTAGAAAGAATGGCTTGACATAGGAAGTGCCCACAATATATTTGTAATTTACTTAGAAAAAAATGGTTTGACAAAAAAACACTGAGTAATCAAAGGTGGTTAAAGCCAGACAAAGAGATTTATCAAAGTTCAGTTCGTTAGTAGATTGGGCTAAAAATGGTTCTAATGAAGTTGGAAGTGAATGAAGATGTCTTTTGAGACTATCTTTCCAAATTATAGGTGAAATGTACTTGCTCACTGCTTTGAGTTTGAAAGTCAAAGTCTCTAAAGTGGAGCTGTCAAATCTAGATGCACAACCAATTTGGGACAGCTTAAGCTCGGGCCTTTCTCATTGCTTTATATTAGTTTATTGCATGCACCACGTCGGTTGTGAACAACAAGCTACGTTGTGATGCTTATTCATTTTTTAATTTTTAGTGAAGCATTATGTCGGTTTTTTGGTTTCAACCGACGTTATGTTGTGTGTCATTAACATCGGTGTCTCGTTTAAACCGACGTGGTAGTGGATTATATGACGTCAATTGTTTAATCGACGTTATGTTTAACGTCGCCTTGGTCAAAGTTGTTTCGGGATCCAACGATAAAAGCCTCTCAGAACCGATAATAAAAATTGATTTTCTATTAGTGAGTGCTGAAAGTAGGAATCCAAGATTGTTGTCAAACTCCTAATTACTGTACAAGGTACATTTATTCTACTGTGTATATTTGTAATGTCAAATTGAAAGTTTGGAATTAATTTTGTTTTTATTTTCTTTTGAACTGGAATTAACTAAAAGATAATTTAAATAAGAATTATTTTTCCAGATTCTTACTGATTTATTTCCAAGCATATTTTTTTTGACTTACCTCTGTACTAAAGAAAATTGATCCATGGTTTACTAACATACAAGGATGAGAAAATAAAAAGAAAATAATAATAATTTTTTTATTACTCATAATTAACTTATAAATTTGAATTATAAAATTGCTTAACAAAAATATTAGTTTATATCATTATTTCTTGTAGTATTTTTATGTTATTTGAATTGTTAATTTGTATGTTTTTCTCATTATTTAAATAATAAATTAAGAGCTTTTGAGAATATTCTCTCATTCTTTTATCTAGACAATAGAGTCAAATCCTAAAATAATTGAAACATTATGTGAAATGCTCAATCATTATAAAAATAAATCTAAATTTATTTTAATGTGTGTAGTCATACTCGTTGTAATGATAACCCTCATCCAACCACTCATATTTAAATGAAACTTCCTACTTTATTACATTATAATAAGAAGTAAATCACAAAATTATTCAAAGTTTATATAAATAAAGTATTTATAAGCCTATTCTAGAAAGAAAAGATTATTAATTATAAACTTGAAGAAAATGTGTAGATGCAATCGAAATAAAGCAACAGTCCTACTTAATGGTAGAAATCTTGTATATAGATACAAATGTTTCTATATACTTTTTGAAGGGATGATATTGTATGTAGAATAGGAGAAAATACGTGTTTAGTGGTATACATAGTGATGTAAACATTATGTAAATGGGTTAGAACATGAATTTTTAACGTAGTTCTTGAAATAAAAAATTATAAGTTTTTTTTTTCTAAAATTGTCAATGTAGAGCATAATTTTTTTATTTTTAGAGGGTATATATTCATTGTGTGAAATTAAGAAAAAAAATAAGAGGTCAACTTTAATATTTAAGAACTAAATAATCTCACTTATTATACTTTTTCAAAAGTTTAGATCTAAGTTTAAACAATCAATTATCAATCCATTTAATTAATCAATTATAAGAATTAAATTAAAATATCATTCAATCTAATATATATCTAATTGTTAAATTAAAATTCAATCTTAGTCTTAATTTGATTTTTCAAAATCAAAAAATGCAAATTTAGTTACAAAGTGTAAAATCAAAATTAAAGAAGAGAATAACAAACTCTAAGTAATTAGTGCAAAAACTCAACTCAATTTGTTTTATTTTAATTTCGTGAATTCGTCCAAGAATTAATTTTTATGGATGGAGAACAAAAAATAAAATTAAAAGAAATTAAGAGAATAAGAAAAAGAATCAAAACAAAATTTAGGATAAAAAAAAGAAAAGAAAATAAAGAAATACCTCCTAAAATTGAAAAATTAAACAAATGGTTCTGTGTACAATTTTAGAGCATATTTAGATTATACTTATATACTTGAAATCTAAAATAAAACATGAGCCTTCAATCTGAGCTCTAATTAAGTTTATAATTTCAATTGCAAAAGTCTAATTAAAAAAAAAAAAAAGAGATTCCACTAAATTCTTTTCACAAAAATTTAACAAATTTATCTTAATTTCTAAAACTCGTAAATAACAGAAGAGAACTCTGATCTAACAAATCATAAATCCTAAAAATGTAATCCAATAATATAAGTAAAACAGTCAAAAATAATATCTAAAGAAAAAGTTATAATCAAAACAATGACTATGACTCAGAATAACTAAATTACAAAATTAAAATAAATATATACATAAATCTAATTTATTACTTTTAAAAAAAGAAATGAGTTAAAAATTAGAAATAAAACATATATATAAAAAATTCTTTCAATGTATAATAAGATATAAATATACGTACTGCATGTGTCATTCAAGCACTTCAAGTATTTTATTATAGACATGTAATTCTTTTGTGATAAAAACAAGCCTTAAGAAAAATGTATTACAGTGACTTTGTCTAATATTTTTATTTAAAACATTAGTACCAGTCATAATTGTAATTAAATAAAATGCACATGTAAATTAATAATATATCAATGTAATTCTCACTTGTTTTTATAATTAAAGATAATATCATGCAAGTTAAATGTATAAGTTTAATAGAAACAATTAACATTTAATTATTTATATTAAATCTCAATTGATAACTAAAATTCTCTTACATTACTACAAATAGACATTAATTACATTAAATTTAAGGTTCATGCACATAAATATAAAACGAAATATAAACAAAATTATCAAAATAAATATAAAATATCAATTAAAGATACATATATTTCAAAACACGATAAGTTGAAAAAGTTCCACTGAAATAAATATAAAACCAATACAGCGTGCATACGTGTTTAGATCTTATAATTTAATTAGCGCTAAAAATAAATGTATAATTTATTTTTTATAATTCACCTACAATTTAGCCCTTCTAATTTTAAATAATTAAAAGATTTACTCTTAAGGCCTAAATTACAATTTAAACAATTTCTTAATTTTTAGATGACATAAGTTAGTAGAGATATATATATGTAATTTATTTTCTAATTTTTCTACAATTTAGTCTTTATAAATTTTCTATGATTTAATTCCTATAATTTTTAAACAATTTGAAGGTCTAACATAATTTAATCGTATAATTTTAAATAGTTTAAAAGATTTAGACTAAAGTAATTTAATTTCTATATTTTAAATAATTTAAAATATTTACTTCAAGAGTCTAAATATAATTTAAAACAATTTAAGATATTTACTCGTGCTGAATAAAATAGTTTAGTTCATATAATTTTAAATAGTTTCTAAATTTTAAAATTAAATAAAATAGTCAACTCTAATTTTCTAAAAAAAAAACCAAAATTTTAATATTAATAATCAACCATCAATATCCTTTCTTGTCATGGATTTAGCTTAATTTTCCATTATTTTGTATTTTTTTTAATACTATATTTCATGTTATAGTATATGATTGTTGATTTTTGAAATATCAGTCTAACTGAGATGTTAAAATTTATAATAATAATGATGTCTAACATAAATTTAAATGAAAAAATCAACTATCAATATCAATTTTATGAAGACATTTAAATTCAAAAGTCAACCATAAATTAAATTTTAACAATAAAAATAAGACTTACAATAAAGATTATAAAGTATACAAACGTCAAAAATGTCAGGACTTTATTATAGACATATAATTCTTTTGTGATAAAAACAAGCCTCAAGAAAAATGTATTACAGTGACTTTGTCTAATATATTATTTAAAACATTAGTACCAGTCATAATTCTAATTAAATAAAATACACATGTAAATTAATAATATATCAATGTAATTCTCAGTTGTTTTTATATAATTAAAGATAATATCATGCAAGTTAAATGTATAAGTTTAATAGAAACAATTAGCATTTAATTATTTATATCAACTCTTAATTAATAACTACGATTCTCTTACATTACTACAAATAGACATTAATTACATTAAATTGTAGCGCTATCTAATATAAAAAGTAATTTTAAGAAATTTAGGATCATTTAATGCATTTATTCCTATGTATATAAAGCAAAATGTAAAATCATGTTAAATAAAAAGGAAACTTCAACAATGTTCTAAAAAAAAAAGCACAAAATAGTCCCTAAAAAATAAATATTTTGTTGGATCAGGTGTGCACGACCTTATGGTAGCTGGATATAACCATTGCACTACTCTTAGGCACGACGTTTCACTCTTTCTCCGTGTTCCAGCCAAGTCTCCTTTCAACTTCTCAATATCAAAATCAAGTGCAGTTTTGCTTTAGTCATTAAATTCCTTTATTGCATATTTCTTTTAAACTTTCATTTAAATAATAATAAATAACTTAACAAATATAATCACTATTTTATTAATCTTTTCTTTTACTTTTTCATATATTATTATTATTCCACTCATGACAACTGTATAAATTACTATATATATTAAAAAGTTGAGTTTAATCTTGATAATAATAATTATAATAAAAAAAGACAGCTAATGTTATCAAACTTATTTATAATACCTGACGATTAATTGTTTTTTAGTTTTGACAGTTTTAAAAAAGATAATTTCAAAAATAAAATCCTAAGGAAAGGTCAACCAACTTATTAATAATTTCAAATATTTCCCAGAGAATGTCACATTGCTAGTTCTATATAAAGAGATGAAGAACCAGGAGAAAATGCATTCAAGTTTTCACTTCTGAAACATCAAACTTGTTCATGAGTGTTGCTAACATGGCACAATTTGAAAAAGAATTGTTGGTAGTTTTGTTCCTCTCTGCTGTGGCATCTAGCACAGTTCTCGTAGATGCCACCTTTTCCGAAAGCATGTCCATCACTTGGGGTTATCAACAGGCATCAATTCAGGGTGATGATCTCCAACTTGTGTTGGATCGAACCTCAGGTGAAAACTTCATGCTTGCATCGAATTTAGATTATCTCAACATATATATTTGTCTTAGGCAAATACAAAACATTTGCGTTCATGATGATTTATGGAAATAATATGAAGTTGAAAAAAAATATTGCATTGGTTCGAAGTCCCACATAGACTAGAAATAGAATTAGGTTTAAAGTTTACCTTATGTAATATTAAAAATTACTATAACTAATGTGTTTGTTAACTATATATATTCTCATCTGAATCTGAAATATTGCATTTGAATTTCAGGAGGATCTGGAGCTATAACAAAGAAAGAATTCTTATTTGGAAGTATTGAATCACGAATCAAGTTCGTTCCTGGTAATTCTGCAGGAACTGTTACTGCCTACTACGTAAGTTCAATGGTTCAAATAATGAAAAACCTAATTTTTTTTTTCCTATTGAAGAGAAACATGTAGCTGAATTTGAAATCAGTTAGCTTCATCAAATTGCAGTGTTATTCTTATTCTAATAGTTCCTCATACATGCAATTTGTGCAGCTATCCTCTACAGGAAGCCAACATGATGAGATAGATTTTGAGTTCTTAGGCAACATTTCAGGACAACCATACATTATCCATACAAACTTATACACAAAAGGAAATGGAACCAGGGAGCAACAATTCTACCTCTGGTTTGACCCAACTGCTGATTTTCACAACTACACCATTCACTGGAACCCAAGTGAAATTGTGTAAGTTAAACTATTAAATTAAAACTCTCCTAGCACTGAGTTTTCCCAATTTTAGACACAGATTTTTGAAAATAAAAGTGAAAAACAGATGTGTTATTTTTATCAGATCCATAACAAAAGAATTAGATAACCCTCTTTCCATTGTGTCATGATCTATGTTATTTGTTTGCTATATCTCAGGTGGTACATTGATAGTATACCAATTAGGGTGTATCGTAACTATGAAAATGAAGGCATTGCTTTCCCTAACAAGCAAGGAATGAAGCTTTATACCAGCCTATGGAATGCAGATGATTGGGCCACTAGAGGTGGATTGGTTAAGACCAATTGGAGTTGTGCACCATTCACTGCTAGATTTAATCATTTCAGAGCAAGGGCTTGCGAGTGGAATGGAGAAATCAGCATCAAGCAATGCTCCTTAAACATCCCTGCAAATTGGTGGACTTCTCCCACATACAAGCAATTAGGTTATGCTCAATTGGGTCAGCTGAATTGGGTCAGAAACAATTACATGATCTATGATTATTGCAGAGATACCAATAGATTCCATGGACAGTTGCCTCCTGAATGCTTCAAGCCACAATTCTAAACACCAGAAAGACATGCAAGATCAAAAATGTTTCATTTGTTTTTTTTTTCATTCCATTATTGCTTTTGTTTTGTTCCATTTGTATGTGTTTCAATGTCTGATTCCATTTTTGTAAGCCAAATTTCATTCTGGATTTTGTACTGCAAATCAGCATCATATTCATTCCATGCCATTGGTACTTAGTCACACACCAATATTATCTCTAATAAAGAGTAAATTAAGAATTGGCCATTGCCTAGATGAAATTTTTATTGTTGCTAATGATTTTACTGATACATTTATCTAAAAGCTTGCTAGATTATTTATTATTATTTTTTTTTTATGTTAGTTCCCCTTTTAGTTTCCATAATTTGGTGAATGTATAACTCTATTCTCTATAACAAATTTAATCAAAAATACAGGTTTTTAATTTTTCAAAATTAAACAATTTATCATCCAATATCTGATAAAAATGTTTCCATGTATTGGTATTATTGACTTATTTTGATTACTTAAGATTTCCAATTAACAATTGGAGAACATCTAATAATAAATTAAAAATATTTAAACACTTAATATACAATTAAATTTTTACCAAATAAATAAAAGTATACATTCGTAAAACTACAAGAATTTAAAGTAAATTTATGCCTTGTTTTTTTCATCAAATGATGTGCTTTATTTATTCATAAACGTGTTTCTAAACATGTTAATGTATTTGAATTTGCATTAAACCAGAAAGAGCTATCCTTTAATTGTATATTATTTTAAATATTTACTTCAAGAGTCTAAATAATTTTAAACAATTAAAAATATTTACCCTTGCTGGATAAAATAGTTTAGTTCATATAATTTTGAATAATCTTTAAATTTATAAATAAAATAAAATAGTCAATTTAATTTTCTAAAAAGATTCACAATTTTAATATCAATAATCAACCATCAATGTCAATTTTATGAAGACATTCATATATTCTTTATGGTTAAAATTTCAAAAGGCAACCATAAATTAAATTTTAACAACAAAATAAAGCATAGAATAAAGGTATAATACCTTAGTGATGTAAGATTAAATACTTGTGAAGACAAGTGTTATGATAAGATAAAAATGTCAACAACATGAAACATGAGGAGGAAATTGAAGAATGGTTAAAGTAGTACAAGATCACATAAATAAAAGAAAAGAAACGAAAAGAAAAGAAGGAAAATCATAAAACTTTCTTTTTGTGGCTTGAATATGAGGATGAATATAAATAAAGATTGGTATAAGAAAACTTTTTTTCAATTTTTCTTACACTCAAATATAGAAAGTCACTTTACACTTTAATTGTAGTAGTGCTACTTTATATAAAAATTAATTTAAAAAAATCAACATTATTTATTACACACCTTATATGTATAGAGAATAATTTATGTGATTGATGGTTTTTCACAGTTAAATTATAATTTCTATTTTGAAACTTGCGATGATACATTTATACAATTTTTAAATTATAAATGGATTAATTTTTATTCTCGTAATTTTATTTTTAACCTAAAATTTACTCAGAATTTTAATTACAAGAATGTCTAATCAAAAGTCAAGACAGTATCTTATAAAAAAAAAAAAAAAAAGTGAACTATATAAAGTCACCATTTTAAATAAATTAAAATTGTTTATCTGCAACTAAGCTTCTCATATTCTTTAAAATAAGAAAGTTCCAATCCTTGTCTGTTGAATTCGCACGCCTCATGAGATGTTGGATCAA
>Ga0209489_106863_pt1 | contig 17720 bp, 3 predicted proteins | sample SiratrowhiteBW_FD_187527 | JGI IMG/M metagenome (GOLD analysis project Ga0209489, IMG submission 187527) | Root nodule microbial communities of legume samples collected from California, USA - Siratro white BW (SPAdes) (version 2) | ecosystem: Host-associated > Plants > Roots > Nodule | place: USA...
ATATATATATATATATATATATATTCTTTTGACTTGGATATTTTAACCAAGATGGCAAGGAGTTTTAGTTCTTTGAAATTTCATGTACTGTGATGATTACAGGTAGACCAACATAATATCAATGTTATTAATTGTTTGTAGTTTTCCCAAGATAATGCTTGCATGCTGTTGAATGACCTGCTCTTTTGTGTATTAAGTTTTAATGGGTTCATGTTTAAGTCATAGTTCTAAATTCTATTTACACGTAACAAGTAGCATGAAGTTGATTTGAGGTTGAATTATGCATTTTCTGTTTTCTTTGCTCTGCCATTCTTGTCATCATATTCTTCTGATGCTGCTTCAAATTTACTTTGGAAACCTGGATTGTAATCTTCATTCTTGTTGAAATTAGTTATCAGGAGATGTTCCTTCGGTAATGAAGGCTTTGGACGAGATAGGTTGTCAACTAAGGTGTGCTGGATAACTTGTGTTATATATTAATTTTGAACCTGGTTCTAATTACTTTTGAAAATTAGTTTGTCATTTTACCTAACCTATAAATCAACTCAAATTTTGCACAGGGAAAACCCACCAAGACAAGTGATTTCAATTAGCCCAACATACAATTATGCTGCAATTCGACCATCCCAACCATATCTTGACCCAACTTCAGGTTATTTAATGTTTTCTATATCAGAACATTTGGCTGCCATTTAATAGTTATATCTGTTTTGAATATTGTCTTACAATCACTTCATCTCTAGGACAACCAATCTTGCAGTTGATTATGTTACATTCGAGATGCTGATTTCGGAAACGATGGTTGGTGGGTTGATTGGCCGGTGTGGCTCAAACATATCAAGGATCAGAAATGAGTCTGGAGCAATGATCAAGGTCAGTCTTATACTTCCTCCTAGCTTGAAGCCTAGATAGTCGCCGTCCTACAAAAAGATTTACTTTTTGATTCATGTTTAATTATTAGTATACCATTTTCTGCATAAAAACAAAACCCCTGGATCTCACATTTGCATGTAAAACTACGTAAGACTTGCAATTGTTGGATATTGTGACACAGATACCAAAATAGATACCGGGCCTGAATTATGTAGTTTACCTTATTTGTTGGACAATGATTTTTGGATCTCATTAGCTTCTGTGATTATAGGGTCCAACATAAAAAATATACATTAGTTACCAAAATACCAAGAGAATTGAACATTCTACATTTCTTGAATTAGTATGGAAACCCTTGAATTTCAAACTACATTAAACTTTCTATTGAACAGCATATAGTTTGTATATTATTGATCTTTTCCAACTTATTGGGAAATCAAATTTTGTTAAGATAATTATATTCTTGAAATATCTAAAGTTTGGGTTATTTTAATGTATATAAAATGGTGGTTTGTTAAAAAAAATTCTACATAAATTCTCTGAACTAATTTGCATCTGATTTTTATCGTTCATTGGAAATTGTTGCAGGTTTATGGCGGTAAGGGTGAACAAAAGCATAGACAAATTCAATTTGGTGGTAGTGCTCAACAGGTGATCTTTATTGATTTTTGGCCTTTTGATGTTTCTAGAAGAAAAAACAGTATACTTTTGATGTTTGAGACATATTTTTTTTATTATTATCATTGTTTTCTGTTTTATTTATCTGTTTGACTGGTGGATTTTATCACTTTGCTACTGGTTTGGATTTTTTTGCCTGAACTGTGGGAAATGATTTGACATTCAACAGTCTACTATTAAACCAATTTGTACAAATTTTACCTGTACTTGTCTAGCCCAGCATGGTTTTAGTTCAGATCCCATCAAGTGATGTGTATTTTAGTAAGTGCCTATGAATTCAAAATATGGGAACTTCTCAAATCCTGTGCGTCTTTGTCCATGGCCTCCTTTCCCCTGGTCTGGGATCTTCCCTGAAACAAAAATTGATATCAGCTTAGATCAAGATAGTAATTTAATCTGATATTTTATATATAACATGCAAGTCCTACTAGCATGGAATTTAAAGTGTCGAATGCTCTTTCTACCTTTTTATTGGTTTTAAGCTGTTACAGTTTTTTTGTTGAAGCTTGAATTTTGTGAACAGGTAGCTTTGGCAAAACAGAGAGTTGATGAATATATATACTCTCAGTTGATACAACAGACTGGAACCCAACAGTCAGCGTAAGTATTTTCCTTATGAATTGGGTCCATTCAAATCGTAAAATTTTCCAGTAAACAAGGAACAGCCAGGCCATTCTAATAATTAAAGATCATTCTGTAAAAGTTTTTGACCCGATTTTAGAAGTTGGCATTTTATAGTTTATTGATAGTGTCAAATTGTTTAAATGTGCATTGTGGATTAAAACTAATAAGTTATTTTAAGTGATTTATTACTTCAGTCTCAGATTCAATAAATTTAAGTGAACTATTCTTGTCTTTCACTTTTATTCCCCCACTAATGAGCTGACAACTGCAAACTGCAAATCAAGTTGTTGGTTAAGTATACTTAGTAAGATTTTGTTTCTTATGGTAGTTCTTTAGTTTGGATCTTATATATATATTTTGTTGAATATCCATTCGTTTATTGAGGAGAACTAGTTCTTCGAAAACAACAGGAAACCATATTTTAGTGATTGAAATTTGCGTGTTTGTAAAATATAGGGAGTAATTTTAATCAGAGAGGACCAAAATTTAAAAGATTTTTGGTCTATTCAGCTTCCAGAGATGACACCAAGAAAGCCAAAATGTGTAGTTCCTGCTCTGAATCCAGCTCTGTTGCTTTACCTGGGGGCTCGTTTGTGTTAGTAAGATATGTTTGATGGATATAATTTGTTTAGTGGATGTTCAGTTGCTGATGTTGAAACTTTTCTCAGCTTGTACCGTATCAATTGTTCTTAGTTGAAGGTATATAATTTTTTTATACATAAATATGAATGTGTAAAATGTAATGTTTATTTCTGTTGGTATAGCTCTGACGAGTTTCGAGTGGTATTATGGCATCTTATTTTCTGGGATATTAAACTTCTATCATTATGGTGTAAATAAAGTGATAAAAATCCAAAATCACTGTAGCTCTTCGTTGATTTTAATAAATAACTGTCAAAATCGAAGAGAGGAGGAGCCTGAGTCACGTTCGTTGGCCTTTGTTCGTTTTCTTATGTCGTCGCATTTCAATGGCGTGGCATCTTCTGCTTCACATTACATGTACATCTTTACGTAATCTGCTATTTTTTCATTTTATTTTCTTTCATTTCATTTCTAGTTTGACCAAGGGTTATTATTATAATAAATAATTAAATCGTTTAAACACTATAATAAAAGTTCATCTCTAAATAAATGCATAGAATTTATTTTATTGTGAGGAAAAAATTATTTCAATTTTAAGCTAAGCTAATTTATGTTTTATAATACTATAAATTGGTTAAAGAAAGCTAAGCACGTAATTATATGTTGGAAATGATAACATATTGTTTAGCTAATTTTAATTTTTTAAGTGCAGGAATTATGCGTTCCCGCGTGTATAGTTTGCTCATTCTTATGAAAAAGACATTTTTCTCCAAAATAAAAAAAGTTGTCATGTGTATAGTTTGCTCGTTCTTAACAACATTTTCATGAAGGTGCATTTCATTTGCTGAGAGGAAAACATATAAGAAAAAATAGAGAAATAAAGTGAATTTAGAAAGACGTTATATGTAAATCTTACACTGTATATACTCTCAAACCAAACTTTATAATTAGTTTATTAACATTTTCAAAGTAATATAAACTAAATTTTTTGATTAAGTGACAGTGTAAGAGAACTTTATAAATGTATTATTTTAAGACTCTTTTAAAAATATGTAATTTAAAAGAAATAGAAAAAAAAACTCTCATTTCTCACATATTATTCTAGTTTAGAGTCTCTGGTCACCTTTTCCAACTTCTACATTTTCCATCTTTTCAGCGGTGACATATTTTTATGTGGGATCCACAATCCTTTTATTTCTTTTCTTAATAATGTCAAATGCTAATAAATAACTGTGTGTGGAACACGAAAAACTGATTTTTAATAAAAAAAAAAAAAATCCTAAGACGCTATTTAAAAAACTCATTTTTATTAATTCTAAACCATGTGAGTTATATCTTTCCTCTTCATTTCTTCACATTTTCTTTACATTCTCTAGTTCACCTATTCCAAACACAAGATTAAATCATATTTAATTTAATTCTCAATCGGTTAACAACAAAAAATCACATAAACTCTCTATTTTCAGTTTTGGCTAAATAAGAGAGAGAGAGAGAATGAAAAGTATTTTGCAGGGTCCGAACGTGGAATGATGTTTTCACATTTAGAAAGCTTAAATGTATTGCTTGGTTGGAACCACATATCCGGCTTCTTTTAGATTTCCATTCAAGCAAGCAATTCATTTGATAGTTGAAAACATTTATTTGAAGAAGAAACTTCAACATCCAATTCGAACCCATTTCATTTTTATTTCCAAATTATGAAAAAAATGTAACATTTATTACGAGTTGTTTGGAGGAACAAATTAGGTACATGAATTAACCTTCCAGCTTGCTTCAGTCAATAACCTCATACCATTCGCCAAACGTGGAATTTCGTATTCTCTTATTTAGTCCACTCACCATTAATGATTTTATGTCATGGTCCAAACACGTCCTAATTTGTCAAACTCCAAAACCACGCTTCCACCGTCATTTATGTTCGCATTGCATTCCCAAAAACACCGAACAGACACGCGCCAGAAAATTCCATTCAGTAATGCAAAAACCTAAGAATGAGTTTTTATACGAAAAAGGGATTTTTTTACAATAAAATAATTCTAATTATAGAATAACATATTTTTACAAGTTGAAATAAAAATAAGGGTGATTTTTTTATTATTGTTTTTATACGTGAGGAACTCGAAGCAAAAACAGTATGAACCATACTTCATTTTCTTAAATGTAATGGTTAAAGTTATTTACTCAATGCTACCATTGAATTAAATAAATAAATGAGTAGGATGAGAAGTAGTTTTTTTAATAATTATTCTTGAAAATAACGTGATGTCTAATATGGGGAGATTTTTGGTCCTATCATGAATTAATTGATAATATGTAAGGACATATTTCTTCCAAACTCATATAAAAGGAAAAAAAAATAATTACCAATAAAACGAGTATTTGATATCATTTAATCTATAAACCTCAATTATTATTTTCTGTTAGATTACCCTCCAATGAACCTGACTTCATAAATAAAAAAATAATTAAAAATAAAAATCATAATCAAACAAAGTATATTTTAAAAAATGATTAAATAAGGTGATATGAATTAGAATGGGATGGGGTATGAGAGTTGGGTGAAGAGATTACGAGGCGTGTATCAACCACATTTGATGAGTGTCTATGTTGCATTAGGAAGAGTAAATTATGGAACAAAGCAAAATTTAAAACGCGTCAAAATTAGGTAAGAACAAATTCCAAAAAATTAGCTTTATTTTTTAATGATTTTTCTTGCTAATTTATTTTCAAAAGTTTAATTCAAAATATTTTTAAAAATAAATAAAATATTATATATAATTTGCATTGATGTTATTTAATAGTTTGTTGTGTTTTTTTAATCTTACAAGGCATGTGATAATGTGATATTTGATGTTAATTTAAAATTTTACCTAATTAACTTTAATTTCCTTACAATTTTATACCACATTATTAATATTACTAAGTTTCTTTTAATATATATATTACGATGTTTTAGTGTACACAATTTTTATGTTTTATTTTAGCTCTTGAACTACCTCCATGTATCATTATCTTTTTATCATAATTTTATTTTATTTATTTAATTTTGTTTCTCTTACCCTTTTTCTCCTTTAATTACATCACTTATATCCTCTAACAACACATTGGACACGGTAAATTATTTAGCTTCCATTGTCAATTTTTTTTTTTAAGTAAAATACAAAGAGACAGTCAAATTGTTTATCTCTTCTAACATTACACTGCATGTTATTTAGCATTTATTATCAAATTTGTCAAATATAAAGAGACGCGAAGTATCTCGTTTTCCCAAACGTACATAATTTTTTAAAATATTACATCTATATGAAATTAATTATGATGAGTTTACCCCCAACTTAATAACGTTGAACCTTTAAATCGTACTACTACCAAACAACAATATGAGTATTACATAACCTTTATGGTTTTAATGAGTTGTACAATTCCAGAAACACCGGCAGTTGCAAAAGAGACTTTGAAGTCAATGATACTAATTGCATGGAAATACATCATGTGGGAAGAGAAGAAAAAAATACTATACGTTTCTTAAGCAAGACAATAATGTTAGATAATATATTTTTCTTAAACAAGACAACAATTCTAGACAACTACTCTTATTTTAAATTTGAATACTTTCGGATCAATTGTCTATGTTTTTGCTAAAACTTCTAACAATTTTGTCCACTTTATCTAATCTACTTCATATCTTTTTCTCTTAAGTAAGTATGTTTTATTTTTATTTTAACTAAGTTTTAGGCAATACACAATATACATGCACTAGCTAGTCTAAGTATCTAAATTCTTGTTTTCTCTTCTTTGTTATACATTGATTATAATTTTCATGGTTCCTTTTGCTCTCCTTCTGCTTTTTTCTAGAGATGTGTGATTGTGAATTGCGTAGCAAAGTTGGGAAGAAGTAAAAAAGTTTGAATGTAAATAAATAGAGGGGTGGATAGGGCTTGAGAACCTGAATGTGTGCAAGCAAGGGCATAAAGCAATTCCTCAAAGGCTGAACCACCCGTTAAAGTTTTTCCAGAACATCGTATGCATATCCAATGATGTGTCAGAATCCAAACCACGACGTAAATAATATCTGTCAACAACCACCCAATACTGTCTTGGTGAAGTTGAAATAAAGAAGGGACAATTAGTGAAACGCTGAATTTAATATACCTCAGTTAAAATATTGTATTCCTTGTGCACTTTAGTCAAATGAGCTACAAGATTAATGGGATTCTTAAACTTAAAGATTACTTATTATTTAATTTCATTATTGGAATCAAATTTGGTAGAAGCCGCATGTGAGAATGTTTACTCAAGAACATGACCTTAACTTAAAAAAAGTTAAGAATTTTTTTTCAAAAACATAAATATTTCACTTTATTTATGACTGTCTTATTAGAATTTAATTTGAGTTCACGTAAGATTTCAAATTTAAATCTCAAAAAATGAAAAAAAAAATGTGATTAAAATTCAATTATGCTTGAACGAGAGTATGAGCAAAATAAATGATCTTGTTTCTGATGAGCTCTCATATTACTCGTTTTTTAGTTAAAGATTGTGCCGAACTCTATAGTAGATAACTGGTGAGGTTTTCAATTAAAAAAAAAAAACATTTATGAATAAAACTGATAAATACCTTGTACTAATGTTATGATAACAAAAAAAAATGTTTGATTCAATCTTCTGGATAAAGCAACTGGTATTTCAGTTTTGTTTGTTTGAATCTTGATTTTAAATTTTAAAATAAAGAGAGTTTGGGCCACATATGAAAAAAGAAAAAGGAAAAAAATGGCAGAGCTTGTTACAGCGTGCAATCAAAAAGAAGATGGTTACCGTTATATTGCGAACTTTGAACGATGATTGGTTCATGATGACGAAAGGCCAAAGTTTGACCTCGTTGACTGAATCAAGGCTTCACATGAAGCGTGGCATTCACGCTCTTAAGGTGATATTCTATTTGTCATTCAACGAATAAGTAATAGTGATATAAACTCGTAATAATTAAAAGGATAAAGTCGGAGACGAAATAATCGAAAATTTGAATATAAAAAAGGTTTTTAAAAAGTTTGGGAGATTAAAACGGTAAGAAACCACATATTCAAGATTCAACCAACAAATAATTATATGTCCACAAGGCAAGATATGTCGTTAGCAAAACATCAGATTTAAGTTTAATAATAATTATTGTAAATAATATTGTTCTTCAACTATTGAAATTATTTTACTTTAAGCACTAGTCTTTCCTTGGTAATCATTTATGTTGAGACCAAATCAATGGATACACATGTATATTCATATTCCATTTTCCCTATCACACCCTCAGTTAAACCACTTATTTACTATATGACCCCTAAACAGGGCAACACCAATTCATCACAAAATTGTTGACATTTGCAATAATTATTTAAAATATATATTTTATACAAAAAGAATAAAATAACATATATCCATATAATTATTAAATATATTGTTGTATGAATGATGTACGTGTTCCAGTCCAGCGTGAACCTTTCCTTATCTGTCCACTACCAAAGTTGTTTCTCCATCCTTTTCTTCAACTTATGTAAGTTTACAATTCAATTTGTCCCTACTCTCGTTTTTAGACGCTATTTTATATCCCTTTTCTTTTTCATTACACCAATTATCAACTCTATTATTTCTGCCCCTTTTTCGTTTTTACGCATTCATTTTTTACTTTATTTTCCTACATTTTAATTTATTACAAACAGGAATTTTCATTACCCTAATGGTTGACCGAATTATATATTTCAAACTTACATTAATTTCCATTAATTAAGCCAAAAACAAGTATACTCCTATTAATTAATTTACAGTTCACTAAACTAGTTTTATTTTTCTAATAAATTTGACTCCTTCTTGCCTTTTGCATCTCTAATTCTCTCTCCTCCTTTTTCTCTCCCAAATATAATCCAATCTAGCGTTTGAACTCCCACTCACGCGCACACACACTCAACAAAAATAAATGCTTTCTCTCTCCTCTTTCACTTTCTCACTGACCCTCACTCTCTCTCTTTTCTAAGAAGACAAAGCAACCCATCTTAATCCTCTTATCAGATCTCAGTTTTTCAGTTCCCTCACTGCTGCTACCATATTCTCTCACACACCCACGAATGCTGGTGCCAAACAAAATAACCCAAATCAAAAACCTTTTCGCAACGTCAAATACGGCGTCGTATGCAACACCCAAATGAAGTGCAGGAAACATACCTTAGACCTTAGCAGCACGCTCGGCGTCTGCGCTTCCTGTCTAAGGGAACGCCTCATAGCCCTCATCGCCGCGCAGGCCCAACCTCACCATCCTCAGGCCCAATTATCGCGAGTCATCGCCGACGATTGTTCCAGAACATCAGACCCCAACCCTCCCCCACCGTTAATTTTCCCTCGCTCCGTCTCGCCCTACGTCTCTCGCCGGAAGTCCGACTACGCCGCCGCCTGGCAGGGCTGCGACGACCGCCGCGACCGTCTCTTCTACAGCACACCACAGCTCGGTCCCACCTTCTGCGGCGGTGATTCCACGTACCACGGCGACTCGCGGTCGTTCAAGAAACGCCTGAACAAGTTCCGCATATTCACGAGGCTCTTCAGGTCCAGATCGGATAACTTCCAATCCGATCCGTCGTGCGAGCAATCCTCCTACGCGTCGCCGTCGTGGTTCTCCTCGCTTTTTCCTGCTCGCCGGAGGAACAAGGATCGGAGCGGCGCGTCAGAGGAGTATTCCTCGGCCGCGCGTCGGCGGTTTCGCCCCTCGGATCGCGGAATGTCGCCCGTGAGGACCGAGGATTTTGGCGACGAGTGTGATCAGTCGCCGTCTGGAAGCGGATACGTCTCGGAGGCTTCGCCGTGGTGGCGGAGGACGCCGACGGTCGCGCCTTCGGCGCGACGATCGCGGTTTGCACACGCAAAGAGCGCGTCTGGTTCCGGTATTGCGCTTTGCCTGAGTCCTCTGGTTCGGGCGAGTCCGAACCGAAGGTGGAACCACAAGGGATTGCCGCCCGAGATGGCCGCGGCGGCAGAGGTCCGGGCTGCAGCGGCGAAGCCTCACCTTTCTGCCGCGGCGTCGTTTTGCGCCAACCGTTCCAGGAAGCTTGCAGATTTTGGACGAGTCAACCATAATCGTTGATTTTTACCTTTTCTTGACCCGACCCGACCCGACCCTGTGATTCCATTTTCATTCTATTCGTTTTGCGGTATTGTGCACATTCCTCGTTTTCATTCCAGCAAAAAGAAAAAAAAAAAACAGATTTTTTTTTCTAATTCTCTTTGTACACAAATTGTTCACTACATGAAACACAAAGTCTAGTTCCATTTTTATTCATAAATTTTACAGATATAATTCACATTGGTGTGATTTTGCAATTGCATTATGGTTGACGGAGAAATCCAAATTGTTGTTTAGGTTAAATTTACACTTGAGATTATTCAATGTATTCGAATTAGTTTATTTCAAAAAAATCATTTATTATAACTTTATTAAATGTTTTTATATCATAATCTATGCTTAGCAAAAAATAAAACTATGTCTTTTGAGTGAAGGTAATTTTGACACTCTGGAACAAATAATAATGACACACTCAAGCATCATAAAGATACTAAATTATCAAATTGATGCAGAATTGAGCCTTTGAAAGAGATGTTTATATTCAGTATTTGATTTAAGTATTGATTAATTGACCCGGAAAAACATATATAAACTTAAAAAATTGAACGTCGACATTTTACACGAATAAAGACATTGAAAAAGTCAATAAAAAAATATTTAACTAGGAATGTAAATATAGAGATAAGATTTCTCAGAAATTTAGTGGCTTATTACACTAATCAAGGAATTAGATGGAGAATTTTTATTGAAATTCTCGTTGCATTAAAAAAAAACCCCATGTTTTATTCATTTTAATGGATAACATTTTCATAGTTGATGTTATCTAAAATAATAATTCCACCATTCAAAAAAAATGTACTACTAATAAAAAATTTAAAAGCATATAAATAGAAAAAAAAAAAATTGGAAGTCAATTACAGGGCTTTTCCGCACTATCTTCTGCACAATGTGAGGCATGATTGTACTTCCAAGCACACAAGAAGTACTTTTTCTTGGTCCAAAATGAAGAAGTTTAAACAAAAAGCAATGAAATAAAGAATGAGTTTATTCATGGCTTCCACCAAGCCACAACAATATACCTTTTTTAGACAAAAGGAACTTTATAGAAAACAGTGGAAAGTGTTGATTAGTAAGATAAACCTAAACAAAGGGTAGTAGTTATTAGAAGGAAGAAAATAGTTGGTGGATGAAAAAGGAAGAAAATAGAAAAGTGAGATAGTGGATTGTGCTCCCCACTTGAAGTGTAAGTGTTTGTGGTGGTGAATTGGAACACACAATTGCAGCACCACCCTTGGAAGTGTTGTTGGTGAGGGTCATGGGTGGGTCCATGCCATTTAAGCACTTTCTGCTCCTTCTTTAATTCCTTGGCTACCCTTTTAAATGCCTATTGCCTACACACTATTCTTCTACACTCTTTATTTCACCCCTTTCTTCAGCTTTTCTCAACCCTTTAATACACACCACCATGGACGAAGCTGCGTTTTCCAGGGATTTGTTTTCTCCTTAAATAGTATGGAAGAAGAGGATACACTCAACAAACAAATACTCACTCTTTCGACGACTATTACATTATTGTTTTATTTATGGAGATCTTTTATTATTCTAATGTTGATCATTTATGATATTTACCAAAAATAGTTAATGTTGATCAGTAAAATTTTTTATATACGGCATTATTATAGACTATACTTCTTTAACACAGTTTTATTAAACTTTTTATGTTGATTCTACAATGACATAAAAAAGAATATCAAATTCAAATTATTATATTAGTTGTGTGAAAATCATTGTAGAATATGCAAAATTAATGTAACATTTGATATTTGTACAATATTTTTTATGATAATTTTGATGAGAAACATCGTCACAAGTTTACTTTACTAGGATAGTCTTAATTAATAATAATTATTATAGTATATATCTAACATTTCATATTTTTCATATAATATGAATTATATTACATAGAAATTATATGATAGATTTAAATATAAATATATTTGAGTGGTGACAATAAACTTGTTACCACTTAAGTGATAAGTTTACTGGTCAAGCAAGATAGTTGGTGTTTTGTGTAGTCACACAAACAACAATATATTAGATGAAGATAATTTATGTCATGTTATGTTGGATGCTTTTATATATATTTTAAATTTTATATCGATGATATGATGTATGAAATCTGCAATTAGCTATAAGATGTATGACATGATGTTTACATGACATGTATATACTCTTTTTGGGTGGCCCTTTGTGGGTAATAAATCCTAATTGATTGACTTTTATACATGTATATGTGTTAGTGTGTGTATATCCTGTTAGTATTAAACCTTATATATATAAAATTTAATCCTAATTGGGTATATGAGTGGTTTGCATGACCTTTAAGCAGTATTGTAAAGATTAAGATATCCAGATTGATATTATGTCTTGAGCAATGGTAATAAACATGACATTCATGTTAATGAATATATCATAACTTTATTTTGATAATATAGTCATATAAACAGAACTACACTTAGTAAAAAGTTAAAGGAAGCTTACATTACATCTTGGTCGTAAGTATACTTATACTTGACTTAGTATACTTGACTTAATAACAGATATTTCGTATCATCTTAACATAAACCTACAAGTGTTTAGTAAATTCGACATATGTTATGTATTAATTTGATGAGACTTGTTTATTATAATTTTATAGTCTTCTAACAAAAAGTTTTATATTTAATTTTAACATAATATATACAAATTTATTAAAATTCATATATATGAGAATTATATAAACTTGATACTTAAGAAATATTAATTTATTTTATATGTTTGTTTTATTTATGATCATATATGATACAGAAATAGATAGACTTTCCAATAATATATAATCATAAATAACATTTAATCCGATTAGTATATTAATGTTTTACTCCACGTTACCCTTACATTTTATAGGAGACTTTTCTTTGATAACAATGTTTTGTTAAAATTGTTCATTAATATATTTTTTTATCTAAAGATAAATATAGAAGAATAACATAATAGATGTTCCAATTGAAGTTAATTAATAATAGATGCTTTTTTCTTAAGCTGCATTCGGATGCCTAAAGAAAAATGTGATTTCACATCATACGAATAATGTATTTTAACGAGAAAAAAGCGTTTTTTTTTTTAAATATTTATTACAACACGTTGACAAAGTCCGATCCCTAGACTAGTATGAAAGAGGATAAAGGTCAAGACTAAAGAAATGTAAGTCTTTTTTTAAGGAAATATGTTAATGAATAATATTATAGAATTTGGTTTATAAACGTCTTAACATTTTAAACAAAATTAATAGATATAAAAGTTTTTCATCTAAAAGAGAACAAACATGTTTTGTAGTTATTGTTTTTCTCTTAAAATATAAATTTAGAATAACGGTAAATGATAGTTTTCGTACAAATATTAATTTCATAAATGCACATGATACAAACATTAATCATGCAATTTTGTGTAAATTGACAAAATGAAAGTAACAATGAAAAGAAAACGATAATTTGTATTTTTTTTCACTGCACTATATTTAACTTGCGAGATTAAATGTTAGAAAAAGCTAGTGAAAATAATTGTTTGCCGGAAATAAATATATTACACAAATTTAAATAATAATTAGGTATACTTCATAAAATTTCCCAAAATTTCTACGTTTAAATATCTCATTAAAAATAAGTCAATTGAAAATAAATAAATATCTTATACCAAGCTATATACGTTAACCTGATTGATAAGAACAACAAAAATTCTTATATCAAACAATACGTAATGATAATGAGCTCATTTGAAAGAAAAAAAATAATAATTATGATCTCATCCGTGGTGTGCAAAAAATGTTATTTGATCTAATCATAATATAATATTTTATAGCAACTATTAGAAGTCTCACATCAATATAACCTTGTGATTTATGCGTAAGAAGTTGATGAGACAAGTCAGGAAAATAATTATCAATGTTCACAGTGGGGACTTTAACACTTAAAAAATATATGTAATGAAAGAGAAGTGTATTGACCATTAAAATTTCCTTTGTTGTCAACATGTGACAACTATTTCACACAAATTTGCAATGAAGATTGGATCTAACTTTTTTCATTTGGACAACCCATTAGAGGGTGAAATGACAAAATCATATCTTAAAAGCAATTCATTATGTTTTACTGAAATTAAAATGTATAAGTTAGAATGTACTAATGTCTTTTGGATTATTGGTATGTATTTTTGGGTTTAGAATGTATTATATACAGTAAAATATAATCATTTAACACTTAAATAAAATATTATTTTAAAATATATAATATTTTATTAGAAAAAATGAGTGTGAAATAGATATAATTGATAAACAATGATGTCAAAATAGAAATTTTCTTTTGTTAAAGTAATATATTTATGAATTCTTATACATTGATGAAATACATTTTTTATTTTGTATTTTTGAATTATATTATGAAATAAAAAAATTGTATTATGAAAGACATAATCCGAAATACAAAATAAAATTTTATTTCAAGAATGTATGATTCAAAATACAAAATAAAAATTGAAATTCCAATTTATATTTAAAAAACACGGGGTAGAGAATACAATACCCCATAACTCTAACCTCATGCAATTATATACTCATTGGCTCACTGGGCCAAACCCAAATCTTCTTTTTTCACACTCATCACTTAATTTCTTTTTGCACTCCCACAAATTTCTTTTGTACTCCTACCAATATGAAAATTTCCACTTTTCACTTTTAGTTTATGAAAAAATTATTTATAAACTATATAATTTATATATGTTTTTTATTTTCAGATTATATAATTTAAAAGTTATTTTTCACTTTTAAATTGTGCAATACAAAAGATTTTTTGAATTTTACATTATGTAACCCATAAGTAAATTTTTGCATGAAAAAAATTCAAATTATAAAATTCAAAAACTTTTCTATACAAAAAATTACATAATTAAAAAGCACTTTACATATTATATAATTTAAAACATTTTCTTTCTTAAATCCATCCATAACACAATACATAAATAAAAAAAAAATGGCGGCAATGATAAGAGGTGGCAGCAACAAAAAGGCAACTTGGTATTCTAACCACCTCCAAGTAGAAACTGTGAGGGTGTATAAAGAAATTACCCTCTCCGATATGTATTTTCAGTTAACCCAAGGTTTTTAATTTCTTTTTATGATTTCCATTTTTTTTCCATGTAGGAAGTGTGTCTAACTTTATCGATGACTAACAAGATTTAGAAATCCTAGTTGAAATAGTTTTAGTTGAATTTATTCCCTTAACTATATTTTCGCTGACAAAATGTGAATTCAAGATTTCATTTAAAATTTGAACCAATTCCACTTCAACCAATATAATATTAATGCCAAGGATTTAACATTTACGACGAAACTTATCTGTAAGTTTTTAAATGCTTGCAAATACTATTTACACAATACTTAAGTGAAACTTTAATTCTAATTATTAAAGTGTGAAACCAAAAAAAACTTAAATAACTGCTTAAGTTCTGTACCTATATTTTCCCCCATGAAGTGAGTTTGTTTAAATATGCTAATGCAAATAATAGCTTTGTTGTAGCCTATGGTACTGAGAAGCATGACAAATATGAATAATAAGGAAATTAAATTAGGATTAAAAACTAATTTCTGTTAACAAATATTTATTTCAGGTAATATAAAATAAAATCAGTTGCTAATAAACATTTTAGCACGTAATTTGGATATCTAAACCTGTAAATAGTAGTAAGATAATATTGAAATCACAGTTTATATCAATTTCAAGTTCTCCACAACTACTACTACAAGGGTCAATTTCAACTTATCACAGTTCACAAAAGCCATAAAAAAATATTTGGAATCAGAAGATCAGAGACTTGCAACCAGTTCTGACACCTGTAATATTTCATTTCTTAGATGAGAGAACAATAATCTGCAGAATAACCAATAACCTCCTTAACTATACTATCTCACTCTTTCTGTGAGAATGAGGAGAAACAAAATCTAAGTTAACAAACGCTATACTGAAGGAATTAAAGTATAAAAAAGAAAAAGGGTACTTCAGCAAAGATATGGCCAAAATGAATATATTCTCAACAAGCAGAATCATTGTGAGACCTAGCCACAGCTTGTGCACGTCTTGCCTTGGAATCATCAATATAGTTCTGATAGATGTAAGAGGCAAAACCCCACAGAGCCAAAAGCATAGAAATTATCTTCACCCCATTCATCTTATCATGAAAAACTATAACAGCAGCAATAGGAGTAACAGCTAAAGAAACTGTGCTTATAACGTTGGAGTAGAGAGAAGACACTAGGAAGATCAAGCCAACAACACCAACAGAACATACCTGCCATGCTACTGCTGTCCAAACCAAGGTCAGTACATAAGCAACTTGTCCTTTCCCAAAAGCTACCATTTCTCCATGCAAAGTACGGTTTTCCCCACTTGCAAATAGGCCTATGACAGCAGCACCAGTGGCTACTAGAGAAGTGTATATTTGCATTTCCAAAACAACAGAAAAAGTTTCCTTCTTCAGAACCTTCTCAAAGGTCAGTTGCATGAGGGAGAGCAAAAGAGAGTACAATGCAGAAGCTCCAAGGGTACACGTGAAACCAATAATGTACTTTCCCTTAGAAAGACCAGATGGTTCCTCTGAGTCTTCGTTAACAGCAAGGAGTGAAGCAGACAAAGTGAGAACCACTGTGGAGTTTATGATCAAAGCTGTGAACTTTTGAGCATTGATAAAATATGAGAAAACTGCATTGAAAGCCAATTGTGATGCACAGATCAGCGAGTATGTAGAAGCTGAGAGGTACAAGAGTCCAGTGGAGTACATCATATTGTCAGCAGCAATTATGACTCCCAGAACAAAGTATATCAGAATAATAATTTTGATGGAAGGTGAAACAGAAGTTGAAGCCTCTGCAGGTGCAGGAATTGTATATAATGGAATGAACAAGAGTGGGAAAGCAGCAGTTTGAACCAGAGTGGCCATCCATTTACTATTTCCACCCTGATCATAGTAAAATCTTCCAAGGATAACAGCAGCAGATTGGCCTATAATAAGAAAGCCTATGCTGAGTGCCACAAGAAGCCACCATTGCCATCGCTTATATTTGTTAAATGCTAATTCAGACATTGTTCCAGGTGCAATCATCGGTTCTTCATTATCTGTAACTTTAAGCAACAGTAAAGTTAGGTTTTCTTTAAGTACTTTCAAAGAACCGTACAACATCCAGTGAAAAAGTAAATGCGAAAAACACAATCCCATTTACTCAATCAATTTTACAGTATATATACTGATAAATACAAAGTTAGTCAATTTTTTCATACATATAAAACCAACCCCAAGCTTAACCCACAAAAGATTTTCATGATATTAGAAGAACATACAATTGGCTGTCAACAACATCGCCACCAACCTCATTTCACTAGCTGAGATCAACTGCATGGATTATACAACATCATTGGACACAATCAAAATTCAATTTCTAACTGATATTATTCAATTAGTCTACAAGTTGGTGAAGTTTATATTAATTAATTGAACGGCAATTCAGCAACCTGAGTTACCACGACAAAACAAACTCTCATATTCCCCTTGATATGGGTTCAATTTCCCTACTAAAATCCTTTTGGTGACCAATTCTTGATCGAGAATTGGTAATTAGCAAGTCACAGTTAAGAAAATAGCATCCTAAACGTAACCGAAACTGCAGATAGCAACTCTCAGTCATACATACGTAATCACACATAAACCCCGGTAAAGATAAAAACTTTGGGAGCAATCAGAACTACACATGATCAAGAGTGAAAAAAAAAAAAAAAAAAAA
>Ga0209489_106866_pt1 | contig 17715 bp, 14 predicted proteins | sample SiratrowhiteBW_FD_187527 | JGI IMG/M metagenome (GOLD analysis project Ga0209489, IMG submission 187527) | Root nodule microbial communities of legume samples collected from California, USA - Siratro white BW (SPAdes) (version 2) | ecosystem: Host-associated > Plants > Roots > Nodule | place...
TATATATATATATATATATGTGAGGGGTGTGTTTCATTAAGAATGAAAAACGAAAGGTGGAGAAAAGGAAAATAATAAGATGTCAATCAGACCAAAAACCGTTATTCAATAAAATAGCTGAATACGTTACACAAGTTGCAAATTCTATGAACATATATGAAAGTAAAATAACCAAGAAAGCCACCTAGTCTTAACAAGTTACTAACCCCAAATAAGAAAAGTTTGTGTATATCTATTGTACTATTGTTTTCCTTCACTTGCTTTGGAGCTAATATACATATTTCTCACAAAGAATAAGTATGGACATTCTTGTTTGTAGCTCAACACTATCACATCAGAAGATACTACCCCGAAGCTAGCTCAGTTCTTGGAACCAGAAACTGGAGGTTGGTGCAGCTGCTGGTACACGGCAGCAAGTCTACTGTAGGCATCCATGTTCATGGGCTGCAAATAGTTATTCAATTTTCTTAATTCTATATTATATAGATATAAGAAAAACAATCATTTTTTTATCAGTACATATCAATAAAAAAAAAAAAAAAACTAAAGACAATTTAAAGCACTTTGAACCAAAGAATTTATGACCATATATATCTAAGTGGAGGAAAAGAAAACTTCCAAATGCAAGAGGTATATTCTTATAGCATCGACTCTTCAATAGATACAAAGCAGTCAATGAAAATGTGTGTATCTTGTTTAATAATCAAAAGGGAGATTGATGAGGTCAAAGTAGATAAATAAATTATTTTTTTTACGAGTAGATAAATAAATTAATTAATTTGTCACAGTGCTAACAAACCAGAGCCCAATATTAATGGTGCAATGAATTCGATTTGACTGATTTCTACAACCTTATCATTCGTGCCTCACAACTTGAGTACACAGCCAAATCAGCAAAACCAGGTTGCTATCAATCATTATAAGAAATTTGAACTTCTTACCTTATACGCAATAAATACGACCAATACAAAAATGCACAGAATTACACTTCATCATGAAATACAAAACCTAAGTAGAATATTATTCTAATAATAGGAAAAATAGCCAAATAAAAAAAATGGGCATTCCATATCAAACAATGAAGAGTAAGAACACTTGTTATTATATATTTATTATTTATAGTTCGTTTGAGAATTCTTATAAATATTTGTTACCTGTGATTGGCATCCGAAAAGTGTGGACAGAGGGTCAGGCATCACGGTGGCCGGATTCCCCTGAAATCGGTCACCGCCTCCGGCCGCAGCGGCATCCCACGACGCTGCCATCGGCATGAAGGCAGAAGGATGAAGGACTGGAGGGATGGCAGGGATGTTAGCACGATTCATGGAGTTCATGTCCAATCCCATTCCCATTCCCATCCCCATTCCCATCCCTAATCCCATGCCCATCGGAGACATCATAGACATTTGAAGCTGCTGTTGCATGGTCAATGGCAGCATCATCGATGACATGTTGATTCTATTCATCATCTGCACCTGCGCTTGCAACTGCTTCAAATATTCTATCACCTCATCCAACATCGAAGCTTTATCAGTCTGCATAGGTTAGACAAAATTCATGTAAACCATAACACACATAATTAATGTCCAACATATATGAAATTCCATATAGCAAGGCCACACAAAAGTAGTTAATTACATGACGGAATCCATTACTCTACTAGATATTGGTTTAATTTTGTTAATTAAATTCATAAATAACCCTACTCAACATTACATGTTTCTTTGCTTTCCCTAGTGTGGGTTCTATTTATTTGTCTTTCTCCCTCATCTTTGCCTTTGATTGGTATGTTTTTGGCGGAAAATGTTAGTTGTTTTAGTGTTTATTGTATAATTGACATGAGGGCCTACCACTGGAAAGGATTTCCTGTGGGAGCAGTTGGATGCCTCTTCACCAAACAGCCTCCTGTCAGAGCATGACAACAAGTAATTGGACTTCTTGTGGACTCTATAACTGCACATACCACCCTAAAATTCCCATTCTCACAGCCATATATGATTGAAAAAAGTTCAAGAGCACAATTATCGCCACTGGTCACTGTCTAAACCACTTAGAATCTTTATGCTTTCATGATTATTTATAAAAAAAAAAAAATCATGATTAATTGTATATTTTTGAGATACATATAAATTTAAAACTATATGACATAATTGTATTAGTATTTTACCAACAATGGCTGCTGGACCATTTGTAAAGGGACAGAGGTAGTAGAATATTTGGTAAAGAATTCGAACATTTAAATTTTACATGAAATGTTTGATAATTGGCATGAAAGTAGATGCCCTTATCTACAAGGACGGTACCATAAATAAGAAAAGTCAAGAATGAACAAACAAAAAACATATATTAAAATGTAAGTACATGCAGAAAGTCCAAATAATAGATCTAATAACAGCTGAAAATCAAGTTTAAATAATAAAAAATTAATATTAATATCAATAATAATTAATAGTATTCATATAGTTCATCACACTTATAATAGTATTTAGAAAAAATATCATGAGAGAGCTAGGGCCCATGTTAACTCCCTTTATCTGTTCACAACTGCCTATCATTTAGGCCTCGGATAAAAATCAAGACAAGTTACAAATTAACATTAAAATTAAAATGTAGTTTACATGAAATTCATTTTCCTTTCAAAAGTTGATTTATTTTATTTCTGGGAAGAATCCAAGAACATGGAAAGCGAAAACGTGGGGGAGAGATTCAGTGTGAAATGGTATTTATAGTGGCTATCGAATCCTCACGGGACCGCTACTCGAACTCTATGAAAATGAAAATGGCAAAGAAATATGTTACGTCAGTATAGCAACTGTTTCTCTCAGAGATTTGGGACCAGTAGATACTATATAATTGGCTCGGATACCACATACACAATAATATCACGATTTCGATGATAATATAGTGGGAAAAAAAAAAGTTAAAACAAACAATATCAATGATTAGCTCAGCAAAACCCCACCTACTAGTTGCAACTATACTATATACCTTGCTGGAATTTGGGACCAACTTTTGCAATGTCTTCATTCTTTGGTTAATCTTATCCCTCCTTTTCTGAAAAGCCAATGCAAAAATGAACCAATCAACAACAAATTCTTGATTTTATTGTTACAATATCATTGTAGCAATTTCCAAACTTGATTCAACGTTTACCCTTTCAGATTGGTTGTGTATAGCCGCAGCTCTGCTCCTTTTAGTAGACACCGACGATTTTCCGTTTGCTCTCTGTTTCTTCTCGTCGTCCCCGTTTTCACCCTTTACAAATTCACAGCCACATATCATAAAACTAATGTAACTTATAAACTAGTTGCTTCAGAAAATAGAATTAAATCCTCATGAATAGCGCTTGAAATTAATTATATCTGTAGTTATATTAGTATTTTAAAATTTTAGTCACTAAATAAATCTTTCGAGACCTAAAATATCGTTATGCTAATTTAAAAAAAAAAATCATTAAATTAATCTCTTCAAATGTTTTAATTTTATCATATTTATTTTCATAAGGAACTAGTAAGTTTTGATTTTTTTTTTCGTCAGTGTTAAAAATTAGACACATGTTTTTACACACTTTTTGTTATACTTGGGAGAGATCAACAATACATAAATTAGGTAAAAATAAATGAACAGAAATAATACAGTCTTACAATAAGTTTGAAATTATTGGAATTGTGAGCGTAATATTTCTACAAAAGGGACTGCAATTAAAATATTATCAAAGAGAAATTTTCGGTAAAAATAAAATCAGAGAAAAATTGAGTGTTTCTATATTTTTATGAATCAAATACTGCAAAAAGAAAAGGAGATTTTAAAATAAAATAAAGATATAAGAGTGTCACAAAATCACCTATAAATAAAAAATAATGTAGGAACAAACTTATGTTAGTATATACCATATATACATATAGAGAAGAATAATAGAAAAGTGTAATATGCAATTTATATAAAAGTTAAATAGACAAATATGGATGCGCATATGAGTAGCAAAACTTAGAGTTCGTACAGTTCTTAGAAAAAATCATTAGAAATTGACTAAGGGTGATTTTATTTTGGGTTGATAGGATTCATAAACGAAAATAATAATAAAGCACGTGAAAAAGAAAGATCAATCAAAACTAAAATAGAAAATCAGACGAAATGGGAGGGAATAGTTGGTTACCACTGGTTTACTGTGGGAAACAGAATCGTGGTCGTCGACGGTGGTGGTCTTGGTGCAGTGCTTAGCGGAGCTGGTGTTGTCGAGGGAGTTGATAGAGGTGGAAGTGAAAGCAACACCAAACTCCCTGTCGCACGTGTCAAGGGTCACGTGCTTGCTATCTCTCCCGAACGTCGCACTGCCACTCACGCTCTGATCCCTCCCACTCATCTCCTGTCCCTTCGCCCCGTGGTTGCCGCAGCACGACCCCACACGTGTGGAGCACCCCACCATGCACGTGCTGGGGACGGACTCCATGCCCTGCTTGCTCTGCTCCCGCTTCGAGCACGGCACCAATGCGTCCATCGTCACCGTGTTCGCCGTCGCCGAACTCCCGTTAGGGTCTAACCACGGCACGAGGAAGTTCCCGTACACGCCGCCGTCGCCGTTCAGCGTTGGCTTTCCCCGGTGAGGAAAGCTCGTGGCTTGGTTCACTATGGACTCCAAGGTGCCACTGGCCCGTGGCTTCTCCCATGTGTACTTATTGGCGGCGCTTGTGGGGGGCTTCACCGGCACACGCGGTAGCCCTAAGCCATGCATAGAAGGTTGCCCATTTTCCCATGTCAGCTCCGCAACCTCGTAGTCTAACCTGAACTTATCAAGTCACACAAACAACTACATCATTAGCACCTCCGAACTACTATAAAAAAGAAAAATAGGTTGTCACAGCCAATCTCTTCTATTTAGTTTTAATTAATAAATGCTTCTATAGGTAGTATAGTATGATGGACACAGTTAAGCTGACTCGGTTTACAAAAAAGAGTTTCCAGTGAAGAGTAAGAAACAAGAGTGGCTTGAATCATAAATGACTGAGTGTGTTATATATTGTTTGGGAGAGATAAAGAAAGGAAGAGAACTAACATGGGGACATCAGGCGCAGTGGAATTGGAGTTGGAGCGAAGAGAGAGTCTTGGCGGTGGTGGGTTGTCATCGACGTCCCAGCTGGGAACACACTGGCTCATTTTGGGGGAAGAATTGAGGACGGCGGAACTGTGTTTTTGGTGGTTTTTGGCGTTGTTTATTCACATGGGAAAGCAAAGATGATGAGAGAGGGAAGAAAAGATTGATTGTTGTTTAATGAAAGGAGTTGATCTGGTTTTGGTGTGTGAGGGTGGGTGTGACCCTCTAATATGAGAGGAGTGAGGAAAAGGAGCTTGTGGATTTGGTTTCACAATGGGAAAAGAGGGAATCTAGTCCATATGTATTGGAGTGAGAAGGTGGGGAAGTTTTGTGCGGAGTAGTCAGTTCTGCTTTGTCGTTTCAACTATTCGGTTTTGCCAATATGGTGACGTGTATGATCTCTTGGACAAGTATAAATACCGTCTATCTGACGACTTATCATGAGCAAAAACCCATACACCCTGTTTTCCAGATTCATTAACTGGGTTAACATTAGGATGCCAAATTAACCTGTGTCTCCGGATATTGTTGTTACCCCTGGTATCCCTGGTCAACATCACCATTGACACTATTATTTATTATTATTTTTAATAAATTTCGAATTGTGAATTCTCATAAAATTATCGAGATTATGAACACATGATAATCTTGAACTGAAAAGACTGACTTTTCTTTTATCTCATTTCTAATCCATTTTTCAATTTTCTCTTTATTTTATTTCATAATGTCTATATTTTTTTCATCCATTTATAAAATATACTGCTGCATTAGTAGAGGCGAAATGTGAAAAAAAAAAAAATGCTTTCTTCGCACTTCAATGCAAAGATGCATGTGTCTTGGAAAGATTATGTATGTAACTCTAATAATTAATTCTGAGTTTAGGGTTTAAATTTAATAATAATAATAATATAAATAATTTTTCTTTCCATTCATCTTTTAATATTTTTTCTCTTTCTATATTTTCTCTCCACCAAACATAGTATTAAAAATTTTCTTTTAAAGTTAAGAATAGGAATAAAAATAGGAAAAAGAATACTAGATAATAGCAAGTACATAAAAAATTAAAGTGAAAAATGAAGAAAAAGAAATAAATATTTTTTTTTTATTTTTCAATCTTATATGCTATCTAAGATAATTAATTTTGGAAAAAAAATTATTAGTAACTAATATTGACTTCATTTCTTATATTATCTTAATGTGTATACCTTTTCTAAGATAAGCATGCAAAAAAAGTTGGAATTTAGTGAAAAAAGTAACAGTTTTTGTTGCATATGTGAGTTTATTTATTCAAATCCTTGTGTTTGAATATAACTTATGTTAGTAATAATCAATTTTAGAAGTATTATTAGGTCATCTTTTAATGTTTCAGGCTAGACTTTATCACTTCTATATATATAATATGAAAGAAATAATGAAAATATATAAAGTAGATTAACAAAAGCATAAGGATGTGAACAACAATTTCGTTCTTTAAGTTGTTTTATTAAAATTTACGGAAAACAGAAAATGTATCTAACATGTTTAATGAAATACAATACAATTTATTCCAAAAAACACATATTTCAATAAACTATATATATATATATATATTCTTCCTTATTTCTTTCATTTTCTCGTAAAAAACTATATAAACGTGTGGCGCTGTGATTTGTCAAAATCTTTCCGCGTTATCTATTATTCGAAATACTCTTTTAATTTTGGCTAGTTGCAACTTTTTGCTTTAAGATGTTAAAGTTGGCAAAGGTATTTATGTATAAAGGAGGACCAATTATTACAAGAATAACTTAAAAGAATTACCAATTTTATCCTTTATTAACACACGTATTTCTGTAATTATATGTCTACATTTCTATTAAACAAAAAAAAGGTATATTTTAAAACTTTAAAAATAAGTAGTTCTGTATGAATTATTTTAAAATAATTATGTAAAAAAATAAAAGGATTCTTTAATATAAAAAAATTGTTTACTTATGAATCATTCAATAATGTTTGCAATAGTTACTTTTATCAGAAAAATGTTATGAAATATGCATCTCATTATAGATAATAATTAAAGGCTAATTATTTTATCATTTATAATAAAAAAAATTAAAGAACTAAGAGTGAGATAAATAATATTTTTCAATATTAGTTGAAACATAAATGCAATCTTTTTGCTCTCTCTCGTGAAGTTTCATTCAACCAAATGACTTTTATTTATTTTCTTTAACAAGACAAATTATTGAATTTATTATTATTGTTATTATTAATTATTTTTAATTTTGTTTATCATAAATTTTTTATTTTGTTTTGGTTTCAAAATAGTTTAGACAGTGATTTGAACAATGAAATAAAGTGTTTTAAATAATATTTTATAGAAAAAATACAATAAAATGAATAATTCACTAGGATGAAAAAGTTAAAAAAAAATTACTAAACATCAAAAAGAAAAAAAGATAATTTATCCTGAACAAAAAAATATTTAATCCTTATTGTTTTTTTGGATAGAGTCTGAATTAATTAGATAATAAAATCATGGAATTATTTATTGGATGATGATATTTTTGTTCAAGTTATAGAATTTAGAAATACCTTAAAAATAATTTTATTATTTTATTCTCAATATCTACTGTTATTTTAGAACTATTTTTATTGCGTTATTAATCTTTAATTTATAATCTTCTTTCTTTTTTTTTATTCAGTATTTTTCTCTTTTTATATACGTGAAATGTTTTGTTGTTCCATAAATAACTATTACTAAGTAAATACGTAATACTCAACCTAATATAATTCTTAAGAACATAGTCATTCAACAACTTTCAGATGTGTTTCTAGTGCTCTCCTTTTTTTTTTCTTCATAAACTAATAGATCACGCTCACTTTTCCAAAGAGAAAACTAACTTGTATTTCAATTGTTCATTTAATATTAGAGGTAAAGAATACCAAATGCACATAAAGACAACATCATGCACAAGAATTACAATGTATTTTGCAAACTTGTGTCAGTTTCTTTGATGATTGTTGAGAAATTAAATTAAGTTGATATTTTTTAAATATGACACGTAGGTTTATGTATGTTTTTTTACGTTACAATCATTTATTTTATACTATTTGTTTATCTTATTTACAGTTTGTTTTACCTAAACCCTTAAAATCTTTGTAAACTATTAAAAAAAAATTATTTAACTATTTTAAACCTTTTTAATTTGTCTTTTAAGTTAATATAAGCAACAAATTATACTACAAGAATTTTGGAAAATAGATTCGTCCAAAAACAAAATTAAAATGGTAAAAATTGACACTTATATGTCGGATACGTCTCGGTCATCAAGCCCACATTGACATCCAGGAAGCTACTGCGAGTTAGCATCAACCTAACTACTGATACTAAATTGATATATTAATATTATTTGTGCAATAATGATTGTACAAGCCAACACTTCTAAGGTAATAAATTAATATTATTTATGCAGCATGTAACGATTAAGTTGAAACTTGATGACAAGTAAACAAAAATTATAGCAAAGCAAAGTTCCAAGATTTAAGTTTATGAGGTTTTCTTGTTGAAAATTGATGTAGGATGTGTTTTCACAATAAGAACATGTTTTTCTCTCTTAAAATTTTTCAAAAGATTCAATCGAATGTCTTAGGTTTAATAGAAAATGTGCTTAGTCCTTATATAAGAAAATTGGTTTTTAAATTTGCCAAAAACTCATCGATTGATTTAAACATCCAATCGATTGATTTTTCTATAACATAAAAAAATCCAATAAATTGATTTCTGAAAAACAGTTAACTGATTTTACTCTCAAAATATGTTTTTCAAAATCTATTAACCTCATTTTAGGTTCCTTGAGTAAAAAAGTTTGTATTTATGAAGCTTTCCTTGAGTAATATATCATGCAACTCATGGTTTTGAACCAAAACCCACTCTCACACACACAACCTAAGTTCTAGATCAAAACTCCCATCGAGATCCATGATGACTTCATCAATCACCTAGCAAGCCTTGGTGCTAACAATCTCTCCCAATTTGATGAAGGAAATCAAGTGTGTGTTGAGTTGCACTAAACGTGACCTGTATAAACTACATTAGTATATTTCTGCACTAATTGAAATCTAAAAACAGTTGATTAAAATAAATTATAAGCACAACAGGTTAAGAGAAGAAAATAAGTTGATTGAACTCAAAAAACAATTAATGTTTTCTACTGTTTTCAAACCAGTTTAAACTGGCAGCTTGTAATTGTTCCCCCATAGTTCGATACTCCTTCAAAGTATAAAAACAGATTCAACATAACCAAATTTCATTAATCATAACTGATTTCATAGTACATAACGTATTACAAGCCAAACTTCATGATTAAAACCAACTACAACTCAAAGACAGAAATCATCCAAGCAAGTTGGATAAACCAGCAGTAACACAATAACAACAGCAGAGAAAATACAACATAAATGACAGCATACACAACAATAAGAAGAAGCACACCGTAATGCATCCTAATGCAACACAACAAGACACATACTTCTCCCCCCATTGAATTCATCAAATGGAAGGGAATGAACCAACTATGATATGCACGAAAAAAACCTACTCTTCTGGTCCATAGAACATTTGACCAATCTTGTATTGAACATCTTCAACAAGGTTCTCAATGTTTTGAACGCGTGTCTCACAAAATTGATGGTGACTCCTCTGATCATTTTCCATAGTGTGTAGTTGTCCTATCACCATTTGTTCAAACCTTGAGAATGGTCCTTCACTTTCTACTAGGGGAATGTCGGACATGTATGCATATTATGCAGGATCAAATCCTCCTTTAGCAATAGCAACAGCAGCAACACTAGTTCTAGCTCCATCACCGTCTAGATATTGCTGTTGTTCAACACCATCTCCATCTACTTTGCATACCCAGTAATCATCATTAACCTTATTCAAACCAATCTTGTTCAAGGTTGCAACAGTGATTTCATTATGAGCCTTTACAGCCTCCACAACTTCTCCTTCAACATCAACTTCAAAATACTCAATGAAGTTAGAAATAAGGACCACATAGGGTATACGGTACTCAGGCTTCTTCTTGATCTTAAAAATATGCTCCTTTCACTACTAGAAAATTGCTAAATAGTGACTGAAATTAGTGACCGAAAAAGGGGCTAATGTTGATCAAACTAAATACAAAGGGCTCATAGGATCACTTCTCTATCTTACTGCAGGTAGACCGGATATCATGTTCAGTGTGTGTCTTTGTGCAAGATTCCAAGCAATTCCTAAGGAGTCACACTACATAGCAACTAAGAGAATATTGAAGTATCTCAAAGGGACTATAGATGTTGGTCTATGGAATCCTAGTGATGTATCCTTGAATTTAATTGGTTACTCTAACTCATATTTTGCAAGATGTAAAATTTATAGGAAGAGCACAAGTGGAACATGTCACTCGGATCCAGTTTAATATCTTGGCATAGTAAGAAGCATGCTTGTGTAGCATTAACAACAGCTGAAGTGGAATACATAGCTACTGGAAGCTATTGTGCTCAAAGTCTATGGATAAAGCAACAACTAAGTGATTTCGGCTTATATCTCTCTCAAATTCCCTTATTTTGTGACAATACCAGTGTAATAAATTTAACTAAGAACCCTATACAACATTCCAAAACTAAACACGTTGAAATACGCCACCACTTCATAAGGGATCATGTGAATAATGGTGACTGCGTAGTTCAATTTGTTAATTCAGATAATCAATTGGCTGGTTTGTTTACAAAGTCTCTTAATAAAGAAAGATTTAATTTTCTCGTAAATGCATTATTGATTTGAAAAATATAAAATAAATCAGCCTATAAAAGTATTGGTTCATAGTTTTAATTTTGTGCAAAAGGGTACTGATAATTCTACAAAACTAATTAAATGAATTTTGACTGAATTTAATGTAGCTGATATATATATATATATATATATATATATATATATATATATATATATGATCCTGCTTAAATTCTGTTCAATTTGCTGGAATGAGTGATACTAGACAAGAAGCCTGAACAAATTCTGAACAATAAACTGTGATATGTAAGACTGCTATGTTGGGAGGGTAAAGAATCTCCAGCAGATTCGTTGGTCAAAGGAGGAGTCTTGACTAAGCTGAGTTGTCCAATACACAATGAGCGCATATGAAAAGTGAGAAACTAATTGGTGCCACATGTAATCAGCTTATTGATAGTCAATAAGTCAAATGCTGTACAAAACTCTGAAGCTAAGTAAATTTTGTTACAACTTATTGTTTATAGAATCTCAACTGAAAAGATATGTTTTGTGTTGTCAATCAATGCATAGCATGCGTGTGTGATTTGTTTTGAATTTATTTGAGAATTCAATTTTGTCTTTTGCATATTAGTTGGTATTAAATAGCTCATTTATCAAACATTCAACACACACAAATTCACTACTACTACATTCATAGTGTTTTGCGTTCATAGAACAAAAACATATCCTTGTATTCACTTCAGCAAACTTCTCTCATGGCCTCTTCCTCCACACCACAAAAACGCAACAAAAGAGCATATGTAAAGAATGTTGAACCAAGTTATATCGCTAAAACTGGATATCTTGAATAGTGGTTTGTTGGAAATTACAATAGCATGGAAGAGTACCATAAAGAATACAATAGGAAGGAAATTATTGCTCCAAAGGTTCTAAGAATGTTGTGGCTCAAGAAAGAGAAGTTGGATGAAGTAAGAGAGGCACTGAAATTCCAAAGGCTTGAGAAGTTTGCAAGGCTATCTGGAAATATATATCCAGCTTTAGTGGAAGTTTTCCTAACTAACATGTGGTATGATGAGAACACCATCTACTCTCAAGTTAAGGGAGTTGATATTTGCATCAATGATGAAGTGTGGCTAGTAATTGGTGGACTGGTAAATGCAGGTATTCCTCTTGGTAGAAGCAATACAGTGGGATTGGAAGAATTCAACAAAGTGCAATTCTTCAAGTCGTGCTTGAGGAATCCCAATACTGAATCCAGAAGCTATTATGTGGGAGGACTTGTTGTAACTCCTCATATCTTGGCTTTCATTGTTATACATGTTGTATTAACTGAAGAAGATCTTATGCTGATGTACTGTTTGATGGGGAGGATAAAGGTGAACCAAGTGAGCGTGATTCAGGAGCACATCATAAAGATAAGGAGGAAAATTAAGTATAGGATTCCATATGTTGTCCTTATTTCTCACTTTATTAAATACTTTGAGATAGATACCGAAGGTGAGGTGGTTGAATCTGTGAAGGCTCAAAATGAAATCAGCGCAACAACCTTAAGCAAAATAGGACTGAAGAAGGTTAATGATGAATGCTGGATATGCAAAGCCGATGGTGACAGTCCTGATCAATAGCAATGTGAAGAAGGAGAAGGTGTTGGTACAAGTGCTGCTGCTGCTAAGGCTGAATGAGGTTATATGCTCACATGTCTGATGTTCCCCCAACTAAATATGAAAACTATCTTACAGGCTTTGAAGAAATGATGATGAACCACTTACACACCATGCAGGAAGAAGGTAGAAGTCACCAACAATACTGTGAAACAAGATTCCAGAACATTGAGGAAATTGTTGAGCATTTGCGATACGAATTAGGCCAAATGTTCTATGGACCAGAGGACTGAGTCTCATGCATATCATATATGGTTCCTTCTCTCCTTTTGATGAACACAAAGGAGGAGAAGTATGGTGTCTTGATGTTGTTGCACTAGATCATAGGGGTGTGTTTCTTTATTATGTTGTGTGTGTTGCTGCTATTGTTGTTATGTTGTTGTTTTATTTTCTATTTTTTTCTGTTGTTGTAATTGCTGGTACCCAGCTCTGCTCTGCTGATGATCTGCTATTGGTCTTGTTGGTTGAATGATGTTTTATCTTGTCCTAGTCAATTTGTATTGTAATTCGGTTGATTATAACTCTAATTTGTATTCTGGATATATATTAAATGAAATGGTTTAAGTGTTTGTGTTCTAAAACAAGTTTTTAATCTCTTCTTATATACTTTGAAGGAATAACGAAGTATGGGGGAGCAATCACATATTTCTAGAGCTTACTGATTTCAAATGGTTTGAAAATATGAGGAAATAAAATTAACTATTCCAGTTCAATCAGTTTAATCTTTTACTCTGAACTTGCTCAGATTACAAATTTTTTTTAATAAACTGTTAAAGTGCAGTTTGTGCAGGACTGATTTAATGCAACTCAACACACATTTGTTTGGTTTCATCAAATTGGGGGAGATTGTTAGTACTAAGAGTTGCTAGATGATTTGATGAAAACAACAAAAGGATGAAGTCTGCAATGGATCAAAGCTAGCAATGTGGATTGCATGAAGACACATAGAGCTAGATGAGTTTTTTGGTCTAGACTTAGGTATGAGTGTGTGAGAGTTTGGTTTTGGCTTTAAAATCATGAGTTGCATGATACATAATTCGAAGTAAGCTCCAAAAAATTATTTTTATTTAAACAAACTTTTGAGAAGGTTCTAAATGAGGATAAATCAAACTTTGAAAAACATATTTCAGAAAGAAATTTGGTAAATTGTTTTCAGAATCTAAACTTACTGGATTTTCTTCTAAGTCAAAAATATTCAATAGATTGAACGATTGATATAATCGATTGAGGTTTTGACAAATTTAATAATTAGATTTCTTATATAAAGGACAAGCACGTGATTTTGAAGACAATCTAAGCAAGTACTTGTGAATTTTTCTAAGAGAGAAAACATGGGAACACCTTGAGATTTTTTGGCAATCAATTTCCATAAGAAAATCCTCAAGAACACTAAGCTTAGAGTCTTGCTTTGAGTGTGAATTTGTGTAACTGTGATTTTGAACTAGAGCTAAGTGTTCTACTCTGGTTATAATTCAATTAGTTATCTGTTGAATAGAACTACAGTTGTATTTTTAATATTATTGATCATCTTTGTACTGGAAATTGTTGTTATAAATTACATAGTGGTTTGTAAATTGTAACTAGTTTAGTGTAGTGGGTTCTGCATTGTTTGGACAGTTGCTATAGGGTGCAATAGGTTGTTTGCTGTTGGAAGTAGTGGTTGCTTGCGGGTTACAAGAGATTTGTATTGTGTAAACTGATCTTGATGATCCTGATTAGTGAAATTCTTTGCTGGTTGGCACAAGATTGGACATAGCCCTTGAGGAAGGGTGAACCAGTATAAATCCTTGTGTTCTTAATCTTTCTTTTTCTCTTCTTGAATGCTTTGTTATATCTACTACAACTAACTCAATTAATTGTTCTTCACGCGTAAATTGATTATTCTTTTTATTGGTGTTATTTTGAGTTCACTGAACTTATTTATTTTAGTTGACTGGATTTGTTCTAGAGTATATTTGATTATTTTTGTTATCTGTAATCATAGTTTAGTTGATTGTTGTTATTGCAATTTATCTTCTTAAATCAATTACTGGTTCTGATTACGCTTGTTGATCTATATTATATTCTGAGTGACTAATTGTTAGTTTACTATGAGTACTATTTATCTGGGTTCTGCACTGTTCTGAATTTCAGTTTTCTTTTATTCAATTAATTGCTTTCGCTTCTATTTTTGGTGTTTTTATTGGTTCTTTACTGAATTGATTCACTTTCTGTTTCCAGTTAATTGCTTCTACTATTTATTAGTTCTAGTTATATCTTGATTGTTTCTGAACTGTTTGGGTTTGTGTACTGTATTAAATTGATTGATTTTGTGATTCAGTAAATTGTTTCTTGTTGTTATCAGATATGTGTATTGTTTCAATTGATTGATTCTGATCTAGAATTTATTGATCTTTTACTTTGCATTTCAGAATAACATTTTTCAGTAGTTTCAATAAAGAACTTTCATTCTAAAATCAATACTTTTCATTTTAGTAATTTTTGAAAGTTTAATTCACCCCCTCTTAAACTCGGCCTAAACTTGTTTTACACTAATTGTTTAACCCTTTCAATCGGTTGTTGGATAAAGCCAATTTGTTTGCTTCTTCATGGGTTTCTAAGAAAGCCTGAAAGAAGTGAACTTGAATTCTCACTATTAAATGAGGTGCTAGAGTTCATGCTACTCACCTCAAAATTTTGTCCAGCCATAAGACATAGGTTTTCTTCAACATCCTCATGTGAAGAGGTGCTGGAAGAAGTATCATTGATTCCCAAGCTATATATGCTTTTCTGTTCTTCCCAGATTTGATGCGTCTCATCTGCCTTTTCTTTGTTCACTAGGCTTGGACAATCCACTTTCATATGTCCCTGTTTACCACAGCCAAAACAAGTATATTTAGTAGAACCATTATCATATTTATTATTATACCTCTTGCTTTGATGATTCTTCATTTTTCCTTTCATCTTGATGAACTTCTAGAATTTTCTTGTCAACATATTGAGATTCTCAGTATTACTGCACTCATCAGAGTTTTCCTCACTGCATTCTACATTTGTAGCCTTTGTGTCAAGTGCTAGACTTCTAGTCTTTTTCTCCACAATCTCCATTTCCTTCAGTCTAGTCATCTCTAAATCATACTCCCCCAGCTTGCAAAAGAATGTTGCAGTAGTGAGTGTTGTCAAATCTCTAGTCTCTGATATAGCTGTCACTTTAGGCTACCAGCTTCTATCTAGGCACTTTAGGATCTTAATGTTCAGCTCCTCCTTGTCAAATTGCTTTGCCAAACCAATCAAGAGGTTGACAATGTGAGTGAACTGCTTTTGTACATTAGCAATGGTCTCCCCTTACTGCATCGTAAACAATTCGCACCCTTGGATCAGTGCATGCTTTCTGGCTCTTTTCACATTTGTGGTTCCCTCATATGTGACTTCAAGTATGTTCCACATTTCTTTAGCTGAGCTGCACTGTGATACCTTGAAGAATTCATCAAGATTTAATGCAGAGGTTATTATATATTTAGCAACACAATCATATTGCACTTTCTTATTCTTTGCATCAGATCAAAGGATTTTTGAACAGGAACATCATTCAATATAGTCATAGGAATATAAGGACCATTTACTATAGCATTCCAAATCCCACGATCAATGGATTCAATGAAGATTTTCATTCTAACTTTCCAAAACTTATAGTTCACCCCAGAAAACATAGGTGGCCTATGTATAGAAGCTCCCTCAGAAAAGATAGTTTATTCTCAGCCATGGATCGAAAAACTTGTCTAGGATTCAAGTCCTAGCTCTGATGCCAATCAAAAACAAGTTTAGGCTGAGTTCAAGAGGGGGGCGAATTGAACTTTCAAAAGTTTTCGCAAAAATGGAAAGTATCAAAGTTTAGAATGAAAGCTCTTAATTGAAACTACTGAAAGTATGATTCTAAAGTGCACAACAAAAGTCAATAGATTTCAAGACAAGAATAATCAATTGAATCATAACACATAACTGAAAAACAACAAAGAACAGTTTACTAAAACACAAGCAATTCACTGAAATCGGAGAGTAAACCAGTTCAGTCAAGAAATAATTAACTGAAAAACACAATCAATAAATTGATTAAGGTGCACAGATCAACTATCAACAAAAACACTAGATTAAAATGCAGAAGCTATCAGTAAAATAGAAATACAATACAACACAGTCCAAAAACAATAAGATAAACAGTAGTAATAGTTGACTGAAAAACACTCATGCAGCAAAGCAATCCAGATTTAATAGACAGAAAAAGAAATAACTGTTGATTCAAAAAAGCAAGTTTTTCAGAAATATTATCAATTACCCAGCAAGCACAATTAACTGGAAATAGTGAATGTGAATTTAAGAACAGGAGCAGTCAACTGAACAAATATGTAAATCAATTTCTGAGAACACAAAAATAACAGTAGGAGAATGAACAATTGATTGAGCACGATGAACAATTAGTTGAATGTATAACAACAAATATGAAAAGCGATCAAGAAGAGAGAAAGAGAGATCAAGAATACCAAGATTTATATTGGTTCACCTTTCCTCAAGGGCTACGTCCAGTCCTTTGCCAACTAGCAAAGAATTCCACTAAAAAGATCAACAAGATCAACTCAATACAATACAATTACCCTTTTCCCCGCAAGTCAACACTGCATCCTGCACCGCACAACCTACTGCACCCCACAATAATTGTAAAACAGTGTAGAACCCTACTACACAACCCAAATTACAAACCCTATGCAATATGGGTAACAAATGCACAATTACAAATCACAAACCCTATGTAATTTGTGTAAAATAAGTTTTGGCCAAGTTCAAGGGGGGGGTGAATTGAACACTTGAAAACTTTTCGCAAATGTATCTTTTCAATATGAGGAATGAAGATTCTTTGAAGAAACTATTAAAGGTGATATAAAGAAGCAAACAACAAAGGTACAAAACAAATTCCAGAATAAAAACAATCACATAGAATCAATAAACTGAAGACAGATTTTAGTTATGGAAAACCAGTAGACTGTTAAGCAAGTTCTAGAAAAATATAGTGTGCAGTAAAACCAGTTCTTAAAGATTAATTCAAGAAATCAAAGAATTAGATCAAATCTAAGTTTATAATGAATTACATATTAAAGAACCTTTTATCAAACAAGACAGCCCTTGTTTAATGTATGAAAACTGTTTTTAACAAGTAATTGTGGAAAATCAACTTTTTTGGA
>Ga0209489_106867_pt1 | contig 17713 bp, 9 predicted proteins | sample SiratrowhiteBW_FD_187527 | JGI IMG/M metagenome (GOLD analysis project Ga0209489, IMG submission 187527) | Root nodule microbial communities of legume samples collected from California, USA - Siratro white BW (SPAdes) (version 2) | ecosystem: Host-associated > Plants > Roots > Nodule | place: USA...
AAAGGATGAGACTAAAATTATTTCAATTATTTGATTTTGTTTTAACTCCGATCAACCTGGTTATTCAACAAACTTTTCTTTTTGAATTGATAGATTTCAGATTCTTTAGTAGTTTTTTTTTTTTTTATAGTTTTTATTCACTGAAACATTCTTACAATCTTACATAGTTATGAAACATCTTAGTTTTGTCATGTTGTTCATTGTATGTATTTTTATTATACCACGAGTAAGAGAACATGCAAAACAAAATAACTAAATAAAATAAAACATTAGCCATTAAAAATATTATTAATATCAATATAAATTTAAAAATGTTATAAAATAAATAATAAATAAAAATAAACAATAAATAAAGATAAAAGGTTCAAAATTATAATAACTTATTGCTTATCATAATCGGACTATTAAAATTAAACTAGCTCATTTTACGAGATTAATTTAATTTATCGGATGATGATTTTTTCTAAATCAATCTAAATTAACCATACGATTAAATCAAAATTCATTAGAACAGGTACATTGGATTTTAATTAATGAAAAACATTTTAACTTATCATGTCTTAACCCGATAAAAAAATTCTCATTCAAATTTAAGCTGAGTCAGTTTAACTTTTTGAATTGGATCAAATTAATTTAATTTTGTTTTAACATTATAAATTTATTAGTTTTACTCGTGCAGATTTGACTAATTTTGACAAATTTATTTACGTATATTATTTTAAAGTTTAGATGCTGCTTTTTTAAAGTTACCTTATTTTACTTAAAATATTATTATATTTAGATCTTTATTTATTGGATAGAAGTGGAATCCTCACAACTGAATCGGAAGACAAAATTACCCTTGCTAGATGGCAAACAAAGTTAAAGTAAAAAAGGGAGGAAAATAAAAATGAAAATGGGGCGGCAAAAAAATTCTCTATTAATAGCTCTTCACCTCCTCTCATCAACTCATCCCTCTCCCATCTACCTCAGTCCTTTCATTCTGTCACCATGTAAACTCTTCCAGTTTCTGCTTCTGAGGGGGAAGACCTAAGAGGTTTTCTTCTTCATCTGAAAACTCTTTATGCCTTCGCTTTTCTATTCGTTCGTTCCAACGCTTCGCTTTTATAAATACTACAGTAGGGTCGATTTGGTTTCATTATGATGTCTTTTTCGCTAATCATGTGATCGTACGTTTTTTTTGTGGTTTTGTTTTGAACTTGCAGGTATTAGTGTTGCAACAGATCTAGAGAATCAAAGAATAGACACGGCACATTTATACAATTAGGAAATAAGTGTTCAATCATAAATATTACAACACATACAGAAAGAATAAGGAACAACAGATATCGGTCTCGAAGCTTCACCGGTCTTCTGGCTGTTTTTGAAGCTTCGCCGGTCAAATGTAATGCGTATATTTATTTTTTCTAATCTGAGAAGAGCATATAAACGGTCAATTATAAGTAATGTGTGCACTGATGGTGATAAATGTGGTTGCTTGCTAGATTATTGAAAAGAAAAGATATCGCTCAGAGTACTTAGGCAAAAAGGAAATTGCTATCAAGTGGAGAGTGTGCCGCCGGAAGTAATCTACGTCACTGACTATACTAGTAAGTGCATGTGTACCACATACATTTGTCCGGGTCAAAGGTTGTTAAATGCTTTATCATTGAACTTCTATTATACATAAATATGCTATGTTTCTCATCACTCGTGAACTAAGTCATCTTTCTAATTGATTGGAATGGTTATGTCTCCGGCCTTTTTTGTACAAAATTATTTAAATTACTTTCAATTCTAACTTCAGTGGCTTTTATAAAATTGGATGTGTCACATACTCTGAAATTCCTACACATTCCACTCTCCTTCTATAGATGATGATGTTTTAAATGGAGGTTATTATAACAGTAAATAGGATTTCATTCCGTGAGCTAAATCTTACCGCTCCAGAAGCATTGTTGAATTTCTTGTGTTGATAAGCCTGGTTGACAAAAAATACGCACTTAGAATAATTGTTGATATCTATCTAATTTAGAAGTTTAATTTTTAAGTAGATACCTCTAAATATGGATGTTACGGAGGTACCAAAATACACTGTTTTCATATTAAGGTTCCAGATCAAACTTCGTGGAACACTGATTGGGTTCAGACTTGAGTCATTATCAGCGAAAACCTGCATCAAATTGCATTTTAATACTTAATTTAAAAAACATAAGCGAAGTAGATTTTATGATGTGTTACAACACTCTTTTACCTCATTGACTTGAAAATAGGTCCCGTTTAGTGGAAAACTCCCCCTCTCATAGCTGTTCGACATAGTATCAATTCTTAAATTATTTATAGTTAGCCATATAATATAACATTCGCATTCATTTCAAATTGCTGACCCAGTTATTTGTTTTTCCAGTATAATTTGATTAGTCACTAAGAATAATGAACAATGCATGGTTAAACATTCTGACCAGGACTGTTCCTCGAACTATTTGTGAATTTGCTTCACGGAGATTGTTGCATGCAAAAAACATTCACTTTCTCTACAAAGCTGGCCACTGTCCTGAGAGCTGCATTTTCTTTCTGGTGGCTGTATGGAATCTGCTGTCTCCCCTGTACACAATGTATTTGCCAACGTGAAAAGCACCATAAAACCAAAAGAATCATATCGTGAGGCAACCCAATTTGTACGGCTGAAAATGGTAACAAAAACTACAGCTAATCCAAATTAATTCAGAAAGAGCATGATGTCTAGTATTTTTTGTTCACCTGGGGTCCATATAGCTAGTAGACTAATGAACTTCATGCAGTTTTGTCTTCTAGCTTAACAATTTTTTAGTGTGATGGTGTGTTGCATAAAAATGGTCCCCTATTGTATGAATAATATGTGTAAGTAATATTAATTTATCATACCTTGCAAAGGCACTTGCAAAGGCACTTGCAAAGTGTCTGCATTCCCCTCTCATCGGGCATGCATTGCAATTTGGTTGTTTTTTAGTACAGAAAACCTGCATGAATTGATTTTGAATTGATTTTAGTGTCCTTTCCAAGCATAACAGGGTTTCACTCAAGTAGATTCTCTAATGTATGAGAAGATGTAGTTTACCTTTCCAAATGTGATCATCTGATAATGCAGTTCATACCTTCAGTAAATAAAACAACAAAACATAAAAATCAATTAAGAGTTTAATAATGATGAAAAACTTTTTAACGCTATAATCTAATTCAAATAATTTAATTAAGATGAGTACGACATCTTAGATAGCTAAATAATCAAAGACTTTGAATGATGGGTGATGTATGATTCCATGATACTGTATAAATGTTTATGGTGACTAGTGATCAATATTAAATGAGCAACTAGAAGTTACTTATATCATTTAATGTATAACTTATTTTCTAGATGTTCATTTAATATTAATCACTAGCCAACATAAACATTTATACAGTATCATGAGATCATGCATCCAGCTATCTAAGATGTTATATTCAAATGATCATCTGACAATTCATTATTAGATTATAGCGTTAAAAAGTTCATTAAACTCTGAATTGATTTTATGTTTTGTTGCTACTTACTAAAAGGTATGAACTGCATTACCAGTTGATTACATTTGGAAAGATAAACTACTTTTCTCATACATTATAGAAATGATCCTACTTGATTGGAATCCTGTTATGCCTAGAAATGAAACTAAAATCAATTCATGCAGGGTTTTTTTGTACTAAAAAGAAACCAAATTGCAATGCATGCCCGATGAGAGGGGAATGCAGACTTTTTGCAAGTAACTTTGAAAGTATGATAAGTTAATATTACTTGCACATATTATTCATATACAATAGAGGGACCATTTTTATCCAACACACCATCACACTAAAAAATTGTTAAGCTAGAAGACAAAACTACATGAAGTTCATCTATCCAGTATCATGATCAATGACTCATTATATGGACCACACTTACAACATTTTATCCTCAACAATAAAATTAAAAAACAATTTAAGATAATGATTTTAGTACCACTTTCAAGGTTAAATAGTGCGCATGCATCACATGTTATGACTTATGATAAACTAACTTACACGTAAACCAGACTTGCCCAGTGAGGACCAGAGGAGAGCAGTGCGAATGATCAAACTAGACCACCATTTATCAATCAGTCGCCCTTGCTTCTCTTAGAAAATGACGAAATGCAACAAATCCAACTGGTCTTGAATTCTACTGTTGAAATGGCAGCAACTCGAAAACCAGAAGACACTCCCGTTTAGGTATGTCATTTTCATTGCAAACATTCTAAGATATTCGCACGTACACATTTGTATGACACATTTGTATGAAAACAAGATTATTGAGATAAATACAAGATATTGCGGGCAATGTAATGTGTATATTTATTTTTTCTAATTTCAATTTATGTTCCATATAGTTCTGCAATGTCTGAAAATGTTTTGCAGGTTACGTTTGCGTGCGAGGATTGGATGTTGCATAACTGCCTCATGCCATTTGTTATTGTGGAACTCACAGATCTAGAAGATGCAACTGTAGTGACTCTGGTAGTGGTTGTATAGGTACCCATCCCAAACGTACTGCTATGCGTGCAACATTTGTGTCCACCTGTTGAGGCAATAAACTGTTAAAATATATACCTTAATCCTCAAATTTTGGACTAATGCTTTCAACTTACCGGAAAAGCAAGATGGTGTAGTGTTAATTGTCGAACGCACTCCACACTTTTCAATCCCAATCCATTTACGCTGAGCAAGAATTCTCTGGACGTATAATTTGAATTAACATTATGCATTTTTTTTCTGTTGTATGTGAGTGTGTATGGCTATGTGTTGGTAGTGAATAGAGGGCTCCGGATGTTGCTTTCTTTGATTATTTTGGAAATTTCACTGACATCTGCACGTCTTACAGCATCTCAGTCCATAGAATCCGTGGTATTCTCTGCCTTTTCTCTTTTCCCTGAGCTTGTGTTTGTTTTATTAAACTATCCCAATCAAAGTTATTCTTTTTATCTTTTCCAAGCTTCTTGCTTCTTCGTTTTATTGGGGCAGATTCCTTCTTACTGTTTTTTCCCCTCATTTTTCATCTCTTGCTTTCTGCATAGGATTTTGAGTTTGTCCTGAAAAGTGAAAAACTTTGGTGTTCTTGTTTAATTTGTTTTAATTGTATGTTTCTCATTAACTAAGCTTGAATGATTTATACCTGGAAAGATGGTCTGAGACATTTTGAGTGAGGAAAACTCCGACAACAGAATCCACAACAGATCCCTTCCAGATCGAAAAGCGCCTGTCACCTGTTGTATGTTCCATGTTATTAGTACGGAAACTGTGTTACTGAATATGCAGAATGGATGAGCATATTTGCATTTATTTGTGATTATTTTGTTTTTGATAGCTTAGTGATTAACTGCATCTAGTGTGATGTTTTCAGCTTTAGTATGGTTGTAGGAATTTGTCAGTTGTGTGCCCACACACAAATATATATATATATATATATATGATTATAAAAAAGAAACTTCTACAAACATGTTTCTAATCATAACCAGGACTGTATTTGACATTGTTGACCAACAAAATATTAAATAAATATTTATATGACACTATTTTTTAGAATTATTGTTGGAAATAAAATAAAAAGTTTCAATCACTCTTATTTTTGGTTATCAGTTATTTCACTCTTAAATTTGCTCAAAATTTTTTATAACAGTGAATGAACATCTAACCTAATTTTTAACCAAAACTGTTTTAGAAATTTAATGGTTACAACTAATTGATAACATCAGGGGTTAATGTTAGCGTATCTAAATATAATTTTGAAAATGAGAAAGTTATTTTTCAATAAATTTAAGAATGACCAACAAATCAATCAATATCCAAAAATAATCTTTTTTTATTTCCAAACACACAATGACATGTATGTTATAATTTTATTTTATTTTCACTTCTAAAAGGATAATGGGTTATAATATAAGACACATTCAAACAAAATCAACTCTCCACATTATAATAAACAACAAACTAAACAATTAGATTGACCTGATCTTGTTTGGAGACCATATGCATACTAATAAACAGGTTAAGACAAAAATATAATTGATTAATATAATAAAATATACTAATTGATTAAAAATTATTTTTAATTAATTTATATTTTTTATAAACTTAAAACATTTAGGATTTAAATAATGATTGAGTGATTAAGATACCTAGTTCTAGGAAAATTAAAACCTATCTAAGTGGTTTGGTGAACAAATTAACTAATAATCATAGATTTAACAAATTTTATCTTATAATCACCATTTTTTGTGTTATATCTAATAAAAATAATGTTTAATCTCCATATGTTTATTAAATTAAGTTATTATCCAATATATTTATATTTTTTAAATAATGTGATAAATTAAAAAAAAATTGTATTTTTTTTCCGATAAATGTTCAAATGTTTTGTATTTTTATGCATGAACTGACACACCTTATTTACGCTATAGGAAATTTCTGGATGTGTTAGAAGAAGATATTGAAGTGATCCAACTATAGATCTATACAGAGAAGTGTCTAAGAAAGTTGTAGAACCATCTTGAGCAATGCGAGTAGAAGATACATTGGTGATGGTTGTGGTCTTGCTGAAGACGTATTAGATTTGTTGAGAAGATCTTTTATATATTTTGTTTGACTCAGATGAAGGTCACCATTAGTTGCCCAACTAGCTTCTATGCCTAGAAAATAGTGAAGTCTGCCCATATCCTTTAAAGCAAAGTGTTGACGAATACATGAAATAAGAGCTTGAATATCATACGCAGAGGTTCCTGTGATAATGATATCATCAACATAAATTAGAACCATCATTGTATGAGTTTTATGAAACTTAACAAATAAAGAAGAATCACTCTTTGTTGATGAAAAACCAAGAGATGAAAGAGTAGCACTTAGCTTATGAAACCATGAGCGTGGTGCTTGTTTAAGGCCATAAATGGCTTTATTAAGTTTGCAAACCAGAGAGTGATTAGCGGGATTCAAGTCCTGGAGGTTGAAGCATGAACACAATTTCTTTCAAGTCCCCATAGAGAAAGGCATTATTTATGTCTATTTGCTGGACTGGCCAATTATTTGAAACAGCCACAGTGAGCACTATGCGTATAGTTGATGGTTTAACAACTGAACTGAATGTTTCTGAATAATCAAAACCATGTTATTGGTGAAATCCCTTGGCAACTAAACGTGCTTTATGACGTTGGAATGTGCCATCTGCATTATATTTGATTTTGAATATCCATTTGCATCCTATAGGTGTAGCACCTTTAGGAAGTTCAGTGAGAGACCATGTGTTGTTTTCTATCAGTGCATTATACTCATTCTGCATAGCCTTGTACCAATGAGGTATCTGTAGAGCCTGTTTGACAGATACTGGTATTCATAAATCAGTGGAAGCATTGAAGAGACAAGGTTTGAAAATTCCTGCTTTGGATCGTGTGATCATATGATGTCCATTTTGATGTCTACTTTCATTGTTAGTATTTGCAGAAGAAATAGGTGTAGAAGAAAGCACAGAAGACACAGAAGGGGCAGAAGGTACATAATTGTTTTGATTTACATTAACAGTATTATGTGAGTCATCGGTATTGCGAGCAGGCTGTAAAATAGTTAAAGTTGGAGTATTAGAAAAAGATTGATTGGATTGGTCAAGTGGGGTAATAAAAGGATTTTGTTGCATATTATATGAAAAAAGTGTTTCATTAAAAAGTACATGTCATGTCATGTACACTTTACCATTTGGAGCTAAGCATATGTAGCCCTCGTGAAAGTTACTGTAGCCTAAAAATATACGCAGTGAGGATTTGAAATCAAACTTTTTGGAATTATAAGGTTCTAAAAGTGGGTAACAGGCACACCCAAATGTTTTAGAAAACTTATAATTTGGTTCTTTATGAAACAATAGTTGATATGGATTATCATAGTTTAACACCACAGTTGGAAGAACATTGATAATTGTAACAGTAGTAGAAAAGGCTTCATCCCAAAAAGTTAAAGATTAACACCTGCTAGAAGGGATAATCTCATTTCTGTGATATGACGATGTTTCCTCTCAATTGAGCCATTCTGCTCATGAGTGTGTGGACAGGTTAGACAATGTTGGATCCCATGTTCATCAAGAAAAGAACGAAAAGCAAGAAATTCTTTTGTGTTATCAGTTTGAATACTCTTTATTGGAAAACCAGTTTGTTTTTTCTGAATATAGTTTAAAAGATTTGAAAATGGTTATGACTTGAGATTTATTTTGAATCAGATATAACCAAACATATCTTGTATAAGCATCAAGAAAAGCTATATAATATCGTGCACCACTTGATGAAGGAACAGGTGAAGTACCCCATATATCAATAAAAACTAATTCTAAAGGTGAAGTATAAACAGTAACAGAATCTGTAAATGGTAACTGATGAGCTTTAGATATTACACAAGTATCACAAAATTGTTGTTTGGCAGGTATATGAAGATTGCACTGTTTCATTATACGATGAATAACATTGGAATTTGCATGTCCAAAGCGTTTGTGCCATAAAGTGTACAAGTCTATGTTTGGTGCAACAGATGATGTATTCACCGAAAGTTTATTAGTAGGAATGAAATCTTGAAACACATATAGGCCATCCTTAACCTTTCCGTGAAGAAGAGTCTGCTTTGTTTTCTGATGTTTGACAAGACAATGATCAGCATGAAACTCAAAAAATACATGATTATCACGAGCAAATTTGGACACACTTAGTAGATTTTTAGATATGGAGGGCACATGTAATAAGTGAGTCAAAGAAAATTTGGTAGAAAAATTTGGTGTAGTGTAAGTGGCAAAACCAATGTTCTTTATGGACAAACTTGTGTTATTACCTATCTTTACCATTTTAGATCCAGTATATGGTGTTTTGTGATTAAGAGCATCTGGTGTAAGATGATGAGTGGCACCGCTATCAGGATACGACAAAGGGTCATGAAGGGTTGATGGAGTCCCAAGAATAGATGCTTTTTTGTTATCTTGTGTAAAGGTATTTGCATTGATTGTTGAGGGAGAAGATTCATAATGATACCAACAATTTAATGCAGAGATACCAAATTTGTTGCATATCTGACACTGAGTGTGTTGCAGATTGAAAGTAGAAGTCGAAGATTGTTTATTAGGATTTCTTGAACCAAAAGATCTGTTAGTTTCGGTAGGAGATGAAAAGGTTGTAGCCATATTAGCTTGTAGAAGATGTTATTGCTCTAGGTTGTAGCCATATTAGCTTGTAGAAGATGTTATTGCTCTCAAATCTTTCTTCTTGTGTCAGCAACAAAGATTCAACGTCTTCTACAGTGTAGGGATCAAGCCGCGAAGTGATAGTTGTCACAAACGAGTCATATTCTTCTGGAAGACCATCAAGAATTGCTTCTATGTGATCTTTTGTTGAGATAGGAGAACCTACTGCAGCCAAGGTGTCGACGGTCTTCTTGATATCAAGAAGAAAAATAGTGATACTTCTGTCACGTTTAGGATTGCGAAGTTGGAGACGCAACTGCTTCACACGAGCACGAGCACGTGTTTGGGATGCATAATAAACATGAAGTTTGGACCAGATTTGATGGGTGGAGTCAAGGTCAACCATCTTGGTTAATATGGAATTAGACATGGATGCAAGGAGCCAAGGTACAAGTAGTAGATCTTGTTGCTCATGATTTGTGAAGGCAGGATTGATACTGTATAAGAAAACTAAGAAAGAAGATATATAAGAGTGAGAAGAAAATAAAGCTTTTATTGTTTACTGTTAAAGATTACAATTATCCTATTTATACAGTGAGACAAAGAAGAGGAAAAGAAAAGTGGGTTACCTAATGCAATAACAATAACTGTAATACAGTAACTGGCAGAAAAATAAATATTATGCAACAGTTATTATTAGAAAAAAAAAATTATGCATTGATAATACAAAACAATTTTATAAGTTAAAGGTAAAAAAATGCTTGACGTGACCCTGTAAAAAAGTTTCATTCAAAACTGAGCTGCGTAAGTTTAACTTATTGAACTGAATCAAATTAACTTAATCTTTTTTAAAATTATAATTTTATTAGTTTGACTCGTGATACATTTGACTAATTCTCACAAATTTATTTAGTTATATAATTTTAAAATTTTAGATGCTGCTTTTTTAAAGTCACCTTGTTTTACTTGAAATATTATTATATAATATTAAAACCATAATTTAATTTCTATCAATTTAACTACCATAACATCATTAATATTTATTTATTTTATTTATGGGAGAGAAGTGGGATATGGCAACTGAATCTAAAGACAAAATTTGTTCAAAAATTTAATGGTTGCACTCAAACATAGACATTCAAGATAGTTAAAATTAAAATTTTAGTCATGAAGTTATAAGATAGTATATATTATATCTAGTAAAACAATCATATAATAAAATTGTAAAAACGTACTACCATAATTTTTTCAGTATACTAACTATTCACCTAATTAATAATTAAAAATATTTTTTGTTATACTATTCATATTCTTATTAAATTGAATGAATTTTAATTTTAATTAAAATAAAATATAAGAAAAAAGAAAAACAAAAATCACTTTATTTATTTTATAATATATTTTAAATACTTTGTTTTACTTATTTTCTTTACAAATAATATATATAATTTTATGAATTTATCACGATTTATGATTTATGTTATGATTTTGTGATTTATAATTTTGTAAACTTGTCACAATTTTATTTATAATATATTAAACACAATTAAACAAATATTTCAATGCCTTATAATTATTAATTTTTTATTAAAAATTGAACAAGAATAATTTAAAATTTAATTTTTATATAAATTTTATAGGCAAATTTATCTATATATATTTTTAGTCATAACTATTATGATATTTAACATAATTAACCAACTAAAATATTAGATTCAAGTTTATTCCATCATACCGATTATAATAAAATAAGTCATAATAATAATAATAATTGTTATTTTAATATGATAGTAGAAATTAGTCTTATACATCGATACGAGGTTAGATTGAATCGGATATTCATATGTATACAAGGTAGAAGATTCGCACAATTAGTTAATATAAATACGATGTCAAATTGAATATCTCAATCTCAAACCAAGTGGAATTAGATGATAGGAATTTGAAAGGTGAGGTTTGTATCTATTTATAAACTATTTAAAGACCTCGTGTGCGAGACTATATTATTTAAGGATGGTCCGATAGCAGGTGGTCCGATAGACTCAACAGTCGTGCTAAAATAAGCTTTAATATCATATCAATAAATAGAATCTAAGCCTAACACAACCTTACCAAACCGACTTGAAAAGTGAGATTTGTACCCATTTAAAAATTATTGAAATGTCTCATATCCCGTCGACGTGGAATCTCCAACATGATAGTATAATTAATTATCGGAATTGTAAAGATAAATAAATACATTTCTGCATATTTTACGCATTTATAAACTAGTTTTTCACATTGTTGAAAAAAAAAAATTATTCATTGATAATACAAAACAATTTTATAAGTTAAAGATAAAAGGGCTGTAAATAATTCTCATCTAAAATTGAACTGAACCAGTTTAACTTGTTGAACTGAATCAAATTAACTTAATATTTTTTAAAATTATAACTTTATTAGTTTGACTGGTTGCACATTTAACTAATTCTCACAAATTTATTTATGTATATTATTTTAAAGTTTTAGATGCTCCTTTTCTAAAGTTATATTGTTTTACTTAAAATATTATTATATAATATAAAAAGATAATTTTATTTTTTATCAATTTAACTACTATAGCATCATTAATATTTAAATCTTTATTTATTGGATAGAAGTGGATCCTAGCAACTAAATCTAAAGACAAAATTGTTTTAAAAACTTAATAATTACATTCAAATATTTATTTTATTTATTTATAATATATCATAAATAGTTTCTTTTTACTTATTTTTTTTATTTATTTATATATATATATATATATATATATATATATATATATTATAAAAAAAAAAAGATAAATTTTATTACGATTTATAATTTTGTAAGCTTGAAGCGTTTCTATATATAATTTATCAAACACAATCAAACAAGTATTTATTGATTTTTTTGTTAAAAGTTGTAAGAGACTAATTAGAATTCAATTTTTGTATAAATTTAAAAAAAAAATATTATGTATAAATTTTTTAATCATAACTATTATGATATTTAACATAATTAACCAAAATATTTAAATTATATTTATTTAATAATATTTGTTATAATAAAATAAGATGATTAAAATAATAATAATTATCTGATGGTAGAACTGATACCTATGAATACGAGGTCAACCAAAATCGGATATAGAATACGAGTACGAGGTAAACCGACTGTCGCCCGTACAATTAGTTGGCATGAATATGATGTGAAAGGCAAAATCGAATGTCGGCTTCGTAAGTTATCGGAAATTTCACTCTCAATTCTTCTGAAAACTTGTGATGATGAAAATGAGAGAATGCTAAGTAATAGTGGATGGTGATCCGTAAGTATAAGAGAAAAAACAAAATAATATATGTGGCAATGTTTGAAATGAACTTGGCATGCAGATAAAACAAAATGAAAATAGTGACATCCTTGAACAGAATCTTGCATGTGTATTACGTGGCATGCTTGAAATGAACGTGGCATGAATAACTGAACCTTGCTTATCTACGTGGCATGGTTGGACTGAACTTCACTGTATATTATGAATGCCACTAAGTCACGCATGTGAAACCGCATGGCCCACGCGCTATACCCTATGAGTCTACGCTTTATCAGAAAACACATTCTTCAATGCCATGCAAATATCAGGGTTCCTTCTTGGGAGATTCAATTTTAACCTATTCTTCATAAGTATTAATAATAGCTGAGAAGAAGATGAAAGCTCAATTTCTCCAAAAGCTGTTCATAATAAACTGTGCCATTGTAGTGAATGCTGTATCGTAACAAACAAAAACAACAGGGTGAAGAATTTTTATTGGTAGCTATGGTGGTTGGTAAAAAAATCATAAAGAACATTGGAAGGTGGAAAGTCTTGTCACACACGAAATCCCTCTGCCAATAAGAATAACTTTTTTTTTTTATCAGAAATAGAGTTTAATAATTCAAAAATTGACGGTAAAAAACTCTCTAATAAAAATTGTAATGCTGAATAGGTCAACAATAACAATAACAAAGCAATTAATATAGCAACCATAAAAATAAATAATTAATCTCATCATAAAAATGACTTAAATTAATTCAATTATCTGATTTTGTTTTAACTTTTCTTTTTGAATTGATAGATTTCAGATTCTTTAGTAGTTAAATTTGTCTTTTTGTTTTTTCTTATAATTTTTATTCACCGAGACATTCTTCAGATCTTACATTTTCATTATATGTATTTTTAATATATCACGAGTAAAAAAGGTAATGAATAGACCATGCAAAATTAATTAGTACAAAAGAACTAAATAAAATAAAACATTAGTCATTAAAAATATTATTAATATTAATATAAAATAAAAAAAATTGTTATAAAATAAAGAATAAATAAAAATAAACAACAGATAATAATAAAAGGTTCAAAATTATAATTTATTGATTATCATAATCTGACTATTAAAATTAAATTAGCTCTTTTTACGAGATTAATTTGATTTATACCGGATGATGATTTTTCTAAACCCAATCTAAATTAATCATACGATTAAATCAAAACTCATTAGAACAGGTACATCGATTTTAAATTCAATTAAATGTTAAATTATAAAGATAAACAAATATATTTGTGAATATTTTAAGTAATTATAAACTAGTTCGTCAGTTAGGAAAAAAAAGTATGTATTAATAATACAAAACAATTTTATAAGTTAAAGGTAATTTTTTTTTTATCAACAGTAAAAAAATGTCTTGACTTAAACCCTCGCAACTGAATCCGCAGACAAAATTACCCTTGCTAGATGGGAAACAAAGTTAAAAGTAAAAAAGGGAGGGAAATTAAAATGAAAATGGGGCGGCAAAAGTTTTTTCCTATAAATAGCTATTCACCTCCTCCCATCTACCTTACTCCTTTCATTCTCTCACTATGTAACTCTTTCAGTTTCTGCTTCTGAGGGGGAAGACCTAAGAGGTTTTCTTCTTCATCTGAAAACTCTTTCTGCTTTCGCTTTTCTATTCGTTCGTTCCAAAGCTTCGCTTTTATAAATGCAACAGATCTAGAGAATCAAAGAATAAACATGGCACATTTATACAATTAGGAAATTAGTGTTCAATCATAAATATTACAACACATATACAGAAAGAATAAAAGAACAAGGAACAACATCTCTCTGTCTCGAAGCTTCACCGATCTTCTGGCTGTTTTTGAAGCTTCACCGCTTCGGACTTCTTTTTGGCGTTGTCCTTTTTCATCTTGCTCGCGGAGAAGTGCAATCTAGCTAACAGAGGCCTTGGCGCTCTCGTTTGCCTGTCAAATCCTCGCACGCAAACGTAACCTGCATTTTCATTGCCCGTTTAGGTATGTCATTTTCATTGCAAACATTCTAAGATATTCGCATGTACACATTTGTGTGAAAACAAGATTATTGAAATAGATACAATTTGCGGGCAATGTAATGTGTATATTTATTTTTTCTAATCTGAGAAGAGCATATAAACGGTCAATTATAAGTAATGGGTGCACTGATGGTGATAATTGTGGTTGCTTGCTAGATTATTGAAAAGAAAAGATATCGCTCAGAGTACTTAGGCAAAAGGAAATTGCTATCAAGTGGAGAGTGTGCCGCCGGAAGTAATCTACGTAACTGCCTTTACTAGTAAGTGCATGTGTACCACATACATTTGTCCGGGTCAAAGGTTGTTAAATGCTCTATCATTGAACGTCTATTATACTATAAATATTTCTCATCACTCGTGAAGTAAGTCATCTTTCTAATTGATTGGAATGGTTATGTCTCCGGCCTCTTTTGTACAAAATTATTTAAATTGCTTTCAATTCAAACACCAGTGGCATTTATAAAATTGGATGCGTCACATACTCTGAAATTCCTACATATTCCACTCTCCTTCTATAGATGACGATGTTTTAAATGGAGGTTATTATAACAGTAAATAGGATTTCATTCTGTGAGCTAAATCTTACCTCTCCAGAAGCATTGTTGAATTTCTTGTGTTGATAAGCCTGGTTGACAAAAAATACGCACTTAGAATAATTGTTGATATCTATCTAATTTAGAAGTTTAATTTTTAAGTAGATACCTCTAAATATGGATGTTACGGAGGTACCAAAATACACTGTTTTCATATTAAGGTCCCAGATCAAACTTCGTGGAACACTGATTGGGTTCAGACTTGAGTCATTATCGGCGAAAACCTGCATCAAATTGCATTTTAATACTTAATTTAAAAAACATAAGCGAAATAGATTTTATGATGTGTTACAACACTCTTTTACCTCGTTGACTTGAAAATAGGTCCCGTTCAGTGGAAAACTCCCTCTCATAGCTGTTCGACATGGTATCTATTCATAAACTATTTATAGTTAGCCATTATAATATAACATTAGCATTCATTTCAAATTGCTGACCCATTTATTTGTTTTTCCAGTATAATTTGATTATTGACTAAGAATAATGAACAATGCATGGTTAAACATTCTGACCAGTACTGTTCCTCGAAATATTTGTGAATCCGCTGTCTCCCCTATAATGTATTTGCCAACGTGAAAAGCACCACAAAACCAAAAGAATCATATCATGAGGCAACCCAACTATTACTGCTGAAAATGGTAACAAATTAATTCAGAAAGAGCATGGTGTCTAGTATTTTTTGTTCACCTGGGGTCCATATAGATAGTAGATATTTCCCTGGATCATCTGGTTCTCGCTGTTCCCACTGTAGTTCACAACTAATTAACAAAATGGGCACGTACAATGAAATACATATATATGTTTAATGGATGTAGCAATAACTAACCCCATTCAGAAGAGGATGTGAGTCAGGGAGTTCATAACTGCAAGAAAGCGAACACAGTATCAGGATATTTGCATATTTCAAGGTTAATTAAATTCTGGATAAGTTGAAATTCTACATCTGCTTTTCAGTATTAAAACTGTGCATTCACACTTACACGAGATGCTCTGTTCTCAACTTGCTTACATCCTTCAGCTTTGGTGCAGGAATACGTGCAGCGTCCGGATGTAAAGCAACCAAAGCCTTGGATATTTCTCCTTCTTGAAGTTCCATGTGTTGTTCAATATAGTTCTGCACGGTCAGAGTGAGCTCTTCCATGTCTAGGTCTATGATTGGAATTTCACATGATCCCTCCTTGAAGGCATCCTCTATATCCTCTTCTGGCTTTGGAGTTGCTGGCATTTCAACAGTAGAGCCAAGGACCAGTTGGTTTTCTTGAGTTTCGTCATTTTCTGGGAGAAGCAAGGGCCACTGATTGATAAATGGTGTTCTGGTTTGATCATTCGCACTGCTCTCCTCTGGTCCTGGCAAGGCAAGTCTTGCACTGCGATATTTAACATTGTTTACGTGTAAGTTAGTTTATCATAAGTCATAACATGTGATGCATGCGCACTATTTAATCTTGAAAGTAGTACTAAAATCATTATCTTAAGTTGTTTTTTAATTTTATTGTTGAGGATAAAATGTTGTAAGTGTTGAGCATTTAATTTATCATACCTTGCAAAGGCACTTTGCAAGTGCCTGCATTCCCCTCTCATCGGGCATGCATTGCAATTCGGTTGTTTTTTAGTACAGAAAACCTGCATGAATTGATTTTAGCGTCCTTTCCAAGCATAACAGAGATTCTCTAATGTATGAGAAGATATAGTTTACCTTTCCAAATGTAATCATTTGATAATGCAGTTCGTACCTTCAATAAATAGGAAAAGAACATAAAAATTGGCTAGTAATCAATATTAAACGAGCAACAAGAAGCTACTTATTAATGTATGACTTTCAATTGAAAATAATCATTACAATGTTCTTTGGTCAAGCTTGCAGAGTCGAGGCCAGAGATATTTTTGGACGGAATCCAACACGGGGTACCTATACAGCACAATATCACAGATTAGCTTTTTTTTTTTTTTTTTTTTTTTTTTTCTTTTCTTGACTGAATAACTGCCTCGTGCCATTTGTTATCGTGGAACTCACAGATCTAGAAGATGCAACTGCAGTGACTCTGGTAGTGGTTGTATAGGTACCCATCCCAAACGTACTGCTATGCGTGCGACATTTGTGTCCACCTGTTAAGGCAATAAACTGTTAAAATATATACTTTAATTCTCAAATTTTGGACTAATGTTTTCAACTTACCGGAAAAGCAAGATGGTGTAGTGTTAATAGTCGAACGCACTCCACACTCTTCAATCCCAATCCATTTATGCTGAGCAAGAATTCTCTGGACGTATAAATTGAATTAACATTATGCATTTTTTTTGCGTTGTATGTGAGTGTGTATGGCTATGTGTTGGTAGTAATAGAGGGCTCCGGATGTTGGTTTTGCCAACCCTACCAACATGGAAATATTATTTCGAAGTAGTTTGATAATATTTAGACTTACTTTGCCTGGTCAGCTGGAACATCTCTCAGCCACTCAAGATCAATGCCCGCGTGCTTGTCAACTAATAGATTGAGGAAATCCTGCATAGTAATTCATTTGACATAATCTGTTTTAACCTTTTCACTTTCTGA
>Ga0209489_106868_pt1 | contig 17713 bp, 7 predicted proteins | sample SiratrowhiteBW_FD_187527 | JGI IMG/M metagenome (GOLD analysis project Ga0209489, IMG submission 187527) | Root nodule microbial communities of legume samples collected from California, USA - Siratro white BW (SPAdes) (version 2) | ecosystem: Host-associated > Plants > Roots > Nodule | place: USA...
TTTATAATATTCTTGTTCGAACCATTCGAAGAACCATACATTTTCTTGTCGAGCATTCATATATTCGTAATATTCTTCTCGTATTTTAGATCGTTCTGTTGAATCAAAATTTTTATAGAACCAATCTTTTTTCTCTTTATTAATTTCACTTAACAATCATTATAACTTTATTAGAAGTTATAACTTTCAAATTAATGATGATGGTCAACTTAATCCATACAATATTGGAATAAATTGTGAAACAGTCAATATATAAGCCACTTTTAAAAACGTATATGAAACATTAAATATTTTATTAAATTTTATGCTAATTTATTTTTGCATTGTGTTTAATTATTTTATAAATTTTGCATAAGTTTTTGTCTATTTTACTTTTCAAACAACATTTTCATGCATTAATCTGTTTATAGTGTATAAAAAAGTAATCTGGGTAGGGAAGATAATTAAGGTGGAGAAGAAATCAATAGGTTTAGATAAAGATAAATATAAAATGTTACATAATTTTATTTACAAAATTGAAGTATACTCACTATTTTTTACAATCTGTATGTTGATTAACTAGAGAACCCTTTAAATTATCCACAAAGGAATTCTTATCTTAAAAAGAATAATTCATATAAAAAAAATGTATAAACACATTTTTTGCTATGTTGAATGTCTCAGTAACTAATTTTATTTTAGGTTTACAAATAAGACTCATAAATTTGTAGTTCGTGTAAACTTCAGGTTAATCTATCAATTTTGTTAAATATAACCTTACATAATTATATGTCTACTCGTGTGAGTTCGGAGGTGAAAATATTTGTGTCGCTTTGAGACTGGAAATTTTTCGAGTGATTTCGGGTTTCAAAGATACTAAAGGATGGTTTGAAATTGGAACTTTGAATCAGTATGACAAGAGAAGTTTTGTTTTTCTTTTTGATACATCAGAGAAGTTAAAACAAGAGATTTTTATTTTATTTCTGTTTCATTTTTTTAAATTAAAATAGAGAAAAAGGAAAAAAAATGAATTTAAAATAATAAAATCTATGTTCAGTATTTTATTTTAATAAAAAACTATAATAACAAGAAATAAAATAAAAATAGAAAGCAAAAGTATTTTTTCTCTTTTTGACTTTTTCTTGAGAAGGTGCCAAGATGAAACAAAACGCATCCATATGGAACGCGTTGACGTGGAATTTTTTAATGCATCAACTGGTTACTTTTTTTTTAAATGATTGCATTTAAGATAATACAAACATTAAATGCTTTTAAAACTATTTTTTTTATTTTAAAGTAATTTTATTGTACTTAATTTTTTAAGGTTAACGACTTATTTCACCCCCATAATTTACTTATTTCTCTATTTTTATTTTATTCTGGTTATTGTTAAAAGTACTAATCTAGTTCCACTTTTTTTAAAATAGGACTTAATGTTTTTTCTTCCATTGAATTAAAAGAAATAAGGTGGTATAAAGGTAAATTGAAAATTAATTTAGGATGAGAAGAATGTCATACTTTCAAAACTAAATAGTTATCCTTTGGATTGCATTATGTGTTCAACTTCCTCTTAATTCAACCAATACATGATTTGGCGTTTGTTCCATATTAGATGATTTGGAATTACACTAAAACACTAATTAGCTTGATTTTGATAAATGTTTGCATATTTAATTATCCTGTCCAGACCAAAATATTAATTTCAAACTAAAACAATTTTATATTAATTGTATTATCTCTTTATACATGTTTTGTCAGCAAGGCAACACCAATTGAAGGAAAAACAAACAAAAATTACCATGAAAGTAAAAAAAATCGTCCATACAACATTAGTTATAATATTCATGCATTGCAGGTATTAATTTGAATATGAAAAGTTATTCTTTAAATAAGTAAACACAGTATGTTAAGCAAGTAAATTTATGAATTTAATTTTATTGTAAATAATGTATTGTGAATAATATTTTTTTACATGAAATTTTAGGTGAATTGGATTTGGTGAGATCATTGTAAAAATTACTAATAATATTTTTAAAATTAATAAATATTAATTATAGATTTTATTCAACAAGGTTACAATGTGGAGAATAAAATGTACAAAACATGGTACTTTATTCAAACAGTTTCTTAAACATTGCATTGGGATTGTACTTTTAATGTAGTTAACGTATTTTTAATTTTTAATAATAAGAATCACAAGTTCTTTCTGATATATTATATAACATGAAATAATCATAATTAAGTTATTGCCCTCATCATTATGAAAGAAGATACATAAGTAAAAGTAACTGGCCCAAAATATTTGCACCTGGTTCAAGTTACAGAGAGGCCCAAGTCAGATTAAACAAGACATTCGTTTTTTTAAAAAAAAAATGTTTAGATATTCAAAAATCGAGACCTTCAAGAATCAATAACACATCCTAAATTGCCACTCCTAGTGAAATTTTTTAACACAAATTTTATGTGAAATTGAACTTTCATGTATTCAAAGCTAACCACAACCATTGAAAGATTCCCCATAACTTAGATGTGCATGTTACAACTAACTATATTATTCTTGGGTAGGCCTTTAATTATATTTTATTGCTTCCAATTGTATATTGAAAATGACTTAAAGAACTACTGGTCCATATGAGAAATAATTAAAGTAGATGAAAATAAAAAAAAAGTGAAAGTGAGTGGTCCAAGAAAAAAAATATAACTAAGAAATAAAATGAAAAATTGCAAGTCTCACTAATTTCGTTCCTCAAGATAAGCTCGTCCGTGTATGAAGGTAGAAAATGTCGACTGCGTTTTGAAAACAGACGAAAGGAGAAGAAAAATGGATGATAGGTGATATACCTTGAAAGTGAGAAAAAATAACGGGTAAATTAGAAAAGTGATTAAAAGAAGAGAAAAAAAAAAGAAGAAGAAGAAAGAAACCTTTTTAAACGTAGATTTCATTTTATTGCATGTAAGAAATTTGAAATTGCAAAAGAATCTTTATATTGGTTGTAAATTTAATGTGTATTTACCGATGTAGAACATAATAACTTTTTATTTTGATTTAACAAGTATATAAAGTGCATACATTATATTTTGTTTTGATCAAAACTATAATCAGTGTACAAATTTAATTTTTCGGAGGTTTACTTTTCTTCCTTTTTTCAAAGTCGTACAATCTGATAAATATCAACATATAAATAATAAAAAGTAATTACTCTAAATATTATATATATATATATATATATATATATATATATATATATATGTTTTTCTTACCATTTTTTATGATAGTAAAATTGCATAACAATTTTTGTAACAAAAATATGCACATACATATAAAAAATTTACTGAGCTACGAAGTCATGGGAAATGTACAAAGAAAAGTTGGTAAAAAAAACATTAACAAATAAAAAGGTAGCTGCGATCACAGTGTTTTGAACGTGAAAAAGAGGAGAATGAATCAACGATAACAGTTTCAATTAAAAAAAAAATGAAGTAGCAACAATGTCAAAACACTTTAAGCTTAAAGAAGATGACAAAGCACCAAAATTAATTCATAACATTTTAAAGGGGCAAAAGTTTACAACTGTGATTTTGGATTCTGAGAGGTCATGAGGGAGAATAGAAAAAAAATTCATTTATAAGAGAGCGTGAAACAAAATATTTAAATAATGTAATACATTATTCAATGTATTACATCATTCAATTTTGTAATATGTACATGTAATATGTATATTATACACCATTCAATTTTGTAATCAATGAACGCGTCTCAAAATTTATAATACTTTTGTCATGTTTAAAATATTGATTTTTCATTTGTGGATATAATTGATACAATATAAAAAGGTATTTTGACACTAGTATCTATACCCATAAAATATCATAAAAAAGAACAACGTGAATTTAAATCTATAACATGAACTTAATGACCTTAAACATGTTTTAATTTTAATGACTTTAAACGTTTTTTTAATTAAACAGCGATTTCACGCACACATATAAATGGTACAAGTATTTTTTTTTCTTCTTCTAAATTTATACCAAAACTCGCTGCTATTGGGGTGCATTTAGAATTAATTATAGTCAGCAGTACAAATCAATTCATTTCTAACTATGCATATACTTTTCTTGATCAGAGAAAAAGAAAAGAGTAATAGCTTTTTATCTCTGCAATTTATTTGTTACTTTTTTCAAGACAAAAAAAAAAAAGGAAAGAGATTATTCATTATAGGTATTCCACTTCATCATTTTTGTTTACATGTGTTCCAGTATTGTCAGCATGTGGGTAGTGGAATCATATAATTGATAAATAAGAAATAAAAAAAATTGAAGAGAGGGTCCCATGTGTGACATGGAATGCGCTGTCCGAAAGGGTTTTTCTAACGTGGGGACATCAAAGGTAACCAAACACGTCCTAGGGAAACTGTTCCCATTCGGATAAACAAGCATCGGCCCATAACACCAGACATTTTCGTTTCATTAAACATCACAACTCACCTTCAGTATAAAAATAACTCAATCTAAGAATAATATTTAAGAAAGCTGAAAAATTATTTTTAATTATATTTGAAAAATAAAAAAATTATGAATGTATATAAAAAAATAACATTTAATATTTCTAAATAATTATTTTTTACTGGGTATATATAAATACAAAGCTACTTTGGTTAGTATTGTATTTATATATAATATTAAATATTTAGAATTAACCAACAAGTAATAAATATACTTGATTTTGTGGGTTGTTTTATGTATTTTATTTATAATAAACTTATATTTATCAAATCTTAATAATGACATTGTAAATAAATTTAAATTATAAATATGATAATAATTGTGAATAAAAAATATATAACATATTTCTTCACCGGACAATTTTTACTATACAATTTTTAACTATTTTACAATAATAAAAATAATGTATCCATGTCGAACTGTAAATATTAATTTGATTTGATTTAAATTTTATATTAAATTAAAAACAAAATTGTATTTGGTTTTTAATATCTAATTTTAGTGACTTTTTAATAAAAAAAACTAAATCGATTTACAAATATTGGTAATGGTAGTGTGTGAAACTCCTTTTTAATCGTGAATATTGTTGCCTTCATTTTGTTAAAGTAGAAAAAAGAAAATATTTAAAAGGATACTTTATTACTTAATTTAATGATAATAGTAAGAGATTTAAATTTCAAATATATAATTTTATTTGATATCTAAAAGGTTATTTTAATGTTAAGAACTTGTTTTATACTATAAGGAAGGAATACAAAGGATGTTTATTCTTATTTTATCTGGCGTGGATAATTAATGTTTATATATATCAGAAGGAAAAAGAAGTACAAGTTAGGTTCGGTTATATTGGCAGTGTCAGACTGTTAGGTTTCGCATTCTTGCACAATTAAAAGCGATTTTTACCATAATTATTAGCAAATGTTAACATCAAATTTAATTTTTAAGTATTTGCAATGGTCCTAAAGAAAAGTATTTGAAACTTCAAAGCAAAACTTTTTGTTTTACTGAAAAGAAATCATTTTTGAGGTAGACGGAAAATAAATGTTTTTAATAAAATTTAATTGCTAATTATTTTGTAAAAACTAATCAACAAACTAAACATATTTAAGTATTTTATTAATATTACCATACAAGGGTAGATGCAGATCTGCATATAATATATTATAATAAACGTATTTTTTAATTTGATTTAATTTTACATGGGTCACACCATTTGTATTGTGGGAGAGTAAAGCGTGGGTTAGTGAAGTTGAAGTTGACGATTGCTTTGTTCTGTTTGGAATTGTCTCCGATTCTTCTTCTTCTTCAAGTCCATAGAATAGAATACAAGATTTCCTTACTTAGAAGCTTTTGTGTTGCGTCTTGAACAAAAGTAGGTTACTCTCTTCTGCTATTCCTGCTTTTACACAAGCAGTTATTCGCTACAAAAGCCTTCTTGTTGTTGTTATTGTTATTGTGGAGTGAGCTAAGAGCAAGGTTTTGTGGAAAGGAAGAGAGTAGATAGATGGAGAGTTACCTGAATGAGAATTTTGGGGAAGTGAAGGCCAAAAACTCCTCGGAAGAAGCGCTTCAGAGATGGAGGAAGGCTTGTTGGCTTGTTAAGAACCACAAGAGGAGGTTTCGTTTCACTGCTAACCTCTCCAAGCGATTTGAGGCTGAAGCTATCAGACGCTCTAACCAGGTTTCTTCTTTGTTACCTTACTTTAATTTACGTTTTTTCTTCCAGATCAAGACAAGTCAGAACAAAATACACATTCACTTCTTCTTTTGGCGGTTTGTGTCCAGGATTCTGAATATTTTTTTTTTTTTAACTCTTTAATGGTAATTTTTTATTGTTAGTCTGTAAAGATGGAAACTGATATGGTTTGAGTTGACCAGGCAGTTTTTGGTAAGTGGAATGATCGGGGATTAATGATTTTCCTTAAATTAATTTTACTTCAGCACCAATAGAGAGAGCGCTGGTTACTTTGTTCCAGAAATTAGAAGTTGATGTTTCATGCTTGTGTTAGTTCTGATGGAATGGTCGTGGATGTTATCGCCTTTGCCACGCACTTATGACATTTACTATGTTTCGCTGTTCTGCTTGGTTGGACTGAGATACAGAATCATTTTAACTAGAATGTGAATTACTTTAAAACTTCCAACTTATTTTCCCCGCATCCTTTTGTTTGCAGAACTGAGAAATGGAATGAATATTTGTTGCAGGTCTAAACATTATATTTACATTGGTCCATTTTATTTCAAATTTTCACTCCTTTCCTTTTTTTTTCTGTCTACGGTTTTAAGACTAGCCTATGTTGCATATCGTTTTGGTTTTGGGGCTGTGTCGTGACTTTTAATTTTAGGGTAATAAGTAATAATCAAATGACAGTGAATAACTATAAAGTACAATATTCAGTTCAAGAATTACCTATCCTTGATGCTTAGGGGGAATTTGTATTATAGGTGATAAATTGCCAAAACTTGCATGACCAGTTATTCTCTACGCACTTCAGCATTCATACTTAAGTTTGAGCATGTAACTCTCTGAATTCCAAGATAGAATTTTCTGAATTTGAATAAGAAAACAAGTCTTGGAAGGACTGGAATATGTGTCCCCTCACTGCCCTGGTGCATCCCAAGATTACTGTAATAGCTTAATTCCATCATCTCTTAATTTCCCTTCCCCCGCTATATATTACAGGAGAAATTCAGAGTTGCAGTGTTGGTTTCACAAGCTGCTCTTCAGTTTATTCATGGTAAGGAATTCAACTCGTACGCACTTCTGTTTTTTTGTGAAAGTTTGACTTTATGATAATAAGCAAGTCTTTACTTCCCCAGGTCTAAATTTGTCAACGGAGTACACTGTACCAGAAGAAGTTAAAAAAGCGGGCTTTGAAATTTGTGCTGATGAGTTGGGATCAATTGTTGAGGGACGTGATGTGAAGAAGTTGAAAATTCATGGTGGGGTTGAGGGTATCACAGACAAACTCAATACCTCAGTTGACGATGGGATATCAACATCTGAGCACTTGCTCAATCAGAGAAAAGAAATTTATGGAGTTAATAAATTCACTGAAAGTCCAACCCGCGGATTTTGGGTTTTTGTATGGGAAGCCCTTCAAGATACAACCCTGATGATACTTGCTGTCTGTGCCTTGGTCTCTTTGGTGGTTGGTATAGTAATGGAAGGGTGGCCCAAGGGTGCACAGGATGGAATTGGTATTGTTGCCAGCATATTGCTTGTAGTGTTTGTCACTGCCACAAGTGATTACAGACAATCACTGCAGTTTAAGGATCTAGATAAAGAGAAGAAGAAAATTACAGTTCAGGTCACGAGAAATGGTTGTAGGCAGAAGCTTTCAATATATGATCTGCTTCCTGGTGATATTGTCCATCTAAATATTGGAGATCAGGTCCCTGCTGATGGGCTTTTTGTGTCTGGTTTCTCTGTGTTAATAAATGAATCAAGCTTGACAGGGGAAAGTGAACCAGTGAATGTGGGTGAACTTAATCCCTTTCTGCTGTCTGGAACCAAAGTCCAAGATGGATCATGCAAGATGCTTGTGACTACTGTTGGAATGAGGACCCAGTGGGGTAAACTAATGGCTACTCTAAGTGAAGGGGGAGATGATGAAACACCTTTGCAGGTAAAACTCAATGGTGTTGCTACCATTATTGGGAAAATAGGCCTCTTTTTTGCAGTTGTGACCTTTTCTGTGTTGGTCCAAGGGCTATTTAGCCGCAAGCTGCGAGAAGGATCCCAGTGGACATGGTCTGGTGATGATGCTATGGAAATTGTGGAATTCTTTGCTATTGCTGTTACTATTGTTGTTGTTGCTGTTCCCGAAGGCTTACCTTTAGCAGTAACATTAAGCCTTGCTTTTGCAATGAAAAAGATGATGAACGATAAGGCACTTGTTCGTCACTTGGCTGCTTGTGAGACAATGGGATCTGCCACTACCATCTGCAGTGACAAGACTGGCACACTAACTACTAACCATATGACTGTTGTAAAAGCTTACATATGTGGGAAGATTAAAGAAGTAAACAGTTCTAAGGTCTCTTCTGATTTCTCATCAGATATTCATGATTCTTCTCTGGCAATGCTACTTGAATCAATATTTAACAACACGGGTGGAGAGGTTGTCAAAAACAAAGATGAGAAGATTGAAATTCTGGGATCACCAACTGAGACTGCACTTTTAGAATTTGGACTGTCACTTGGTGGTGATTTCTTAAAGGAACGACAAAGATCAAAACTTGTGAAAGTTGAGCCGTTTAATTCTACAAAGAAGCGCATGGGGGTGGTTTTACAGCTTCCTGATGGTGGTTTCAGAGCACATTGTAAAGGTGCCGCTGAAATAGTTCTAGCTGCATGTGACAAAGTTGTGGACTCAAGTGGCGAGGTTGTTCCACTCAATGAAGACTCCATCTATCACATGAATAACATGATTGAAACATTTGCTGGTGAAGCTCTCCGAACACTTTGCCTTGCTTACGTGGATATTCATGATGAATTTTCTGTTGGAACTCCTATTCCTACTAGGGGTTACACCTGTATAGGAATTGTGGGTATTAAAGATCCAGTTCGCCCTGGTGTTAGAGAGTCTGTTGCCATTTGTAGGTCAGCTGGTATTGTTGTTAGGATGGTTACTGGAGATAACATAAATACAGCAAAGGCTATTGCTAGAGAATGTGGAATTTTAACGGATGGTATTGCAATTGAAGGCCCTGAGTTTCGTGAGAAGACTGAGGAGGAGTTGCTTCACATCATTCCGAAGATTCAGGTGCGTACATGTCATTTAATCCATTTTTGACTTGAAAAGTCTAGATAGAGGTTCTGCATTATGGTTCTGCATTATATTTATGCTGTAAATTGCAGTGTAATAATTTAAATATGTCATCTACCAAGCGGTTGTATTGAATTGGGATTTTAAAAAACTTTTTACATAAGAAGTCTTATAGAATTGTTAGAATGTAATTTTTTGAGATATTTTTAGAAGACTTTTATGAATATGATTTTATAATTTGGATTTTGAAGGATTTATAAAATATAAAATCAGAAGATTTGAAACGATTTTATGGATTTACAAAAATTATAAGATTTCATGCATTTAAAAACAAAATCATAAGATAAGTATCATGTATCTTTGCCTTTTTATGGTGAAATCCAATTTTACCTATTATCCTATTTTGCAAAATTACGTTAATCAAAGTGCATTGTAGTGGTAGCCAATACAAACAACAGTTGATACTAGGTTACTAGTTAGAGATGACAAAACATGCGGCTTGGTCTATGCTGACGGACCACCTAACAAATTTATGCTAGCGCCGACTGTACTCTAAATGGCCTGCAATTTCAGGCCAATCTGACCCTATGTCACGCATCAGATAATTTTGGTCCACTTTAAATAAAATAAAAATTAAAAAAAGTGTATTTTTAAAATTCATATTAATAAAATTAATTTTAATTTAGATATAATAATTTGATATATAAATTATAACACATGTAAATGTTTTAATAAAATACTTTTTTTTTTTTTTTTTTTTTTTTAAAAATTCTTTTTGTTTCATTGGTTTATATAAGAAGTTCATGTCTTGCATGTTATATTTGAACCGGTTAAATTAATCTTTGTTAATTTAGGTAGGTGGTAATGCATTTTGTTTATGAACTAGGTTTCTTGGAAACATGTTAGGACTTTCTAACTTAGCTTAATCTTGGAATATTTTTTTGAGAAGTTTTGGAAAAGAGGTAAAGGGAGTTTATATATTTACTTCAGTTTAATTTATTTGGATATGTGTGTATAAGTACACCATATGATAGACTTGTAGATATGAAGAGTTGGTTGAAATGAAAAATCATGTTTTATTGATTTTGGAGTTGAATTGGTTTATATTTGAATGAATTACTTGTGATTTATAGAATTTGAGATAATCACTTCAGATTAATGAGATACGAATTTGATTGTTGGTGAAATTTGGGGTAGAAATTGGTTGAGTTAGGGAAAATTAGCAAAACTTGAAATAAATTAATATGTTGGTGTTGAACTTGAATATTGAGTAATCATTAGTTAAAGATTAGTTAAAGATCGCTTGTTTGAGATTTAAATATTGTATTCAGGTTATGAATCCTAAAACAAGTATATAATGTTCGTTTCTAGATGGAAACGTTGTAGAACTTTTTTTATAATTCTGCAGAATTTTGGTTTGTAATTTACTTTTGTCGAGGAGAGAGATTCTAAAAAATAAAACATAAATATATGACTTTTTCTATGGAGTCTCTTGCTTTAAAGATAATTCGGTAAAGCAAAAGAGAGATACATAATAAACCATTTTATATATATTCAAGCTCAAGTTAGATTATCGTTCAAACTAGAAATGCTCATTTAAGTTAGAAATCTTGTAGAAACCAATTTTCATTTTGTTGTTAGATTTTAGTGATGAGATATTATGTCTCTTAAGTGACTTTTATATGATTTTAAATTGATAAATATTGATATATATATATATATATATATATATATATATATGATAGATAAAATATTTAAAGATATTATTTTATTAATGATGAGAGGTATGATATTTTTGTTGATCATAAGCTATGATAAATTTTATATGGCAATAGTATTAGTTTGTGATTATAAATTATTAACTATATTATGATATGTATTCTACAATATATTTCATATTGAAAATAGTATGAAGATACCTTTATGATGTTATTTACACATAAGTGTATAATTGGAACGCATGAGATGTGTAATTATATGATATAGATAATGATATATGCGGATACTAGTGAGGTATGTCTTGTCCCTAAATAGGTGTGCAGAAAGATAACTGAAATGATATAATGGATTATCAAGCATAAAAGTCACTTTAAGGAGATATCTTGACTTTACATGTGATCTAAGAGAGACTTTTGCATCAATGCATATTATAATAAATACAAATAATCCTGATATAAGATTATGAGATCAATTTTTACCAGTAGTGGTCTTGAGGTCAATATAATTTTAATGGGTCAAATGTTAGTCTTTGGTGAGACATGTTTAATAAGAGTCTTTTGAAAAATGTTTTGCGAAACAAATAAATTTTGAATAATTAAGATATAATTGATATTTTCTATATTTTTTGATGAGAGTGATTCAATAGTGATTTATCATGTCTATTGTTTAGTGTGAGAATGTGTATGATGTTGATATTGATGTAGTGATTATATTTTTTTATATAAATATGAAATCATGTTGTTTTGGACCGTGAATAGTTGTTTATATTTTCTAATGTGAGAATGTTTATGATGTTGATATTGATTATACCTGTTAATTTGGCCCAACCAACCGTGTTTGGTCTTAACCCACATGAGTTAGGGCTAAAAAGGCCCACAACACAAAAAGCCCACAAGGCCATAAGGCTAAAAGGAAACAAAAGCCCCATGGGCTAAGGTAAGCATGAGCCAACTTTTAAAGTAAAAAATATTATTTAAAAAAGATTACTTAAAAACATCATATACACATAAAAAAAAAAAACATTTACTCTGAATCCAAACCCAATATGAACAAAGTTGGATTAGGCTTAAGTTAAGTTAAGCCAAACCGACATTATGTCAAGCTGGTTGAGATAAGCCTAACTTAGGTCAGGACGGATCGAGTTTAAGTTAGGTTGAGTTAAGCCTGACCTAAGTTGTGTCAAGTCGGGCTGAACACAGGTTGAGTCAAGTTAGGTCAAGTTTAGGTAAGTTTGAATCCAATTTCAAGCATGTCAATGAGGCTAAGATGAATTTGACTAGTGTTAGGCCAAGTCGAGTTGGACATACACTGGCCAAGTTGGGTTGCGCTTAGGTTGGGTTTAGTTAGGCATATCCTATGTCTGCCCAAGTTGGTCCTAGACCAATATAGGCAAGGTTAAGTCTAGACCAATCAAGTAAGTGGGGTTAAGCTAAATCCAAATCAGACTAGGTCCAAGTTAAGCCAAGATTGATTCGTATTAAAGTGATTTAAATGTCTTAGTAATACTATTGAGATTTACCTATTAGATAGACTTAAATGTCACTTATTATCTTATTAGGTTAACTTGGTGAGGTCAGATTTAAGTAGATTTTGTTAATTAAAATTAAAAAAAAATATTATACTGTATCAACTCAATATTATTATTATATTGTACTTCAACATTTTTTATATTAGTATTATATTATATCAACTCATTATTATAACTTATTTACACCTAATCAAATGTACAATAAAAATACATTCTGTTAGAATTGTATGAGTTAACCAAGTGGACGAAGAAGTCAAGGAAAGAAATCTAGAGAGTTAACCGAGTTGACGAAGAAGTTGAGAGAATAAAATAAAGAGAGTTAACCGAGTTGATGAAGAAGCCGAGAGAAGAAAACCGAAAGAGTTAATCAAATTGACAAAGAGGCTGAGAGAAAAAAACTGAGAGAGTGACCCCAAAGTGAAAATGGAGAGAAATAACCAATCAAATAAAAAAAAAGATCGAGAGAGTGAAACAAGTGGCCCAAAAGCCTAGAAAGGAAAACTAAAAAAATAAGACAATAGAAGAAGCCAAATGAATCCTTCCACATCCTTCATTTATACCAACTCTTAGAACAATTATGAATGGCTTAAAAAACATAAACCTTACCTTTATTAAATTTAAGGTGTATGATTTCTATCTCTTTTTAGTATTTTCATTTATTGTTTATTCATTATCACGTGACAATGTCTAACTAAGATTTTTTTTTTTTTAACGGCATGATGTCTAACTACCAATTTCTAAAGACTTCAATAGTGTAATTCCTTTGTTTAGTAGGTAATTTAAAAATCTTATCTTCTCTTTATTGTTTTGGATTTTAAATTTGTTTTATTTAAAGAAATTTTCTGTTACTATATAATTTCAATACGTGATTTTTATCCAATAAATAAAACAAACATAAATCTTAGCTTGTAGTTCAAAAATAGAAGGGATATAATGAATTCCTCGGGCCCAGAAAATCCAGACATTGATGTTTACCATCAACTTAGTTTGGAAAGGCTAATGTAAACCAAGTATTTCAAATATCAATTATCCTTCTTCATAATCTACCTCTAAAGTCAACAAATAGATCTCCTATCCAACCCTCAAGTGGAGCATTCACCACCAGACACTTTGTGAGAGTGATTATGATGGCAACCTATGGGTACATGGTGAAACCATTATATTATCTTCCTAAACTCTCTTTTATGATTCATAAGAACAAGAACCATAAAAACAATCTTTGATGATGGCTGCTCGAAGACTTTCCTGGCTACTCTCTCGCTCTCTCTCTTCTTCTTCCCATTCTTCTTCAGGAGCTGCTTCTCCGCTTCACTCATTAGGTGACCAACTCAGTTTCACCCTCATCTTATGTTAATACTTAATTAGTTTCCTACTCCTTTATGAATATGCCCATGAGTTTCCCAGATTTCAAAGGATATGAAAATTCACTTTTGTTTTGGAAGAACAAATTTATTCTATATAATTATATAATTTAAGTACAGAGACTCTCCATTTCCCCTGCTGTCTATATATGTAGTTTATAATGGTGTGCGGAGTAGTTAATATCAATATTATATGTAGTGATTCAAAACCAGATTATCAGAATGCATAATTCAATTCGTTTCATGAAACTTCCACTTAATTTTTTTGTTTACCAGGAAGAAACTCTGGAGGGTGGAGAAACATTAACAGATTTAGTACGGCTGCAGCAGTTGAGGACCTAATCACTCCACAAGTTCCAATACGCTATACACAACACCTGATAAATGGACAATTTGTGGATGCTGCATCAGGTGTGTCTAGCTTGAAAAAATCTTGTCACAGCATGCTCGGATTCTTGTTTGAACACCCTACAAATAAGGTTACGTTTACAATAAAGTTGAGAAAGTGTTTCTGCAAATTTCAATGCAAAAAATGAAGAAAGAATTTGTTGCTCGGAATTTAAAAATCCTTCTAAACTCTCCCAACTGAAATTTGAACACCTACTACTAACGTGTTTACCAAAATCATGGATTGAGTAGAAGTGAAGAAGTGAAAGGAAGTTAGCTTATCCCAGTTGCAAAATCAAGTGATGGACCTTATCTTCAATTTCTTGTGGTCGCAGGGAAAACATTTCCAGCTTATGACCCGCGCACGGGAGAAGTGATTGCTAATGTTGCTGAAGGGGATGTTGAAGACATCAACCGTGCGGTATCAGCAGCTCGCAAGGCCTTTGATGAAGGGCCTTGGCCTAAAATGACTGCATATGTAGGCATTTCCTGAGTATCATCCTCTCTTGTTCAACCTTCAATTAATCTTTGATAATGATTTATGGATAACTCCTTCAGGAAAGAAGTCGAATATTGCTTCGCTTTGCTGATTTGGTTGAGAAACACAGGGATGAGCTTGCTGCTCTGGAGACATGGAACAATGGAAAGCCTTATGAACAGGCTGCCAAGTCAGAACTTCCACTGCTTGTGCGATTATTTCGCTATTATGCTGGTAAGAACTGTAACAAAGAGTTAGGCGTTTATTATGTTAATCCATCTTTTTTTTTGTTTGAACTCCTTCATCCTAGCAATTATTATTGTTCAGGTTGGGCGGATAAAATTCACGGGTTGACTGTCCCAGCTGATGGAGATTATCATGTTCAGATATTGCATGAACCAATTGGTGTAGCAGGACAAATTATACCTTGGAACTTTCCTTTAATTATGTTTGCTTGGAAAGTTGGACCAGCTCTGGCATGTGGTAATACCATTGTTCTGAAGACTGCTGAGCAAACACCACTAACAGCTCTCTTAGTTGCAAAACTATTTCATGAGGTCAGCTCCTAATTCCAGCTATGTTTTCCCTGTCTTTAAGCTCGGACACAGTCAAATATCTAGTCATGAAGTCATAAAATGAACACTTGTTAGTTGAGCTTGTAATTTCTTATTCCCCTTTAACATTGCTCTAGTGACACTTCATTCTGCCACCCCTTGACCTACATGGACGGAACCTCATCGATGGAGCATTAATAAATTCTGCCTGATTGGATATAGCCGATGAACTTAAAAATCTACTAGCAACCACAGTTTGCTTTGTGAATGTGTACTTAATATATGAAGTTTGTACAATGTTCATTTATGTCACAATCACTAAAATTTTTCATGGATGTTTTTCTCTATAATTTGTCATGTGGTATTCATTATCTCAATAGGTTTTGGAGTAATGTTGCAGAAGCTATAAAGAAATACAGAATGTTTTGATATGATATGTCAATTGTCAACGAAGTACTATAGCCTCTTAGTTCTGATGACCATTTCAGTTACATTTGTGCTTCCCGAGATAATTTGTATTTTGTAATTTTCACCCTTTTGGTCAGGCTGGTCTTCCGGAAGGTGTTCTGAATGTGGTTTCTGGGTATGGTCCAACTGCTGGTGCAGCTCTTGCAAGCCATATGGACGTGGACAAGGTATTTTGGGAACCAAGCCTATTAGACTCTTTTATTGCTCTGGAGTTTTGCAATGAGTCAAGAATGAACCTGTCTTGATTTTAAACATGTTTTTGTTGTAGTTCTAATCTCGAGTGACTAGATTGTTAAACTTGTGTTAAATAGTGGTGCCAAAATAATATATTCAAACTACGCATAATTTTAATCTCCCTGCAAAGTCCCTAGAGTCCATTTTGTAGACGTTGCGAGATAGTGTGACTGAGTTTGTTTTCTTTTCATACTCGTACTGCACCACCAAATTCACCCGTAAATAAAGAATATAGAACAACTGTATCCTCCTTAATTACGAACAATATTGATTCTTGTCTCTGCTCAGAAGAGTAATGACTATCATGGACATTAAACTAAAACTGATCGTAGATATTTGGGAAAATTGGTTCATGCTGTCTAGTGTTAAGTGTGAGAATAGTGGAATCCATTTGTTTATCGTCTGTGTGATTGTATCCTTAGCTTTAAGCCTACTCTTTACATAGTGGTAAGCAAACCATTTTTATCAACATATAAAGTTGAAAAAGAATTCTATTATATTTTTGCAGCTAGCATTTACTGGCTCGACAGAAACTGGAAAAATTGTACTTGAATTGGCTGCAAGAAGCAATCTTAAGCCAGTGACATTGGAGCTTGGAGGGAAATCACCTTTCATAGTGTTCGAGGATGCTGATGTTGACAGGGCTGTTGAACTTGCACACTTTGCTCTGTTCTTTAATCAGGTTTATTCTCAGATTCCATCACTTCCTTGAACCTAAAATGCAAGTGTGAAGAAGAAAGCTTATGCCTAATGATGGGTTCTTTATAGGGGCAATGTTGCTGTGCTGGATCTCGTACTTTTGTACATGAGCGGGTCTATGATGAGTTCTTGGAGAAATCAAAGAAACGGGCTTTGAGACGTGTTGTTGGAGATCCATTCAAGAAAGGTGTTGAACAAGGTCCTCAGGTAATTTTCTAAGTGACAAATGTCTTCTTGTACTTGACTCGTTCTTCTTGTCTTTTCTTTCTCTATTTATTTCATTGATGAGTGCATGCAAAAAGTTGACGTTTAATAGAACAATATATTGGTCATACTATCTGGTGTAACTAATTAACACTATTTCACGGTTCATGCAAAATTCCCAGATTGACGGAGAACAATTTGAGAAAGTTCTTAGGTACATAAGGTCTGGGATTGAAAGCAATGCTACCCTTGAATGTGGGGGGAATAGATTGGGTTCAAAAGGATTCTTTATCCAGCCAACTGTCTTCTCAAATGTTCAGGTATTGATTATTTGCCACAAGTAATTTGCATAAGTGGAGTAAGACAAGATTCTATACTGAAGCTTTTTCTAACAAGTGCTAATAATTAGGATGACATGTTGATAGCACAAGACGAAATCTTTGGTCCAGTTCAGTCCATCTTGAAATTCAAGTGAGTGAAATTTGATTGCCCATTTTCTTATACTAAAATTTTTTAATCAAATTAATTCTGCAAATATGTGGTCGTACATTATCCTATTCTTGGTCGATTCTTCTAAATGAACTAATTTCATCGTCATCGTTCATGTTGGAAGTGACCCACATCATAACGCAATACAAAAAAAAAAAAAAAAAAAAAAAAAAAAAAAAAAAAAAAAAAAAAAAAAAAAAAAAAAAAAAAACACCAATGATATTGATTTTAATGTGGCATCGTGGGATTTGTTTTAATAAATTTTACTTATACTAGGGACTTTGATGAAGTAATTGAACGGGCAAATAGAACACGTTATGGTCTAGCGGCAGGCGTGT
>Ga0209489_106869_pt1 | contig 17705 bp, 12 predicted proteins | sample SiratrowhiteBW_FD_187527 | JGI IMG/M metagenome (GOLD analysis project Ga0209489, IMG submission 187527) | Root nodule microbial communities of legume samples collected from California, USA - Siratro white BW (SPAdes) (version 2) | ecosystem: Host-associated > Plants > Roots > Nodule | place...
TATATATATATATATATATATACATATATATATATATATATATATATATATATATATATATGTATATATATATATACATAAATATACATACATATATACATATATAAAAAAACAATGGAGGTGTAGGAAGAAGCCACCGGTGGCATATATAAAAAAAACAAAAGAATAAAAATGGTTGGCCGAATGAATGAGTCAAGATTAAAAAACTGATAGTGGTTGTAATGTAGAAAATGAAAGACAAATAATATAAATTCTAGGTTTAACACAAGGGTCTAGGTTATAAAAAAAAAATTAATTGTGAAATTGTTGTGCCTAAAGAGACTGCTCCAAATGCTAAAAAACACAACTTGTTGGGAGTTGTGTATATAAAAAACACCTTATGTAAGTAGGTGGTAAAGAAATAGAAAAGGTCCTGAAGCAAAAATGGGCCCAAATTGCAAAATAAAAGAATCACAGAAATTGCCATGGATTTTCAATAATGATAAAAAAGAAACAAAGGTGTCTACATGCACCAAAATTTAAAACGTGGAAAGGAAAGGGGTCCCTCAGAATTCCAACTACACTATGACCCTATTTGCACTTAAAGTTGGTAAATAAGAAAGGAGAAATGATACTTTGGTACTGTGAGGTATCATAAGTCTCATTTGACATTCCTTATGTGACAAAAAATATATTATTTTATTATGTTGTGGGATCATAGTTCCTCAACTTTTGGTGTTTTTTCTATCCTCTCTTGGTCTCGCTTCGTCTTCTTGTTGACCTTTCTTGGTGTTTCTTTAATCCTTTAACCTCTCTTGATTTATTACCTCTTCCTATATCTAAAGAAGTAACGTGCAGTAACGAAATTGTTAGAGCCAAATTAAGAAAATATCTACATATTAAGATCTGTTCTAGCCGCTGAGGCTTTTTATCACTCTTAGTTAGCCCAAAAATAAGTCTTCCGATTTATTGAAACCATCTTATTTTATAAAATTATTATTTATCTAAACAACTGCATTCAAGTACTAAATATTAATTGATTATAACTTAAAAGATGAGTAGCCCAACTAAATATTTAAATGTTAGTTATTTAATTTGACCTCCATGTTGTGGTTCATAATATAAATATTGAGTTAGTTTTAATAATCTTAACAAATTATTATTATTATTATTATTATTGTTATTGTTGTTGTTGTTTCACTAGTGAAGTTATTGGGTCAACATTTCTTATAAAATAGGGTTGATGTTTAAATAAATGATTAATAGTCCCATACCACTTGGCCCATCTTTGGATAAAAGGATTATACTTCGCATCTCCCTTTTTACTAAGCACATCCCTAGACCTAGGACGGATCACAATAGGCAAAGAGGCATTATTGGACCCTTAACGTTTCTCGTAATGACTATTGAAGTTGTTTCAAATGTAACGTTTATAGACACGCCTATACACGTGACTCAAGTATATTGGTTTTCATTTTAAGTTGCAAAAATTGGAGATCAAAATTTATCAGTGTAAAATCTTCATAAACGAGTTGAATATAAATGAAATAGATGTATCAGGAACATACCTATAATACAATTGTTACTCTGAGCTATAACTTTGTGTTGAGATGCTTTCGTAACATATCTCGATGTCCCAAAGTGGTACGTTTTTGTAGACTGAGTTAGGCCATGCCTTGAAGATCCAAGTAGGTATGCCTTTGTAATTAACATGCCTTTTGGTCATGTTTTTGCAATCTGAATTAACATGCCTTTCGGTAGTCATTTGAGTGACGTGCCTATCGGCAATTATCTTAGCGATACACCATTCGACATTCATTTTAGAGACGTACAATTCGGTGAGCCATTTAGTTTAGCGACAGACCATTCAGTGGCAGCTTTAGGGGCGCATCATTCGGTGGCAGCTTTTGGGACACACCATCCGTTTAGTTTAGGAACACACCATTCGGTGGCCACTTTAGGGACACACTATTTGGTGACCCGATTAGTTTAAGGACACACCATTCGATGATCCGTTTAATTTAGGGATGCACCATTCGAAGTCTACTATAGGGACGCACCATTCGATGACTCATTTAGTTTATGAACGCACCATTCAGTGACTGCTTTAGAAACGCACCATTTGGTGGTCCGTTTAGTTTAGGGACGCACCATTCGGTTGCCACTTTTAAGACACACCTTTGGGTAGCCACTTTAGAGATGCATCATTCGATGACCCATTTAATTTAGGAACGCACCATTTGGTGGCTACTTTAGGGACGCACCATTCGGTGGCCGCTTTAGGAACGCAATATTCGATAACCCGTTTAGTTTAGGGACGCACCATTCGGTGATCACTTTAGGGACGCACCATTCGGTGACCCATTTAGTTTAGGGATGCACCATTCGGTAGCCTGATTAGTTTAGGACACACCATTCGATGGCCACAGGATGCACCTTATCATGCAATTTTCTCACAAAATCAGCCCTTGATGCCCCTTGTTTATGGATAAAATCTTGTGGATTGGATAAAGGTAATAAATCTCTAGGTGTGAGAGGGTTAAATCCATATACAACCTCAAAAGGTAAAAGTAGAGTAGTTTTGTGAACTACCCTATTGTAAGCAAACTCAATATGGGGTAGGTACTCATCCCAAGATTTGTGGTTTCCCTTCAAGATAGCCCGAAGCATAGTTGAGATAGATCTATCGACAACTTCAGTTTGTCCACCCGTTTGAGGATGACTTAAAGTAGAAAAATTAAGTTTAGTTCCTAGCCTTCCCCAAAGTGTCCTCTTGAAATGACTAATGAACTTTGGATCCCTATATGAAACTATAGTTTTGGGCAACCCATGAGTTTAACTACATCACTTAGAAAGAGTTTGGAGATGTTGCTTGCATCATCTATCTTATGGCAGGGAATAAAATAAGCCATTTTACTAAACTGGTCCACTACCACAAATATAAAATCAAAGCCCCTTTGGGTTATAGGCAATCCAAGGACAATGTCCATACTAATATCCTCCTAAGGTGCACAAGCAACTGGTAATGGTGTATGCAATCCATGAGGCATAACCCCAAAATGCTTCGTGAGACCTCCATCATGTGTTTCTTTTACAAGGAGCTTTCTATATGAACCAAGGGGTATACAAAGTTTTCCTTCTTTAAAAAGATACCTATAAGTTTTCACTGAAATAAGCAATAGGATGCCCACTCTGTAATAACACAACACTTATGCCCACTCCTTATGCATCACACTCTAGCTTAAAAGGTTTGGAAAAATTAGGAAGAGCTAAAATGGGTACATTAGTGAGCAAGAACTTTATTCTTTGGATGGCTTTTATTTTGGTGGGGTCAACATGAACCCCATTTTTATTCACGATGAATCCTAAGAAAACAACATTATCCACACAAAATGTACATTTATGTATATTTGCAAAAAGGTTATTTTTCCTAAGAACTAACAAAACTTCCCTCAAATGATGTAAATGTAACTCTACACAAGATTATCATCAAAGTAAACTACACAAATTTACCTATAAAATTCATAAGAACATGATTCATAAGCCTCACGTGTACTAGGTGCATTAGTGAGCCCTAAAGGCATCACCAACCATTCATATAATCCAAACATGGTCTAGAAAGCAGTTTTCCACTCATCACCTTCTTTGGTATGTATTTGGTGATATCCACTTTTCAAGTTAATTTTGGGAAACACAATGGACCCATATAATTCATCAAGCATATCATCAAGTCTAGGAATCGAGTGTATGTACTTAATGGTTATGTTGTTAACTATGCGGCAGTCAAAACACATTCTATATTTCCGTCCTTTTTGGACACAAAAAAAATTGGCACGACACCCGGGCTGAGGCTCTGTTACACCCAACATTTATCTAATAATTCTTGAACCTGAGATTCTATCTCCTTAGTCTCTTTTGGATTTGTTTTGTATGTCGGTATGTTGGGTAGACTATCACCTAGAACAAAATCTATTTGATGCTCTATTCCCCTAAAAGGTGGCAATCCCGTAGGACCATCACTAGGAAAAACATCATCAAATTCTTTTAAAAGTTTTTCAATTTAAGGAGGCAAAACATTGGATACAAATTTATCAGATGGTGTATACGTGAGTGTTCCTTTACATAACAAGAGGTACGAGGTTGCTCAGTGAGGAGAAAATGTTTTATATAATTTTTAGATATGATATTCTCCTTTTGAGTAACCTCGTGGGAAGAAACACCAAGCTCCCACACCTCATATTTATCTTTAAGGTCTAGGTTTTGGATTTTTTGACTTTTTTTTTTCACTATCTACTTTTTTTTTTCATTTGGACTTGATCCTCCAACACCTGTGAAGGAGTTAAAGGATGAAGTACAAACTTCTTATGCTTATGAGTGAAGGTAATTTCGTTGGTGTGGCCATCATGGATAGTTTTATTGTCAAATTTTCATGGCCTTCCCAATAAAACATGGCAAGCCTCTATAGGTACTGCATTACATAAAACATTATCAATATAGTTACCTATCGAGAGCTTAACCTTCACTTGTTCTTTAGCATTTATATCCCCTCGTCATTAATCCAATGCAATTTGTAAGGTTTAGGATGGGGAATCATTTCCAAATTCAATTTCTCAACCAACCTAGACTGCTGCAGTTGCAGCATGACCCATTGTCAACAATAAGAGAACATACATTTTCAGAAATTTTACACCTAGTGCGAAAAATATTCTCTCTATGTGACTCGGGGTGTGGGCTAGGTTGATTGTTGAGGGTTCTCCTAATCATCAACAATTCTCCCTCATGAGCATAGGCAACCTCACTATCATCAGACTCAAACTCTTCACTAGTGTTTTTCTCAATCACTTCCTCCTCACTATTGTACACATCTTGGGCTTTCATTAAGATAGTTCACATGGAAGGACATTGAGATTTAACATGACCCTGACCCAAGCATTTGAAGCATCTAATGTCACTAGTGCGATTTGATGTTGCATGCTCCTTCTTTTTCTTAGAATTTTCTTGATCTGTGGCTTTATAAGTGTTTTCTTTTGATTTTTCTTTCTCAATCTTTCCCTCCCTCTTAAGATCTTTCTTGGGATATGAGCTAGGATATGAGCTAGGGAAGAAGTTCTACCTATCTCTTATCTCAAGGCTTAATCCACTCATAAATCTAGCCACAGTCATAGTCTCATCTTCCCTAATCCCAATCCTCATCATATATAGCTCCATATTTTTCCTATAGTCCTATATGCTTGTGCAGTTTGTCCATTAGTTTCCGATGGTAATATGGTGGAATATGTCTCTGTCTAAGAGCACTCTTGAAATGATTCCAATATTCTATGACTGGATCATTGCGTAAGCGTCTATCTCTTACTATGGCTGACCACCAATGCATAATGTCAACACCTAATTTCGTCCGGATAAATAAAATTTATTTTCAAAAATAAAAAATATTTCTAATTAATTTTGTTAAGAAAATTCAAAAAATAGACATTTAATAGTTTTTGAATTTTGTTGTCTTATCTTATTTTCAAAAATAATTTGAAATAATAACATAATTTATTTTTTTACAATTGTAATAAAAAAAAATGAGTCAAAGTTTCATTTTCTTCAAAAATAAAAGTGGGTCCTAGCTTTTTATCCAATTTCATGTCAAACAATAAGAGGAGAAGGTTTTTTTTAAAAAAAAATTGGCATTTGTTGGGGTTGCTTACACACAATGTGGCTAGACACAAAATAAATGGTAACTTTGACCCTGTTCAAACACTGCTCTAGCCCTGACAGCACAACATTTTCGTCAACTCCCTTTTGGTATTATGAACATCATGCATTTCAAAGTTACATAGGGTTTGCTTGCTTTTCTTTTGGAAAAAAAAGGAGGGAAATCACTCATAGGAGGTCATTCGCTTCTTTGGAGAAGAGGCTATATGAGAGGGTAGAGAGCGAAAAAAGGGCGATAAAAAAAAAGTGGGCCGGAGCATACGGTGAAGGGGAGAAAAGAAGAAATTTTTCTAAATAAAAAGGTAAGACATCTTCATCATGATGTTAGTTACAGTTCATGTAATACATGTAGTTCATGGAAGAATAATTTTGGTTGACTTTATGCGTGAATCTTGTTTAGTTTTTCTCCTTTGGTTTCATTCATTTTTTCTCCAATTGGTATTATATATTACGCAACTTCCTTATGCATCAATGAACTTATGCATCACTGCACCTACACAAAAACGAAAAATATCTTCACTGCATCACGAGCCATACACCTTCACTATGTCACCATGCAACCCCACTAAGCCACCGTGAGCCTCCCTCATGCCTCCATTCTCCTCCCCCACAACAACCCATACCCTCCACAAAACCAAAATCTCTTCACTGCCTCACGAACCATGCACTTTCACTATGTCACCATGCAACCCCACTAAGCCACCGTGAGTCTCCCTCATGCCTCCATTCTCCTCCCCCACAACAACCCATATCCTTCACAATACCAAAATATCTCCATTGCCCCCATGAACCATGCACCTCCATCGTGCTACTATGCCTAACCAAGCCACAAAGATCTCATGCATCTCCACAGTGCCACTATGCCTATCTAAGCCACCGAAACCCCACTGCACCTTCACTAGCCACGCCTAGCCATACACCCCCACAACATCTCAACCAAAACCAAACTCACCACCAAACCGTTAACCAGTTCCAACCCATTCTCTCCTCCGAACCTCACAGCCGAGCACCGTCCCCTTCCTCTCGCCACAAGCATGGCTTTTGCGTTTTCTTCCCACACCACCAAAAACACTCACCTCACTTCACATACAAAAACCACTTTTCTCATTTACACAAAACCCACAGAGGGACTCACACTTCACCCCGCGAGCTACGCACCCTTCATACACCTTCACAAGCCATATCACCACACCTCAAACCCTCTCATTCTCACCAAATCTTTTATCCCCCCAACAAAATTATATCTCTAAACACTTCTCACACGCCTCCAAAATAGCCCTAAAATGCACCTCCGTTCACCTCCGAAACAGCCCCAAGTTGCACCTCCGTTCACCTCTAAAACAGTCCCAAACTGCACCTTCGTTCACCTTCAAAACAACCTCAAAATACACCTCTAAAACAGCCCCAAACTGCACCTCCATTCACCTCCAAAATAACTCCAAAATTACACCTCTGCCGCACCTCCATAACCACTCGGTTCTCCTCCAAAGCAGCCCCATCTCTCCATCATCACCAACCAAACCAGTAACCACACAACTACCATTGTTTCCTCCAAAACCAATCCAATCTTCAGCCGCCGTAGGTGTCCTCCATGAGCGCCTCTGCCACCATCTCCATTTGTGCCGCTCCTCAACTCAAACGCAGGCCACACCCAATCTCTCTTTTCTTCTGCTATGTAGAGATCATAGATTAAAAGTGAAGTTGTGTCGTTGCTTCCCTTGGTTCTCGCAACCCCAATATGAATTAAGGTAAGGATGGTGTGTGATAAAATGGGCTTGGCCCATTCTCATATGCACATGTAATAAAATTCAATTAAATTGAATGACAGGAGTGAGAGAGGCGTGAGAAAAAGGTGAAATAAAAAAAGGTGAATGAATATTGTTTTGCGTGATGGGTTTATAATTCAATTATTTTTTTTGTTTACTTTTTCTTTGAATTTGGTTTTGAATACGTGCAGCATTAAAACTTTGCCACTTTCTTTTTATTCTTTCTTTGGTACCTAATGCACATGGGATATGATTTCTTTTATTTTCTTCGGCCCTAAGCGCATATAGCCCAATCATTTGATTTCTGTGGCACCAAATTAATGGACGAAGGAGTGGAATGTTAAGTTAAATCTTTGACTCAATTATTTTTTTGGTACATTTTGAATTGGCAAATTTAATAAATCGGTATAAGATTTTCTTTTTTTCTATTCAATCTTAAGTTAGATATGTTTTATCACTTAAGTTAGAAAAAATAATAATGTATAATTTTGATTAAAATTTATAAATGATTGCACGCGTCATGCAGATTTTAATTCCAAAAAGTCCTATTATTTCCTTCAGATATTCAAATGACCGCTCATGTCAAACAATATCTTATACAAATTTTTCTTTTAAAATATACAAAAAATAATATCAAAATTGTCAAAAATATTAAAAATATCAAAATTTCTCAAAACTAAAAAAATAGAAAATTTTCAAAATTAAATAAAAATATCAAACATCCAAACAAACAATTTTCAAGAAAGAACTACGTAATCCTGATTTTCCATCTCCGATGAAAATACGTAAGAGCAAGGTCAAACCCTTGTCGGGCTCCAAAAATAAAATATTTTCTTTGTTTGTAATAGTACTTTCGTTTCTTTTTATGCGAAAAATAAACATTTTTTAAAACACACTCGTTTTACTTGTTTAATTAAAGGTATTGTCTTAGGACGAGCGTTGTGAGGGTATTAATACCTTCCTTACACATAACCGACTCCTGGACCTAAATCTGATTTTTGCAAACTAGTTTTATCCTCGTTTATTTGCTTTTTCCATAGATTTCTATAAAAACTATGGTGGTGACTCTTCTGTTTTGAAAACTTATTAATTTTTCATATCGCCGTCCCCATCACTATTCCGGTTGTGACACATAGCATGACCTTGGAAGCTAAGGGTAGCCAAAGGAACTTTCCTTTCCTCACTCACATGATAATAATCAAATAATTGTTCTACGTTCATTTCCCAATCTAAGAATATTTCTACATCGTTTTTCCCATGAAAATGAGGCAAGTCTACCTTAACTTCTTTAGCTTTTCTTTCTTTTTTGTGGTGGCCATGAGGTTTAGGTTGGTAACAATATCCCACTTTCAAGCTGTCTCTCTCTTGTTTTTCCTCTTCCTCTTCAGAAGTTTCTTCTATTTTCATTTCTTTTATGATCCTTCTTCCTTAAGGTCTTTAATTCCTCCTCCACAATGGCAAATTGTACCTCAGTGATAAAAAGCAAGAGCTGAAGTTTAACCAACCTCAAGCACCTGCACAAATAGACAATCCGAAGGAGTTTTGCAAATTTCAAGTGGACCAATCACCAGGTCAAGGGCCCAAAAAATGAAAGAGGCATTGATTGGGCTGGTTCAAGACATTTTGACTGTGCAAACAAAGTTTAAGATTGAATTTAAGCCTGATCACATTCTTAATTGGATATGTTCCGATGAAAGAATTAAATGAAGGAGATTTGGGCCAAAAACAAGTCAATTGAAGTGAAGGGCCCATAGATAATCCATCACCAGATTTAATTTAAGTCTAAATAGGTTATTTTGGGCTAAGATTAATTTTTGAAGAGTCAGCCATTAGTTTGTACGAATTTAAATTATGTTTCTTGTAATTTTTTTAAATTTCCATAAAGCTTAGAGTAGTCATGCTTAGTAAATTGTGTTCTTTTCGTATTCCTATCTGATATAATTAATTAGTCATCTGAGGGTGTGTGAAAATGCTGTTGTTGCATTAAATTTGGAGGCTTGGGTTAATGAGGAGTCAGGTAAGCTTTTAGAAGATAACAAAAGTCTATTTAAGTCAGAAAACACATGTAAACACCAAGTTGAATTTGAAATACAAATTTTATGCTTAAAATTTCATAAGTGAGAGTTTCTCTCTTGAGTTCTTCATTGGACTGGTCAACCTTGTGACGTTTCTTCATACTTTAGGGTCTTTGTTGTGTGCTACAATGCAGGAGTTTTGAGTAGATCATCCTAAATTTGAATACTTAGGGATCGTGGGGGCATTCAAATACTCTTTGTTGTAGGTTCTGGGGTTTATTCAAATATTATTCTGAGTTTGTGGAGAATATTTCTGTATTTGAAAAGTAAGTTCATTATTCTTAAAGTATTGCATCATTCTACTTGATGATTGCCTGGAGTGAGTTGTAAGACCTCTTAAAAACTTATAGAGAGGACTAAGAGAGGAAAAAGGTAAGAGTTTTCTGAATTTTAATACAAAAAAAAGCCAAAAATAGAAAGCAAAACACGAGTGTAGAGTGTCATCACTGAGTGTAAACACGTGAGGAATTGTGAGAAATTTTTATTTTTTTTTAACATTTCAATTTCAGGTTCTGCAAAATGACAAATAGAGAGGGAAATTCTGGAGACTCGTCAAACATTGATTTTACTCTTAAAGCAATGCAGCAATAATTTAAGAACTCTACCATCAAATATATACTAAATCAATATGCTAATAAAAAATTTGGGTCAAAAATAAATTTATAACTATTTTTAATGAATTTTTCAAAATTGCTAACCTCTTGTAAAGAGAAGAGGCAAGGGGTGTTGAACCAAGCATTCAACTTGCGCACACCAAACGAACATGGAAGAAGCCAAAAATAGAGCCAAACGAACCCTAGCAAAACCAGTGAACAATAAAGATGCAAATGAAAACCAGTGAGAAGAGAAAGTGACATCGTGCAAAATACAAATGAAGACTAGTGAGAATAAAAGTGGCACCACTCGAAGGTTGAGAGGATATGGCAGCGAGGGTGAGGAGGAGGCAACGAGGGTGAGAAGAAGGTGAAGGAGAAGAAAATGTATGTAAGGAAAAAGTGATACCCAAGAGTTAATATCTCTCTTAAAATCCCTAATTTTAACTCGAGGGATATACTACGTCAGTTGGGAGCTCCCAACTGACGTAGTATCTGACAAAATTTTACCAAATTTTCTTCAAAATTCACTCGCACACCAAGAGGAGGATATTACGTCAGTTGAAAAGTCTCAACCGACATAATATGGGCTACATAGTACGTCAGTTGACACCTCCCAACCGACGTAGTATCTTCAATTTCATTACAAAGTTTTCAAATTTTTTATTTTTTATTTTTCAATCTTTTTTACGTCGGTTATGAGTGGCAACCGACATAGAATATGGTGCATTATGTCAGGTTTGACTTAACTGACGTAATATCTCCTCAAATTTTTACAAAAAGCTACCTTATTTTTGTTTACATTGGGTCCATTTTAATTGACGTATTATCCTGACGTAGAATACATTTTTTGTACTAGTGAATTCATTTAGCCTTTTCCATATGTAATCAAATAAAAGAAGGGTAAGAAAAATATTGTTGTTGATGCCTTATCAAGAAGGTATGCTCTACTTACTTCTCTTGATGCAAAGTTAATTGGCTTTGAATATGTAAAGGAATTGTATAAACATAACTCTAACTTTGCACAAATATTTGATGCATGTGAAGAGGGGGCATTCAAGATTTTTCATAGAGTTGACGGTTACTTATCCAAAGAAAACAAATTATGTGTACCGCAATCTTCTATGCAAGAGTTGCTTGTGAGGGAGGCCCATGGGGGAGGATTAATGGGACATTACGGGGTGAAAATAATTTTAGACATTATGCATGAACATTTCTTTTAGCCTAAGATGAAGCATGACGTTGAGAAAATTTGTAATAGATGCATTGTCTATAAGAAAGCTAAATCAAAAGTTTTGCCACATGGATTGTATACACCCTTACTAGTACCTAATGAACCTTTGGTAGAAATATCTATGGATTTTGTTTTGGGGTTGCCTAGGTCAACAAGGGGAAAAGATTCAATTTTTGTGGTAGTGGATAGGTTTTAAAAAACGCCACATTTTATTCCTTGTCACAAAATTGATGATGTTATTCATGTTGCAGAATTGTTTTTCAAAGATATTGTGAGACTTCATGGAGTGCCAAGAAGTATTGTATATGATAGGGATACAAGATTTCTTAGTCATTTTTGGAAGGTTTTGTGGGACAAACTTGGAACAAAGTTATTGTTTTCTACTTCACATCACCCACAAACTGATGGTCAGACTGAAGTTGTCAATAGAACATTATCTCAGTTGCTTAGGAACATTGTTCAAAAGAATTTGAAAAATTGAGAGGATTGTTTTGTCGTATGTTGAATTTGCTTATAATAAATGACAATGCTTACAAAATTGACCTCCTAGGTAAGTATAGTGTTAGTGATACTTTTAATATTGCTGATTTATCTCCTTATGATGCAGGTGAAGATTCGAGGTCGAATCCTTTTGAGGGGAGAGGGGATGATAAGAACCAAGAGCTGAAGTTTAACCAACCTCAAGCACTTGCACAAATACACAATCCAAAGGATGTTTTGCAAATTCCAAGTCGACCACCAATCACCTAGTCAAGGGCCCGAAAACTGAAAGAGGCATTGACTAGGCTGGTTCAAGACATTTTGACTATGCAAATAAAGTCTAAGATTGAATTTAATCCTGATCATATTCTTAATTTGATATGGTCGATGAAGGAATTAAATGAAGGAGATTTGGGCTAAAAACAAGTTAATTGAAGTGAAGGGCCCATAGATAATCCATCACCAGATTTAATTTAAGTCTAAATAGGTTATTTTGGGCTAAGATTAATTTGTGAAGAGTCAGCCATTAGTTTGTACAAATTTAAATTATGTTTCTTGTAATTTGTTTAAATTTCCATATGGCTTAGAGTAGTCATGCTTAGTAAGTTGTGTTTTTTTCGTATTCCCATTTGATGTAATTAATTAGTCATTTGAGGGTGTGCCAAAATGTTGTTGTTGCATTAAATTTGGAGGCTTTTAGGCTAATGAGGAGTTAGATAAGCTTTTAGAAGTTAACAAAAGTCTATTTAAGTCAAAACACATGTAAACACCAAGTTGAATTTCAAATACGAATTTTATTCTGAAAATTTCAGAAGTGAGAGTTTCTCTCTTGAGTTCTTCATGGGACTTGTAAAATTATCAAGGACTGGTCAACCTTGTGGCATTTCTTCATACTTTAGGGTCCTTCCTGTGTTCTACAATGTAGGGGTTCTGAGTAGATTATCCTAAATTTGAATACTTGGGGATCTTAGGGCATTCAAATACTTTTGTTGTGGGTTCTGGGGTTTATTCCTAATCGGGTTCACATAACTCAGTGTTAATTTTCAAAAACCGATTTTCATTTAAATTTTTCCTCAAATCTGAAGCATGTTCACTGGACTAATTGCCACTGTGGTGAAGAGAATGTTTAGACATCTTGAGTTTTGTGAAGTAGTTTCTGACTTTAAGACAAAACAAGTTTAGCACACCAAGGGGTCTCCCAAAAAAATGAGCTACATCACTAGGACAACTTAAGTACTAAGACTTTCCTTGTTAGAGCCTGACCCCGATGCACTCCACGGGTCTTTGTTACAGTGAATTCACTAAGTCACAAACGAAGGTGACTCACACTAATTAAGCAAAAATTAAATCTAGTCGTGTTGGAATTCTCAAAGTAAAAACAAAATTTGTAAAGAAATTTAAATGACAAAGCTTAAAAAAATTTAAACTAGGTGAATTCGTAAAGGTGAAACTCTTTGGCATCAAGGACCACTGAGACACATTCACCATCTAATGTGCATGATTAATCCACTAATAAAATTGTAATTACAACTTACAACTCAAAGAAATACAATCAAATAATTTGCTGAAAATTAAATTCCTATACTATGGTTCCCAAGTGTTTGTTAAAACTTCTCACAAGTGTTTCACTCAAACTTTTGTCACATTTGTCACTCTATTTCCAACAACATGTTTCGCAACATGTTTCGCCCTCTTTTGTGGACTCTTCTCCAAATTTAATCTCAAATCAACTCTTGATGCATTGGTTACCAACTCAATCCAAGTTTCCTCATCAATGTTCTAGTTCACCAAGAGGCCACCAAATATAAAGCAATAAAGCACAATTTGAAAGGGCTCAACTCAAATGGATTTATTTAATGACAAACTCAGAATTGAAATGAAATGACAAGCAAGAAATTAAGGCACGAAATGGAGGTACAACACAAAAAAGAATTAACTAAGAATGGCTCATCATTAGATTTAAAAACAGAAAACAAAACTAGAATTATTTAGTTCTGGCAGTGGCATATGTTTGATTTATTGCAACGAAAATACAGCTTGTTTGCTCACGAAATTTTTATCTACGATTTTCAACACCGTAAAGAAGTTCCACACAAAATTGTAGATCAAACGGAAAACTGAAACGTTCCAAATAAATTCAGAACAGAAGCGTTTTTATGTAACTGAAACTATTCAGCTTCTGTGCGCTATGCTTCAGGCAGCGCCGAGTGAAAACTCTATTTCAATCACACCACATCGAATTAGGTCAGCAAATTTTAACCACACACTCTCAACATGTTAAGCTAATGCCACACAAAATTTTAGTACAATAAGGTCACTGAATTAAATGCAGTAAATCAATTACGGAGGCCAAAATTCACTTCCATCAGAAATTTTCCAGTAACTAGCATTCAGCTTTTCAACATTTATAATTTTTTTTCTACTTTGAATCTTAATGTGCCTTTTTAACAGAATTTCATATACATATTAATACGGTCATACACAAATTTTCACATCAAAATATGCAGTAATTTGTCTCCAATAAAATTTCCAAGATCCAGTAATCTTTTTGTCAAACATTCTGTGCAATGAAGGGAACCTAAGGAATTCAAACAATTACAACAAAACAAGAAGACATATAGACTCTTAAAAACTCACTAATGATCTAATAGCAAGTATTGAACTCTAAGAATGAAAATGAAAAAGCACACAAAGGCACACTTATCTTCGACTTTTTATCAAACACTTAATGTTCAACAGTTTTCTTTCACACAATTGATCAAACACCTAAACTACAAGCACAAACCTATGGAATTGATGACATTATGGAAATGCACATGACTTTAACAACATGTATATGGATTATAAAAAAAAATCTAATCAACAAAACAATACAATGAACTGAACAAAAATTGAATCAAGACCCAAAAACCGTAAAAGCTTGTGGCTCACTCATTAGAACACCTAAACACAAGATTTTTTTATGGTTCAAGTAGATTGAAGGTGTTTGAATTGCTTAAACACAAACAACCACAAATAATTGGTACAATACAGCAAGAGATGTAAAAAATAGTAAAGAATCAACACGAAAATGCAGAGAAATCGTGAAGCATTCAAGAACTTATCTCTTGAAGACCAAAGCTCTAGATACCAAATGATAGAGGAGCCTTCATGATGCTTTGCTTCTTTGATCTCCACTTGAAGATGTAGAATGATTTAGAAGTTTTGCACCGAATGAATGTAGGTAAGAATACTCCTTGAACAAGCGGAAGCAATTGTATGATGATAAATTTCCGTGAAGAAGTGGAATAGGCAACGGAGAAGAAGAAGAACTTGCGGTGGAATTCCAATGGTTGGAAGATGAAACGTGTGAGGAAGATGAACCACACGTGATATGAAGAGAAGTAGTGTTTGAGGCGGAAGTCCAATGGACCAGTGAAATAGATGATGAAGGATTTCTTGGTAGAGATTGGGCCAACTACCAAGAGGTTCTTTAAGGTTTATTTAGAGAAGAAAACTCAAAGGAGAGCTTGAACAATATGCTAAAATTTAACAGCATTTCATCACTTCAATCAAGCTTATTTTTATATGTAGTGAGCACTTCTATTTAAGGCCAAAGTGTCTCAAAAACTCTCAAATGAGAACATAACAAGTGGCGACCTGTGAATGGATAGGATCCTCTCTTGGGAGAGTGCCATGTGGCAATCCTCTCAAAGAAACGCTCTTTACAAGCTAAAGTTCCTAGAGTTCATATTTTACAACAAATTTATCAAAACTAATTTTTATAAATTTTACAATTTATCATAAAGGCTTAAAGTTGTTAGCATTTTGATGTGCACTTGTGCTTCTGACTCCTCTTGATTTTCTATGTATCTCGTCATAGATCTTGTAATTGGGCCTTGGTTGGGCCTTCTTCCATCATCAGGGACGCATCATTCGGTGATCGCTTTAGGGACGCATCATTCGGTGGCCGCTTGGCGTCCCGTTTAGGAACGCATCATTGGGTGACCCGTTTAGGGATGCGCCATTCGGTGATCTGTTTTAGTAACACACCTTTCAGCCATATTTCGTAGGCGAAAATTTCATCAAACTTAAATATTAAAGTGCATAAATATATTGTAACCTTCTCTCTTTGATGTTTCCTCTCGACTTGCAATTTCTTAATTTGCTTCTCGATTTCTTCGTTGCTACGCTGCAATTCCTGTATGGTATTGATGATTTGCTATAGGGTTGGGGTGTCACCATCAGCATCATCAAGCGTTGGTTGGCTGTGGTTTCTCGGTTTTACTCTCAGGGTAGTGTTTATGGTTAGTGCTTCACAAAAATATTGTGGGAGTAAGAATAGTTTATTTGCCTCACGTGGGCACCAATTTATTCTAGCCATTGAGACTTTTGATCACTCTTGACAAACCCAAAAGGAAGTCTTCTCATTTACTGAGAACCATCTTGCTTTATAAAGTTATTATTTTTCTAAACAACTTTATTCAAGTACTAAATATTAACTAATTATAACTTAACATATGAGTAACCCAACTGAATATTCAAATGTTAGTTATTTAATTTAAACTCTATGTTATTGTTCATAATATAAATCTGGAGTTGGTTTTAATAATCTTACTAAACAAACCCGCAGACAGGTCAAGATCAAACAAGAGATTGAAAATAAAGTAATAAGATATATTATAGCTGCCAATAAAAGGGAGAAAAGAAGTGCTCTGCCAACCTAAAGATTGGATTTAGTTGCATATAAGGAAAGATAGATTTCCTAACTAAAGGAAATCCGAGCTTAAGGAAAAATGAGATGTACCTTTTAAAATTCTTAAAAGAATAGATGATAATTCTTAATGGTCACATCTTGTTGGTGATAATAATATACGTTATAACTTTAATATTTGTGATTTATCTCCTTGTAATATAAGTTTTTGTTAGAAATTTTCATTATGATAACAAATATATCAATCTTTCGTCTAGTAAATAATAAATATATTGTTTTATCTCAAGAAAGTTGTGTAATATATAACAATATTTACAGTTATAACAAAATTTACACTAAATAATAATTTCTTAATTTAAGTATTTGTGTAAGAAAATAAATTATGTAAAAACAAATTAAATATTTTTATAAATTTTTATAAAATCTCGAATGATAGAAAAAAGTTAAAGATCGATTATTTGAATATTATTAAACTTAAACTTTATCATACCTTATGTATAAAAAAAATATTTGTTTTCTAACTAATAACAATGTTATGTTATAATAATACTCAAACCTTAATTCTGACCTAAGTTTTCCTTTTAACTAAATACATAAATTAATTTTATTTATAAAAATTTACTAATAGTTTTTTTCTACTTTTTTCTTTTCTGTAAGTAATTTATAGATAACTTAATTTAAACAAAGGCACACAACTATTTTTTTTAATCCATACATTTAAAAGAGAGCATTTTTAATCCTCAACTAGGGCACAAAATTCATCACTTCATAGATTTTAAAGACCAAAAACAATAACAAGACTAAATAGAAGGCTAAACTTATATTTAAAAACTATATATTTTAACCTTCTTTGTTTGTTCCATTTAGTAAAATAATAACTTGAGTTTTAGTTAAACACACTTTTTCTTCTTTTGAAAGCCACATTTCACATCTTAAAACTCCGTTTGAACAATCCAAAACAGAAGTTCTAATAGTAAACACCTAATTTTCTTCTGGAAAGCATATTCTGCCAGCTAGTATTACGCATCGGAGGTATGAAGCAATTCTACTAAAAACCAAACCTTTCATGGATGTGTGGAACCAAACAAGGAGTTAAAAGAAGGAATTATTATATTATACAAGTACAAGTTAGGCACACAGGGCCTCCAGAAAAAAAAAATTACAAAAAAAAAAAAATAACAAAAA
>Ga0209489_106880_pt1 | contig 17670 bp, 10 predicted proteins | sample SiratrowhiteBW_FD_187527 | JGI IMG/M metagenome (GOLD analysis project Ga0209489, IMG submission 187527) | Root nodule microbial communities of legume samples collected from California, USA - Siratro white BW (SPAdes) (version 2) | ecosystem: Host-associated > Plants > Roots > Nodule | place...
TTTTTTTTTAAAAAAAAAAAAAATTGAGATATTTAAAATCCAAAATTTCAACAAAATTTTATCGTTTAGTATTTTTTTTTTAGCTTTTTAGCTTTTTTGGCATTTTGTTTTCTGTTTCACCTACCCAAACTTGTCCAAAAATTATGGAATTTTTTGTAGTGTTTCATTGGAAGGGTTAGAGATTTTACTAACGATTTCTGGAAAATTCTAAACTTTCTTTTAAAAAAAATATTAATATGTGAAATATTTTTTTTTTCAAAATTATGAGATTTACACTATTTGTTTTTTTATTTCTTAATTATTTTTGACATTTTATTTTTAATCTTGGTATCTGTACCTATAAAAAAGTTCTAGAAATTTTTATGTTTTTTTATTTTATGGATTAGAGATTTTATCAAAGAATTTTGGAAAATCATGGAATACTTTTCTAAAAAATATAGACATTTGAAATCCAAAATTCTTCTCAAATTCCATCGTTTACTATTGTTTTTTTTTTATATTTTTTTAGCATTTTGGTAATCATTTTTTCCTATTTCACCTATCCAAACTTGTCAAAAAATTCTAAACATTTTTGTGGTGCTTTATTGTACGGATTATGCCGTACTGATCGGTAATGATAAGAAGTGTGTCCCGAACAATGTGGGTATGTTTTGGGTGCAAAACTGAGTCATACGGGCTTGATTTTCAACTTTCCGTGCTCCGGTGGTACCGAGCCCCGGAAAAAGTCGTGAAAATTCGACCGAATTATTTTTCAACCGTACTGACGGGAAACGATAGAAATTGAACCACAAACGGTGTTGGTAATTTTCAGGTGCAAAACGTAGTCATCTAGGCCCGTTTTCAACTTTGGCTACGCCAGTGGTGCCCGTGCCCGGAAAACTCCTTAAAATTCGATCGAAAACATTTTTTTGGCAAACTGATTAGAAACGATAAGAATTGCACCCCAAAAAGTGTGGTATGTTTGGGGCGCTAACCTGAGTCATCTGGCCCTATTTTCAACTTTTCCTGCTCCGGTGGTGCCCGGACCCGAAAAAGTCGTGAAAATTTGGCCGAGACCATTTTAACACGTACAGATGAGAAACGACAAGAAATGCGTTCCAAATAGGATGGATATGTTTGGGGTGCAAAAACCGAGTCATCCAGGCCCGATTTTCAACTTTATCTGCTCCGGTGGTGCTTGGGCACAGAAAAGTTGTCAAAATCCAACCGAACAAGTTTTAGCCGTATTGATGGGAAATGAAAAGAATTGCACCCCAAAAAGTGTTGGTATGTTTCGGGCGCTAAACCGATTCATACGGGCCCGATTTTCAACTTTGCATGCTCCGGTGGTTCCCGGGCTCGAAAAAGTCGTTAATATTCGACCAAAACATTTTTCTGCCGTACTGATTGGAAATGATAAGAAGTGTGTCCCAAATAATGTGGGTATGTTTTGGTTGCAAAACCGAGTCATACGGGCTGGATTTTCAGTTTTCCCTGCTCCGGTGGTACTGAGCCCCGAAAAAAGACGTCAAAATTCGACCGAATTATTGTTCAACCATACTGACGGGAAGCAATAGAAATTGAACCACAAATCGTGTTGCTATGTTTCGTGTGCCAAACGTAGTCATCTGGGCCCAGTTTTCAACTTTGGCTACGCCAGTGGTGCCCGTGCCCGAAAAACTCATGAAAATTCGATCGAAACATTTTTTTGCCAAACTGATTGGAAACGATAAGAATTGCTCCCCAAAAAGTGTGGTATGTTTGGGGCGCTAAATCGAGTCATCTGGCCCTGTTTTCAACTTTTCCTGCTTCAGTGGTGCCTGGGCCCGAAAAAGTCGTGAAAATTTGGCCGAGACCATTTTAACACGTACCGATGAGAAATGACAAGAAATGTGTCCCAAATAGGGTGGCTATGTTTTGGGTGCCAAAACCGAGTCATTCGGACCCGATTTTCAAGTTTGCCTGCTCTGGTGGTACTTGGGCACGGAAAAGTTGTCAAAATCCAACCGAAACAAATTGTAGCCGTATTGATGGGAAATGAAAAGAATTGCACCACAAAAAGTATGGGTATGTTTCGGGCGTTAAACCGATTCCTACGGGCCCGATTTTCAACTTTGCATGCTTCGGTGGTCCTCGGGCTCGACAATGTTGTCAAAATTCGACCGAAAGATTTTTCCGCCATACTGATTGGAAATGATAAGAAGTGTGTCCCGAATAATGTGTGTATGTTTTGGGTGCAAAACCGAGTGATACGGGCTTGTTTTTAAACTTTCCCTGCTCCGGTGGTACCGAGCCCCGGAAAAAGTCGTCAAAATTCGACTGGATTATTTTTCAACCGTACGGACGAGAAACGATAGAAACTGAACCACAAACTGTGTTGGTATGTTTCGGGTGCCAAATGTAGTCATCTGGGCCCGGTTTTCAACTTTAGCTACGCCAGTGGTGCCGGGCTCGGAAAAGTCGTCAAAATTCGATCGAAACATTTTTTTGCCATACTAATTGGAAACGATAAGAATTGCACCCCAAAAAGTGTGGTATGTTTGGCGCGCTAAACCGAGTTATCTGGCCCTTTTTTCATCTTTTCGTGCTTCGGTAGTGCCCGAGCCCGAAAAAGTCGTGAAAATTTCTCCGAGACCATATTCACACGTACGAATGAGAAACGACAAGAAATGCGTCCCAAATAGGGTGGGTATGTTTTGGGTGCCAAAACCGAGTCATCTGGGCCCAATTTTCAACTTTGCATGCTCCGGTGGTCCCCGGGCTCGACAAAGTTGTCAATGTTCGATCAAAACATTTTTCTGCCGTACTGATCGGAAATGATAAGAAGTGTGTCCCGAACAATGTGGGTATGTTTTGGGTGCAAAACCGAGTCACACGGGCTTGATTTTCAACTTTCCTTGCTCCGGTGGTACCAAGCCCCAGAAAAAGTTGTCAAAATTTGACCGAATTATTTTTCAACCGTACGGACGAGAAACGATAGAAACTGAACCACAAACTGTGTTGGTATGTTTCGGGTGCCAAACGTAGTCATCTGGGCCCGGTTTTCAACAGTGGCTACACCAGTGGTGACCGGGCCCGGAAAAGTCGTCAAAATTCGGTTGAAACAATTTTTTGCCATACTGATTGGAAACGATAAGAATTGCAGCCCAAAAGGTGTGGTATGTTTGGGGTACTAAACCTAGTCATCTCGCCCTGTTTTCAACTTTTCTTGCTACAGTGGTGCCCGGGCCCGAAAAAGTCGTGAAAATTTGTCCGAGACCATTTTTTCACGTACGGATGAGAAACGACAAGCAATGCGTCCCAAATAGGGTGGGTATGTTTTAGGTTCCAAAACCGAGTCATCCGGGCCCGATTTTTAACTTTGCCTGCTCCGGTAATGCGTAGGCACGGAAAAGTTGTCAATATCCAATCGAAACAAATTTTAGCCGTATTGATGGGAAATGAAAAGAATTGCACCCAAAAAATTGTGGGTATGTTTCGAGCACTAAACCGAGTCATACAGGCCCGATTTTCAACTCTAATTTCTCCGGTGGTCCCCGGGCTCGAAAAAGTAATCAAAATTCGACCGAAACATTTTTCTGCCGCACTTGATTGGAAATGATAAGAAGTGTGTCCCGAATAATGTGGGTACGTTTTGGGTGCAGAACCGAGTCATACGGGCTTGATTTTCAAATTTCCCTGCTCCGGTGGTACAGAATCCCGGAAAAAGTCGTCAAAATTCGACCGAATTAGTTTGCAACCGTACTGACGGGAAACGATAGAAACTGAACCACAAACTATGTTGGTATGTTTCGGGTGCCAAAGGTAGTCATCTGGGTCCGGTTTTCAACAGTGGCTACGCCAATGGTGTTCGGGCCCGGAAAAGTTGTCAAAATTCGATCGAAACATTTTTTTGCCATACTGATTGGAAACGATAACAATTGCATCCCAAAAAGTGTGGTACGTGTGGGGTGCTAAACCTAGTCATCTTGCCCTGTTTTCAACTTTTCCTGCTCCAGTGGTGCCCGGGCCCGAAAAAGTCGTGAAAACTTGTCCAAGACCATTTTTACACGTACGGATGAGAAACGACAAGAAATGCGTCCCAAATAGGGTTGGTATGTTTTGGGTGCCAAAATCGAGTCATCCGGGCCCGATTTTCAACTTTGCATGCTCCGGTTGTCCCCGGGCTCGACAAAGTCGTCAATGTTCGATCAAAACATTTTTCTGCCATACTGATCGGAAATGACAAGAAGTGTGTCCCGAATAATGTGGGTATGTTTTGGGTGCAGAACCGAGTTATACGGGCTTGATTTTCAAATTTCCCTGCTCCGGTGGTACCGAATCCCGGAAAAAGTCGTCAAAATTCGATCGAAACATTTTTTTGCCATACTGATTGGAAACGATAACAATTGCATCCCAAAAAGTGTGGTACGTGTGGGGCACTAAACCTAGTCATCTTGCCCTGTTTTCAACTTTTCCTACTCCGGTGGTGCCCGGGCCCGAAAAAGTCGTGAAAACTTGTCCGAGACCATTTTTACACGTACGGATGAGAAACGACAAGAAATGCGTCCCAAATAGGGTTGATATGTTTTGGGTGCCAAAACCAAGTCATCCAGGCCCGGTTTTCAACTTTGCCTGCTCTGGTGGTGCTTGGGCACGGAAAAGTTGTCAAAATCCAATCGAAACAAATTTTAGCCGTATTGATGGGAAATGAAAAGAATTGCACCCAAAAAAGTGTGGGTATATTTCGGGCGCTAAACCTAGTCATACGGGCCCGATTTTCATCTCTGCTTGCTCCGGTGGTCGCCGGGCTCGAAAAAGTCTTCAAAATTCAACCGAAACATTTTTTCGCGGTTCAGGTTTGGAAATGATAAGAAGTGTGCCCCGAGTAATATGGGTATGTTTTGGGTGCAAAACCGAGTCATACGGGCTTGATTTTCAACTTTCCCTGCTCGGGTGGTACCGAGCCCCGTAAAAAGTCGTCAAAATTCGACCGAATTAGTTTTTAACCGTACTGACGGGAAAAGATAGAAACTGAACCACAAATTGTGTTGGTATGTTTCGGGTACCAAACGTAGTCATCTCGGCCCGGTTTTCAACTTTGGCTACGCCAGTGGTGCCCGTGCCCTGACAATTCGTCAAAATTCGATCGAAACATTTTTTTGCCATACTGATTGGAAACGATAAGAATTGCACCCCAAAAAGTGTGGTATGTTTGGGGTGCTAAACCGAGTCATCTCGTCCTGTTTTGAATTTTCCTGCTCCGGTGGTGCCCGGACCCGAAAAAGTCGTGAAAATTTTTCCGAGACCATTTTTTCACGTACGGATGAGAAATGACAAGAAATGCGTCTCAAATAAGGTGGGTATGTTTTGGATGCCAACACCGAGTCATCCGGGCCCGATTTTCAACTTTGGCCGCTTTGGTGGTGCTTGGGCACAAAAAAGTTGTCAAAACCTAATCGATACAAATTTTAGTCGTATTGATGGGAAATGAAAATAATTGCACCCCAAAAAGTGTGGGTATGTTTCAGGCCCTAAATCGAGTTATACGGGCCCAATTTTCAACTTTGCATCCTCCAGTGGTCCCAGGCTCGAAAAAGTGGTCAAAATCCGACCAAAACATTTTTCCGCCGTAGTGATAGGAAATGGTAAAAAGTGTGCCCGAATAATGTGGCTATGTTTTGGATGCAAAACCGAGTCATACGGGCTTGATTTTAAACTTTCCCTGCTCCGGTGGTATCGAGCCCCGGAAAATGTCGTCAAAATTCGACCAAATTATTTTTCAACCGTTCTGACTGGAAAAGATAGAAACTGAACCACAAACGGTGTTGGTACGTTTCGGGTGCAAAACGTAGTGATCTGGGCCCGGTTTTCAACTTTGGCTACGCCAGTGGTGCCCGAGCCGGGAAAAGTCGTAAAAATTCGATCAAAACATTTTTTTGCCAAACTGACTAGAAACAATTAGAATTGCACCCGAAAAAGTGTGGTATGTTTAGGGCGCTAAACCGAGTCATCTGGCCCTGTTTTCAACTTTTCCTGCTCCGGTGGTGCCCGTGCCTGAAAAAGTCGTGAAAATTTGTCCGAGACCATTTTTAAACATACGGATGAGAAACGACAAGAAATGGGTCCCAAATAGGATGGGTATGTTTTGGGTGCCAAAACCGAGTCATGCGGGCCCATTTTCAACTTTGCATGCTCTGATGGTGCTTGGGCACGGAAAAGTTGTCAAAATCCAACCGCAACAAATTTTAGACGTACTGATGGAAAATGAAAAGAATTGCACCCCAAAAAGTAAGGGTGTGTTTCGGGCGCTAAACCGAGTCATACGGGCCCGATTTTAAACATCGCTTGCTCCGGTGGTTCCCGGGCTCAAAAAAGTCGTCAAAATTCTGCCGAAACATTTTTCCGCCGTACTAATTGTAAATGATAAGAAGTGTGTCCCGAATATGTGGGTATGTTTTGGGTGCAAAACCGAGTCATACGGGCTTGATTTTCAACTTTCCCCACTCCGGTGGTACCGAGCCCCGGAAAATGTCGTCAAAATTCGACCGAATTATTTTTCAACCGTACTGACGGGAAACGATAGAAACTGAACCAGAAACCATGTTGGTATGTTTCGGGTGCCAAACGTAGTCATCTGGGCCTGATTTTCAACCTTGGCTACGCCAGTGGTGCCCGGGCCCGAAAAAGTCGTCAAAATTCTATCGAAACATTTTTTTGCCATACTGATTGGAAACGATAAGAATTGCACCGCAAAAAGTGTGGTATGTTTGGGCGCTATACCGAGTCATCTAGCCCTATTTTTAACTTTTCCTGCTCCGGTGGTGCCTGTGCCTGAAAAAGTCGTGAAAATTTGTCCGAGACCATTTTTACACGTACAAATGAGAAACGACAAGAAATGGGTCCCAAATAGGGTGGGTATGTTTTGGGTGCCAAAACCGAGTCATCCGGGCCCAATTTTCAACTTTGCCTGCTCCGGTGGTGATTACGCCCGGAAAAGTCGTCAAAATTCGACCGAAACAGGTTTTAGCAGTACTAATGGGAAACGATAAGAATTGCACCCCAAACGGTGCGGTTATGTTTCGGGCGCTAAACCGAGTCACACAGGCCCGATTTTCAACTTTGCATGCTCAGGTGGTCCTCGAGCTCGGAAAAGTCGTCAAAATTCGACCGAAACAATTTTTAGTAGGAAACCATAGAAACTACACCACAAACTGTGTGGGTATGTTTCGGGTGCCAAACGTAGTCACCTGGGCCTGGTTTTCAACGTTGGTTGCGCCGTGGTGCCCGGGTCCGGAAAAAATAGTCAAAATTCGACCGAAACATTTTCTTGCCGTACTGGTGGGAAACGATAAGAATTGCACCCCAAAAAGTGTGGTATGTTTGGGGCACTAAACTGAGTCATCTGCCCTGTTTTCAACTTTTCCTGCTTCGGTGGTGCCCGGGCCCGAAAAAGTCGTGAAAATTTGTCCTAGACTGTTTTTACACGTACAGATGAGAAACGACAACAAATGCGTCCCAAATAGGTTGGGTATATTTCAGGTCCCAAAATCGAGTCATCCGGGCCCGATTTTTGACATCTTTTTTTCTAGTTTACCTGTCTATGGTTTTCAAAAAATTCTTAAAATTTGTGTTGTTTTATTGTATGGATCCGAGATTTTATCAAAAAATTCTACAAAACTATGTTTTTTTTTTCAAAAAAAGTTGAGATATTTGAAATCCAGAATTTTAAGAAAATTCCATCGTTTACTATTTCTGTTTTATTTTTTAGCATTTTTGGCATTTTTTTTTCAATTTCACCTATCCAAATTTGTCAATAAAATTTGCAATTTTTTTTAGTGTTTTATCCAAAGGATTAGAGATTTTATCAACGAATTCTTGAAATTTCTAAAAGTTTTTTTACAAAAAAATATATATATATGTGTAAAATAATTTTTTTTTTCAAAATTCCGCGATTTACTATTTGTTTTTTTTATTATTTTTGACATTTTCTTTTCAATTTCGTCTATCTGTACATGTCAAAAAATTTTGGAAATTTTTATGTTTTTTATTTTATGGATTAGAGTTTTATCAAAGATTTTTGGAAAATCATGGAACATTTTTCTAAAAAATATAGACATTTGAAATCCAAAATTCTTCATAAATTCCATTATTTGCTATTTGTTTTTTTTAGCTTTTTTGATATGTTTTTTTTTCCTATTTCACCTAATCAAACTTGTCAAAAAGTTCTAAATATTTTGTGGTGTTTTATTATACGGATTATAGATTTTATTAGAGAATTCTGGAAAATTCTTGAATTTTGATTAAGAAAAATAGAGATATTGTAAAGACAAAACTTTTTCAGAATTCCATCATTTACTATTTGCTTTTTAATTTTTTATTATTTTTGACATTTTTTTTCTATTTTACCTATCTATGGTTTTCAAAAAATTCTTAAATTTTTTGTGTTGTTTTATTGTATGGATCCGAAATTTTATCAAAAAATTATGCGAAACTATAGTTTTTTTTCAAAAAAAATTGAGATATTTAAAACCTATAATATCAACAAAATTCCATCGTTTACTATTTCTTTTTTATTTTTTTAGCATTTTTGGCATTTTTTTTCTAGTTCACCTATCCAAACTTATGTGAAATCTTATTCGAAGCACTTTTTTGTAGTGTTTTATTCGAAGGATTAGAAATCTTATGAACGAATTCTGGAAATTTCTAAAATTTCTTTTATAAAAATAAACATATCTAAAATATTTTTTTTTTAGAATTCCGCGGTTTACTATTTATTTTTTTATTTTTTTATTATTTGTCATTTTCTTTTCAATTTCGTGTATCTATTATGTTTTTTTATTTTATAGATTAGAGATTTTATCAAAGATTATTGGAAAATCATTTAACATTTTTCTAAAAAATATAAACATTTGAAATCCAAAATTCTTTTAGCATTTTTTACGTCTTTTTTTCCTATTTCACCTAATCAAAATTGTCCAAAAATTCTAAATATTTTTGTGGTGCTTTATTATACGAACTATAGATTCTATCAGAGAATTCTGGAAAATTCGTGAATTTTGATTAAGAAAAATAGAGATATTTTAAATATAAAACATTTTCAGAATTCCATCGTTTACTATTTGCTTTTTAATTTTTTAGTATTTTTGACATCTTTTTTTTTTCTATTTTACGTGTTTATAGTTTTCAAACAATTCATAAAATTTTTGTGTTGTTTTATTGTGTAGATCCGATATTTTATCAAAAAATTCTGCAAAACTATGATTTTTTTTTCAAAAAAAAATTGAGATATTTGAAATCCAGAATTTCAACAAAATTCCATCGTTTACTATTTCTTTTATATTTTTTTAGTATTTTTGGCATTTTTTTTTCTATTTCACCTATCCAAATCTCTCAAAAAATTTAGGAAATTTTTGTAGTGTTTTATTCGAAGGAATAGAGATTTTATCAACGACTTCTGGATATTTCTAAAAGTTCTTTTACAAAAATATAGATATGTGAAATAATTTTTTTATCAAAATTTTGCGGTTTACTATTTTTTTTTATTTTTGAGATTTTCTTTTTAATTTCGTCTATCTGTACTTGTGAAAAAATTATGGAAATTTTTATGTTTTTTTATTTTATGGATTAGAGATTTTATCAAAGATTTTTGGAAAATCTTGGAACATTTTTCTAAAATATATAGACATTTGAAATCCAAAATTCTTCATAAATTCTATCGTTTACTATTTGTTTTTTTTTTCTTTTAGCATTTTGGTAATTTTTTTTTTTCCTATTTCTCCTATCCAAACTTGTCAAAAAATTCTAACCATTTTTGTGGTGCTTTATAGTACGGATTATAGATTTTACTAGAAAATTCTTGAATTTTTATTAAAAAAAATGGAGATAGTTTAAATACAAAACATTTTCAGAATTTCATCGCTTACTATTTGCTTTTTTAATCTTTTAGTATTTTTGACATGTTTTTTTCTAGTTAACCTGTCTACGGTTTTCAAAAAATTCTTAAAATTTTTGTGTTGTTTTTTTGTATGGATCCGAGATTTTATCAAAAAATTCTGCAAAATTATGGTTTTTTTTTTTTTGAAAAAAAGTTGAGATATTTGAAATCCAGAATTTCAAGAAAATTCCATCGTTTACTATTTCTTTTTTATTTTTTAAAGATTTTTGGCATTTTTTTTTTCAATTTCACCTATCCAAACTTGTCAAAAAATTTTGGAATTTTTTGTAGTGTTTTATCCGAAGGATTAGAGATTCTATCAACGAATTCTTGAAATTTCTAAAAGTTCTTTTACAAAAATATATATATATATGTGAAATAATTTTTTTTTCAAAATTATAGGTTTTACTATTTGTTTTTTGTATTATTTTTGACATGTTCTTTTAATTTTTTTTCTATCTATACTAGTCAAAAAAATTTGAAATTTTTAGGTTTTTTATATTTTATGGATTAGAGATTTTATCAAAGATTTTTGGATAATCATGGAACATTTTTCTAAAAAATATAGACTTTTGAAATCCAAAATTCTTCAAAATTTCATTATTTGCTATTTGTTTTTTTATTTTTTTACCATTTTTGACGTCTTTTTTTCCTATTTCATCTAATCAAACTTGTTAAAAAGTTCTAAATATTTTTGTGGAGCTTTATTATACGGATTATATATTTTATCATACAATTCTGGAAAATTCTTGAATTTTGATTAAGAAAAATAGGGATATTGTAAAGACAAAACTTTTTCAAAATTTTATCGTTTACTATTTGCTTTTTAATTTTTTAGTATTTTTGACATCTTTTTTTCTAGTTTACCTATCTATGGTTTTCAAAAAATTCTTAAAATTTTTGTGTTGTTTTATTGTATAGATCCAAGATTTTATCAAAATATTCTGCAAAACTACAGTTTTTTTTTTAAAATTAAGATATTTGAAATTCAAAAATTCAACAAAATTCCATCGTTTACTATTTCTGTTTTTATTTTTTTAGTATATTTGGCATTCTTTTTCTATTTCACCTATCCAAACATGTCAAAAAATTTAGGAATTTTTTTGTAGTGTTTTATTCGAAGGAATAGAAATATTATCAATGACTTCTGGAAATTTCTAAAAGTTCTTTTACAAAAATATAGATATGTGAAATAATTGTTTTTTCAAAATTCTGCGGTTTACTATTTTTTTCATTTTTTTATTTTTTTATTATTTTTGACATTTTTCTTTTTAATTTTGTCTATCTGTACTTGTGAAAAAATTCTGGAAATTTTTATGTTTTTTTATTTTATGGATTAGAGATGTTATCAAAGATTTTTGGAAAATCATGGAACATTTTTCTAAAGAATATAGACATTTGAAATCCAAAATTTTTCATAAATTCCATTATTTGCTATTTGTTTTTTGTTTTGGCTTTTTTGGTATGGTTTTTTCCTATTTCACCTAATCAAACTTGTCAAAAAATTCTAAATATTTTGTGGTGCTTTATTATAAGGATTATAGATTTTATTAGAGAATTCTGGAAAATTCTTGAATTTTGATTAAGAAAAATAGAGATATTTTAAATACAAAACATTTTCAGAATTCCATCGTCTACTATTTGCTTTTTAATTGTTTAGTATTTTTGACATCTTTTTTTCTAGTTTACCTGTCTATGATTTTCAAGAAATTATTAAAATTTTTCTGTTGTTTTATTGTATGGATCTGAGTTTTAAGAAAAAATTCTGCAAAACTATGGTTTTTTTTTTTCAAAAAAATTGAGATATTTGAAATCCAGAATTTCAACAAAATTACATCGTTTACTATTTCTTTTTTATTTTCTTAGCATTTTTGGAATTTTTTTTTTCTATTTCACCATCCAAACTTGTAAAAAAAATTTGGAATTTTTTGTAGTGTTTTATTCGAAGGAATAGAGATTTTATCAACGAATTCTTGGAATTTCAAAAGGTTTTTTTACAAAATTATAGATATGTGAAATAACCTTTTTTTCAAAATTCCGCAGTTTACTATTTCTTTATTTATTTTTTTATTATTTTAGACATTTTCTTTTCAATTTCGTCTATCTGTACATGTCAAAAAATTCTGGAAATTTTTATGTTTTTTTATTTTATGGATTAAAGATTTTATTAAAGATTTTTGGAAAATCATGGAACATTTTTCTAAAAAATATAGACATTTGAAATCCCAGATTCTTCATAAATTCCATTATTTACTATTTATTTTGTTTTTATTTTTTTAGCATTTTTGACGTCTTTTTTTCCTATTTCACCTAATCAAACTTGTCAAAAAATTCTATATATTTTTTAGGTGCTTTATTATACGGATTATAGATTTTATCAGAGAATTCTGGAAAATTCTTGACTTTTGATTAAGAAAAATAGAGATATTGTAAATATAAAACATTTTCAGAATTCCATCGTTTACTATTTGCTTTTTAATTTTTTAGTATTTTTGACATCTTTTTTTTTTCTATTTTACATGTTTATGGTTTTCAAACAATTCATAAAATTTTTGTGTTGTTTAATTGTATAGATCCGAGATTTTATCAAAAAATTCTGCAAAACTATGGTTTTTTTTCAAAAAAATTGTGATATTTGAAATCTAGAATTTCAACAAAATTCCATCATTTGCCATTTCTTTTTTATTTTTTTAGCATTTTTGGCATTTTTTTTTCTATTTCACCTATCCAAACTTGTCCAAAAATTATGAAATATTTTGCAGTGTTTTATTGGAAGGGTTAGAGATTTTACCAACGATTTCTGGAAAATTCTAAAAGTTCTTTTAAAAAAATATTGATATATGAAATATTTTTTGTTACAAAATTTGGCGGTTTACTATTTGTTTTTTTATTTTTTATTATTTTTGAAATTTTATTTTCAATATCGTCTATCTGTACTTGCCAAAAAATACCAGAAATTTTTATGTTTTTTTTTATTTTATGGATTAGAGATTGTATCAAAGAATTTTGAAAAATCATGGAACATTTTTCTAAAAAATATAGACATTTGAAATCCCAAATTTGTCATAAATTCCATTATTTACTATTTTTTTTAGCATTTTTGACGTCTTTTTTTCCTATTTCATCTAATCAAACTTGTCAAAAAACTCTAAACATTTTTGTGGCGCTTTATTGTAGGGATTATAGATTGTATCAGAGAATTCTGCAAAATTCTTGAATTTTTATTAAAAAAATAGAGATACTTTAAATACAAAACATTTTAAGAATTCCATCATTTACTATTTGCTTTTTTAATTTTTTAGTATTTTTGACATCTTTTTTTTTTCTATTTTACGTGTCTATGGTTTTTAAAAAAATTGTAAAATTTTTGTGTTGTTTTATTGGGTGAATTCGAGATTTTATCAAAAAAATTTGCAAAACTATGATTTTTCTTTCAAAAAAAATTGAGATATTTGAAATCCAAAATTTCAACAAAATTCTATCGTTTACTATTTCTTTTTTATTTGTTCATCTTTTTTGGCATTTTGTTTTCTATTTCACCTATCCAAACTTGTCCAAAAATGATAGAATTTTTTATAGTGTTTTATTGGAAGAGTTAGAGATTTTACCAACGATTTCACGAAAATTCTAAAAGTTCTTTTAAAAAAAAAAAAATATTCATATATGAATTTTTTTTACAAAATTTTGCGGTTTACTATTTCTTTTTTATTCTTTTTGAGATTTTATTTTCAATATCGTCTATCTGTACTTGCCAGAAAATTCTAGAAATTTTTATGTTTTTTTATTTTATAGATTAGAGATTTTAGCAAAGAACTTTGGAAAATCATGGAATATTTTTCTAAAAAATATAGACATCTGAAATCCAAAATTCTTCATAAATTCTATCGTTTACTATTTGTTTTTTTATTCTTTTAGCATTTTGGTAATCATTTTTCCCTATTTCACCTGTTCAAACTTGTCAAAAAATTCTAAACATTTTTGTGGCAGTTTATTGTACGGATTATAGATTTTATTAGAGAATTCTGGAAAATTCTTGAATTTTTATTAAAAAATAGAGATACTTTTAATACAAAACATTTTCAGAATTCCATCGTTTACTATTTGTTGTTTTAATTTTTTAGTATTTTTGTCATCTTTTTTTTCTATTTTACGTGTCTATAGTTTTTAAAAAAATTGTAAAATTTTTGTGTTGTTTTATTGGGTGAATCCGAGATTTTATCAAAAAATTTTGCAAAACTATGATGTTTTTTTCAAAAAAAATTGAGATATTTGAAATCCAAAATTTCAACAAAATTCTATCGTTTACTATTTCTTTTTTATTTTTTTCATCATTTTTGGCATTTTATTTTCTTTCACCTATCCAAACTTGTCCAAAAATGATGGAATTTTTTATAGTGTTTTATTGGAAGAGTTAGAGATTTTACCAACGATTTCACGAAAATTCTAAGAGTTCTTTTAAAAAAAATATTCATATATGAATTTATTTTTACAAAATTCTGCGGTTTACTATTTCTTTTTTTTATTTTTTTATTATTTTTGAGATTTTATTTTCAATATTGTCTATCAATACTTGCCAAAAAATTCTAGAAATTTTTATGTTTTTTATTGTATAGATTAGACATTTTATCAAAGAATTTTGGAAAATCATAGAATATTTTTCTAAAAAATATAGACATCTGAAATCCAAAATTCTTCATAAATTCCATCATTTACTATTTGTTTTTTTTTATTCTTTTAGCATTTTGGTAATCTTTTTTCCCTATTTCACCTGTTCAAACTTGTCAAAAAATTCTAAATATTTTTGTGGCACTTTATTGTACGGATTATAGATTTTATCAAAGAATTCTGCAAAATTCTTGAATTTTTATTAAAAAATATAAATACTTTAAATACAAAACATTTTCAGAATTTCATCGTTTACTATTTGTTTTTTTAATTTTTTAGTATTTTTGACATCTTTTTTTTCTATTTTACTTGTCTATGGTTTTCAAAAAAATTGTAAAATTTTTGTATTGTTTTATTGTATGGATCCGAGATTTTATCAATAAATTCTGCAAAACTATGGTTTTTTTTTTAAAAAAGAAATTGAGATATTTAAAATCCAAAATTTCAACAAAATTCCATCGTTTACTATTTCTTTTTTTATTTTTTCAGCATTTTTGGCTTTTTGTTTTCTATTTCACTTATCCAAACTTGTTGAAAAATTATGGAATTTTTTATAGTGTTTTATTGGAAGGGTTAGAGATTTTACCAACGATTTTTGGAAAATTCTAAAAGTTGTTTTATAAAAAATATTGATATGTGAAATTTTTTTTTTTCAAAATTCTGCGGTTTACTATTTCTTTTTTTATTTTTTTTTTATTTTTGAGATTTTATTTTCAATATCGTCCATCTGTACTGGTAAAAAAATTCTAGAAATATTTTTTTTTATGGAGTAGAGATTTTATCAAAGAATTTGGAAAATCATGGAATATTTTTCTAAAAAATATATACATCTGAAATCCAAAATTCTTCATAAATTCCATCGTTTACTATTTGTTTTTTTTTATTCTTTTAGCATTTTGGTAATCTTTTTTTTCCTATTTCACCTATCCAAACTTGTCAAAAAATTCTAAACATTTTTGTGGCGCTTTATTGTACGGATTATAGATTTTATCAGAGAATTTTGGAAAATTCTTGAATTTTTATTAAAAAATAGAGATACTTTAAATACAAAACATTTTCAGAATTCCATCGTTTACTATTTGTTTTTTTAATTTTTTAGTATTTTTGACATCTTTTTTTTCTATTTTACCTGTCTATGGTTTTCAAAAAAATTGTAAAGTTTTTGTGTTGTTTTATTGTATAGATCTGAGATTTTATCAAAAAATTCTGCAAAACTATAATTTTTTTTTTAAAAAATTGAGATATTAAAAATCCAAAATTTCAACAAAATTCCATCGTTTACTATTTCCTTTTTAGTTTTTTAGCTTTTTTGGCATTTTGTTTTCTATTTCACCTACCCAAACTTGTCCAAAAATTATGGAATTTTTTGTAGTGTTTAATTGGAAGGGTTAGAGATTTTATCAACGATTTTTGGAAAATTCTAAAAGTTGTTTTATAAAAAATATTGATATGTGAAATTTTTTTTTTCAAAATTCTGCGGTTTACTATTTCTTTTTTTATTTTTTTTTATTATTTTTGAGATTTTATTGAAAACGTTTTAGGCTGAGTTCAAGAGGGGGGTGAATTGAACTTTGAAAGATTTTAACCAATTTAGACCTTTCACAATCTGAAAAACTTTAATGAATCTTGGTGCTAAAGATATTGGGTACAGTAAAGAAATAAATTGATTCAAGGCACAAATGAATCAATTTGTTATACTGACAGATATAAGCACACAACAGATTCTCAATCACACTGAATTGCAATTTCACAGCAGTACTTTAAACAGGTTAATTTCACACAGTTTTAGTGCAATATACACTCAGAACAGAAACACACAAAAATTAAACTTGAATGAGAGCAGAGAAGAACAATATTACAAAATACTAATTTAAAACTCCTAACAAAGCACTACACTAGTTTCAATCACTATTAGTAAATTTTATAAATTTCCCTAACACCAGTAGTTAATACAGACGTGAAACTAATTCAGAATGCAGATTCAATTATTCAGTTTCACCAAGAACACACAACAATGATATCAATTCTGCAATACTACAGTAATTCAGCCAAAGTCAATTATCAGTTAATTTCAATGTCAGCACAGGATCAAATACACAATTCTTGCAGTAAAAATATCAAGAATCACACTGCAGTAATAAACTCTTAAGTATTGCAGGAACTCAGATTCCTAATATTACAAAACAACCTTCAGATCTGTTCAGAATTAAAACTGATATGAGATATTGCAAATTATTAAATTTTCCAGCAATGCAATCAATTTTCAGTTAATACAATATGTAATTCAATGGTTGAAACAAAACAGTCTGTTAATCAAGATTTCATAAACTGCTACAGTTGAATAATCAGAATCAACACACAACTCAAGTTACATTGCACACATCAATATACTGCAGAGGACTTAAACCAGTTTTATCAAGATTACCAAAAATTAATTCAATCTTTCAATTTAATTCAATGTGTAGTGCAAGAACAAATCAAGATGATAAGAAAAGGGTTCAAGAAGAAGAGACACAATCAATTTTATACTGGTTCACCACACAGGGCTACGTCCAGTCTTCTCTGCACAACTTGCAGAGAAAGTTCCACTAACTCAATTAATTGTTCACATACAATTAATCAACCAATTCCTACTCCCCGTAGAAATCAGTACCCTGCTAAATTGATCCACTGCTCCCCGCAACCTCCAATCAATTTCAGCAGAAACACCAGGCTAATTTCTATAGCCCAAACCAGTCAATTTCTACTCCCCGTAGAAATCAGAACCCTGCAAATTGATCCACTGCTCCCTGCAGCCTCCAATCAATTTCAGCAGAAACCCCAAGCTAACACCTATAGCCCAGACTAGTCAATTTCTACTCCCCGTAGAAATCAAAACCCTATAAATTGATCTACTGCTCCCCGTAGCTTCCAATCAATTTCAGCAGAAAACACAGGCTTACTTCTAAAGCCCAAACCAGTACAATCGTTCAATGAATTTCACAAAATTACAATGAAAACACCTCAAATCTTGATTCAAACAGGATCAAGAAGGGTTTAGAAAAACTCCCTGATTGGCGCAGAAAGAAAGGCCTGTACACAGTCTTGAAGAAACCCAGTAGCACACTTTA
>Ga0209489_106883_pt1 | contig 17664 bp, 13 predicted proteins | sample SiratrowhiteBW_FD_187527 | JGI IMG/M metagenome (GOLD analysis project Ga0209489, IMG submission 187527) | Root nodule microbial communities of legume samples collected from California, USA - Siratro white BW (SPAdes) (version 2) | ecosystem: Host-associated > Plants > Roots > Nodule | place...
GTCAAAGAATAGCAGTTTTTTAAACATTAATTACCTCGTCCAATTGACCTTGTACTCACAACTAGTTGTTCTTCTGCGATATTGTTAAATCATAAATTAATGAGAAAGGCATTAGCTACGTCAAAGATAAGCTTGGACTTGGTATCCATTATTGCGACTTGATCATAAAATAGTTTATTTTTTCATCAACAATTTTCTGACCAAATCTTGTGCAGATGAGAAACTTGTCTCTGCTTTTACATCCAATGCCTGCTAAGGACTCCCCATGCAAGCCTTCCAATGCGTCATTAAATTCATAAAAGGTAACCAAAATTTAATACAGGAATCACCCGACTACGTTTTGTGACCCTTTTGTATTAAACTTTTACTTTTAATTTTACTTTTATTTCTCTAAATATCTTTTTCCTGAGATTGCTCCAATTTAAACTAAATGAATTTAAATTTTTATTATATTTTTGGTTAATAATTTAAAAAGAATATTCGTTGTATCTGGATAATTATTTAAAATCTAATTTAAAGAATATAGTTATTACATTCAATTAAGAGAATAAAAGTCATCAAGATATTCTTTTTAAAGAGTCATTGGTTATTTAAATAACGATAAAATTCTTGTCTATTGTCAAAACCAAAGTTAGTCGCCCTACCAACATATTATTCTCTATCAAGCTTAATTATGTTGAGCTATCGTATGTTCTTTTAGCGGATACATCACGCTGATTTAAAACTTGTAAATAAATCTATATATCAAGATAGCACTTTTAATTTAAAATAATAAGTTTATTATTTTTTTTACTTATATATGAGCTCAACATGTAAAGAGTTGTTGATATCAAGATATTAAACAAAACTATGAACATAGTCTCTAAAATTACCTTCACAAACAACATGTTTGGAACACCCTCTAACAATATTTATAGTAAAAACAGAGATATATTTTCGTGTTTCACGGGGAATTATGTAAAATAAATTCTAAAGGTACGAGTAAAATGGCTTTTTTTGGGAACTTTGAAACAACAAATTAATTTAGATCAAACAATTAAACAGAACAACAACAAGAAAAATATTTATTGGAGTTCGACATAATATTGATTTGACGATTATGTACTTTTATTTACAATAAAAGAAATTGATTTAGGTCATTGTTTTTGTAAAGAAAAAAATTGTCTATAGTTACGTAATACCATAAAAAATAGCTCTAGAATAAAAACATAATAAATCTTAAAATTTAGTTTTAGAGATCAATAACATGGTAGCTGAATATTTTTTAAGAGAAAAGTTCATATAAATAAGAAAATAAGTTTTTCGGTTTCATTTTTATAAAAACCACAATTTCTCTAAAATCGTCTTCCTTAATAGGTCTCTGCCTTCTCTTTAGATTTTCGATATCACTTGTTATCGGATTGATGCCATCACACTCGTGGTGCTGATTAGAGTAAGATTGTCCCATCATGTCTTTCTAGTCATATAAGTCTAGATTGTGATTGCGTGTAGTGTTACTATCATAAGGATTAGTCTTTGTTAATTCAGGGTTTTAGTGATGTGTTCTGATCATTGATCAAGATTCAGTGATGTAGGATAGGCTATCTCTGAGAGCCCTAGGTTTTTAGAGGTCTAGTGTTTCTATCATTAGGATTAGTGTTTATTAATTCAAGGTTCTAGTGATGTGTTCTGATGTTGATCAGGATTTTGTAGTGCAGGTTAGACTATCTCTGATATCCCTAGCTTTTTGGAGCTCTTTGTGAATTCAGGTAAGGGTTATGTTTTCATAAATGTTAGTTTACTTTGAAAAAGAACTGATTGAACCACATCATATGGATTAACACGCTCTTATGACCATGTTACAATGTGAAAAAGAACCGATTGGACCATATTATATAGATTAACAGGTTCATATATGACTGCGCTATGGTGTGAAAATATTTGATTGGATCAGATCATATGGATTAATAGGTTCATATATGACTACGCTATGGTGTGAAAAATAACTAATTGGACCATATCATATGAATTAATAAATTCATATGACTGTGCCATGGTGTAAAAAAGAATCAATTAGACCAGATCATATGGATTAACAAATTCATATGACTGTGCTACGGTGTAAAAAAGAACCGATTGGACCAAATCATATTGATTAACAAGTTCATATATGACTATGCTACAATGTGAAAAAAAAATAGATTAGACCAGATCATATGGATTAACAGGTTCATATAACTGTACAACAATGTGAAAAATAATTGTTTGACCAGGTTATATGGATTAATTAGTCATATATAACTGAGTTACGGTGTGAAGAAGAATTGATTGGACTAGATCATATTGATTAACAAGTTCATATGATTACGCGACAGTGTAATAAAGAACCGATTGGACCAGATCATATTGATTAACATATTTATATGACTACGCTACAGTGTGGAAAAGAATCTATTAAACCAGATCATGTGGATTAACCCTATCATATGAGTGTGATGCATTAATGATAATGTGATGTATGAGATGAATTATGAAAGTTTGATGTCTTTAGTTTGACTAGGATAGAAATTTAATTTATAATTATATATTTTAAAACTCTTTAGCTTACCTTTCTTTTTTGTGTGGTGTTTGTTTAATTTCTTTTTTTTTTCAATTTGCAATGATTTTCTATTACACGTGAGCAGAGAATTTGACATGTGGTGTGACCCCTTAGTGAACTGATAGATAAGTTTTATTTTGTGATTATATGAAAATATTTCTATTAAATTCTTGAAAAGAAGTATATTTCAAAATACTATTATGCATGTATAGATATTTATACATATGTCTTTTATAGAATTTTTGTCTAATATAGTTGTTAATATATGAAAAATATGACATGATACAGTTCCTACTATTTTTAGTTTTAAAATACTAATTTTAAAATATTTAAGTGAAATTATGTATTTATTTAATTTGAAATACTTTTTAACATCTATATGGCACGTTATATATGGACAACTATGTTATATTTTTAGGAGCATAAAACAAATAAATATAATGTAAACTAGTAAATTTGGTTTAAAAAATTAATACAATAAAGTTATTTATACTAAAAGTAATTTTTAAAATAATTAAATATTAAATATATCCGTAAGTATTTTTAATGTATAATAACAATAAAAGGTTATTGTGAATTTTAATTAAAGCATTCACTTAGTTCCCTACATTTGTTTTCATATTGGATTTTATATATTTTTGTGGCACATTATATTTTATTAAAAAAAATAAATTATATGATTAAAGAAAACTAATTTATCTATTATAAAATTATTATTGAAAATATAGTGTGATTTATAGAAAAGGATTTACTCATTTTTTTTTTGGAGATATGAAATTGACTATAAATATAATTAAATTTTAGTTAAAATCCCGTCTTATAAGTTAGTTTTATAAGGATGAGTTAAGTTGGATTTACTTCTTAATATGATATTAGAACTTATTCTAGCAATATTTGTTGGGCCTATCGTGCCACCTGTTATCAGACTACTATCAGACTAAACACAAATATAGGGTTGTGGGGGGATGTGTTGAAGATCTAACATGAACTAGAGATAATGTCAATTTATAATATATAAGTATGTGCAAATTTCACTTTACAAGCTAATTTATAAGGATAAGTTAGAATTAAATTCATTCTCTAATACTTTTGTTTGTTCCTTTCATACAATTTTATATACTTTTATACACTTTTGCACCCTTAAATCTACTACTAGAAATGTTATCAGCAGAATGAATTTAATGGTAATAATTATTTTTAATTATATTTTTTTCTTAGTGCGGGTAAGTCTATATAATATGTAAAATTTGTGAAATTTGTAGGGAATATGATATGTTAAAATTGAAGCTCATTTAAGAATTTGACTATATAGATGCGAATTTAAATGGATGAGCTAAATCGCATACCAAAAAACTAACAATATATTTTAATTACATCTTAATATTAATTGAATAAGTATTACATCTTAATACATTATTTTAAAATTTATGATTAATCAAGTATGAATTCATCTATTTTTTCCTAAACAATTTGAATTACAATAAATTAAGATGTCTACTAATCAACAACCAATGTCTCAACGAAAGCAGAGTTATTAGACATCTTGACCGCATTGATGATATCCCAACTAAGATGAAGTTAAGGAGAAAAATGCTATTTTTGTTAAATTTTTTGATGATTTCTCCATATATATTAGGGTGAAAAAGTATACTTTGTAATATTTTAGCTATTCTTACATCTATTAAGTATGTTAAAAGAGTTTGTGTGAGAATTATCAAGATTAAGTGATTCGAACATAAAGGAAATGTATGATAATATGTTTTTATTTATATTTATTCGACTCTTGGTACCACTTGATACGAATTCTTGAAAGATTGTAGGATTTAGATAAACTCCTTAGGAGATGGAGAACAAAATCTTCCAATTAGAATATCATAATTGACGCAATAATGGAAGTAATGGAAGGTATAAACATTTGGGAAATTGGAAATGTAAGAAAGAAACAATTAAACAATGTAAAATGAAAGTAAAAGTGAATTGAAGGATTAGAAGATGAGAAGAACATACGACCTTAGGAACGATTCTGCAATGATAATTGCATGAAGACCCACCACTTGAGTTATGGGTAAACTTAGGACAAAGTCTATGCTAATGTCTTCCCAAGGAACACAAACAATTAGTAAGAGAGTGCACAACCCATGAGGTGTCGCCCTAGACTTGGATTGAAGAAATGCAATGCATATATGTCAAAGGCATTGGACATCACGTCCCATACGGAGCCAAAATGTTAGCACTAGTGGGTTGTTGTGAAGATTTGATGAAGCCAATCATGTGATCGTATGTGGACTGCATGAAGATTGAAGAGCTCGGTCTAGAACCTAGGAGTGTGTGTTGTGTGTTAAGTTTGAGTTCAAATCAATGATGCATGCAATCTTAATCAAGGATAAGCTCCATAAGTATTTTTTGATTTAACAAAGGATTTGAGAAATCATTAAAATCAAAACTTGCATTTCAAATAACTGTTTTAACTAACTCGAGAAAAACAATCAACTATTTGACAAAACAATCGATTGAATTTTAAGACAGTTGTTTATAAATAGTTAGCACTTTTTTTGAAAACAAATATGAAAGCATTCTAAACATTTTTCTGAGCAAGAATATTGAGTTTTCAAAGAGAGAAAAAGTGTCTTCTTGTCTAGTGATCAAAATCAATCAATCAAATTCATCAAGAACTGTTTTTTGTAACATCCCATATTTTTCACATAATAGAAATTTTATTGCATAAAATTATATAATAAACTCGGATATAAAAATCAATACATTCATAATGTATTTCCAAATATACTTTTCCAAATAAGATTTAATAAAATATCTTAGTAAAATTACAAATAAAATAAAATAAAGCTTCTCCAACAATTTACTTGGGACTCCCACCACCTGTCAAAACCTTGCTCCCATGTAATATACACGATCATCGCAATTTTAAAAACAAAACAAAAAACACACAAAAAGAAGGGTAAGCTAGAGAGTTTTAAAAAATATATATATTTTCATAAATTGGATTTCTATCTCAACAAAACAACAACAATTCAATCTTTCATAATTCATCTCACATCATACATACACTAACTCACAAACAAAGACACTAGACTCTCTACTCTCGAAAGACTCGTGAATTGAGTTAGACTTGGAGGTGTGCACCTATCATATACCACCCAACTGTTCCGATCGGGCTCATATTTCAAACCTTAGAACAGTCTATTCCGATCGGGCTCATATTTTAAACCTTAGACCCCATATGCACAGGGTTAATCCATATGTCCTATTCCGATCGGGCTCATATTTCAAACCTCGGACAGGACCATATGAACCTCCTTCGACTCTTCACCAACTGGTAATCTTCATCCATGTGAATCCAATGTACCAGTAGAGTCAGGATACCTCCTTAGAATCCCCAAATAATGCACATCCTTATAATCTCAACACGAGTATCTCTTTTCCTGAAGATACTATGTCTCGATCACACACCACATCATTCACAAACATTGATATTATATCATACAATACATAAACATTCATCTAATTCATTAATAAACAAATAATTACAATATTTATGAAAAACCATCAAACTAACTTCCCTTACCTCTATAGAGTAGAGATACTCAAAACCCCAAGCAACCTAACTCTGTTCAAGAATCTGATCGGACACTCTTGATCTACTCAACGCTAGGAATCTAGGGATGTCCTCTGATTGTCAATCTGATAACATATGAGATCACCAATCTAGAGAGAAGGTAGAAAACTTTAAAGAGAAATTGTTTGAGAGATGATGGTTTTCATAAGAATGAAATTGTATATCTTCTTAAAGAAAGAGAGAGATTTGGTAGTTTTTATAAACAAAATATCTTCTTAGAGATACTTAGTGGTTTTTATTAGAATAAAACAGAATATCTTCTTTCTTAGAGAGAGTTTATAGTATTTAAAAATAAAATAAAATATCTTTTTAGAGAGATAAAATATCTTCTTAGAGAGAGAATATATTTTTAAAGAGAGAGAGTTGGTGGTTGTTATAAAATAAAATCTAAATAACAAATTTTTATTTACTTAAACAACTCTTCTGTTAAAAAATATATTTAATTGTTATTAAATTTATCTCTAAAATTAAATTTTATTCTATAACTATTTTCTAGGATATTACATTTTTTGGATTACTACTTGAGCTTTGAGTTAACTGAGACAGTTTCATCACTGATCTGATTATCACAATAAGTCTTTTATACCCTTTCTTTATTACTTTTGTAATCTGTTGTATAGAAGTGCTTGCTTTCCGGAGTTTGTGATAATTCATTCATTGTACTGAAGTTTATTCTGTTGTGAGTTACCTGGGTTTGTAATTATGTCTGTACAGTGGGTTCTGTACAGGTTATAACTTGTTGAGGGGATCAACAAGGGGTTTTCCGGAGTATACAGTGGTTTCTGTATAGCTTCTGATCTGCTATAGGTGTCAGCGAATTGTTTTCTATAGGTAGCAGTGAATTCTTGCAGGTAACATGTTGTTGTTTTTCTGTAAACTGATCTAGTTTGATCTTTTTATAGTGGAAATCCTTACTGTGGAGTAAGGGACTGGACATAGCCCTTGAGGAAGGATGAACCAGGATAAATCCCTGTGTCTTGATCTCTCTTGCTCTCTCTCTTGACTGTTCTTGATAAATCTTGTTGTGTTTCTTGAATTTTCAGAATCGGTTAAACTTTACTAATTGAATAATTTCATCATCTTTCTAAAAAACATCTTAATTAATTTTTGAAAAACATATATTCTGCTTAAACACAGTCTATTCTTAACAGTTCTGATTTTGATCAATAACCTATGTACTAGTTTTTTGTAAATCTGCAGTTTCGCAACTTACTGGGCTTACTGTTCATCAGTTAGTTATTTTGAGAAAAGTTAATAGTTCACAATTGTTGATTAAAGACAATTTTCATACACTAAACATAGTTTTATTGTTTGATAAAAAGTTCTTTAATCAGTAAATCATTATAAACTTGAAGTTGATATAATTCTTTGATTTCTTGATTTATTTTTTCAAGAACTGTCTTTATTGTACATAGTGTTTTCAAGAATTGCATTCTGGTTCAAGTTTATTGTATCTGGTTGACTGATATTGTACTGGAACTATTTTTGAACCTTTGTTGTCTGCTTTACATATCACCTTGAATAGTTTTCTATAAAAATTATTCATTCTCTATATTATCAATTCACCCCACGTCTTGAACTTGGCCAAAACATATTTTACAATTGGCACCAGAGCTAGAACTTGAATCCTAGTCAAGTTTTTCGATCCATGATCGAGAACAAGTTGCCTTTTGCCGATGGAGCCTCTATACACAGGCCACCCATGTTTTCTGGGATTAATTACCAATTTTGGTAAGTGAGAATGAAGATTTTTATTGAATCTATTGACCGAGGTATATGGAATTCAATAGTGAATAGACCTTACATTCCAGTTTCTGTTGTGAATGGAATATTTGTTGCAAAGTCATTTGATGAATTGACTGAAGCTGAAAATAAACGTGTTCAGTGTGATTGTGTAGCCAAGAACATAATAACTTCAAATTTGAATCTGGATGAGTTTTTTCAGAGTCTCACAGTGTAGTTCTGCAAAGGAGATGTGGGATATACTTGAGGTCACTCATGAAGGCACTACTGAAGTCAAACGGGCTAGAAAGTATGCGTTGATTCAGGAATATGAATTATTCAGAATGCAGCAAGGAGAGTCAATTGCTGATGTGCAGAAGAGATTCACTCATATAGTGAATCACTTGATCGGGCTTGGAAAGCAATTTGACAATTGGACAGAAGTTGGCAGCCCAAGATTACTGCAATTTCAGAGAGCAAAGATTTGACAACCCTCACCACAGCAGCACTCTTTGGAAAGTTGAGAGAACATGAACTGGAAATGACGAGGTTGAAAGAGATGGAATCTGTCGAGAAGAAAACTAGAAGCCTCACACTCAAATCAAAGGCTGCTGAAGTTAAAACTAGTGAGGACAACTCAGAAGAAGATAGTGATACTGAGAACCTCAATCTGCTAACAAAGAAACTCTAGAAATTCATCAAGCTGAAGAGTATAACAAAGAATTAGTAATCTAAAAGGTATAATAGAAAACCTGATTCAAACACAAATAAGTTAACCTGTTTTGCTTGTGGCAAACAGGGACATATGAAAGCAGACTGTCAAAATCTGGCTAACAAAGAAAAAACCATTGAAAAGAAGAATTACAAAGCTGGAAAAGGAAGAAAGGCATATATTGCATGGGAAGACAATGCATCTTCATCCAGCAGCTCTTCATGGGAAGACATTGAAGCAAATCTGTGTCTCATGGCTCGAAAGAATTATGAGGTTAGTAGTTAAAATTCCAACACTTCATTTAACAGTGTAAATTACAGTTTACTACTTCAAGCTTTTCATGAAACTCATGAAGAAGCAAACAGACTGGCCTTATCTAACAATAGACTGAAAGGTCTGAATAATTAGTTAGAAGGCAGAGTCAAACAATTGGAAGATGAAATTTTAGAAGTGAAAACTGATTTTGATCATTTGGAAATGATTTACAAAGCTTCCAACAGTCTTGACTCTAGTCAGCCTGTTAACTATGAAAACTGTGAAGCTCTACAGAATAAAGTGAATTACTTAATTACTACTACTTCTAGACTTTCAATGGGTACTGCAAACCTAAATGCCATTTTGGGTTCTCAAAACTGTGTTTTTGAAAAAGCTGGCATTGGTTATCAAACTGGTTTTCAAAGAAAACAGAAGAAGTACAGTAGCTTTTTTAAAATAGATGCACAACATTTTCATCACCATTGACCTGTTTTTATTATATGAGAAAAGGTCACTCAGTGAAGAACTGTAAAATTAGAAATTTTGATGTGCCTAAAGGACTAGTTAGGTGGGTGCCCAAAAGCACATCTAACACTGTTGGGCCCAAGTTTAATTGGGTACCAAAACCTCAAATCTAATCCGTTTTGCAGGTTTGTTCGGCATCCAACAACTTACTGTGGTATCTGGACAGTGGATGTTCCAAACATATGACTGGTGATGCTTCCCAGTTAACTAATCTGAAACTGAGACCTGCTGGACATGTCACCTATGGAGATAACAATCGTGGTAGAATTCTTGGAGTGGGTGACATTGGAGAAATTGACAAAGTGATCATCAGGGATGTACTCTTAGTGGAAGGTTTAAAGCACAACCTGCTGAGCATCAGTCAACTGTGTGACAAGGGGTACAAGATCACCTTTGAACTAAATCTTTATGTCATAACAGATTCAAAATCGACTGAAACTGTCCTAGTAGGTAAAAGGATAAATAATGTTTATATGCTTAATGTTTCTTGCATAACATCTAGCATGAACTGCCTACTCACTAGGAATGATGAATCTTGGTTGTGGCATAGAAGGTTAGCTCATATTCATATGCATCATCTAAATAGAATTGCATCAAAAGAGCTTGTAGTTGGACTTCCTAAGCTCAAGTTTGAAAGAAATAAACTGTGTGTGGCATGCCAAAAGGGTATACAAACAAAAAGCACTTTCAAACCCTTAAATGTTATTTCTACTTCTAAACCATTGGAGCTGCTGCACATGGATTTATTCGGTCCCTCTAGAACTATGAGCCTAAGAGGGAACTACTATGGTCTTGTTAGTGTTGATGACTATTCTAGGTTTACTTGGACATTTTTCATTGCCACCAAAGATGAAACTTACCATGTTTTAAAAAGATTTGTCAAAGTTGTTCAGAATGAGAAGGACTGCAGTATTTCATCCATTAAATCTAACAATGGGAGAGAATTTCAAAATGAGAAGTTTGACAGATTCTGCAGTAAATTGGGAATTAAACACAACTTCTCAGCACCAAGAACTCCACAACAGAATAGAGTTGTAGAAAGGAAGAATTAGTCTTTGGAGGAGCTAGCTAGAATAATGCTAAATGAGACTAAATTGCCAAATTATTTCTAGGCAGATGCAGTGAGCACAACTTGCTATGTGCTGAATTGGGTACTCATCAGGCCAATATTGAAGAAAACACCCTATGAGCTATTTGAAGGAAGAAAGCCCAATGTATCTCATCTGAAAGTGTTTGATTGTAAGTGTTTTATCTTGAATAATGGTAAGGATAACTTGGGCAAATTTGATTCAAAATCTGATGAAGGTATTTTCCTTGGTTATTCACTTCATGGTCATGCATATAGGGCATTTAATAAAAGAAGCATGTTAGTAGAGGAATCCATGCATATAGCATTTGATTAAACTAACTAGAATATGCAGGAAAATTCTAAGACAGGTGCAGATGATGAGTTTCCAAACATTGAACAAGTTGATACTGGTCTAAAAAATAAATTAGAAGATACCAGTAAACTGTTAAAGGTTCAATTAGATGATCAGGGAGTTCAATCAACTGAATCTGGAGTTGGTACTGGTGCAGTTAATTCTAGACTTCCAAGAGAGTGAAGAGTTCCCAGAAATATGTCCTTAGACAATGTTATTGGTCAAGTGCATAAAGGAGTTTCAACCAGAAGTACACTGAATCAATTCTGTGAACATATGACATTTGTTTCACAAACTGAACCAAAGACTGTAGCTGATGCCCTGGAAGACAGCAATTGGATAACTGCTATGCACGAAGAACTGAACCAATTTGCTAGGAATGAGGTCTGAACACTTGTCCCAAGAACAAATCAGATGAATGTCATTGGCACCAAGTGGGTGTTCAAAAACAAGTTAGATGAACAACGTGTTATTGTGAGAAACAAAGCTAGACTAGTTGCAAAGGGTTACAATCAGGAAGAAGGAATTGATTATGGGGAAATCTATGCACCAGTAGCAAGACTTGAAGCTGTTAGACTGCTGTTGGCATATGTTTGCATGAATGGATTCAAGTTTCACCAAATGGAAAAAGTGCTTTCCTTAATGGGTATACTGATGAAGAAGTTTATGTTTGTCAACCTCCTAGACTTGAAGATCATAAACATCCAGATTATGTATTCAAACTGAAGAAAGCTCTATATGGTTTGAGGCAAGCCCCAAGATAGTGGTATGAGAGGTTGAACAACTTCTTGCTATCTTATGCATATGAGAGAGGCAAAATAGATAAGACATTGTTTATTAACAAAGCATTCAATGATATTATTTTGGTTCAAGTATATGTTGATGATATTATATTTGGATCCACTAATCAAAATCTGTGTGAGCAGTTTGTTGTAGCTATGCAGGGAGAATTTGAGATGTCCATGATGGGTGAACTTAACTACTTTCTTGGACTGTAGATCAAGCAACTAAATCATGGGACATTCCTTAGTTAAACCAAGTATTGCAAAGAGTTATTGAAGAAGTTTGACATGGAAATTTGCAAAGAGATTTCAACACCTATGGCCACTAACTATTACTTGGATTCGGATGAAAAAGGAACCAGTGTGGATCAAACCAAGTACAGAGACTTAATCAGTTCATTGTTGTATCTTACTGCCAGCAGGCCAGACATCATATTTAGTGTTTGTCTCTATGCCAGATTTCAATCCAATCTCAGGGAATCACATTTCACTGCAGCAAAGAGAATTCTGAAATACTTGCAAGGAACTACAGATGTTGTGTTATGGTATCCAAGTGAGGTATCTCTGAATTTAGTAGGCTATTTTGATTCTGATTTTGTAGGTTGCAAAATTGACAGAAAGAGCACTAGTGGAACATGCCATCTGTTAAGATCAAGTTTGATATCTTAGCATAGTAAGAAACAAGCATGTGTTGCACTATCCACTGCTGAAGCTGAATACATTGCAGCTGGTAGCTGCTGTGCACAAAGCCTATGAATTAAACAACAATGAATTGATTTCGGCCTTAACTTGTCTAAAATTCCATTATTATGTGATAACACCAGTGCTATTAATCTTACAAACAATCCAATTCAACATTCAAGGACTAAACATATTGAAATTTGCCATCACTTCATTAGAGACCATGTCAATAATGGTGATTGTGAAATTCAGTTTGTTAGTACTAAAAATCAGCTTGCTGATCGTTTTACAAAATCACTTAATAAATAAAGGTTTAACTTCCTTCAAAATGAACTTGGGATTATTTATTTCAAATTTGTGAAATAAATCAGTTTATCTTGAGTGGATTATTGGTTGATTTATTACATGATAGTTTTACAAATTTCTATATTAATTTCAATTCTGAACAGTTTACTAGATCAGTTTTAATTTTACAAATTGCTTTACTAGTTTTAATTTTTCTTAATGTATCAGTTTTAGTTTGACCTACTGTATCAGGTTCACATGACTATTCACTGGATCAGTTTTAAAAATCTGATTAATAACAATGTTAAAACTAACTGGATATTGATATTTGATTAAATGTTAATTTTAGATGCATGTGAAACTGTGTTGGAGTTACAATGCAACTGAAGTGAAACCCAGCTAGTTGAAGGGCTGAATAAGACAAAGTAACTCAATATTCATGTTTAGCATGTGAAGAGAGAGACAACTCGAGATGCCACATGGTGCTGCAACAGTGAGAGTCAACTAGTCAAAAAGTTATTTTTGAGATTTTCTGCAGCTAAGTATAACCTACTCTAAATTGATTACTTGTAGAATCTCAACAAACTGCAAAAGCTGTTTTGCGTTTTTGAATTGTCAATCAATGTGTTGTTTTCTATAGAATTATTCTTTCATTAAGTAGAGGGTTAGGCATTCATTCACTCGCACACTATCTTACTGCCTTACTCTATTTGTTCTGTGTGAGAAACTTAGTTCTCTTGCTCTTCGACCAAAAATGGCGTCTTCCTCCAATCCACGAAAAAGAACCGAAAGAGCTATGGTTAAACATGTTGATCAGACAGTAATAACAACGAACCCGATTACCTTGATAGGTGGTTTGTTGGAAACCAGGAGAGCATTGAAGAGTATTACAAATTGTATAGCAGGAAGATCATCATTACTCCCAAAGTACTGAGTCTTAAGTGGCTCAAGGAGGAGAAACTTGATGAGGTCCGTGACATGCTCAAGTTCCAGAGGCTGGACAGGTTGTTGAAGCTGACTGAGAATACTTAGCCTGATTTGGTTAAGGTTTTCCTGACCAATATGTGGTATGGTGAGGTGAACTTGTACTCACAGGTGAAGGGCACTGACATAGCAATCAATGAGGAGGTTTGGCTTAACGTCACTAGCCTGAGGAATTATGGTGCAACTGTGAGCAGAGGGAACACATCAGAACTGGGGAACTTTAACAAAGTTCAATTCTACAAATCATGCTTCAGGAACCAAGAGTCTGCCTCGAGGACGTTCAATGTAGGAGGAATTGCTGCTACACCAAGAATTCTGGCATATATCGTGATCTGGGTGCTGAGGAGGATCTTATACTCATGTACTGCCTCATGAATAAGATCAAGGTCAACTGGGTTAATGTGATTTGTGAGCATCTGTTCAAATTAGGGAAGAAACTGGAATATTGCATACCATATGTGATACTACTGTCACAGTTTATTGAATATTTTGAAATAGATGTGGAAAGTGAATTTGTTGAAGAAATCAAAGCGCTGAACCAGATTACCACCGCAAATTTCACCAAGATTGGACTAAAAAAGATGAAAAATAAGAAATGGATTTGCAAAGCTGATGAAGAATCGGTTGGAGATGATGATGAAAAAGAAGAGAAATCCACTGATGATGATGATGAGGATGATGAAGATGAGGACAAACATTTTGATCAAGCTAAACCAGAACCAGAAACGCCTGCTGCTCCTGATCAAAACTCCTTCTCCAGACTCGAACAACTCATGATAACTCAGTTCAATCAATTGGAAGATCAGAACCGTAGTCATCATCAATACTATGAAACGCATTTCTAGTTTATTGAAACACAAGTTGAAGATATCCAGTCCAAGATGGGGACTTTGTTCTTTCCACCAGACGAATAGGGCATTTACTTTGCATATCTAGAGGTGGTTTCTCTTCTATTTAATTAAGTCAACGGGGGAGAATTAGGAGTGTTGAGAATAGGAAGTGTTGTGGTTGTGGTCTAGGGGTCTAGGTTGATATTGCTAAGTTCAGTTTACTACTTGCTTGTTGTTTGATATATTTTTTGTTGCTGTTTTTTGTTGTTTCATGTTTTCTGTTGATGTTGTCACTACTCTAATTTGCTGGTTTATCCAGCCACAGTCCAAATTTCAGTTTGTTATGATGTATCAGTTTGGTGCACGATATGTACTGATCAATGATTATCGTATGTACTCGTGCTCAATATCAATGAAAGTTGTTATCCTTTGTGTTACTGTTTACTTCACTATGTTCTGTGAAATATTATTAACAGGATATCAAATTATGAGGGAGCTTTGTGAAAGCCAGTAAACTAATTGAAAGAAGAACAAGCATGCATTTCAACTCAACACACCATTGTTTGTCTTCATCAAATTGGGGGAGATTGTTAGCACCAGTGAGTTGCTGTGAAGATTTGATGAAGCCAACCATGTGAAGAAGTTCAAGACCATGTGATCATATGTGGACTGCATGAAGATTTCATGAAGATTGAAGAGCTCGATCTAGAACCTAAGAATGTGAATTGTGTGTTAAGTTTGAGTTCAAATTAGTGATGCATGTAATCTTAATCAAGGATAAGTTCCATAAGTATTTTTTTTATTTAACAAAGGATTTGAGAAATCATTAAAATCAGAACTTGCTTTTAAATAACTGTTTTAACTAACTCGAGAAAAACAACTGAATGTTTGACAAAACAATCGATTGAATTTTTAAGACAGTTGTCTATAAATAGTTGGCGTATTTTTTGAAAACAAATACGAAAGCATTCTAAACATTTTTTTGAGCAAGAACATTGAGTTTTCAAAGAGAGAAAAAATGTCTTCTTGTCTAGTGATCAAAATCAATCAATCAGATTCATCAAGAACTATTTTTCGGATTACTACTGGATTTTTGAGTTGACTGAGACAATTGATCACAGACTAAGCCTTTTATACCCTTTCTTTATTACTTTTGTAATTTGTTGTATAGAAGTGCTTGCTTTGCTGAGTTTGTGATAATTCATTCATTGTACTGAAGTTTATTCTGTTGTGAGTTACCTGGGTTGGTAATTCTGTCTGTACAAGTTGTAACTTGCTGAGGGGATCAGCAAGGGATTTTCTGGAGTATACAGTGGTTTCTGTATAGCTTCTGATCTGTTGTAGGCGTCAGCACATTGTTTTCTGCGGAGAGCAGTGAATTCTTGTGGGTAGCAAGTTGTTTTCTGTAAACTGATCTAGTTTGATCTTTTTATAGTGGAAATCCTTACTGTGGAGTAAGGGACTGAACGTAGCCCTTGAGGAAGGGTGAACCAGGATAAATCCCTGTGTCTTGATCTCTCTTGCTCTCTCTCTTAACTATTCTTGATAAATCTTGCTGTGTTTCTTGAATTTTCAGAATCGGTTAAACCTTGCTAATTGAATGATTTCATCATCTTTTTGAAAAACATCTTAATTAATTTTTGAAAAACATATATTCTGCTTAAACACAGTCTATTCTTAACAATTTTGATTCTGATCAATAACCTGTGTACTAATTTTCTGTAAATCTGCAGTTTCGCAACTTACTGGGCTTACTGTTCATCAGTTAGTCATTTCAGAAAAGTTAATAGTTCACAATTGTTGATTAAAGACAGTTTTCGTAAACTAAACATAGTTTGTATTATTTGATAAAAAGTTCTTTAATTAGTAATCATTATAAACTTGAAGTTGATATAATTCCTTGATTTCTCGATTTAATTTTTCAAGAACTGTTTTTACTGTACACAATGTTTTCAAGAACTGCATTCTGGTTCGAGTTTATAGTATGTGGTTGACTGATACTGTACTGGAACTATTTTTGAACCTTTGTTGTCTGCTTTACATATCATCTTGAATAGTTTTCTATAAAAATTATTCATTCTCCATATTAAACAAAATCATTTGCGAAAATTTTCAAGTGTTCAATTCACCCCCCCTCTTGAACTTAGCCAAAACATATTTTACACAAAAGAATTTATCAAGCATGCTTAGAGTTTTCTATGTGATTCTTGGGTACAAAAGGTTTCTTTCTTAAACAAATAACCCTCAGACACATAGAACTCTCCATGTGGTTTTAAAGTGACTCGTATGTTTAGGGAGAGTAAAAGTTGTACTGATAGATTAACTAATTTAGGTGTGGAAAATAGGATTGAGCTTTCCTATTATTCTACTTTACATGACTATCTTAGGCTGAACTTTTTTCCATAATAAGTTTCAACTCCATGTGTTTTGTTTGTAAGGAAATTGTTGTTTGGTGAGGCTATCATGGTCTTTGTTTTTTTTAATAATAGTTTTTAATGAATGATGGGTTTTGGGTTGTGAGTCTAGTCGAGATATAAAAATCCATAATGATGTCTAACATGAGCCTTTTATTAAAAGGAGACGTCAAGTAAGACAACGAACCAACAATGTGTCTACCGAAGTGGAGTCATTGATATCCCAATTGAGAAGAAGTTAAAGAGAGAATGCTAATTTGGATAATTTTCTTCATGATTTCTCTATTAGAGTAAAAATTTATTATTAAATTTATTGAGCTTGTTAAAAAAGTTTGTGAGAGAAATATTAAGATTAAGACAAGGAGGAAATGCATAATAAGATGTTCTTCTTTATCTTTAGGAAAGGTGACACTTATACATTTCAAGGATAAAAAGTAAAATAGGATTTTCTTTTAGTCATGAAACTTCAATATAACGAATTAATTTAGATCAAACAACAAAACAGACTAGCAGCAAGATAAAAAAACTTTACTTATTACAACAATAATTATTTGTAGACGAATGATTGAAATATCCATTGGAGAAATGATGGCCCGTAGTCGAAAAGGAGAAACTAGTTGTTGTCATACCAGGACTGCTTTTGAAGATAATCAATTGTGCTCTTGTCGACCTGAAAAGCCTTGGTGAGAACGTCAGGAGAAATAGCTGGATCAGCTTTAAACAAAGCATTTGCAATTGTGATAGCTCCTGGATTTTGGCTGCTAAGACCAGCAATGGCAACAGCATTGCCGTATCCAACATTGAGTTGGAAATGAATGAGACCAATTGGGAAGACAAAGAC
>Ga0209489_106884_pt1 | contig 17660 bp, 7 predicted proteins | sample SiratrowhiteBW_FD_187527 | JGI IMG/M metagenome (GOLD analysis project Ga0209489, IMG submission 187527) | Root nodule microbial communities of legume samples collected from California, USA - Siratro white BW (SPAdes) (version 2) | ecosystem: Host-associated > Plants > Roots > Nodule | place: USA...
AACTTGGGAGGGAAAAAAAAAAAAAGAAACAGATACCATTACTTTTCATTCAACAATTTAAGTCCCTAAAATTACATTTGTAATTAAATACTACACAATAAATAATAAACATTGTTAATTTAACATAACAAGTTACCGAATATTTTTGATCAATTTATATTTCCATAACTTAATTTATAATGTTAAAAGACGGTGTCTTATTTTAACCAAATGAACTATTAAAATTAATCTATGTGAATTGAAATGAAAGTTCATACAAATAAGCTTACGTAAATTGTGTTTCTTTCATTGGGACATAGTGCTTTGCATAGAAAAACCCCTTTTTTTCAACTTAGTAATTAATAAAAAATTACAGAACTAAAGACGCTTTTGAGTTTATTTGAATAAAAAATAAGAGAAGTCGTTTTCTTCACAATTATTGAAAAGGATATAGTAAAGTTATTTTTTTTTTATTGGTTTGGTTCAGAGTGTTTTTCATAATGGAAAAAATATATATTTATAAAACTAAGAAAAGGTATTTGCCGCGTCAGCATAACAACATGCTAAATTAAAAAAAAAAATGAGTATCGCATATTATACAGAAGTTACAAAATTAGCAACTTTATCGACTTTATATGGAGTATTTATTCACTTAATTCATGATGAATTTCTGTAATAAAATCTAATTGGTTTTAATGACATTTTTTATTTATGAAATTAGAATTTAAAATTTTGTTTAAGGAAATTTAAATTAAATAGAAAAGGTAAATTATATACAATGTTCCATGGATGTCCAAATAAATGGCGGTGCCACCCTTAGTAGCGGTGGTTACAGTCATGGGCCTATGCTGAGGACAAAAACGACCCAACAAGTTGGCCCAAAAGATAAAAAAAATGAATTTTGAGGTCCGTTAAAGGAAAGGCTTTTATTTCCTGAAGCCCTATCATTATTAACTACACCCCACCGCTAATAGAAAAAGCTTAAGCCTAAAGGAAAAGGTTCACGTTCCTTGTAAGCCCATCACCGTGGAAAATGTGAACACCATTTTCTTGTAACTGGATTCAATAGATGTATATGGTTGGTACCTAATTTTTGGGCATTAGATTCTGCAACCCCTATATTTGATTATACACTCCTATAAAGTTGAATTTCTAGTTTTATCTTTTAGAAATATATATTATGTAAAGTGTATTATAGAATATATTTTTATAATGCATATTCTACAGTACCTTTTGGAAATATATATTATGGACTGTACATTATGAAATATATTTTTAGAATGCACATTCCACAATGTATTTATATGAGACCAAAACTGAGCTATTAAATTTAACAGGGAGGGATGAAAATACAGGCACCATGGTATCATTCAGCTTCGTATCCACTATACCAATACAAATATAATATAACTGTTTTAATAAAATATCTTATATATGCATATTCGTGTATGCATATTTATTTAATTATTAAACGATACTATTAATCTCGTCTGTTATTCATTTTCTTAAAGGAATCGAGGCTAAGAGTTACAATATTATATTTAAGAATGTCTCTATTTCTAATGTTACTTGTATGATTATGATCAAATGATCCAAGAATTGTCGTTTTTTAATTTAGACGTACCAATCTACAATTAATATTTTTAATAATCATATGCATCAGTGAAGTGACAATAATAAGTGTAATTATGAGTATATTAGCAGTTAATACGATAGTGAAAATAACATAAAACTAAGTATTTTCTTTTTGAAAGCGTACGAGTATCGTACTATAATATTCTTCTCTACACCTTAGTCATTTGAAGATGAAAAATGAATGAAATAAAAAAGAGTTGATGCTGAATAACTTTACAACAAAATTATAAACCTTTATTACGAACTAATTAACTTCGTCTTCACTCAAGGAGACTTCTTACTTAAACTCAAGATAACGTGTTTGTTTGGCCTCTTGCCTGCATACTGCAAGCTGCGACCTCGCTTTAATACCACTCATCATCGTCATAACACGGTGTTTAGAGCACAATCACAAGAAAAAGGAATGATAGCATGCTCAGTTAAACGCTTATACGATGGAAATGTTATAGGGTGAAGTAGTATTTACTAAACTAAATTAAAAGCCTCTTTAACTAAGCTTGCTTTCGCCTGCTGAAATGCTATTATGCTCGTTTAATAATTTCTAGTTCTGCTATTGTCAAAATTTTAAACACCGACAAAAATAAGCTCCACCTTTGCTTATTTTGCTTATACGGGGATTATAGCCCAATTCACATGTTAACGTGTTTCTTTCCCCTCCTCGTGTTTACTTTTATCACCTGCCAATGTGCGATCCAACTTGGTGAAGTGGTTTCCATATTAAACAGTCAAAAGCTTTATAATGAAGTTGCGTTAAGGCAAGCATCGTATTGTTTAAAGAAGGAACAAACCCATTATTATTCATAAAATAACTAAGCTACGTTTACCTCCTATTTGTTTCCATTTTTGACTGGGAACGATAGATTATTTTTTCTCTGCGTGGAATACCAAAAATTGGCTATTATTGATTTGTTTCACTGATCATTTGGAACTTATTCAGTGCATATGCTTGTGGTTTCAACGTCACAAAAATAATAGAACTAACCGGATCCACCCAGATGGCACATGCCGCATCTGGAATCCATAATAATACTCATCGTTCAATTAGAAAACTGCAGTTTTATGGATTTGTAGAAAATATTGGATCAACAAAAAAACCATTATCGTGGGCAAATCGAAGTCATGGCCACATGCAAAGCACGTTCCTTACTACCCAAGTCAAAACATTAAATAGCTTTAGAAGGAATGAAGGATGAAAACGCCTTGGTGCATGTGAACAGCTCTATGCCTCACTCTTCGGCCACACGGTGCCGCAATGCTTGGACTATTAGATTTCAAAATTGGGTGTAAATCGAATTAGAAACCCATTATTCTACGACTTGTATCATTTTGATTATTTATTTTATATTCGACTATGATGTTGTAGTCGGTTATGCCACTACGACAGTGTGCTATATAAGCAGTAAGAGGGAATAAGTTACTGGCAGTACCGCAGACAAACAAACATAGTGTCCTACAAAGAGAGTAAGAGTAAGTTTGAAGTGATAACGACCCAAAATGAAGAGAATTATGTGTGTGGCTTTGCCACTAGTAGTTTTTGTAGTGGCGATGTGTTATGGGATGGCAGATGCAGCGGCAGTGAAACCTCCGCCGACATATTTGGAGTGGCATCATTACAAGATCACCAATACATGCCGCGACGCGGAGGAGTATGTCCGGCACCAAGTTAAACTGTTTTGGGATAGTGACAAAAGCATTACGGCAAAGTTCCTCCGCTTGGTTTATTCCGACTGTTTTATCACTGTATGTACTCTTAACTTTCTATTCTGGTACTGATTGTCATTTTTCTTTTCTACTCACTTCTCACCTTTCCAACACAAGGAAAGCCTGCTGGTTTAATAGCCGAATACTTGACTATTTAGGTAGGGATGACAAAATAGCCAGACCTTGACTAATATTCAGGAGGCATAGAAAGATAGTATTGTCAAAAGTCTAAAATAACCAAATCACTTTCATTTAGGTAGTAGGAGTTCAATAAATTAGAGTTTAAAGCATTGGATGACAGTTACGTAATGCATAATTTGTTTTTACAAACCTTTCAGACGAAAGGATGTATTTGTTCTTTTTCCCTCTAAACCTTAAATCATATTTTGTGGCCTAGGGATGTGATGCGTCCATTCTGCTTGACGAAGGACCAAATCCAGAGAAAAAAGCACCACAAAACCGGGGGCTTGGAGGATTTGTAGCCATTGACAAGATCAAAGCTGTTCTGGAATCACGATGCCCTGGAACAGTCTCCTGTGCTGATATACTCCACCTCGCCACCAGAGATGCTGTTCATCTGGTACTCTCAACACCCACTTCTATATAAAAGCATATTAGTCTACTTTCCACTGGCCCCTTCATATATCAAAGTAAGGAAGGGCTTAGACTTAAGCGCGAAAAAAGTAACCAATTTGAGGATTGATGTCAACAGGCAGGTGGACCATCTTACCCAGTTTTAACAGGAAGAAAGGACGGCAGGATATCAGATGCTGCAGCGGTAGACCTTCCATCACCATCCATCTCGCTGCAGAAACTTCTAGAATATTTCAAATCGAGGAACTTGAATGAAGTACACATGACAACACTTTTAGGTAAGGAAAAGCTACATTCCACTAGAAATTACATACTATAATGTTCCTAATTTTTTGGTCGGAATGAATGTGTTTGCCACAAATCAACACAGGAGCACACACAATGGGCCGCACACATTGTAGCTACATTCTTGATCGTCTGTACAACTACAATGGGTCCGGAAAACCCGATCCAAGCATGAGTGCCACTCTACTAGAGTCATTGAGAAAACTTTGCCCGCCAAGGAAGAAGGGACAGCCGGACCCTCTGGTATACCTAAACCCAGAATCAGGATCACATTACAACTTCACAGAGTCATACTACAGAAGGATCCTATCCAACGAAGCTGTCCTAGGAGTTGATCAACAATTACGAAATGGTGATGACACTAAACAGATAACCGAGGAGTTTGCCGTTGGATTTGAAGATTTTCGGAAATCTTTTGCTGCATCAATGTACCACATGGGGAATATCAAGGTTTTAACAGGAAACCAAGGTGAGATACGCAAAAATTGCCGATACACAAATAAGTAGGAGGCGATATCAGATGTTTAGAGTGGACTAAGATATTCCCAGTTTAAAAAGATTTGTTTGCGTTTTGAAGGTAAAGAATAATACATGAATAATAGCCTCTTTGTCTTTTATAACTTGTGAGTTTCAGCAATTCAAATCACTAAAAAAATCTTCTTGGTATAGTATTTATAAAACATAAACATAATTCCTTTCTGTCAATTAAAACCACCACAAAAATTGACTACATGTTCCCATATCTTACAACAATCCTTCCTATGACATATCCACCTTCTATTTCTAATTGTATGCGTGTGCTCTTTCCGTACTCCAAATTCTCTGTGGGTAGTAAACTTTTGTACAATTTTCTCCAGAATTGAGTTGAATAAAAAATTCAAAGAAACAAATTGTTTGCATAACCTGTGCACTTGTCCATGATATAAATTGATCAACCTGGGAGCCACCAGAGTGATGAAAAGTTCCCTTTCAATCTTTTCAGTGGCTTCAAGAGAAGGAGAGTAGAGAGAATATATGAATACAATATAAGGAATGAAAATCAAATCATATACTAAAAGAAAAACAATCTTTAAAATGATATTCAGAAAATCAAATGTATTGCAGACGGAATAAACTCCTAATAGACAAGAAAAGCTAAATAGGAAAATTAAAAAAAAAAAAATACGTATGTTACATGTAATCCACTTTGATCAATTTTATAATCAATTGTAACACTTTAAAAGTGACTTAACTTAAATCAAATTTCTATTGAAAACTCTAGTAGTCAATTATCTGAAACCACTCCTGAATAACCAACAGTGTTAATGAAATGAAGCCCATGCATCCTCAAACGATATGTTGCATGTGTTAATCAATTACAAAAAAATTATTTACAAACAACAAAAGCACATAAGTGCGCAGAAAAAAAGAATCCCTTACAAAATATATGAAATAAGTAAATTAAGTCCTAGAACCCCTTTAACAGGATGTAGTTGTGCACAATTTTCTTCATATGGCAGAAACAAAAGCAACAGCACCTTCTACGTTGCTCAGTCTTAATTTCGCAGGGATGAATTTTAAAGAAATAGAAGCAACAACATACAGATACACCAACATACACAAATACAAAAATAAAATAGGACATTGCTCCTATATTTGATTCCCTACATATTTGTTGCTTTTGATGACAATTGTGACAATTAACTTCTCCTTTTGATCATTCCACAATAGTTATACCCAAAGTATTCGCTGCTACCCGACAAAATATTTTTTGGTCATTAATAATTCTTGCATCAAATTTCCAGTGGGAGGGAAAAAATTTTTGAGTGCAACACTATACAGAAACGCCTTGGTAAAGACCATCCAGGAAAATAGAAACCTTCAAAAGTCAATCAAACTAATAAAATGTAATGCAGAATAAATTGATATTACCTCGTTAAAAGGGTAATGAAGACCATCGACATACAGCAGCTGAATGAACCTCCAAAAGCAAAACCAGTTCAAGCTGCAAAGTCTTCCATCCAAAGTGGATAAGTAATGACTAAAGTTTTAACACCAAACTCCCGTTTGGAAATACAGAGCCATATACGTGAGATAGTTATTGTCATTCAGAGCTTCTGTCTCAAGTATATTGGCAATGGCATTACCTTAGTCCAGTTTCTCCTGACTATAGTTCATCTTCTTCATTACCTATCGAGAGATGAGATTTTATTTTCAAAAACAAAATATTAGAAATATATAAGAAATAAATACATTTTTTTAAGTATTCCTTAATGCATCTTGTATCAAGTAAAGCAATAATCCCAGTGCATCAAAATGAAACGAACTAGACTAGCAAATTCCAGCTACATTTCCTCAACTTTTTATCCTTAAAAGATTATCCTTGAATACAGGTTTAGGACTAACTCAACCCAAAAAGCTAATGCAGGAGACGATAGTTGTCCAACACTTACAATTCTCTCCATATCACTAATCAATGTAAGATTCCCAACTCACTCTTCACACTATGGATTGATTACAAGTGTGAAATTCATAAAACTGAAGATACACAGATGGTTCAATAACTAATGAACTGATAGACCTTACAGCTACTAGGATGCACTTTGATAGTCTTACAATTTGGACTTATGCCTAACTCAACTCCAAAAATAAGCCCAAGAGGAGAGAGTTATCTTCTACTTAAATACATTATTTCGGTCATATACAACTAATCAATACAGAATCTCCAACAAACTAAAACAATGATTAAGCATTCACCAAATAAAAAATGACAGAAGGTTAGCAAAAGCAGTTAATACCTTCTACTATGAGTAGCACATAGGGGAACATAACTAATTTAGGATTTACCTTGTTAAAATATTTCTTTTGGAGCTTGATTGCAGTTGTTACGCATCTTTTCACATTGATCTTTAACATCTTGTCATTGAAGATCTATGAAATATAAATTTGGTATATAAAGTTAGAGAGTAATGATTCAATTTGGTATATATGAATTGAATGAACCACCTGAGGAAGGAAACTAAGTTAGAACTTGAATGCAGATCTCATTAAGAAAGTAAAGAAATTGGTTGAGGAAGGAAAACCACAGTTAAAAACAGATCACATCAAGAAAGCAAAGAATTTTGTTTCAACTTTCAAGAAATGATTATGCAAAATCACAAAAGAAGATCTTAAAATTGGATACAATAAAACAACCTAAACAAACCATGGTCAAATGATAAAAGAAATGACAAAAAAAACTTTAATTCACTTTTTTGTCCCTATAATATAAGTTTTTCTTTTGTTGTGTCCCTCTTAAATTTTTCCTGCTTGGGTGCCTTTGACCAATTACATTTCGTTTAACCCCTTAATATTATTGTTTTCTTTCCAATAAAATCATAAACTTTTGAAATATTGCGGTGAAAATTTTCATTTTAATCTCTACTGTTTATGAATCATCAGGCCTGTATTCTAATCTATGTTAGCCACATCACTCCAAGGCAAAGGACCAAAAAAGGAGATAAAGTAAGAGAATCCAAACAAAACAACCTTTTAGTCATGGGGACTAAAATGCTCTTCAAGTCTAAAAATGCATTGACAATGGGGGTTTTGTAATATATAGTAACACCAGAAACAGGTATAAGTTGATGCAAGAAAAGAAAATCATCAAATAGGTACGAGATCCTTTAACCTTTCTCAACAGAGTACATCAGACATCATTAAATAATAACACTGATATGCAAATTATTGAACAAGTTAGTTTGAAAATGTCATGAAGGTACAAAGTCCACGGAAGAATACAAGTTTCCAGAAATAGAAGTTTGTGCAATTTCAACTTTACATTTTCAAAAACCATAATCCAAACAAAGGTACCTAAAATCAAACATTATAAACATAAAATAGAAGACAAAGTAAGAATTGTAAAATAGTTATAAATTTTGAAACAGCAATTTAACGCTAGATAAAAAATAAAAACAAAAGATTAAAGCACCTGCCTTTATTATATCATCAAAGGAGTGAGTTTCTCGAAGGATCTTTTGGCGGTTTAAAACCAGAATTGCTGCAACACAGAATATGGCCAACTCATTATTTCCTTTCATTGTAGAGGAAATACTGCTCATTTGAGCTCCATCATTTTTTTGCCAGATATTCCTTGCCAAGCCACAAAAGGAATGGGATGAGAATGGCTTCAATTTGATGCTGTATCCAGAGGTATAAGTTCTTTCATGATTCGAATGTGGGCAGGCTTTTGTGTTGTCATTTTCATTATGATTTGACTGTGACCTACCCTTCACACTACCATCATCGCTATCTGCATTTACTTCTCTAAGGTCATTGCTTGAGTCTCTAGGAAGATGTAACTCCAATGCTTCCAGGCAATTCTCTTGTAAGTCATAAGCCATGGATTCATCAAAGTCAGCTGCCCACATCATCTGCACTAAACAAGAATATTGTGATCGTGTATTGACAGACTACATCATTGATGTATGAAAAGGGCTGATTAAAAAACGGCACAAAATATTGTCAATTTAAATTTACAGGCAACATTCTTATAAATACACACACACAGAAAGGAAGTATCAAGAGAGAACTCTTGGTTATCATGGCCAATGGGAACTATAAATTTGTGTGATACAATCATACACGAAGAGCCAAGATTAAAAGTGAGTTACTAAGCACATGACCACTTAAAAAAAGTCATTTCATTTATCCATTACTGTTTACCATTCAAATATGATCTAACAATCCAGATTTATAGTTCTCTTTTTTCACAATAACAAATAAATCTTAATAAATACCCTTTCCTGTTTACATATGAGAGAACAAATCAAAATACATTGTTATAAGTTACACAAACTACTATACTATCAATAACTTCATAAACGCTGTGGTTTTCATTAATCCAACCCCTTGAGTTGTAATTATATACTACTTTATGAGTGTAATGTTTAAACACTAACAATGTAAAACAGTTTCAGACGGTCAACTAAAAGTTAACAAATTTACCATACATCATGATTTATGATTGGATGACCATGTAAAACTATTTTCCATTGTCAATGCAAAGTCCTCTTATTTTAATTCTTTTTGTCAAATTCTCTCAAAATTTCACAACTATAAGCATATAATGAAAGTTTTTATTGATGTATATGAATAGAGTATCAAAAAATTTAAGAGCAATATGAGATTTTATAAATATAATCTATATATGACAAGAACATTCAATCTAACATTAGATTTCTTAAAAATAAAATTATCTGATAAAAAATCGTTGAGTTAAATAAAAGTTAGTTTAACATATAGCAATGTAAACTAATTCCTTCCCATAAATATATTCAATGTTTTCCAGTAATCCAATTATCTCTAGACTTTCTGTTGAAGTAGAACCAGACAAGCAAAAAAGTAGTTCCCCAATGAAAAGCTATTGAATGAATTGGGAGGGAACGAATCACAAACCTCCCACATTGAAAGAGCCTCATTGAAAGACAACTCCCTTCGAAAAAGAACTAGCAACATACGAAATGCAAAATGAAGGCTTTCAGCTCCAATTTTTGACAGGTGGGCAAACATTTCTTTGTCTAACAGTTCAAGAATATGCCATAATGCCTGCAACTGCCTCAACACTCTAGTTGGGCCTTCCATTTGAAAATTTTCTCTCTGGAGATATGTGAAACAAAACAAGTCAGTCACCACTAACTAACTTGCATATAGTTGAAACTTAGCAAAATTTGTGAATACCATTCTCCTTAAAAGCATCTCAAAACACCAAAATGCATCTGCATTATCCTCAAAGATTACAACAAAGGGAGACAGCAAATCGCTCATACCTAAAATCCAATATTCAGTGAAAAGATAAGTTTTGGTATCCAGAGTCAGTGTGATAGGACTCTTAATAGAACAGAATCGTCAGTAAGAAGTCAAGAAATACCAAGGAAAAAACATAACCTTGGCAATACCCTGTAGCAGGATCGACCCAAGCATAGACAGCAAGAATATCTGACATTCTGGCTAAATTTCTCGTGTCCTCATAGAATTCAAGATGACTATCAGTCCTTACAACATCAACAACTGAAAAGGAGTAATCTTGTTAGCTACAAAGAAGATCAGGACAAAATATATGCTGTCACAAAAAAGAGAAGATAAACTCTCTCCATGTTTAACTAGGAGGAAGAGGGAAACACTCTAAACAACTTAGGTACCTATCCTATGCAAGGTCCAAAGCCATTCTGATACTCTCTCTTCACTGACAGGCCATGCTTGAGAAACTGAGGATCTTAGCATTGCTGGCTGAGGTACATCTGATATTTTTAGCTGATTTACCATCTGTGCTTGATAAACTTGATTGTTAGACAGAAGTTCCGGTTCTTCCTCATCAGGTGAAGCAATTCCAATTTCAGAGTCCATAGGATGTAAGGTCGCAAGAGGTTGTTTGCTATTTGATTCAATAACTAAATCTACATTGTTATTAATTCGAAAGCTATGCATACTGTCATCTTCAAATCTAGATTGTTCTGCCACAGGAAGTTTATCCCTGTGCTCTGTGCCTGACTGTCTATCTTTACCACTATTCTCAAACATATTAGTGACAGATAAATGAGGAAAATCCAAACTACTGTCACTTACATAATCAGATTCCTCTTCTTCTCTCCCTAACCTCGGGGAACTGGAGTTTTGTCGACCAGAAGAATCATACACTGCATCATCATTGCTTACTCTCAAATTAACTAGGTCAACCCCATTATTGGAGCTTTTCCAATGGCTTGCTTTTGCTTCCTCTTTACCAATACTGGTCCTATCACAACATTTTCCTACTTCAACATTATTATCATAACAACTTGATTCTTCTTTATCATCTTGTAATTTCTGTCGATCTTTGGATAAAGTCCGCATATCCATTACTTTGGATCCAACAACATATGCCAATGAACCAGTTCCTACACTTGAATGCATTGCCTGGCATTGCTTAAGAAGGTCACTATAAAGCTCCCTGCAAGAACAGATCCTTGTGGAGGTCAGTAAATAATAATTGCATATCAAATGGCCATTGAATGCCAAAGTAATTTTACAAATAACACTTCCAAACATTGACACAATTGCACATGCCAAAGGAAGGTTGTAGCTATGCAAGCATTGCAATATGGTTACAGTCATCCACAATTGAAATATTGAATTTAGCAAGTTCTAAGTTGTGTTGCGACACTCCTGGCTAAAGATCATAGATTCAATATTCATTGCGTGAAAAATATCATACAAGATCCCAAAATGAGAGGAAAAAAGTAAAAGGAACTGGAAGGATCCACACCTCCTAGCAGCTCTCAACCTTCTCCGATACTCAGCAGTGCTGCTCAATGTATAACAACCTAGTAAAAACTCCCAAACTTCAGGTCTTATTGATGGATCTACACCCTAACAAAAAATGTGTAAAAAGGTGTAACAGATCAGGAAGACCAACAATTCATTAATTAGCTCAAGTTTTAGATATTTGAAACTCAAATGTTTGATGCTTCTAGAGTATATACATTCATATTGATGAAAAGAAATTAAATTTACAAATTTAAGTAGAAATCAAGTAATCTACAATAAATATATTCAGAACACAGCAAGAAAGTAACCAGATTGGTTGACTCAGAAAATTAATTTGAAGCTTTTTATGATGTGATTGATGAATAAAAACACATATATGTGGGAATATAATACTACGGAGAGAAACAACTTTTTATCCCATATATGCAAACGGATTTGCATATTACCTATTTGGTATAAATTAGAAATTAATTCCTAGTATGATGTAAAATGAATAATGAATGGAGTCAGTTGAGGGCATGGCATAGGATTTATTGAAGTTGTGCCACTAGGCCACGACTTAAGGGAGTTCTTCTTTTCTATTTTAATGAAATTGTGGATTACTTATGCATTATTTGTTAAATAGTACATGTGCAGGACACTGGTGTACATTATATAGTAACGAGAAAAATAAAAACAATTCATTGTATACATGTTTTGTGAGTATGATGAACAGAATGCATTTTATTAGACTTTCAGCATATAAATTAAAACAGCCAGGATTCTGTCATCATGATCAGATCATCTGAAGGCTGCAGGATTCTAAAAGCAAAACAAACTCACTCACGCCTGTGATGAACAAAGATGTTATGGTCATATGAATATCAATTTTGCTATGTTCATAAAGTCAGTACTAAAGGGAACACGAGACTTCCCTATAATGCCATGGTGAGAAAAAAAATAGTGATTGAACTACTTTTTGTTGACAACGGGAAGAAAACATTGAATGCAGAACAGTGAATGTAGACTAGGTTCAAACCATCCAGCTCATTAGAAATTTGAAGGTAAAAGTTAAGGAAAATCCCTTTTTTATCACATTTACAAAACAATAAAGACAAAATGTCTGTAGCTTATTTTTCCAGTTATTATGTATATCAAAGCAATTCACATCTAATAAATTAACAAGTTGTGGCATCATGAAACCTCATGATTTCATTAAAAAGAAAAAAAAAAAAAAAAAAAAAAAAAAAGAGAGATCTACCTTTGAGTTGTGAGCAACATCCATGATTTCATAAAAGTAATAAATAAATAAATAAATCCTCCCTTAAGTTGAGACCTGATTCCCAAGAATATGGCTTCAATAAAAAAAAATCACTCTGCCTCATGCCATGCCCAAAATTTATCCCTACTCTCTTACTTTTGCACCCTAACATAAATTAATCTCTTTATGCCAAATTGGCAATTTGCACCTTTGGAATTGAAATTAAAATTCAAGAAAAACAGGTAAATGACAACCACGGACAAAGAACATTCTCAACCTAAAAGCATCGACGACCTTACCGACAGTAAAAAGTTAACTACATATTACATAGACTTTGGCAGGGTTGTTCAGATCTATTACTCTATGTCCAATCATTTTTGTTTCAGAAAACATGAATAGGTGCACCAAATTCATGAGCATGCATCATCTTAAACTGGAAGAAGATGACTACGGTGAACAGATTATGACAAGGATAATGGTGCAGACAAATAAAAGAAGAAAAATAATCACGGCACAATGACAACATACCCCCAGCACAATCAATTTTAGAGCTTTCCGGAAACTAGACACCTTTCCTTCACTATCTGACAAGGCTTGCCATTTGTCTGGCTTAAGCATTCTCTTTACCTGTTCCATGAAGATTAACAAAATCATTAAAAAAAGGTCACCTTATAAGAAGATTATATATCTACAATAAACAACAAGATCTCCTTAGATTCCCAACTGTTCAAAAGAAAAACAGAGAGGAATCTCCACTAATACATACATACATACACACACATATATACATATTTAATTGGAAAGGGGGAGTTTGAGGGTTCTCAAATCACAACACGTATTCCGCTATAGAAAACCGTGTAAAGTGCAATCAACCCTGAAGTTTTAGGGCATTGTCAATTGATGAACTAGAGTCAAATTACAAAAGATGCATCCTAGGCTCATTTTACACAAAGGATAACATTCAAAGGAGCCCTGACACCAATCCTTGACAATACAAACAATGTTGAGAAAGAAACCTGAAAAATTGTACAACAAATAACAAGACGCTGCCTACCATTACTCTAAGATAAAAATATAAAAATAAAATAAACTGCAGTGCAAGCACTCTGAGTATAATGATCCGATAATGAACGACAGAACTTGAGCATAAGCCATGCAGTCAATAAAACGCGGTAGAGTTGTAGTCTTACAGTTACAACAACCTTTACAGGCGAGTGAGAAAGGCAGGGATCCCCAATGTCGCGCACGATGGAACTCACTTTTCGAAAATTGACAGCGCCAGCTTTTCCACATTTCCACTGCTTGTCTTCCTCACCACAATACATCACACTCGCTCACCTTCCACCACAACAACCAATCACAGCAATGTCAATAACTAACTACACACATAACAAACCCCTAATTGCATGCCGAACGAAAACCTTCAATGTTACATTACTACTGCTGCAGTTATTATCATTATCATTTCAATTTCAAAATTCGATCAACGAACGGTGCAAGCAACGACTACAGAATATTCCTTCTTATACAGAGATTGAACGAGCAATAGTCGACGGCCAGAAAATTACGCTGAAGAGAAAGTGCGAGAAAAAAAAATGAAAAAAAGAAAAAAAAAATACGAATCATGAATCGCAATCATACCGAAATGTAAGCAGTGGAATCGAGAGGCGAATGAAAGAAGGATCGAAGACGATGGTGGAATGGACTGATTGATTGATCGTAACGGAAACAGTTTCAGTTGCGATGAGAGAGAGAGAGAGAGAGAGAGAGAGTGATTGAGTGATGGAGTGAGTGGAGGCTGAAGTTCAGGTTGAGGAGAACCTCCTCCGTGCGTGCATCGTCTTTTGCTCAAATAACAACGAAAAAAAGTGAAAAGACCGTTTTGTTTTTATTTACTTTCGCTAATTTGAGGATCAATCTCTCGTCACTGCTTTCTGCCAAATGCTAAGTACATTCAAACCATTAATAATTATTTTAATTCATAATTATGAATAATAATAATACCGTGTTTAAGAATTTTCAAACAAATTAAACAACTACTCACGACGCAGTCATAAATCACCGCTTCAAAACCACCCATAAAAACGCGTGATGAATTGAAAAAAGTTTTATAGTTTTCTTCTTAATATATACTATATCTTACTTAACATTTTTTTTTTAGATTCACATATATATATTTACAAAAAAAAATTATTAGATAAATTATAATAGACAACAGAAGTACTTTTTCGTTATATCTAATATAATTACGTACTTCGTAAACGAAAACCGTAATTCTAAATTTAAATATAAACAGAAATATCTAAATTTTATGTGTTCAGATATAAGAAAATGTTTTCGTCTAAAGAAAATATAAGAAATACTTATATTATAAATATTTCTTTAATTCTGGTTTTGAATTGGGTTTGAATTATTCGGTTTCTTGAATATTTTAAATTTTAAAATGATTTTCCTGTTTTATTATAATAATATTCTAAAACGTTTCGAACTGAACCAATTTATTTTTAATCATGTTAATTCGGTTTTAATTTTGTGAAAAATTATCAAAAGTAAAAAAAAAAAAATGTTCATAACAATTGTAATTGGTTTGATTTTATATTACTTCTTGAAATTAAATCAAAACTTATAATTTAGTGATACATGTGGATTCATCAAAGAAAACAAGTTAAGAGAAACAGAATCATGACATCTAAAATAGACTCAAAATTCATAATATTTAAGATGGAGTAGTAGAAAAGTAAATCAATCCAACTTAATTAATTTATAAATAAATTTAAAACAAAAAGTCTAACTTGACTCATCATTTAATTGGTAAGTCAAAGGAGTTAATTTACTTATTAAAAATTAAAACCAAATTTCAAATAACTGAAATATTCATATTGATATGGATAATAATTATGATATATATTAATGTATAAAATAATACTTAATAATAATTTTAAATAACATATTAATATGTATATTAAATACGAAATTAAATAATAATTCTAAATATATGCATGTTAAACATAAATAATCAAATGATAATTTTAAATAATATTCATATATAATATACGTTAACATCGTAAATTAATTCAACATAACTCATGGTAGAACTTAAAAATTAAGAAGCAAATCAATCAAAAATCATATTGAATGTGTTGGATTGTTGAATTATGTTAATATTTTTTAATAATGAATCAGTAAACAAGATTTTTAGTGAATTAGATTTAATTTGGATTCTTACCCAAAATTTGCAATGCTTTCTTAGCTTTCGTGATAGACATGATTAGGTCATGGACTTTAAACCACTTAACTTAAAAGTTCATTAGTACATTGCCCTATCAAAATATTAAAAAATAAAAGTAAATTATATAATGATGAGTTAAACCACACCATAATCCACAAAAATTGTAAGAATAAAAGTAAAATAACATTTAGTGTTTTACACACATCTTCAATATTTATGCCTTTTCTTCCCTGTTTATTTTTTTATTTAATATTTTTGGTTATTTCATATTCATCACCACCAATTCACTAGTATTCATATTGAAAAATTGTGAACTACTTAATACTGTTCCTTTTTTTTTTTTTTTTTTTTTTTTTTTTTTTTTTTTTTTTTTTTTTTTTTTTTTTTTTTTGTGGTTTCGTTACTGACGGATTTTCCGTTTTTGTTTTATGCTATTTGAAAGATTATGTTTATTTTGTTATTATATTTAATAGACGGCGTATTTGTATAATCAAAAATCTTAATAAAAAATATAAATTAATATTTAAATATACGTGTATTTTCTGGTATGGGTATAGAATATAAGGATATTATAATTAGTTATATCTTATTTTTAAAAACATTTTTTATGGGTTGGATATTTAAACTATTATTTTATTAGTTCTGTATTCAAAAGAATATAAACTGCTAATTAAGATAGGGTTGCAAATATTTAGATGAATATATAAATACAGTAGTTTTAATAGTAATTTCTATATATTGTAATCTTATATAGATATCAAATGAAAAGTTATAATTGAAGTTGGTCAATTTAATTAAAGATAACAACATATTAGGAATTTTTGTATTATTGCTAGTTACACATTCGCAAACATGTTTGTTCCTGCACCACCATGATTTGTTGTTATATCCTCTTCGATTTCAAAATTGTGACTCTGAACTTTTTTTATATAAAAAATATCACTGAATTGTACAAAATAAGAGGTGAGTGTTGCAAATTTAATGGTACCAGGACTAAGTTAAGAGTTAAATTTTATATTGCATAATTGAAAATTTACGAATTGTAAAATCCGTAACACAATTCTAAATCTACAACATAATTTTAGAGATACGTTATGAGAACAATCAAAAAAATATTCTAAATTTCATTATTTAAAAATATATTCTAATTGTAAAGTCTATAAATATTAAATAATATTAAAACTAAATAATTGTGAATTGTGCAAATTTTAATTAAAGATTTAATTTTTTAAAATCGGAGTCTTTGCAACCAAACAATTAGCTCTTGTAATATTTTCTAAAATTTATAAAATGACACGTTAAACCGCTTTTAAAGACAAATCTAACTTGATTATAAAGATTACGCTTTTTCTTTTAAAAAATGTGTGAATAAATATATTAAATTTAATGAACAAATGATCTGATTAAATTATAAATATTAAACACAAGTCGATTATAGATATTTAAATGTTTTGTTTTCTTATTTGGATGGTTACTATATTCTTTTTTGCTGAATGCATATAATTTCACACTTAATATGATTTAAAGATATTTGTTTAGAGATAGTAAAGTGAGTTAAATTGATATTTTATCTCCAACTCAATCTACTCTAATTTGTCAAGTCGTGAGTGGACTAACTCACTCGTTCATTTTTTTAAAATAAAAAATAATCTAAAAGAATATGAATATATATATATATATATATATATATATATATATATATTATTATTTTTTTAATTTAAAAAAATTAAAAAA